>Ga0123354_10000079_pt1 | contig 73211 bp, 59 predicted proteins | sample TergutLab28metaG_2_FD_97872 | JGI IMG/M metagenome (GOLD analysis project Ga0123354, IMG submission 97872) | Labiotermes labralis P4 segment gut microbial communities from Petit-Saut dam, French Guiana - Lab288 P4 | ecosystem: Host-associated > Arthropoda: Insects > Digestive system > Gut ... | reverse complement strand
CAGTTCGTTAACTTCTTCTTGACTTAATTTAATCCTGTACTTTGCCATAACCTTTATGATTTATAATTATGGCTACAAAGATACAAATATTACGTCATATATTAATTAACTTAACAGTAGTTCCGTAAATTCTTCATCAACGAAAAAAATAAGCCATAGCACGACGACAGCAAAAGGATGTTTATCGGGTCAGAAATTCGGGACATTCACGGTGAATGTCCCGGACAAAATATGCATTAATCGGAAGTAAAAATGTAAATAAAAACATTGCCGTAGAATAAATATCGCAGTTTATCCGTCAAAATTCCCCTGTTGGGATATTTGAGACTTTGGGGACAAAGTGAGACTGAGGGATGATTGGGGATATTGGGGATATTGGGGACAATTGTACATACAATAAATAAAAATACTGCTTATCCACTTCGGTCAAGTAGAATAATTTGTTGTTCAAAATCATTCAGATTATGTATAAAGACCTCATTAAAACCTCATTTTATTTAACAAAACAACCTTAGTAGCAATGATTCAGGTGGATAAGTAGTATTAATGACTGCTAATTATAGTATGTTGCGAAATGAATCTCATCATAGTATTTTTGCATACTAAAATATTCTATACTATGGATAGCAAAAATATAATAGAAATCTTTGGAGAGAATGTTCAAAAATACAGGAAAGAAAAACAGATTTCACAGGAAAAACTTGCAGAACTTGCGGGGGTTCATCGTACCTATGTGGGTATGATTGAACGTGCAGAAAAGAATATAACACTTCGCAATATGGAAAAGATTGCGAAAGCATTAGATGTTAAAATCAAAGATTTACTTGTAGAATGAAATGGTTAATTGAAAAGATAAAATCAATATTTTGCAAAAATAAGAAAAACAAATGGATAAATCATTTCAAATTCCTCCACAATCGCCTGCAATGGTGATGTCGGCTGAAAAACTAATTGGTAGTTTAAAACCTTTACTTGGGATGTGCTTTCACCTATCAGGAAAACCGCGTACAGATGGCTCCAATTTACGAAAACTTGTTTCTAATTTCCTTTTGTCGAATGGAATATCTCCTGAAGCTGTGGTTGGTAGTTTTGAATTTGTCCCCCCTAAGAAAAAAGGTATTCCAAAACTTATTAGAGAAATGGTTGATACATACATTGTAACAACAGGGGATTCATATAATCTGCAAGTCTGGAATAGATTTCCTAATAGCCATTCTCTTCTGATAAAATATATTAATGGAGAAAACATCAAAAGTAGAGATATTCGCTTGATATTTATAAAGATAGACATTGAAAATGAACTGATTGATTCCATTGTTATATTAACCCCTGAATATATTGAAAACAAGTTTGGAAAATTTGGGAAACCGACAATTAAACATCAATTGTTAATTTTGCCAAAACAACGTGAAATGATAATTAAAAGTGAAAACTCAATTCTATCTTTTCCCGATACAAAAAATCTTACATATCGAATCCACCATACTTACGAATCTACTCCTGCTAATATGTTGAAAGAACCTGATTTCAATGATTTGTTTTCCATTAAGTTATTAAAAGAAATGGTTGCCAAAAAGTTGATTGGACAAACATTGGAAGTTAATGACACTAAAAATCGAGGACAAGCTTTGGAACGACTTGTTTTGCAATTACTTGGTTATTCTGAAGAAAATTTATTCGGTCTTGCGGGTGGTTATCCGGATATTCCTAATCAATTGTTAGAGGTAAAAGTACAAGATTCTCCCACTGTTGATTTAGGAAAATATTCTCCGGAAATGGAAGAACTTATCATGGAAGATTCAAATGTAACAACATGTGATATTCGTTATTTGATTGCCCTGACTAACCCTCATACAAACATTATTGAAGGTATTGTGCTTGTGCCGGGTGAGCGATTAGGTGAAATTTTTACCTATGTCAGCGACACAAGTTTCAAATGCCAACGTTCAATTCCAATGTCTTTTTTTGAAAAATTAAAAGGGAAATGCGTGTTTAATCCTTAAAATCCAAAAGATTTTGAAACACAATCGTTTAATTCTTTTTCAAGTTCCTCTTTTGAAGCATAATTTTTGTCATTCAATAACTTAACGATCTTCACAATTCGTTTTGAATAAGAATTAGAGGGGTCGGGTATCGGGTATTTCTCTATATACTGACTTAAATAACGCCGTCTCCCCGAATAAAGTTTGTTGTTGAAACACAAATCGTGGTATTGAGCCATCAATGCAGAATTGGCAACTCCCTGAATTAAAAATAATAAATCTTTTTCTTTCTCCGATTTCGCCACAATCCAATAGCAATTTCCATTTACAATAGCTCCACTTTCGTCGTAAGAAAATTTTGCTTCAACACTAATATCGGGAAATATCAATTTCGGAAATTTCCATAATTCGGGATTTTGCGGTACCCACATTTCATACCATTTCCGTCCCGATTGTATTACATAATCCCTTGCTTCAAGTTGAGTTTTATGCTTGTATAAGTATTTTTCTGTACTTGGATATTTTGATAAATCAAACACTTCTCGTTTTCCGTTTAAAGAAAAATGCGGATACAAAACTTTCATACAGTCAGTGGTTGAACAAATCCAACGACCAATATTTTCACGAGAAATCAAAGGTTTCAACAATTCATTTTCGGGCAAAAATTCTTCTTTGTTCCAATCTTCATTCAGAAAAACATTATCTGCACAGGATTTTATACCTACTCTCACTTTAAATCTGTCGCCAATGCAAAATGCCGTATTCTTCCGGATTTGTTCAATCCACTCACTTTCAACATTATTTGTCATTTGCCAAATATCAGTTTTTATGTGCGAATGTTTTAATAAGCCCACACTGTAATTAAAAACACGCCCATCAGTAACTACATATAATCCTGAATTCCCCTGCTGCAAAATATCGTAAATACTATTCAACTTTGATATTTGAGCATTTCTTTGCAGTTGAAATTCTTCATAAATTTTTGTAAAATGGCATGGAACAGTATATTGTTTCTTACTTGTTTTCTTTTTGCCTATCAAAATTGCAGGTAAAACGGCAGCATCAAACAATTTACTGTCGCCCAAATCAATCATTTCAAGAATATCGTAATTTTCCAACAAAAATTTTCGGATTTCCGCTCCACTTTTGGTTGTTAAATAACGGTTGGAAGTAATTACTCCCATCACTCCGCCTTTCTTCAGAGCATTGGTCATTCCTATTAAAAACGGAAAATACAAATCAATTTTACCTTTTAGATTGTAAGTTTTGGCTATTTGCTGCGATTTTTCTGCACCCAGATTCTGAGTGCGAACATAAGGTGGGTTAGCAATAATAATATCTGCAAATTCTTGATTTTGATTTGTGGAAAATAAATCATTCTTACAGGGTGTTGCCCAATCAATAAAATCTTGTAGTTCAATTTTGTATTGTCTTTCGGAAACTATTTGAGAAAGATTGTTTTTTGTTTCAATCAAATAATCGATATTGGTTTCGTAACCCCATAACTCGAAAGTAAACGAGCTGTTTATTTTTTTTGCGATAGAAATAAGTAAAGCTCCATTACCACAGGCAGGATCTAAAACAACAGCCTCTCTCACATTTGCATACTTCAAAATCTTACACGACAAGAAGTCGGCTAACGCGGTGGGTGTGAAAGTGGCTCCTGAATTTTTTATAGTAATGGCAGTTGGGTTCATTTACTTTTGTTGATTTTATTATTCAAAGGTATAAAATATATTTAAAATACACAAATCTTTCAGAAGTGTTATGAACAGCTATACTATTTTGTCTTTTATATGCATCATATAAAATTTTCAGAAGTTAAGTGCGGCAAAGGTAAATAGGATTTTTGCGTTTTGATTCCGTAAATTCTTCAAGTAGTTCCGTAAATTCTTCATCAACAAAAAAAATAAGCCGGCGCACGGCGACAGCAAATTGCCGCAAGATAAATATTGGCGGTTTACCCGCTAAAATTCCCCTGTTATACTTTTTTTTCAGGAAAGGCTCTTTTCGGTTGTACGTTTGCATAGCAAATAAAATGAGTCGTTCTTTGATTTTTTGATAACCGAAAGTTCACGAAAGCAAGATTGAGACTGATTTGATTAATTTTTAACAGTTTTCTTTTGCAAACGATAAAATATTTTATATCTTTGCAACAAAAATTAACAGATTAGATTATGAGATAAAAAACGGAGAGATAACTCTCTTTATAAAATGTATTAAAGCGAAGCGTTATATTTTATTCTTGCTTATTGAGAACTTCGACCATTTTTCAATTGTTATTACAAGAGTAAGTGTGAGCGCTCACGCCTTAGGGCGTGGGCTTACTTATTTGTAATAACAGGTAGTCGAAGACCTCAATAAGCGAATAAAGTAACAGTCCCACGCTTCGTATTTTAAATTAACCTCTGCCAAGGACTGGGCAGGAAATTTAAATTTTTCATTGGTTTATGAAAGGACTATTACTAACAATCACTCTGATTTTTGCCGTTTTTCTCGCCCCGTTGACAATGCGGGCGGCAACGGCAATCGATCTGGCAGAAACCATTAATGGTTTCAGCAGTATCAGCGGAGGTAGCGGTTCAACACTTACTGCTACCGTCGACGGCAATACCGTAACAGTAACAGGTACGCTTACGGGTGTAACCACAGGGCTTTCGCTTGACATTGACGAGGGAATCACCGTAGAATGGAAAGCCGAAATTTCCACCGGCAGCAGTTTCATGGGCAATACTTTGATCAGTTTGACCGGAGCCGGTACTTTTGATGTAACTACGGGTGGATCTGTAACGACAACAAATGAAGCAGTTTCGGCAATCATCTCATCAAACGCTACACTTATTACGGTTAGTGGTACGGGGTTGGTACAAGTTACCGGTAATACTTACTGTGCCATCTTTACGTTTGGTTGTGTTGAAGTAAGCGGTGGTGAAGTCAGCTCAACAACAGGTTATGCCATTTATGCTTGGGGTGAAAGCTCCACAGTAACGGTTACCGGCGGTACGATCACCAGCGGGGGATATGAGGTTATCTTTATATCGAATAGTGATAATACCGGACTGAACGTTACCGTAAGCGGAACAGGTATAGTTCAAACCACAAGTGGTGTAGCAGGAATCTTTACCTATGGCAACGTGGAAGTGAAAGATAACGCCCAAGTCAGCTCTGCCTCAGGTTCAGCCATTGAAGCTTTGGGTGAAAGTTCCACAGTAACAGTCACCGGCGGTATAGTCACCAGCGGGGGAAATCCGGTTATCTCCGTAGGGAGTAACGATAATACCAACCTGAACGTTACCGTTACCATCAGCGGAACAGGTAAAGTACAAGGTACAGGTTATTTGAATGGAAGAGCCATTGTTTCATTCGGAAGTGTGGAAATAAAAGATAACGCCGAAGTCAGCTCCGTCTCAGGTTCAGCTATTGAAGTTTGGGGTGAAAGCTCCACAGTAACAGTCAGCGGCGGTACGGTCACCGGCGGGGGAAATCCGGTTATCAATGTAGTGAATAGCGATAATAACGGACTGAATGTTATCGTCAGCGGTACGGGAATAGTTCAAACCACAAATGACAACACGATAGCCATCGTTACCTATGGCAGCGTGGAAGTGAAAGATAATGCCCAAGTTAAAGCTATTGCAGCTACAGCTGTTGAAGCGCGAAGCGGAAGTTCATTGGTGACGGTCAGCGGCGGAACGGTCAGTAGCGACGGAGGGAGGCAAGTTATAAATGTTTACGATGAAAAAAGTACTTCTGTAAGTTATACCGGACTGAATGTTATTGTCAGCGGCGGCATTGTACAAGCCACGGGTGAAAACAACAGAGGCATTGCTGCAGGGGGCGATGTAGAGGTAAGCGGAGGTGTAGTCAGTTCCACCACAGATGCTGCTATTGAGGCTTGGGGTGAAAACTCCAAAGTTACAGTCAGCGCAAGTACGGTCGAAAGCGGGGGATATCAAGGTATCTTTATAAGTAATAGCAATAATACGGAACCGAACGTTACGATCAGCGGAACGGCTATAGTACATGTCACTGGTCAATGGAGCAGAGCAATTCAAACATCCGGCAGTGTGGTGATAAGCGGGGGTGAAGTCAGTTCCGACACAGGTTCAACCATTGAAGTTACCGGAGAAAATTCCACAGTAACAGTCAACGGCGGAACGGTCAAAAGCGGTGGATATCAGGTTATCTATGTAAGTAATAGCAATAATACCGGAACAAATGTTACAGTCGGCGGAACGGGTACGATACAAGCTAGCTCAGCTGATTATGGAGTAGGTATTGATACACCGGGCAATGTGGAAGTCAGCGCCGGTACAGTAAGTACCGATACAGGTGCAGCTATTAGAGCCACCGGTGCAAATTCAAAGGTAACCGTCAGCGGGACAGCTATAGTTGAAGCAACCGGTGATGGCACAGCCATTGCTGCAACCGGTGACGCGGTTGATGTGGAAGTCAACGGCGGTGAAGTCAGAAGCACCACACACGATGCTATCTATACATCCGGCAACGTGGAAATAAACGGGGGTAAAATTATCTCCACCTCAGGTGTAGCCATTTCTGTGGGAAGCACAAGTCCGACGACGACGGTCACTGTCAGCGATGGAACGATCATCGGCGGAGGAACAAATGCTATCACTGTCTGGAACGGTAATCCTACTTCAAGTGATATCGGAATGAATGTTATCGTCAGCGGCGGTACGATACAAGCTACCAGTACCGGTACAGCCATTGCTACCGGGGGAAATGTGAAAGTAAGCGGCGGTGAAATCAGCGCCACCGCAAACGATGCCATCAATACACCGGGCAACGTGGAAATAACCGGCGGTGAAGTAACCATCTCCGCACCGGGTGTATCAGCCATTTCTGCTTGGAGTGAAAGCTCCAAGGTAGTAGTCGGCGGCACAAGTAAAGTAGAAGCCACAGGTGGAGGCACAGGCATCTATACAATGGGCAGTGTGGAAGTGAAAGACGACGCTCAAGTAAGCGCTCCCGCAGGAACAGCTATTAACGCCGATAATGAAAATTCCGTGGTAACTGTCAGCGGCGGAACGGTCTCTGCAAGCATAGGCGCAGCTATTTACACCAATGGCAGCGTAGTCGTGACCGGAGGTAAAGTATTTACTACTTCAGTTTGTGCCATTAACGCCTACAACGAAAATTCTACTGTAATCGTCAGCGGAGGAGTGGTTTTTGCCTATGGCGATGCAATCAACGGTCAAGTAATCTACACAGCTAATCCCGACGGTTTCACGGGAGCCACCGGCGAAGGCGTAGTCATCGCATGGAATCAGGCGGCAGACAAAACCTACACCCAAGGCAGCTCCGAAGACATCATTTTGTCTCCGGAATCCGCTACCGCAGTGTGGGATAAAAACGGGTCGGAATACGGCATCACTTATACCAACGGTGCAAATACGGGTTTCATTCCGCTGGAAGTAAGCGTTGTTTCCACTGTTTGCGATATAGCAAGCATCGAGTCTCCCGCCGATGCAGCCATCGCCGACTTGATGATTACGGCAAACGTTGCGAACAATATAACAAGCCAAGTCGTCGAGCTCACAACAAGTGATGGCGCAAGCTGGAAACTGTTCAGCGATGTCGATTGCACGAATGAAATTACCGATAAAACCATGACGCTTGCCGTTGGCGATAATACCGCTTACATCCAAGTGACTGCCGAAGACGGTACAACCACGAAAGTCTATACACTCGTTGTAAACCGCGCAGAGGCGGAATACGGCATTACCGTTGCCTCGAACGGAAACGGCGAAGTATCGGCGGATACTTATTCCGCTACGGAAGGAACAGTCGTTACGCTGACCATTACATCCGACCCGAATTATGAGTTGAATGCCCTCTCGGTTTACAAGACCGGTGATGCGGCTACCGGTGTTACACTTACAGGCACAGGCGATACGCGAACCTTTACCATGCCCGGCTTCGATGTTACGGTAGCGGCAAGTTTCATTGAAACGCCTTACTTCGACGTTTCGCCGAGTGAGCTGACTTTTTCTGCTTCAGGCGAAAAGAAAACGCTTGATGTGACATCCAACCTGTATTGGGAAGCCGTCAGCGATGTTGACTGGATTACACTCACTCCGGCTTCGGGTTCCGACAACGGTACGATAACCGTTACGGTTGACTCCAATCCGGAAACAACTCAACGAACGGCAACCATCACGATTAACGCATCGGGATACACCGAAACGATCGGCGTGACCCAAGCGGGAGCCCTTGTGATTCCCGTAAGCTCTGTCGCGCTTAATCAAACCGCCGCAGAATTACCGGTCGATTCCATCCTGCAACTGACCGCAACGGTTTTACCGCTCGATGCGACCAACTCGAATGTCACCTGGAGCACCGGCGATGCAACGGTTGCCACCGTTTCGGATAACGGTTTGGTTACCGCTGTCGGAGAAGGTACCGCCACCATCACCGTCACCACCGCCGACGGTGGGTTCACCGCAACCTGTACCGTGACCGTGATCCGGCAAGAAGTGGTTGTCGATGAAGGAACGCAAGTCGGCGCCGACGGGAAAGGCAAAATCGTGCTTTCCTTGACGATACCGGTCGATGTACTGTTCTCCGGGTCGTTCTCTCTGACACTTCCCGACGGTATGCAGTTGGATTTGGATTCCACCCGTTTGGCGGGAAATTTAGCTTCCCTGTTAACCCTCAGCATCGTGCAAAATGCCGACGGCAGTTGGCTGTTCACCATCGAGCCTCAAGCCTTGCGAAGCGCCGCGGCAAATTCGGATTACACTAAAATCGTGGAAATCGGCTATACAGCCGACAAAACAGTGGCAAACGGAACTTACGAAGCGCTCATCAATGATTTGTCGTTCGAGTTCGACAACGGTGTAACTGTCGCCGAAAGCAAAATGCCGGTGTCGATTACGGTGGATAATTCTTCGACGGGGATTCGGAAAACAAACGGAGAAACCGACGCCTATCTGTACAAGAGTAAATTGTATGTCACAGGACCGATTGCCGAAACAATTCATGTATATTCAGTGAACGGCGTGATGCTTTACAACTTCCAAAAACCGGCAGGTTCGGTCGTTTATCCGATCAATGCAAGGCCGGGTACGGTTCTGATAGTAAAAGGAAGCTCCGGTTGGGAAAAGAAGATGATTGGTAATTAATTATGAATTACATAGAAGGCTGTCTCGGAAGTCGGGACAGCCTCTTTTTTTATATTTGTTTTGTCTTTTCTTTCAACCAAACGTTTTCTTCTTCGGATAATAACGGGGAGAGTTGGTCATAGACCTTTTGATGATAGTTGTTCAGCCAATCGAGTTCATCCCCGGACAGTAACGAAAAGTCTATTAAGGAAGTATCAATCGGGCACAGAGTCAAGGTTTCGAAAGCAAGGAAATCGCCGAATTCCGTTGTTTTCGCATTGACGGTCAAGAGCAGGTTTTCGATGCGGATTCCGTATTCACCGGCAAGGTAAAGTCCCGGTTCGTTAGAAGTAATCATGCCCGGTTTTAAAGGCGTCGGATTATAATTCATCCGAATATTTTGCGGACCTTCGTGTACATTCAGAAAACAACCGATGCCGTGACCGGTTCCGTGCAGAAAATTTTGTCCCGCTTTCCATAGGTCTTGTCGAGCCAGAATATCCAATTGCATGCCGACGGTTCCTGCGGGAAAAACTGCCGATGCTAATTGTATATGTCCTTTCAGAACAAGCGTATAATTTCGCTTGATTGTCTCGGAAACTTGTCCTGTCGAAATTGTCCGGGTGATGTCGGTTGTTCCATCGAAATACTGCGCTCCCGAATCTATCAACAAAATTCCGTCGGGAAGCACGGCAATATTGCTTTCGGCTGTCGCCTCATAATGAACAATGGCTCCGTGTGCTCCGTATCCGGCTATGGTTTTGAAACTTTCTCCGAAATACAAAGCTTGTTCGGAACGATAAAATCGAAGTTTATCTTCGACATCCAATTCTGTAACCGGTTCGTTATTTATCAAGGCTTTTTCCAAATCAATCAGAAACTTCACCATAGCCGTTCCGTCTTTTCTCAAGGCATTCCGCATGCCGGCGATTTCGCTTTCATTTTTAATGCTTTTCAATGAATCGGCAGGATGAACGGTTGTTTCCTTGATGACGCAATTTTCCGAAAGAATCGAGTATAAGCGGTAATTGATTTTGGAGGGGGTGATTAAGACCTTCGTTCCGGAAGGAATCCGGCGTATATAGTCGGTGATTTTTTCGTAATCGGCTGTAATTACACCTTGTTGCAGAAGATATTCCGACATTTCTCGCGTCAGTTTATCGGGAGAAACAAACAGGACGGTTTCATTTTCGGAAATAAGGGCGTAACTTACACATACGGGATTGTAATCCACATCGTTTCCTCGAATATTAAACAACCACGCGATTGTATCCAAAGCGGCGAGAATTGTCATATCCGCTTGATTTTTCTTTGTTTCCTCTAAGACTTCCTTGATTTTTTCGCGGCAAGATTTTCCCGCAAAACGCTCCGAATGAATAAATGCCGGATTAACCGGAATTGTCGGTCGATTTTCCCAGATCGAATCATAAGGCGCAAAATCGGTAAGCACCTTTAAGTTTTTCTCGGAAAACAATTCTATCAAGGATTTGGCTTCCGAAGCGGCAAACACGTCTCCTTCGATTCCCACGCAATCACCGTCGGACAATTCTGATGCAATCCAATCGGCAAACGTCGGCGTATCGGGCAATCCCATTTTGTATAAATCGATTCCGGAATCTTTAAGTTGTTCTTCCGCTTGCAGAAAATAACGCGAATCCGTCCATAATCCGGCTTTATTGCGAGTAATCGCAACGGTTCCCGCTGAACCGGTAAAACCCGATATCCAAGTGCGGGTCTTCCATCGGTCGGGAGTATATTCGCTGATGTGCGGGTCGGACGAAGGAATGATACAGGCTTGAACATGCTCAGCACTCAGGATTGCTCGCAGTCTTTGAATTTTTGTTTGAACGGAGTACATACTTATAATTTTTTCTGACAATAACTTCTTCCCAGACCACCCATAAAAGAAAAACAATCGTGTAATAAATATAACGTAATATTCCGTCGTGCAAACTCTCGAATCGTTCGGGATGACCGTCGGTCAGCCACACGGTAGTTGCAATCCGGATAACATTGTAAGCAGTTAAAATAAGGCAGCCCATGGGAATATACCATAATTTTTTAAGAAAAGGTCCCCAATATAACAGCATGATTCCCGAAAAAATAAACATTTGTTTAAATCCGAGGCAGCCCCAAATAATGCGAATCCAGTCATTGCCATGCGTAGAGAATCTTAATTGATATTCTTGAACAATAAGATTTTGTGTATCAGGGAATAAACGAATGAACCAAGCTGTGCATCGAACCAATATGCGACAAGAAGAGTAAAACCACGAGGGTGTGATATCTTTTCCGAATAAGTAGATATTATCGCTGTCCATATCTCCGTCAATGACTATTTTCCATGAAAAATGAAAGAAGAACAAAAGCAATATAAAAAAAAGTACTCCTTTATGAGGTTTTAGAAAATTAGCGATTCGATTGAGTTTTTCGGTCATAAACAAGGATATTTAAAAATAATATCAACAAAGGTAATACAAAAAACTGATATAAACCGGAGCGAAATGATAAAATAAGTTAATATGACGTTAAAGAGATAATAAGTAAAAATATTCTTCTATCTTTGCAGACAAAAAAACCGGAGTTCCGGACGGAACGGATGAAATTTTCGAATTACAGATATGCGAACAAACAAAATGGTCGTTCTTGGGATTATCTTAGGGATGATTTCGACTAAAGTGTATTCTCAAAACAGCACCAATTCTCCCTATACGCGTTACGGATACGGAGCTGTTGCAGATAAAGCGTTTATTTCCCAACGAGGCATGGGGGGCATCGGGTATGGGTTACGAAATTCTCAAATGATTAATCCGATGAATCCCGCTTCTTTTTCTTCGGTTGATTCCATGACCTTTATGTTTGATTTCGGGATTACGGGTCAATCTTCTTGGTTCAGCGATGCTTGGAATAAAGAACAAAAGTTCAACGGAAATTTGGAATACATTGCCATGCAATTTCCGGTTGCGAGAAAATTGGGTGTGGGAATCGGTTTTGAACCGGTATCTTACGTGGGCTACAATTATAAGGATACAACCCGTTTGCCTGTCGACAACGGGCAAGTTCAGAATATTTACACGGGTCGAGGCGGTTTAAGCCGTATCTATGGTATTTTATCATACGATTATGCGGAGCGGCTTTCCGTCGGCGTAAAGATATCGTATCTATTCGGCGACATCAGCCACAATCGATTGGTATCATTCAGTTCCGCAAACAACTATAATACCAGCTGGTCAGATACTCTTCGAGCATCGGGACTTCTGTGTGATTTTGGTTTACAATACCATCAACCGGTAGGGAAATTTAAGACGGTAACGATCGGAGCTGTTTTTACGCCTAAAACACGCTTCGGATCGAAGGTAATGAGCGGGGTTTATCGACTTACTTCTGCGGGAACGATCATGGATAGTCAATATACAACTTCCAGCGATTCGGTGTTCGAATTACCGGAATCTTACGGATTGGGATTCACCTATAATCAATTGGGAAAATTAACCGTAGGTGCGGATCTTTTATTTGAGAAATGGGCGAACGCTAAATTTTACGATCAAACGAACGCTTTTAATAATCGCATGAAAATAAATGCGGGAGGCGAATATATACCCAATCGTACCGCCACCGGTCCGTTGAAAAAACTGCGCTACCGTGCAGGCGTGTATTATTCCGACTCCTACATTAAAGTACAAAATTCTAAATACAACGAATACGGAATTAATCTGGGTCTCGGTATCCCGATGCCGGATAAACGGTCGTTTATCAATGCCGCCTTTGAATATTCGGTTGTTCGACCCGACTCGAAAGCGCTCATTGATGAACAATATTTCAAGCTGTCGCTTAGTTATACGTTCAATGAATTATGGTTCTTCAAACGAAAATTGCAGTAATTTTCCCATTCATTTTTTGCATAGCAGCGATATCATGTAGCACGAATAAAAAAGATATGCCGTTGGTTTCCGTCGATGTGCAATCTTTGCCGGCGGTTCACACGGATAGCGTTTTATCGTTGATATCCATGGGAGATACGCGTTACCGGCTGGCAGCAAAAATATGGGATATTTATTCCGGGGGAGACGAGTATTGGTATTTTCCGAAAGGACTTTACGTTGAACGCCTTGATTCTCTTTCTCACGTCATGGGAACCATTGTTGCGGATACCGCTTATTATTTCGTAAGAAAGGAACTTTGGCGAGCCGTCGGGAATGTGGTTGTAAAAAATATCGAAGGACGTATTTTCGAAACTTCAGAATTATTTTGGGATCAGAAAGCTCCCGCAAATGCCGTGAATGCATTTTATACCGACCGGCACGTGAAAGTAACCGAACCGGACGGTACCATCATTTACGGACAAAAAGGATTCAGAGCAGACCGAGACTTGACCATCTATCGCCTCTTGTCAATGAAAGGTGAATTTAATGTTGACGAATCGGCCGATTCGCTTGGGCAGGATACACCCGGGCGTTCCGATAATAAACCACTTCAATGAATAATTTTTGGTTGGAAATAGGAATTACCCTGTTGTTTTCCGCTCTCTTTTCGGCAGCGGAAATCGCTTTTGTCAGTTCGAACAAACTTCTTTTCGAATTGGAAAAAAAATCTTCAAGCATCACGTCCAAAATACTCAATAAATTTTACACAAACGCCGATCAGTTCATTTCCTGTATGTTGCTTGGGAACAACATCGTATTGGTAGTGTACGGTTTGTTCATGGCGCGTGCGCTTACTCCTTTGATGGAGCAGTTCCTTTCCGGCGATTTGCTTATTTTGCTGATTCAATCGTTTATCGCTACAATATTTATACTTTTTGCGGGCGAATTTATACCTAAAACGGTAGCTCGCGTTAATCCGAATTTTTTCCTTTCATTATTCGCCGTTCCTTTATACATCGTCTATATTATTTTATATCCGGTTTCAAGATTCGTTTCTTGGTCTGCAAACCTGATATTGCGAATTTTCGGAGTAAAAATATCGGGCGCAGATAATAAACGTTTCGGTCGGAACGATTTGGATGATTTTATTCAAAAGACGATTGAAGAAACTCCCGAAAATATTGAATTAGACACGGAAGTTCGTTTTTTCCAAAACGCCATGGAATTTTCCTACGTAAAGGTTCGGGATTGCATGATTCCTCGTACAGAAATGGTTGCCGTAAGCAAAGATGTTTCTCTGCAAGAACTTACTTCTGAATTTGTTGAAACGGGAATTTCAAAGATTGTCGTTTACGAAGGAGATATAGATAATATTATCGGATATATTCACTCATTGGAATTGTTTTCACGTTCAGAAGATTGGACGCGTTCCATCGTCTCGTTAATGGTTGTTCCCGAAAATATGGCGGCTAACAAGTTAATGAAAACGATGCTTGCCGAAAAGAGAAGTATGGTGGTGGTAGCGGACGAATTCGGAGGAACCTCCGGTATTGTTACGCTGGAAGATTTGGTGGAAGAAATTTTCGGTGAAATCGAAGATGAGCATGATACCCGGTTGTTCACAGCTAAAAAAACGGACGAAAACACCTACGTACTTTCCGGACGGATGGAAATTGATCGAGTCAATGAAATGTTTGATTTGAACATTCCCGAATCGGATCAATACATGACCGTTGCAGGTTATATTTTGAATCATTATCAGAATTTTCCCAAGCTTCATGAGACGGTCGTGATAGGGCAATCGGAGTTCAAAATTCTGCGTGTAACACAAACGAAAATCGAATTGGTTAAGCTGAAAGTCCGGGAAAAATAAAAATAATTTGAAATGTTGTAGCAAATTATAACAAAAATTCGTATCTTCGTGCCCAATTTGCAAAAAGTAATTTCAAAAATAGATATATTCAATGGCAACGTTAGAGAAAATAAGGAGTAAAGCCGGTTTATTGGTAGGTGTGGTAGGGCTTGCTTTATTTGCATTTATTATTGGTGACTTTCTTCGGTCGGGATCCACATTTTTTCATCAATCCAAGGAAAAAATAGCTGTAGTTAATGGTCAGTCGATTGACGTCCGAGAATTTCAGAGCGAATTGGAAACAGTAACGAACAATTACAAAAACCAAATGGGCGGTTCGCTTACAGAAATACAACAAGACCAGATTCGTCAAGCTTTTTTCGATGAAAAGGTCGCAACGATTTTATTAAAAGGAGAAAGTGAAAAAGTAGGTTTTGCTGTCAGTAAAGAAGAGCTTACCGATTTAGTTATGGGGAATAACATTTCTCCGCTCATTCAGCAAAATTTTCAAGATCCGCAAACAAAAAAGTTCGACAGGCAAAGCTTGTTACGATTTCTTCAACAGATAGAATCGGACGATTGGAGTATGTATTCTCCGGAAGATCAGATGCGGCTTCAAAACAGTAAAGATATGTGGTTAAATTTGGAAAAAACCATTGCCGAACAAAAATTACTTTCGAAATTTTCCGCCTTGCTTGCTTCCGGTGTTGCAGCTAATTCTTTAGATGCTAAAGCTGCATTCAATAATAACGGGCTTAGCGTTGATTTTAACTACACATCCCAATCCTACAATACAATTCCCGACGCAGATATAGAAGTGAGCAATGCCGAAATTGCTAAACTCTATGAATTGCGGAAGAGCAGTTTTAAGCAAGAAAATGCTAAAGTTATCAGTTACATAGCTGTAAGTGTAGATCCGAGCGACGCGGATCGTAAAGATGTTTTGGCGCAAATGGAAAAAATAAAAGATGAGTTGACGAATACAGCCAATCCTGCGGATTTGATCAATGAAAATTCGGATGAACCTTTTTCGGATGCTTATGTTTCCGTCGCTCAGTTGAACAATGATATGAAAAATTTTGTAGCGCATGCTTCCATAGGCACTGTTGAGGGACCAACACTGACAAACAGTACCTATTCGATGTATAAATTGATTGATGTAAAGCAAGCGCCCGATTCGATAAAAATAAATCAACTTTCATTTCCCACGATGGATGACGCACGAGTCAAACCCGTGATTGACAGTTTGATTCAAGTAATACGCTCCGGTAAAACATTTGCAGATGTTGTATCAACCTTCACGAAAGGGCAAACCACCGGCGATATCGGTTGGCAAACGGAAAGCTCGTTGGCTAATTCCGGAGTAAAATTTGCAAACCTGAATACGCTTTTTGACGCTAAAGTCAATGATCTTTTTACTGTTAAATCTTCACAAGGAATTCATTTGGTACAAATAACCGAAAAAACGAAACCGGTGACGAAATACAAGATAGGCGAAATAAGGAGAGAAGTAACTCCCGGTCCGGAAACTTATAATAAATTGTACAACGATTTGAATCAATATATTGCTAAAAACAACAATTTGGAAAAGTTTAAGTCGGCTGCTCCGGAAGCGGGATACCAATGCCTATCGAACGTTCAAGTGCTCGAAAACCAAAGCAGCATAGCGGCGATTGAAAATACAAGGCCCGTAATCCGTTGGGCTTTCAGCAACAAAAAAGGGGATATCTCCGAAATCTTCGAATGTCAAAATCGCAACTACTTTGTTGTAGCTGCATTGGAAGGAGAACTTAAAGCCGGTTTCCGACCTTTGAAAGATGTTTCCGACATCTTAAAAAGAGAATTGCTGAACGAAAAGAAAGGGGCGAAAATCGTCGAGAATTTGAAATCGAAAAATCTCTCCTCATTGGATGCTTATGCTGCGGCAATGAATTCACCGGTGAAAGAAGCGAAATTTGTCACATTTGCTACCCAGCAAATTATGGGAATAGGTATAGAACCGACAGTAAATGTGAGAGCTCTTGCATCTGAAGTCGGTCAAATCACCGGTCCATTTGCAGGTAAAATGGCGGCTTATGTATTATCGTTATCGACTAAAAATACAAACAGTAAAACGTATGACGAAGCCGAACAAAAACAGCAAATGAACAGGCAAAACAGCTTTAGGATTATGCAAGAAATTCAAACCAATCGCTTATTGAGAGATAAGGCGACCATTGAAGACAACCGGAGTCGTTTTTATTAATAATGTTTAAAAAACCGTTATTAGGACAAACACAAGGCGAACTTGAAAAACTGGCAAACGAGAATGGAATGCCTTCTTTCTCCGCTCGTCAAATAACGGATTGGTTGTATAACAAGAAGGTTCGATCAATTGATGCAATGACAAACCTTTCGCTCAACCGAAGAGAAAAATTGAAAGAAAGCTGCACAATCGGACGTGTAGATCATACCCATGTACAAAATTCCGCCGATGGCGCTCGAAAATATTTATTTCCCGTATCAGGGAATAAATTTGTTGAAACTGTTTATATTCCGGAAAAAGAAAGAGCAACGGTTTGTATTTCGTCGCAGGTTGGATGCAAAATGAATTGCTTGTTTTGTATGACGGGAAAGCAAAAATTTGTTTCCCAAGTGACTGCCTGTGAAATTCTGAACCAGATTCTATCTCTTCCGGAAAACGAACAATTAACCAATTACGTATTTATGGGAATGGGCGAAGCTTTGGACAATGCATCGGAGCTTTTCAAAGTCCTGGAAATCATGACAGCCGGTTATGGATTGGCTTTAAGTCCGAAACGAATCACGGTTTCAACCATAGGGATATTGCCGGAGCTAAAACGTTTATTAGAAGATACGCATTGTCACATAGCCATTAGTCTTCATTCGCCCTATCGCGAAGAACGGCTTTCCTGGATGCCTGCGGAAAAAGCCTGGCCCGCAGAAAAAATAATCGGATTGATTAAACAATACGATTTCTCTCATCAAAGAAGAATTTCGTTTGAATACATTTTGTTTGGAGGAATCAATGACGACAAGAAACATGCTCGCGACTTGGTACGCATTTTATCCGGCGTTCCTTGCCGAGTGAATTTGATAAAGTATCATCCGATTCCGGGTGTGAAATTACCTGAAACAGACCCGGAGAATGCCATTTTTTTCCGGGATTATCTTTCTTCGCACGGAATTATTTCGACCATTCGGTCATCGCGCGGCGAAGACATTTTAGCCGCTTGCGGAATGCTTTCGACTACTGCTATATCCTAATTTTTTTTTACCTTTGCGAAACAAATTAAGCTGATAAAATATGAATGAAAAAATGATAAAAGTCGGCATCAGCCACGGCGATATTAACGGCATAGCATACGAATTAATTTTAAAGACATTTGACGACATACGGATTTTCGAAATATGCATTCCCGTAGTTTACGGTTCTGCCAAAGTATTGGCTTATCAGCGAAAGATCATGAATCTTCCGCCGGTTAATTTTAATACAATCAATCACGTCGGCGATGCCGGAATGAATCGCTTGAATGTCATTAATTGCGGAAGTGAAGAAGTAATAGTAGATTTTGCCCGTTCCACTCCCGAGTCGGAACTATTAACTAAAGAAGCGCTTCGCAGAGCATTAAGTGATTTACAAGCCGGACTCATTGATGTGCTGGTAATGGCACCGGGCAATTACAACGAAAGCGCTATGTTAAGCGAAAACGCTATTCCCGAGAAACATCCTCTGAAAATAGTCATTAATGATACTTTTCGCATTGCTTTGGCAAGCGATAAGATACCTTTGTCGGAAATCGCTTCTCAATTGACGACTAATTCGTTAACTGAGCAGATAAAGACTTTGCATTCTTCTTTGATTCGTGATTTTTTAGTAACTAATCCGCGAATTGCCGTATTGTCTTTGAATCCGGGAGTAGGAATCAAAGAACAGTTATTCGGAAAAGAAGAAAACGAAGTGATAATTCCCGCCGTAAAAGCGGCTAATGATGCAGGGATTATTTGTTTCGGACCCTATTCTGCCGACAGCTTCTTTGGATGCAGCGAATACTTAAAATTCGATGCTACACTTGCCATGTATTACGATCAGGGATTGATTCCATTCCGTTCCATCGCTTTTGAAGGCGGTGTGTGCTACCGGGCTGATTTGCCTTTTGTGGTAACAGCTTCCGATCAAGGCGTTTCTTATGAAAAAGCCGGTAAAAACGAAAGTTCTGAAATTTCTTTCCGAAATGCATTGTATAGCGCCATTGATATATTCAAAATTCGAAAGTTGAATACCGAAATCTATGCCAATCCATTGAAAAAGCAATATTTCGATCGAGGATCGGATAATGAGAAGCTGGATTTAACGAATAGTGACGAATAACAAGTAACAAGCCTTGTAACTTGCTACTAAAAAACGCCGGGACTTCTTTCCGTTTGAAGCGCGTAGGTTTTTGCTTTTAAGAATTTTCCGAAAGCTTCAATATCTTCGTATTTCGATTGCTCTTCCACCGAAATGGGATCTCCGAACCGGATGTATATCTTTTTCCCCTTCTTGTTGGTCACTTCATGCAGTAAACGAACCATACGCAGTCGCCAGTCGATGAAACCCAGAAAACGGTAGAGCCATGAATTGGTTCCCGAAATATACATCGGAACGACAGGAACTTTGGCTTTCTTAATCAATTTCAATACAGGAACTTGCCATTCTCTGTCTTCGGTATGGAATAAATGAGAAGACGAAACGCCTCCCGCAGGAAAAAAACCGAGCGGATGACCGTTCCTAATATGCTCTAAACACTGTTTTACGCCTCCGACACTGGATTTTACGGTTGCCATCTTACTGTCTTTGGAATATGGATTCACTCCGATGAAATTTTCCTCCATAGTGTCGATTCGATTCAACATCCAATTAACCATCATTCTGAAGTCTTTTCGCTTAGCGGCAACAACACTGATAACAATGATACCGTCGATATGTCCGAACGGATGATTAGATACCGTAATAAAAGATCGATTTTGAAATGAATCCAAAACATCCCGGTTTTCAACGACTCGAATAATCTTTTGCCGATCGAGCAAATCGGTAACAAATCCAACGCCGGTTTGATGCTTGGAGCCGTCGTAAACGCCATTTACTTTATTAATTCCGGTAATACTGAAAATCATTTTCAGAAGCCCGTTTCCCCATCGACCTCGCAACAAGGGATGCAAACTGCGAATTTCATCTTTGGAAATTAATTTTTCTTTCATATTCGATAAGCTGTAAGCATGTTTTTAACTTCTTTTATCTTTAATCTTTTGTCCGGAACTATTACAATTCATTTATTTCTCATTTCTAAAGAATATAATTCAGGTACTTATTGAAAAATCTTTTGAAAAACGGAAGTTTCATCCATCCGTATTCAAACAGAAAAATTCCCGCCAAAGCGCATGCGATTCCTGCCAGGACATCAATCACATAATGATGCGCCGTATAAACCGCCGTACCCCAAATCCCGATCATAAACAGGGCAATGAGCAGCCTGATGGGAACCGGACTTTTCCCCCGTATGGAATAAAACAATGTAATAACCAAATAAGAAGAATGTAAAGAAGGAAATGCGGCAAATACATTTGCATTTCGTCCGTAAATGGAAGCAAATAAAGGGTAATTAATCAATTCGTCGAAACGCGATAAACCACCCATATTCCCGGGTGTCGATATAATCGGGTCAAATCCGTATTTCATGGCATACCACGGCGGAGCCGCAGGGTAAATATAATAAAAAGAAAAACCGATTAAATTAGTAAAAAGAAAAACCAGAGCAAACCGCAGAAATACATCCTTTTTTTTCTTCAAATAAAGATAAATACCGAATCCGAGCGGTATCGGCACCCACCCCAAGTAAAAAATCCCGGAAAAAAAGTCTGCCACCGGATGTTGATGCTTCACAAAATATTCGCAAGGGATTTGTTTACAACCATTATCGATTATTCCGAAGATCAATTTCTCCAGATTGTACAGTCCTTGCACATCAATGGGATTGACCGTATAGTTCGGGAAAACCCGCATCCAATCGTAGGAAACGCCGAACAAGAGGAATGGGAGCAAGGCTGCCGCTAATTTTCTGGATTCTTTGTTTAGGAAAAAAAGAGTGCTGAAGAAAAAAATCAACAGGAAGTGTTCGGGACGAAAACCGACAAAGACAGCTGTCAAGAAGCTGAAAACAATAATAACACTTACAGCGATAATACTGTCCGTCAGAGGTGGAAAAGTTACTTTAATTTTCATTGCCGGGACTCTTTTCTTCTTCTAATACTTTTCGACAGTAATTGAGCCTGCCTATGGCGGTAATGTTTGAAAATATTGCAACAATAACCAAAGGAATGACTAAAATAACGATCGGTTCGAATATCGGAAACGAAAGCCAAGAAATATATATTTTATAATCGCCTGCAAAATAGTAAAAAACTCCGCATAAGATAGCTCCCGCGCTGATTAATATCACTCGTTCGGGACGTTGCATAAAACCGACCTTACAATCAATGCCCAGTCCTTCGGCTCTCGCTCGGATATAACTAACCATCATGGAACCGATTAAGGCGATAAACCCAAACATTGAACTGAAAAAATATCCTTGAAAAATAAGGTAATAACAAATACCGAAAAGAACGATCAATTCGCTGTACCTGTCAAGAACGGAATCAAACAGGGCGCCGTAGCGTGAAGTCATTTTACCCTTGCGAGCTACTTGTCCGTCCAACATATCAAACAGACCGGCAAACAAAATGACTACTCCTGCCCAGCCGACGTATGAAAAATTTCCTCTTTCGCCTCGGATAGCACCGTATATAAGAATAACAGTAGCAACGATATTAATAAATAAACCGGTTGCGGTGACAAAATTGGGCGTTATTTCCAATTTAATCAATCCATGCACTACGGGATTAATAATCTTATAAATTGTTTGCTGTATGATATCTCTCACTTTCATTGACTCATATAAATTATAACGAATGATTTTATCTTAACAGTTGCATAAAAAATGCGTTCAAAATTACGGAATTATTTTGTATTATCATTATTCGAATCATCTGAATGAAAATGTTGCTTCAAAATAAACACCCACTGTTTCAAATGTAAGTCTTTGTAAACAAAAAGACGTTGCATATTGTAATTCCATACAAATCCTACAAATAATGAAACAACAATCTTCGGGATGATAAATATGTTTTCAAAAAAGAGACCGGAAAATTTCATAAACCAAGGGATTTTTTTTAACAATTCCGTCATTAAAAAAGTACCCGACGTATTCAAAAAAATGCTTCCGCCCCAAACTGCCATGTAACGAATTGCAATATAGCGTTTTTTTACATCCATGGCTTTGAAAGTCCATCGATAGTTCACTATGCAATTGGTTGCTCCTCCGCAAAGCGATCCGGTGAAAGTGGCATAAACATAATATAATTGAAACACGTTGACTAATAGAATGGTAACAATGAAATCCGTAATGCTTGACAATTGAGACGATAATTGGGCGCGCAGGAAGGTAAAAATTCCTCCTTTATCGGAAATCGTTTTAGCGCTTTTTTTTATCCAATTAACCATTGTAATACTAACAAAATAAGTAAACTGTATATTCCTGCAAGTATATCGTCGAGCATAATTCCCCATCCGCCCTCGATAGCTTCCAATTTTCGTATGCCTGCAGGTTTAAATATATCGAATAATCGAAATAAGAGCAGGGCAGCCAATGCGAAATAGAGATAATACTTGTTATCGCTATTTACAATCAAAAGCGGAATCCATACTCCGACCATTTCGTCTATCACTACTTTTGACGGGTCTTTTCCCCAGTAGGTTTCCATGATTCCGGACGACCAAACGCCGAGAACGGTAAATAATACGATTAATAGGGCAGTTACCGGCAATAATTGAGAAGATGTAAGTAACAAAGACAATCCTAACCAAAGGATAGTTGCCAAAATCGCGCCTGCAGTTCCAGGCGCTTTGGGAAAATAGCCGGATCCGAATCCTGTTGCTATTATAATATGAAAGAAATTTTTTCGTCTCATACGATTGTTTTTTTCCACCAATATGAAAGATTACTAAAAAAAGAAGCTACACTGTAAACCGGAGGCGCCGGGTCTTGCGGGACAATCACATTCAATCCGTTATGGAAAACTTCCAAAGAAATCACTTTATCCATATACACCGGTTCACCGTCGATATGCACAAATCCGGGTTTTGCCCTTTTCAATGTCAGTTTTCTTGATCGGTAATATTGAAGTTTTCGATTCTTTGTTATTTGTTTGGTAAACATTTGGACTACCAGATGTCCGACGTCCAAGGGGGAGAAAGGCGAAAGAATGGCGACGTCCATCATCCCATCGTTCATATCGGCATGCGGGGCTATATATGCATTGTTTCCGTATTGTGAAGCATTTGCGCAAGTAACCAGAAAAGCTTTTTTTGTGAGGACTTCGTTTTCAAATACGATGTCGTATGTATCCGGTTTGAACTGCATGTATTCGGTAAGAACACTTCTCATATATGACAAAGGACCTCGACGTTTTCTTCTATCAAACCGTTCGCTAACCGAAGCGTCAAATCCGACGCCGCATGTACAAAAAAAGATACGGCTGTTTGCTTTGCAATAGTCAATCGTTCTTACTTTCCGTTCCAGTATTACTTCCAAGGCTTTGCGACTATCCATCGGGATTGCTAAATCTCTTGCCAAACCATTGCCCGATCCCATCGGCATTATCCCCAATATGGATGGAGATTCGACCAAGGCGCGCGCAACTTCGTTGACCGTTCCATCGCCTCCCACTGCAATGATATAATCGGCTTTTTCTTTTACTGCCCGGCTTGCCAACTCAAAAGCATGCCCTCGATACTCCGTGTAGAAAAGTTGTTTTTCAAATTTATCGGAAGGAACGTATTGATCCAGTAAATCCGGAATACGTTTTTTTGAAGCGGTACCTGAAACGGGATTGATAATTGCGGTTATTTTTTCCATTAAAAAATTATAATGAGTCACAAAAGTAATAAAATTTCAGTACATGACCAATGAAATCGAGTGAAAATAAAAAAATCAAATCAAACCGACGTGTTTTTTGCTAAAATTATTATACCTTTACAGCTTCAAAGTATCATACTTTTGAATAAGTTATTTCAAAAAAAAAGCAAGGGCTGAGCTCGTTTTTAGGTGATGAATTTTATAAATAATTATCGTTATGGAAAAAATACAAATAAAAGAGGCCAATGGAAAACTGGGAGTTTTGGTCATCGGAGTAGGAGGCGCGGTAGCCACAACGTTTATTTCAGGTACATTTATTACCCGTAAAGGATTGGGAATACCTGTCGGTTCGATTACTCAATTGGCAACTATCCGGTTAGGCAAAAGAGAAGAAAACCGTTTTTTGAAAATCAAAGATATTATTCCTTTAGCGGATACGAATGATCTGGTCTTCGGAGGTTGGGATATTTTTGAAGACAACGCTTATGAAGCTGCTCGTCATGCAGAAGTGTTGACTGTTGAGGATTTGGATAAAGTGAAAGATGAACTGCAAGTCCTTAAACCCATGAAAGCTGTTTTTGATCAAAATTTCGTCAAGCGATTACATGGCACATGGGTGAAAGAAGCACCCACGAAATGGGATTTAAAAGACGCTGTTCGTAAGGATATTCAATCATTTAAGAAAAATAACAATTTAGACAGAGTGGTTTGCATCTGGTGCGGAAGTACGGAAGTATATACCAAAATCAGCGAAGTACATCAAACACTTCCCGCTTTGCAACAAGCCATGAAAGAAAACAGTCCCGAAATAGCCCCTTCAATGATTTATGCCTACGCATGTTTAGAAGAAGGTGTTCCTTATATTAATGGCGCGCCGAACTTAACGGTCGATATGCCGGCTATGTGGGATTTTTCGGCTCAAACCCAAACGCCGATTTGCGGAAAAGATTTCAAAACAGGACAAACGATGTTGAAAACCGTGCTTTCACCCATGCTGAAAACGCGTATGTTGGGTTTAAGCGGATGGTTTTCCACCAATATATTAGGCAACAGAGACGGAGAAGTATTAGACGATCCGGGGTCGTTCAAAACCAAAGAAGAATCCAAACTGTCGGTAATCGATAATATTTTGCAACCCGATCTCTATCCTCAACTTTACGACAACGTTTATCATAAAGTGCGAATCAATTATTATCCTCCGCGTAAAGACAACAAAGAAGGATGGGATAACATTGATATATTCGGATGGTTGGGCTATCCGATGCAATTGAAAGTCGACTTTCTGTGTCGCGACTCCATATTGGCTGCTCCTCTTTGTTTAGATTTGGTATTATTTACCGATTTAGCCAAACGTGCAGGATTAAGCGGTATCCAGTCTTGGCTATCTTTTTATTTTAAGAGCCCGATGCACGATAATGACCATGTTGCAGAACATGATTTATTTATTCAATATATCAAACTAAAAAATACCTTACGGCAATTAATCGGCGAAGAAACGATCGATTATATTGATTAAGGGTACTTTAAAGAGAATTGGAAAACTTTGGAGAAACATCGAAAAGGCAGAGAATTTGGGAAAATTTGATTCTGCCGAAAGATTACCAGATTGACGGTTATTTATCGTTTAATCCGGTGATTTTTTTTGTCTTGTCGGGAAGTATCAGTGTCAAGATAAACAGTGTTGAAACTCACACTGTATTATCTAATGAAATGTTTATGGCTCAGATTGATCAGTCGTATGAAATAACGATGATTCAACAAACGCACTTTCTCATTTGTTACATACCTATTGAAGCATGGTATGAAAAGTGGATCGACAATTTAACTCTTCCCGAAGAAAATGAATCGGGCAAATTTTTCAAACTTCCCGTAAAAAAGGTAATCATGCGTTTCCTTTCTTTATTGGATTTATATTTAAGAGAAAGCGTATCTCCGCTCCAATTTTTTGAACTAAAACGACAAGAATTATTTTATTTGCTATTTTTCTATTACGGGGAAAATGATTTGGCTCGATTTCTGCAAAGTGTTTTATCGAAAGATATTCAGTTCAAGAAAATAGTGATGAATAATTATTTAAGAGCAAAAAATGTTCAAGAATTAGCAAAATTAGTTAATTATTCCACATCGGGTTTTATTAAAAAATTTCAAAAATGTTTTAACGAGTCGCCATATAAATGGATGCAAAAACAAAAAGCAAAACATGTTTCGGATGAAATAATTAGAGGAGTTAAATCGTTACAAGAAATAGCCAATGAATACAAATTTTCATCCTATCAACATTTTTCGGGTTTTTGTAAAAGCCAATTAGGTTCAACACCCACTGAGATTTTGGCGAAGAACCATTTGAAAAGACAGTAAACCTTTGAAAAGGTAGAAATCTATGTTAAAACGGCAAGAATATATGAGCGATTATTGCATAAATGACATTACCTTTGTAACGATTTTATTTTGAATAAATTTTATTTACAGCTATGTTTTAATTTAATTTACTTAATATGGATAAGGCAAATATTATTCGCAAATAAAAAAAAGAACTATGAATGAGTGAATTACATCTGAATGTAATGATCAAGCATCTATGAAATAACAAAGAGAGTGATTAATAAGTGCAACCAACTTTATTAAGATATATAAACAAAACAGATAAGAAAAAATGTATTCTTTTGAGAGGAAAATCAAATGATTTTATTTCTGCTCGTTGATAAAGGTATTTTCTATTTTAATAATTTAGGATTTTTTATTAATTGATAACGAGGATGGTAACGAGTAACTCAACGAAAGAGCTTATTAACATAGAAGCGATGGAATTATTTATAACAGAGTCTCTATTAAAAGGAGAAAATGTTGTAATTCCGGATTTTGGTCATTTGGAGGTAAAATCTTTCGTAGATAAACGGGTCGTTCTGTTTGAATCGACCGGAATTGAAGATTCCTTTATACAGATTATATCATCTGCAGGGGAAAAAGAAAAGAAAGAAATAAATGCACTTTGCACCATTATTTCACTTCCCTTAAAAAAGGGAAAAGTAGTAAACCTACCCAAAGTCGGTGTTTTTCAACCGATTAAAATGGAAAAGGGGGAAATCAGGGTTTCTTTTGTTTCATCTGTCTACTTAAGAAAGTTAATGAATAAAGAAAACGAAAAAGAGAAAGCAGAGGAAATAATAGAAACAAAAGCAATAAAAGAAAATATAAGGTATGTATATCAGACGGTTGAAAAAGCACCTGATATACATGATAGTAAAAACGAAACGCATAAAGTCCAAAAAATTGAAATAATAACAGACCCGATTCGCCCGCCCGAGAGTAACGTTACACCCGAAGAGAAGCAAGAACAGCCCGTAAAGACTAATGCCGGTAATGACAGTTTTCTTGAACCTGAAACGAAATTGCCTGAAAGCCAAAAAGTTGATACAGGAAATCAATTAGTGCTGAATGAATTTGATGATACTAAAAAGGCGCGGTCGATAAGTCTCAAGGGCATTTTGTTGTTTATACTATTAGGGATTACTATTTTAGGAGGAACAATATCAACAATTTATTTCCGATATAATAAGAAATCAGACAAGTTGACTACAATGAGCGAGTCAATCAATCTTCCCACTTTAGCCGAAAAATATTACGGTCATCCGGCGTTTTGGATTTATATCTATGAGAAAAATGCAGATAAATTGAGTTCACCTATTAATATATCCAAAGATGTTCCTTTAGTGATCCCCGATTTGAAAACCGAATATGACGTGGATGTCACAGACAGCATGGAAATTCATAGAGCAAGCATAATAGCTGATATAATTTTAAAAGAACAACTTAAAAAGAAATGAAACTACAGGTACATTATAGACCAAAGGGATATAAATATAAGAGTTTCAAATAACCTTATTGATGCAGATACCCGGGGGGAATGATATAACTAAAAAACAATTTATTAAACAGCAGAAATATGAAAAGATTATTTACTATTATTTTGTCATCTATTGCATATTTAAGCCTGTGGGGGTCGGTGCCGATGACCATTGCAGGCGATGTTTATAACATAGGTGAAGTGAAGTCCGAGGGCGCAATGCATGTGAAAGCAGTGAGTTCTGATTACGTCGGACGTGTGGCTAATTATGGAAATTTGGACCTGGATTCGGTTATTTTTTATTCCGATAGCTTGAGAGAAGGATTATTAATGAATAAAAATACGGTATCGACCAACGGAATTGTTATTGTACGTAAAAATTTCAAGAATGATATATTTTATATGATGGCATTTCCATTTGATGTCGTATTAGCTTCAGGAATAAAAAATCCGCTGAACGGTTCGACACCGCAAATTGGAGGTAATGTCGATGATCCTATGACCATCAAATATTATGATGGACAGAAACGGGCGGAAGAAGGGAAAAATGTTGATGATATTTGGGTCAATTTACCGGGAACGGAAACTGAACTGAAAAAAGGAACAGGCTATTGGATTGCCGTGACTCCGAGTCTTGCGGCTCCGGGTACTTATTTGACGGAAGGCGCAAATATGGATTTTATTGCGAAAGATACTACCGGTTTATTTAATACAACCGATAACAAAGGAGTGAATCTTGATTATCCACATACCAGCCCCCCCTATTTTTTAGATACAAATTCCGATGGATGGAATGCGCGGGGAGGACTGCATACTTGCAATTACTATATCGACGCGGGTACGGTTAATTATGATCGGACTGTTTATTTTCGGGATGTGGATATGACATGGGGTGAGTTTGAGCCTAATGCAAGAACCGGCACATTGCGACCTTATGCGGTGCTATTTGTAAAAACCGATGAAACATCCAATTTATCTTTTGATTTGCCCTCCGGACTTGGCGGTTTTCAATATTTATCCGGTAACGGAGTTTCTCTTGATATTGCAGACCCGTCAATCGTTTTTCGTTCTGCAGGCGACGAGATAACGCATGTGATAGCAAATAAGAATGTAACGAATAAACCTGTGTATCGTACAAGTAATGCTTATGATTTTCTCGAATTACAGTTAACTGATTCAAAAAACAATGTGGCTTATTCTTATTTTAAGTTTAATAATAGCTACAGTAAAATCTTTAAATCTTCGGAAGATGATATTAAATTACAAACAACCCACCCGGTGAAGCCTGTTGTGTGGTCTTTAGCACAAAATGAAAATGATGTGAAACAAATTTTATTTGTTGATTGTCTGCCGTTTGGGAAAAATGAAGTTACTTTAGGGTATAGTGTTGTGAACAACGATAACTATGTTTTCTCTATGAGAGAAATTACGAATGAGACCATTTCGAACGCTGTTCTATATGACAAAGTTGCAAATAAATACACCGATTTGCTGAAGAATGATTATTCTTTCAGTTCAGGAAGCGTTACCAATAATGAAGACCGTTTTTTAATCACCTTTAATGACAACTCTTTTACTTCTATTGAACCTTCGCCTGCAACATCGGGCATTTATGCTTATGTTGAAGATAATGTATTAAATGTAAAAAATCTGGTTTCGGGTGATAAAATCCAAGTAATCGATTTAACGGGGCGTATCATTGCTTCGGACACTGTTTCCGGCAATACATTTTCGACAACTCTGAAACAAAAAGGTGTTTATATCATTAGTGTGAAAGGAGAAAAAACCTTGAAAATCTTGAATAAATAATAACTAATATAAGAAATATGTATAATAAATGACAATGGTATTGTTGATAATACCTGATTATTTGAGATGTAAAATCAAAAAAAAATGAAAATGAAACTAAAATCCAGTGTACTAACGGTCATTATTGCAGTTGGCTTCTTGCATGCAGGTTCCGTTGTCCGGGCGCAAGGATTATATAATGACAAAGATCATCAGACAGAAAACCGGACAGTGGGTGAAGCAACAGAAAAAACAGAAGCAACAAATACCGAATCAACCGGCGGAATGTTCAGAGCCGGTGGTGGAGGTGGCGACAGCGATCCGGCGCCGGGGACAGATAGTCCGGTCGGCGAAGGATTCTTAATCTTAAGTGTCTTTTCGGGAGCATATGCATTCGTGAAACGAAATATAAGAAAAAAACATGATAAATAAAATAGGAATTTATTCTTCTTATTTCCTGCTGTTGATAATAATGGCATCATGCGGAGCATCAAGGAAAGTGCCTTATTTTCAATCTCACATGGAACGGAAAGGACGAGTGGTCGATATACCGTCTTATCGAAAAGAGAGTCTGGTTCGTTTTCAACCGGATGATATATTGGGAATTACTGTTAATGTGCCAAGTGAACAAACAGTGGCAAGCGATTATAATTTGCCATTAGTTCCTGCGGCTACAGCAGAGAACAGTACCGAAGACTTCGTTACTTCGGGCGCGGGTCGTCAGACTTTTTTGATTAGTAAAGAGGGTACCATTGATTTCCCCGTCATCGGGACGATTAAAGTCGCCGGTTATACACAAGGAGAATTGGAAAAATACTTGAAGGAACGGTTAAAAGAAAAATTAATAGCGCAGACAATCGTAACCGTTCGTTTGATGAATTTTCATATAATTGTCACAGGTGAAGTTTCAGCTCCCGGTACTTACACAGTCAATAAAGATCATATTAATATATTGGAAGCTTTAGCCTTAGCCGGTGATATGACGGTCTATGGCAAGCGTGATGATATCGTTCTGATTCGTCAGAAACCCGACGGAGGATATACACGAATCTCATTAGATATCAGTAAAGAAGACATCATTTCAAATCCATATTTTTTCCTCAAGCAAAATGATGAATTATATGTGATTCCGAACAGTGCAAAAACGCAATCCGCCGATGTCAGTCCAAGATTGAATATTATCACCGGGGTAGCCTCATTTGTGATGTCATTTATCACTTTTGTTTTAATGCTATCAAAATAAAACAATAAGAAAATAATGGAAAATAATAAACGAGGAGAAAATACAAAAGAACAAGGAAAAGAGATTAATTTTCAATGGTTCATTGTAAGTTTTCTTATTCATTGGAAGTGGTTTGTATTATCGATTATCTTGTTTATATTGGGCGGATATATTTATTTGCGTTATGCTACCCCTGTTTTTAATATAACTACGAATATTGTATTGAGAGATAACCGAAGAGGAGGATTAGGAAACAGCGAGCAATCCTATTTCGAGAAATTGGGTTACCTTGAAGGTAATAATAACGCAGAGAACGAAATGGAGATTCTTCGTTCGCGTAATCTTTTGGAAACAGCAGTCATCGAAGATGAGTCTTTTATTCGTTATTCCGTTAAAGGCAGATTCAGAAGTACCGATCTTTTCGGAGGAATGGGGAGGCAGTATTATCCGGCTCCGCCAATAACGGTTTTTGTCGATAAAAATTCTATTTCTTCGTTATATGCAACTCTTTCATTAAAAATATCTTTGACCGAAGATTCAACCTATCTTGTCAACGGACAATATGGTGCAAGCAAATTTGTGTATGAATTTTCATCTCTTCCGGGTGTTGTAAAAACCCAGATAGGCGAATTGCTTTTACTTCCCGATGAGCATATCGATTTACGAAGAGATTATCCGTTATTTATTCAATTACTTCCACCACTATCGGTTGCCCAATCATATATGGGCAGCTTGAGCCAAGAATTTACCGCAAAAAACGCTTCCGTTATCCGGATATCTTTGCATGAAACAAACACTGTGCGAGGGGAGAATTTTTTAAATCGCTTACTTCAGGTGTACAATCGTGAAACGATAACCGATAAAAATGAAGCGGCAAAAAGCGCCTCTAAATTTATACAAGAAAGATTAGAAGAATTGAATAAACAATTACTATTGTCTGAAAGTACGATAGAGACTTACAAAAAAGATAATAAGGTTGGTTTGGAGTTGACGGGCGAAGCAAGTCTGTATGTAAATGATAATAACGAATATTCAAAAAAGTTAGTATCATTGGGAACAGACGAGATGAAATTATCTTATTTGAAAGACGAGGTTGATAAGAACGCAGATGATACAAAATTGTTACCTGCTGCATTAGCCACCGGAAATCCATCGTTGGTATCGGGTATTGAAAAATACAATCAAAAAATTTTGGAGAGAGAGCGTTTATTAGCTTATACAAAAGAAGATGCTCCCATAATAGCAAAAGCCAATGAACGTCTTGCTCTGTTGAGAGAGGATATTAGTACTTCGATCAAAGCTTTGCAATATGCCAATACCATTTCGAAGAAAGAATATGAAAATCAGCTGTATCAGTATGATTCGAATATAGAAGATCTTCCAAGGAAAGAACGAGAATTGGCTGATTTGTTGCGCGAACAGATAATTCAATCAAACTTATATACCAATTTATTGCGTCAAAAGCAGGAAATTGATTTTACATTATCGGTTACAACCCCAAGTGCAAAAATTATAGATAGTCCGATAACATCAGGACTTATATCGCCTCGGAGATTTTACACCTACTTTATGTGCTTATCTATGGGACTGATGTTTCCTTTTCTTATTATCGGCTTTCGCGAATTACTGAATTATAAGCTCACACGTGAAGAAGAAGTTCGAAGATTCACGGATATACCTGTTATTGTATCTCTTCCGATAGTAAAGACTAAAACGCCGATAGTTGTTACTTCTCATGCTACAACAGCTATTGTTGAGCGTTTTCGGCTTTTGCGGACCAATTTACAATTTATTTTGGACTCTCCCGGAAAGAAATCAATTTTGGTTACTTCAACCATTAGCGGAGAAGGTAAAACATTTGCTGCCATCAATTTGGCAATAACATTTTCACTGAAGTATAAAACAATTTTGGTTGGCTTAGATATTCGCAGGCCCAGGATAAATACTTATTTGAATTTACCGAAACAAATGGGTGTAATTTCGTATCTGACCGGTGAAGAAACTAACCTTGACAATTTGATTTATAGAAACGTCAATGAAACAAATCTCGATGTTTTGATTTCAGGTGTAATACCCTTAAATCCTAATGAATTATTGATTGAACGAACATTGGATGAGATGTTTGTGAAACTTCGCGAACAATACGATTATATTATTGTTGATAGTTCGCCTGTGGGTAGCGTATCCGATGCTTTCTTGGTGAATCGCGTTTGTGATGCTTCTCTTTTTATTGTGCGCCACAACCTCACGCCTAAATCGGCAATATCTTTAGCAAATGTGATTTACGAAGAAAAAAGGCTTAATAATGTTAATCTTATTTTGAACGGATTTACGGGGGGGAAAGGACGATACGGTTACGGTTATGGCTACGGCTATGGATACGGTTATGGTTATGGTTACGGTTATGGTTATGGTTACGGCAACGAGAATAAATAATGAAATAAATAAATAAATAAAAAAACAATAGTATGAATACGAAAGTGCGGTTTTATGTTACGTTACTTTTTTCGACTGTAATAATCTCAGTCATGGCTCAAAATGAGAAAAATGCTTTACGTGATGTGGTGGAGCGGAACACCTACGGAGATAACTGGTTTATTTCGGCAGGGGGTACTGCTAATTTACTGACAGCAGAACAGGATGGATTTACAAGTGCCTTGGATAGATTGAAATTCGGCGGAACATTTTCTTTCGGGAAATGGTTCAATGAAGGTTTCGGAGCGCGGATTCAGTTGATAGGCGGTGGATTGAAAGGATTTAATGACATGTATGGTCGTTCGGATGGTTATTATGTCATTTCTAATTATGATCATTCACCGTACCCGATTGGCGGTGATCCGAATACACTTGCTCCCGGTTATGATCCGAACAACGACAAATATTCCGCTGTCCGATTTACAACTAAAAACGGGGTGGAAGGTTTTTGGCAAGAATTTAATTATGCGGCAGGAACTTTAGATTTGATGGCTAATTTTACTAACCTCATGCGCGGGCATTATAGAGAGAATAATCCGGTTGATGTTATCGGATTAGTGGGTTTAGGTGCGATTCATGCGTTCAATAACAACCTTACAACGCCCAACTTTACTCACTTTACGGCAAAAATCGGTTTCCGCGTTAATTTCAATGTTACCAATAGCTTTGCTATTTATCTTGAACCTCAGGCGTATGTAACAGATAAAGAGTTCGACGGTTATGCCGGAACTGCTTTGGGTGATGGCGTCGTTTCTTTAGGATTGGGACTCCAATATACGTTTAACAAGGGCTTTACTTCAATTTCTCAAATAGTGCAATTGACTGCAGACGAGATTGATCGATTAAATAAGAAAATCAATGACAATCGTTATTTGATTGAAAATCACCAAGACATACTTGAAAGACAACAAAATTTATTGGATAAATTGGAAAAATGCTGTGATGATAATCAGAAACCGGTGATAATTAATAAAATTGAAGAAAGCGGCGGTTGTTTACCCGATTATCTTCGTTTCGGTTTAAATTCTTCCAAAATTGAAAATTCAGAACTTCTGAAAATTTCCGAAGTTGCGGATTATCTCAAAAAAGCCCCGGACAGCAAGATTCTATTAATCGGTTATGCCGACAAAAAAACAGGAAATCCTCGTTATAACATGAATTTAAGTCAAAAACGCGTGAATGCGGTTTCCGCTGAATTGGTGCGTTTAGGAATTAATTCCAATCGTATTATTACCGAATGGAAAGGTGATAAAGAACAACCATTTCCGCAAAATGAATGGAACAGAGTAGTTGTGATGGTTGAACGAAAATAATATTGTTCATTGTATTTAGATAATCATCAGGAAAAAAAAGTTTATAAGTCTATGCAAATAGCTCAAATAGACTTATAAACTTTTGAATTATTAATGAAATATACGAATTCGTTGATATGAAAAGAATTTTGATAATTTTATCCGACATCGCTCTGATTTACGGCAGTATTCTCTTTGCTTTCTATCTGTTGGGGATAAATGAAATGTTGACGGATTATCAAAAAAATTTCGAAGCATTCAAAATTATATATCCGTTTATCGGGATATTATATCTGTTAGTGATGTATGTTTTCGGACTATACAATATATCTCGAAAATCGCTTGCGGATCTTGTTTATACGGTTTTCCTCATATCGGTATCACTCATGGTAGGCATTATGGGAATATGTTTTTTTGTACGAGACGTTGCTTGGGCTTTCCCTCGAAGCGTTATTCTCGTCAGCGGCTTGCTTTATTTTATCCTTTTAACCATAAAAAACCTTGGATATTGGTACATTAGCCCTCGATTAAGTGCAATAAAAAATATACTGATAATAGGTAATGATTCGGAAAAGTTGCGACAAATAATCAACAATAATTATTCTCAATTTTATAAAGTAATTGGTCAATATTCCGAATACAATGCTGCTTTGTATTCTGAAATTAAATTAATAGACGAAGTTTTTATCTGTGCTGATATTCAAGCTGAAATGCGACAGAAAATTTTACCGCTCTGTATCGCTTATAACAAAGAAATATGCTATGTCCCTCAATATTTCGATTTAAGCATTATTTCATCTTCCCTGTATAAAACCGGCGATATTCCGACTTTTCGAATCGCCAGCATGGGACTTACTCCGGAAGAAGATATCTTAAAACGATCGATTGATCTGGTAGTGGGAATTATCTCCGCTATCCTGTCTTTGCCGATAGCATTACTTTTAATGTGTTTGATTAAGTTGGACGGAGGACCGGTATTTTATGTGCAAGAGCGTCTTACAAAAGGGAATAAACCATTTAAGATTTATAAATTTCGAACAATGATCCCCGATGCCGAAAAAATGTCGGGACCGGTGTTAGCAGAAGATAAAGACCCTCGTATTACTCCTTTAGGACGATTTATGCGCGCAGTCCGTTTAGACGAATTGCCGCAATTAATCAATGTTATCAGAGGAGATATGAGTTTGGTGGGACCACGCCCGGAACGCCCGTTTTTCACTGAACAATTTGAAAAAGAAATACCGGAATACCGGTTTCGTTTGAAAGTGAAAGCCGGATTAACAGGATTAGCGCAGGTGGAAGGAAAATATAACACAAGCGTAGAAGATAAATTGCGTTATGACTTGATATATATTAACAATTATTCTTTTCTGGGAGATTTGGTTATTATGCTGCAAACGATAAAAATCTTATTTCTCAAAGAAAGTACGGAAGGATTAATCGCTGATAATTGATTTGTCTATGCTAAATGATATAGATTTAAAATGGATTGATATTCCCAGAATATTGGATGAAAGAGGAAATCTTTCATTTATTGAAGACGGGAGTGATTTAAAATTCGATATCCAACGTGTGTATTGGATTTATGATGTTCCCGGAGGAGAGATTCGCGGCGGCCATGCTTTTAAAGTACAAAAAGAAATTATCATCGCTTTATCCGGTAGTTTCGATGTTGTATTGCACAACGGGGTCTCTCCTATCCGCTATTCTTTGAATCGATCGTATAAGGGCCTCTGTGTTCCGGAAATGTACTGGCGTCACATGGAAAATTTTTCAACGAATGCCGTTTGTTTGGTTTTAGCGTCAACCATTTTTTCGGAAGAGGATTATATCTATGATTTTGAAACTTTTATAAAGTTAACTCAAGAGAAATGAAAGAGTCGATCGTTTATAATTGCGAGGTGCTTACTTTACCGAAACAGCACAATCGTGCGGGAAATATTACGGCACTAAACAATTCAATAGACCTGCCGTTTGATATTCAAAGGGTGTATTATTTGTATGATATTCCCGGTGGCGAACTTCGCGGCGGACACGCTCACAAAGAACTGCAACAACTGATTGTGGCTGTCAGCGGAAGTTTTGATATCAGCTTGGATGACGGACGGAATAAGAAAACAGTCTCTCTGAATCGTTCTTACTACGGATTACACGTAGTGCCGGGAATTTGGCGGGAACTGAGCAATTTTTCATCCGGCGCTATTTGTTTGGTATTGGCTTCGCATAAATACAATGAAAGCGATTATATTCGAGATTACGCTCAATTTATAAGGTGGAAGAAATAAATGGAATTTTATAAACAATTTATTATCAATCCCGAGAAATTTCGAGTACCTCAATATACGATCAGTCCGTTCTCTACCGGCTTCCTGGGAGAGAATTATAAAATATTAAAATCCGAACAAGCGATTAATGAAGATTTACTGAGACAACATTTTGGAAATTTCTTTTGTTTCGAAACCGGGCGATCGGCTTTATATCATGCCTTATCTCATTACCGATTAAGGGAAAATGATGAAGTCTGTATTATTACCACTTCGGGAAATCGATACATAAGCAGTTGCGTAACAAAGGAAATTGAAAAGTTCTGCAGATGGAGCAGGCAATTATCCGATCGAACGAAAGTGGTAGTGGTCAATCATGAATTTGGAACCGTTTATAAAGCAATGGACGAGCTTTTGAAATTGAGTTTACCGATTATTGAAGATATGGCTATGAGTCTGTTGTCAACCGATGAAGAAGGGAAAACCGGCAACCGCGGCGATTTTACCATCTACAGTTTACCCAAGTTCTTCCCTTTGCAATGGGGCGGGATTTTAAAAATCAACACCCCCGACTATAAAAAGAATGCAGTCGACCGGGATTCAGGTTTATCATTACGAATACAAAAATTACTATCCTATTATTTACCCGAAGCCGAAACCATCAAACAAAAAAGGAAACATAACAACGCTCTTTTCAATCATCATCTGTCACAATTGCCGAATTTTGGAAGCAGATTTGAATATAGTGATCATGAAACGCCTTCCGTTTTTATGTGCTCTACGCCTTCTTCTTTCAATTTGGAGGGATTGAAAGTTTTCTTGCAACAAAATGGTGTTGAATCCAGCGTCTTTTATGGAGAAAACAGCTTTTTTGTACCTGTGCATCAGTGTTTGAAAGAAGAGGATATTTTATTTATAGTAACATTAATAAACTTTTATTGTAATGATAACAAGTAATATTCATCTGAGTGAAGATGTTTACATCGATCCGACTACTTCCGTTAACAACGTGACAATAGGAAATCATGTCAAAATTGCAAAATATTGCAGTATTTTTGGTGCGAGTAATCATCTTTTGGAAATAGGAGACAATTCATACATTGGTATGTTTTCGATAATCAATGGATATGCAGCTAAAGTAATTATAGGAAAAAACGTGTCGATCGCACAACGAGTTAACATTATGGCTGATTCAGGACCGAATGCGAGCCTTTTAATGCAACAATATTATCCATTAATAAAAGGGAATGTTAAAATAGGCGATCATTCATGGCTTGGCGCTAATGTTGTTATTATGCCGGGAGTTGAATTGGGCGAATTTTGTGTGGTAGCTGCCAATTCATTTGTAAATAAAAGTTTTCCTCCTTATTCCGTTATCGGAGGTAGTCCGGCAAAGTTGATTAAGAATATTTTAGATGATAAAAATAAATAGATATACCGGAGCGGACAAGAAATTATGGGATGATTTCATATCCTTATCAAAGAACGGAAATTTTTTATTTCTGAGAGATTATATGGATTATCATAAAGATCGGTATATAGATCATTCTCTTGTTTTTTGGAAAAAGAATAAACCTGTCGCTGTTTTGCCGGCAAACGAAACCGGAAAAAATCTCATGTCCCATGGCGGCTTGACATTCGGAGGATTAATAATGGACGCGAATATACGGATTGCGGAAGTATTGGAAATATTCGAATTGCTGTGTAATTATTGTATTGATTATGGATTTCAAGCTATTATATACAAAACGATTCCTTTTATTTTTTGTAATAATCCGGCGCAGGAAGACCAATATGCGTTATATAAGTACAATGCTCAACTGATAAAAAGAGATATTTCTTCCGTCCTTTCGTTACAGGAAAATAGAAGCACTTTCTCGGAAGGTAAACGACAATCGGTTTCCAAATGCGAAAGAATGGGTGTAAAAATAGTCGAATCTAACGATTTTAGTACTTTTTGGGAATTACTTATTGAAGTTTTATCCAAGTTTGATGTTAAACCCATTCACAGTTTGCCGGAAATAACCTATTTGAAAAATAAGATGCCCAACAAAATTAAATTATATGAAGCCCGGATGAATGATTGGTTGTTAGCAGGCATTGTAATATATGACTATTCACGAGTGGTTCATACTCAGTATATGGCAAATTCAGTAGAAGGAAGAAATGCGAGAGCGTTAGATTATGTGAATTATGTACTGATTAATCAAGTTTATGCTGATCGCAAATATTTTAGTTGGGGTATCTCAACCGAAGGGGAAGGAATGATTCTTAATGCAGGCTTGATCCGGCAAAAAGAAGAGATGGGTGGGAAAGGCATTACCTTAGATACGTACAAGATCAATTTATAGTTTCATTTCATTAGATGCAACAATCTGAAAAATGCCTGAGCAATCGTTAAGAAAAAAGGCCTATCACGGTTTTTTTTGGAGTTTCGTTGAACGCTTTTTGATTCAATTCATTCAATTTGCTTTACAAATTGTCTTGGCTCGACTTTTATTTCCTTCCGATTTTGGATTAATCGGAATGATGACCATTTTCATCGTGATATCCAGGCTGTTTGTTGATAGCGGATTAGGAAGTGCCTTAATTCAAAAGCAAAACAGAACCGAAGATGATTTTTCTACCGTTTTCTATTTTAATATTGTTGTTTGTGCGGCTTGTTATGTACTTATTTTTATTAGCGCCCCTTATATTTCAGCCTTTTATTATGCTCCCGAGTTAACGCATATTATTCGCATCTTTTTTTTAAGCGTGATTATTGATTCTTTTACTATTGTTCAAGTCACCAAATTGAGAATTGCATTAGATTTTAAGAAAAAAGCGATCTGTAATTTATTTGCGGTTGTAATTAGTGGGGGAGTAGGCGTTTGGATGGCTTATTCAGGCTATGGGGTGTGGTCGTTGGTGATGCAAACCATCACGAATAGTTTGGTTACATTGATTGTACTATCTGCTCTGGTACGATGGAAACCGCTTTTAATTTTTTCAAAATCATCATTTAATCAACTGTTTGGATTTGGGTCAAGGCTGTTAGGCGCCGCTTTAGTTGATTCTATTATTGATAATTTGTACTTATTTTTTCTGGGCAGGTATTTTTCAAAAAAGCAAGTGGGATTTTATACGAGAGGACTACAAGTACCTTCTGTGATTATCGTAACACTGACATCCATACTGGAAAATGTGACTTATCCAATGATGTCATCCATTCAGGGAGAAAAAGAATATTTGATAGCGGTTTACAAGCGACTCATCCGAATGGTTTCTTTTCTTACTGTTCCCGCTATGCTGGGCTTGGCTTTTATTTCCGAACCCTTTGTACGTTATTTCCTGACAGAAAAATGGATGCCGGCTGTTGTTTTGATGCAATGGGTTTGCTTTGCCAGAATTTTTACCCCGATCAATTTATTAAATATGAGCCTCTTAAATTCAATAGGACGTTCGGATTTATTTTTGAAGAATAATTTGATTCGTTTACCTGTAACGATAACCCTGTTAATTATAACGATACCGCGTGGAATAGAAGCGGTTGTCATCAGTCAATTTTGTGTGTCTATCATTGGCTTTTTTATAAATTCATTCATGCCCGGTAAGTTATTCGGATACGGCGCCTTTGCGCAATTAAAAGATTTATTGCCGGCTATCCTGTCTTCGCTAATCATGCTTGTTGCCATGGCTGCAGCTACTTGCAAATTAGAACACGATCTTGTAAAGATGATTGTAAGCTTTGCAGCCGGTGTAGCAAGCTATTTGCTTGTAAATATAGTAATCAAAACAGAGGGGATAAAGGAAATTCGTTCATTAATGACTACCGTTTATAAAAGACATGAAAATCTTAATAAAAATATATAATCTGATAATAGTATGAATAAAAACAACAAACTGTATTCCTCCTTAGCGTGGTGGAGACGTCGTATGTATTACAATTTTAATCCGCTGAAAACAATTTATGTTAATTTCACATTCCTTCCGTTCAAGCAGGCAATTCGTTTTCCTGTTTTTGTTTATGGGAAAGTGAAAATACTTAACCATTCCGGTAAAATTATAATTGAAGATCAAATCAGAACGGGAATGATTCATTGGGGGATTAACACCGATACTTTTTCCGCTTCAAAAGGCAGCGCATTGGTAAATATTTCAGGCAAACTAATTTTCAAGGGAGCCGCTTTATTTTCGGTTGATTATGTTTTAAATATTTTTGGGGAATGTGTCTTGGGAAAATATGCCTGCTTGGCAAACAGTGTAAAAGTATGTTGCTGGAATAAAATATCCATAGGAAAAGGTAGCCGTTTCGCTGTTGAGTCTCAAATTTTTGATACCAATTTTCATTTTATGCGAAACATTGAAACCGGTCGAATCGATCGGCGGGATGGAGAAGTTATCATTGGCGATTATTGCTGGATAGGTAATCGAACCACTATATCAAAAGGAGCCAGATTACCCGATTATTCGATGGTTGCCGGCAATAGTTTGGTAAACAAAGACTTTGTATCGAGCAATGTGAAATATCCGCTTTTAGTCGGACAACCCGCTAAAATCGTCAATTCCATGCGGGCAAGAATTTACGATTCTCTTGAAGAAGAAAAAATCGAGCATTTTTTCAAAAATAATCCTGAGGCATTGTATTATATGGGAGAACCGGGTGAAAAGGATGAAGAAAAAGGATTGGAACGCTTGTTCAAGCGTCTTTAAAATGGCAGATAGTGTTAGGTTAACTCAAAGTGATTTTAAAGCATGACGAAAAAAAAGATTTTCATTTTAGCAGGAGGTACTGCAACTGCGTGGCATTTATGTAGTTTAATTAAAAAAAATTTTGCCGGCAGATTTGTATTGTATGTAGGAGATATCAATGAAAGGAATCTTATTCCTGCTTCCACATTGTGCGATAAATATTATCGTTTGCCCCCGATCAACGATCCGGTATATTACAGCTATATGCTGCATTTATTGGAAGCGGAAAAAATAAACATCTTGGTTCCGCTAATCGATTTGGATTTAGCGATTTTTCCCAATGATAATCCCGATTTATTACGAATAAAGATTTTGTCCACAGCTCCCGATACAACTACGATGGAAATATGCAAAAGTAAAAGCAGGGTTTCAGAACTTCTTGCAAGCAAGGGTATCGTGGTGCCAAAACAATTCCAAGCCGACGATATCGATCCAGAGAAATCCTATTTTGTTAAACCCGATTTCGGCTTCGGTTCCAGAGGAGCTTCAGTTGTAAGAGGTAAGGATATCAATTTTTCCGAAAAAATAATTATTCAGGAAATACTCCAAAATCCCGAAGCCTCGGTCGAAATATTTAAAAAAGATAATTTTTTGTCTTTTATAAGCAGAGAACGCTTGGAGGTTAAATCGGGAGTTTGCACTAAAACACGATTTTTTTATGACAATGAATTAGAAGAAATCATCCGGCATATCAACGATTTTTTGCCGCTTCCCTTGGCTTCTTGTATTCAATTCATGAAAAATGATAACGGGGAGTGGTGTTTGACGGATTTGAACATGCGTTTGGGGGCGGGAACCGCTTTAAGTTCAGCAGCGGGTTTCGGTCTTGCATCGGCTTTTTTATCGGTATTATCGGATCATAACGATTATAAAAATTATCTTGAAACTGTGCTTGACGATCAAATTGTTGATAGAGTTTACAGTGAAATAAAAATGCCTTGCCGTAAATTAAAAGAAAAGAGAAAAAACCTTGTGCTTGATTTGGATGGGACATTATTAGATAGTCGCCGGCGGCACATCGTTGTTTTGGCCGAATGCATCAATAAAATCAATCACACTACCTATACTCCCGATGATTTTTATGACTTTGTATCCTATAAATCGGACGGGAATACGGGTTTATCTTACCTGAAAAATAAAAAAATACCGAATGAAGAAGCAATTATATCCCGTTGGATGGAAAGAATCGAGTATAGAAAATATTTGCACTTGGATCACTTATACCCAAATGTTTTGCGGGATTTAAAAACGATGAGCGAACAATATAATCTTTTTCTATTAACGGCACGCGCCAATAAATTAAATGCCGGTTGGCAAATAACCGAATTAGGCATCGGAGAATATTTCTGTGATATACGGGTAGTAAAAAACACGGGAAATGTAGGATTGCACAAATATCACGCCCTCCACTCGAGGCCTGTTGACATGGTCATTGGAGATACAGAAACCGATTTAGCGCTTGCTAACTATGCGCAATGTAGATTTTTCCCTTTGAGTTACGGATTCAGGTCTGCCAAATACTGGAGAAAAACCGGACTGAAATCATATAACAGTATTAATAAAATTATTTCGACGCAATTATGATACCTTTTCTTGATTTGCAAAAAATAAATGCCCGGTATGCAGATGAATTAAAGCGAGTGGCTGCCGAGGTGATCGATTCCGGTTGGTTTCTTCACGGAGAGCGGGTGAAAACGTTTGAAACTCAGTTAAGCGATTACTTGGGGGTTAATCATGCGGTCGCTTGTGCAAACGGTTTGGATGCCTTGCGTTTGATTTTTAAAGCATATATGGAATTAGGAATAATGAACGAAGGAGACGAAGTGATTGTTCCTGCCAATACATTTATTGCTTCTATATTGGCAATTACCGATAATCGATTGGTACCTGTATTGGTAGAACCCGATATCCGTACATATAATTTGGATATTTCATTAATCGAACAAGCGATAACTCTGCGAACCAAAGCCATCTTAGTCGTTCATTTGTATGGAAGAGTTTGCTGGTCGAACGAACTTGAGACGATAGCCCGAAAATACAATCTGAAATTAATAGAAGATAATGCACAAGCGATGGGTGCCTATTGTCATTGCGGGCTTAACCCGCAATCTCCCGCTAAACGATCGGGAAGTCTCGGAGACGCAGCCGGAAATAGTTTTTACCCCGGTAAAAATTTGGGCGCTTTGGGCGATGCCGGTGCGGTAACTACTTCGGATAAGGCATTGGCTTTGTTGGTACGCACCTTGGGCAATTACGGTTCAATAGAAAAATATGTGAACGAATACAAAGGTTTGAATAGCCGGATCGACGAAATTCAAGCGGCTTTTCTTTCCGTAAAATTGAAATATTTAGACGGAGAAAATGAAATACGACGACAAATCGCCGATTCTTATGTGAAAAATATAAAGAATGAAAAAATTGTTCTACCTTTACTTCCCGAACAGAAGGATACGCATGTTTACCATATATTTGTTATACGAACAGAACATCGAGATGAACTTCGGTCCTATCTTGAAAATAACAATGTGCAAGTTTTGATTCATTACCCCGTTCCACCTCATAAACAGAAAGCCTTTAAAGAGTGGAACGAAAAAGTCTTTCCTGTTACCGAAAAAATACATAAAGAAGTTTTGTCTCTGCCGATGAGTCCGACCCTGTCGGAAAAAGAAGTGGAAAGAGTAATTGACTTATTGAATAAATATTAAGTATGAGAAAATGGATGAGAAAATCTCGGCAATTGTTGATCGGATTTTTACTCAAAAATAGAACAAAAAGCGGATATTTTGCCATAGACTTGAATACCGATGCGATGGGTCTGGGGGCAAGAATCATCAATATGCTTGAAATTTTGCTGTATTGTGAAACAAAAGCGTATATTCCTTTGTTTAAATTGAGTTACAAAGAAAAAAATAATACAACGGATTATTTTAAGGAGTTGTTTTATTACAAAAATCGACAGCCGATCAATTTCTCAAAAGTAAAATTTACTTCCATCCGCGATACAAGCGATTTGAACCGGAAAAATGATGATAAACGCTTGCGCTTAAATATGGCTAAAGATTTGTTTGATAAATATATCGGTATTAACCAAAATATCATTGAAGAAGTTAATGCATTTGCGGATCATTGGTTTAAGGGAAACAAGGTGTTGGGAATACATTATCGAGGCACCGACAAATCATCGGAAGCACCGGAGGTAACTTATGAAGAATTATTGAATTGTGTTCATATCCTTTTAAGCGGCGATCCCGCGATAAACCGTATCTTTCTTTCTTCCGACGACGTCCAAGTTATTCATTATCTTGTAAATTCTAAATTATCGGTCCCGATTGTTTACAGAGATGATGCGATACGCTCAAACACCGGAGATCAGATTCATCTGAAACAAGAAAATTCAAAACTAATCATCAATCATGATGCGATTGTCAATTGCCTGATCTTATCGCGATGCGATCATTTATTAAAAACCGCTTCTTTATTAAGTGATTGTTCGGTTATTTTTAATCCGAATTTGCCTGTTTCTGTCATTAATTCGCCTTATCGGCATGCGACTTGGTGGCCTACTTCCGAGATTAACGAATTTGCTTTATTAAAAAAAATCCCTTCATGTTAGACTTTAATCAATTAAAACGTAAATTAAAATCGCCCGTCCTTGGCTTGAAACAAATGAAGCTGGCTGTGCTCGGAGATAGTGCGACGCAATTGATCGTACAGGCAATTCAAGCGACGGGTATTGAATATTCATTGGATATCAATATTTTCGAAGCCGATTTCAATCAAATCGATCAACAAATTTTCGACAAGGATTCCGATTTATACAGATTCCGTGCCGAGGTAATTTTGATTTTTCAATCCACACACAAAGTGCTTCAAAAATACAATAAGCAATTGCCTTCCGAAAGGAATCATTTTGCCGAAGACTCTCTTGCGCATATCCGACAACTGTTTGCAGTCTTGCAAAACAAAACCGGGGCAAAAATTCTGTTTACTAATTTTACGGAAGAAGACGATCATGTGTTCGGTCAATATGCGAATAAAGTGGAAGAATCTTTCAATTGGCAATTACGCAAAATGAATTTTTTATTGCAAGAGCTTAGTTTACAGCAATCTAACCTGTATATTTGCGACCTGAGCACGATTCAAAATACGATCGGCAGAGAACGGTTTTGGTCTCCTTCCATTTATACCAATACGGAAATGACCGTGAGTATCGATGCCCTACCCTATTTCGCACAATCGGTTGTTCAAATCATCGGCGCTTTTCAAGGAATGTTTAAAAAATGCCTGATTCTCGATTTGGATAATACCCTTTGGGGAGGAGTGATTGGAGATGATGGTATTGAAAACATACAAATAGGTCAATTAGGTATAGGGAAAGCTTTTACCGAATTTCAATACTGGATCAAAAAATTGCAACAGCGAGGGATTATTGTTGCCGTATGCAGTAAAAATACAGAATCGATTGCCAAAGAACCCTTCGAGAAACATCCCGATATGGTGCTGAAATTGGAAGACATTGCGGTATTTGTCGCCAATTGGAAAAATAAAGCCGACAATATTCGCAATATTCAAAAGATATTGAATATCGGATTCGACTCGATGGTTTTCTTGGACGATAATCCTTTTGAGCGCAATATGGTGAGAGAAATTATTCCCGGAATTACCGTTCCGGAATTACCCGAAGACCCCGCGCTGTATTTGGATTATTTATATAGTCTGAACTTATTTGAAACGGTTTCTTTTTCGGGAGAAGACGCCAAACGGACGCAACAATACCGGGAAGAAGCAGAACGTGTGGTTTTTCTTGAGTCGTTTACCAATGAAAACGACTATCTGAAAAGTTTGAATATGATTTCGGAAACAAAACCTTTCGACACTTTTACAATTCCTCGTATCGCGCAATTATCTCAACGCTCTAACCAGTTTAATTTGAGAACGGTGCGATATACCGAAGAAGATGTGAAACGGATAGCGCAATCGGATAATTTCCTGACTCTTTCATTTTCTCTGGAAGATAAATTCGGTGATAACGGTTTGATTTGCGCCGTTATTTTGGAGAAAAAAGCCGACAAAACTTTGTTTATCGATACCTGGTTTATGAGCTGCCGCGTACTGAAACGAGGGATGGAATCCTACACACTGAATGCCCTGGCAGAATTAGCAAAAGAAAACGGTTACGACCGGATAATCGGCGAATATATTCCAACGCAAAAAAACGAATTAGTAAAAGATCATTATCAAAACCTCGGATTTCAACCGATGAATGATCTGTGGCAGTTGGAGGTCAATACTTATAAGCAAAAAGAAAATTTTATTACCAAAAAATAATTACTTAAAATGGAAAAGAACGATGTTTTATTGAGGGTTCAGGATATTTTCCGAGATATTTTGGATAATGATGCCATCATTTTATCGGAAAAAACTACCGCCGATGACGTAGAGGAATGGGATTCTTTGACTCATATCCAACTGATTGTGGCTATCGAGAAAAAGTTTAAAATCAAATTCACTTCCAAAGAAATCCTTTCCTGGAAAAATGTGGGAGAAATGTTGGATGCCATTTGTTCAAGATTAAGTTAAATGGAATTTCATCACGTGGGAATTGCGGTCCGATCCATCGAAGAAACGACAAACTTGTATGTGGATATGGGGTATCACTTTACCGGAACCCTTGTAGATCTCGTTCAGAATGTGCGTATTGCTTTTTTGAAAAGAGAGGATAGTCCTTTGTTGGAATTGGTGCAACCGGTGGATAAGACTTCACCGGTGAGCAATATTTTAAAAAGAGCAGGCGTTTCGGCTTATCATTTTTGTTACGAAACCGCCGATTTACAAAAAAGTATGGAAGATTTTGAAAACCGGGATTTTAAAGTCTTGATCGAACCCGTGCAGGCAGTTGCATTCAATAACAGAAGAATTAGCTTTTTATATCACATAGAGATTGGATTAATTGAATTACTGGAAAAAATAAAATGATTTTTAATTCGCTCGAATTTCTGATTTTTTTTATAGTCGTTTTTTCTCTCTATTATTCCTTTTCGAATGAAAAAACGAAACTGCAAAATAGCTTGCTGCTTATTGCAAGTTATGTTTTTTACGCTTGGGCAAATTGGAAAATTTTGATCTTACTTATAGTTACCACCGTTTGTTTTTACGATTTGGGAATTGTTGTATATGAAGCAAAAACCGATAAGCGAAAACAACTATTTACGGTATTGGCTATTATCATCGGCCTCGGAACCTTATTGTATTTTAAATATACCAATTTCTTTATATCGTCATTCAAAGTTTTGTTTGAAAGTATCGGATTGCAAACCAATATGCATACTTTCAAAATTTTAGTTCCTGTCGGTATCAGTTTTTATACCTTCCGACTGTTAAGTTATGTGATAGATATACAGCGGGGAAAATATGAACCGACAAAAGACTTTACGGCGTTTGCCGCTTATGTGGCTTTTTTTCCCTGTATTATGGCAGGTCCGATTGATCGCCCCAATCTTTTAATTCCTCAATTAAAAGAAAAAAGGACATTCAATTCCGTATTGGCTGTTGACGGACTGAGGCAGATTTTGTGGGGAGCTTTCAAAAAAATGGTTGTTGCAGACAATATTGCCCCCATTGTTAATCAAATTTTTAACTTCCAAGATACCATGCCGGCGAATCGTTTGTTGCTTGGAGCTGTTTTTTATTCATTTCAAATGTACGGCGATTTTTCGGGCTACACCGATATGGCTACCGGCATAGCGAAATTATTGGGGTTTCGAGTGACGAAAAATTTCAATTTTCCTCTTTTCGCACAAAACATTGCCGATTTTTGGCGAAGGTGGCATATTTCGCTTACTTCCTGGTTAACGGATTATATATTCATGCCTTTGAATATTAAATGGCGTAATTGGGGTAATGGAGGGATGATCTTGGCAATCATTATCAATTTTGTGATTTGCGGATTATGGCATGGTGCTGATTGGACTTTTGTGTTATGGGGTTTTTATCACGGACTTCTTTTTATTCCGATTATTTTATCGGGAGCCATGTTCAAAAAAAATAAAATTATCACTAATCGCTGGAACTTGCCTACAGCCAATGTTTTTGGAAAAATGTTGCTTACTTTCTTTTTGGTGACTATGGGATTGATTATTTTCCGGGCAGAAAGTATTTCGCAAGCTTACAGCTATATTAGCCGCTTGTTTTCAACCTCCTTATTTTCATTAAATATAGGAGAATATGACGTCGGCAGAATAGAAGTCGTATTGTCTTCCTTCGTGATTCTTGTTCTCCTTTGCATTGAATGGTGGGGAAGAAACGGAGAGTATGCCTTGTCGGGATTAGGCATCAAGCAAAAATGGATACGATATTCACTGTATTATTTTATCTTGTTTTTCGTTTTGGTTTATAAGGGAACTGAACACCCATTTATTTATTTTCAATTTTAATCGGGATGAAGAATTTTTTATATAGAATCTTTCTGTTTTGTATTCCTCTGATTCTTATTACAGTCGGGTGTGAAATCTATGTGAGAAACATGCCTGATCAATACAGGCAAAAAAGAGATCAATTGGTTGCTAATGCCGACAGTATTGAAATATTGATTCTGGGGAGTTCTCACGCACAAGATGGAATAGATCCCAATCAATTCACTTTATATGCACATAATTTGGCATTCGGAGGACAATCCATCTATTTCGACCGGAAGTTGACAGAGAAGTATTTACCGGATTTGCCCCGATTAAAATATGTGTTGCTTATGTTGGACTACAACAGTCTGTACTATGATCACGACGAACCGAGAGATTTTTTTTATAAATACTATTATGGACTTACTTATAAAAATCGTAAATTTTATAAAGAATCTTTCTTACAGTCTTTTTTTGCTTACACCCCTGAACAAACTTTATCATTGATATTAAACAACCGGCATGAAGCCTTGGGAAAAGGCTGGGAAAATAAAAACCAAAGGAATGATGAAGTAGTAACGTCCATAGAAAAAAGCAAATTTCGCGCCAGGGGATTTAATCAAACGGTAAACGATTGGAAGGGGGGAGATTCTGTCCTTATTGATTTGGAAGCATTAATCTCCCTGTTGAAATCCAAGAATATTACGCCGATTTTAATAACTTATCCGCATTATTCGTTGATAAGAAGTTTTTTATATCCGGCAATCATCGAACGAACCCGAAGTGTTGGCAATGACTTGAGTCAAAAATATCAAATCCCTTTTTTGGATTATTTTGCCGACGATAGTTTCGACATTCCCGATTTTTTTAATTGCGATCATTTGAATGCAGCGGGTGCGGCTAAATTATCAAAAAAAATCAATGCTGTGATTACGAACTTAGAATTGAAACAATCCTATTAATTTAAAAAATGAAACAAAATCCGGTCAATCATAGAAGTAGAATCCGGGATAGTATCATCATCCTGTTATCCGCAATCGGACTGATGGCATGCATCGCCGTTTTTTTCCCGCAAGTAAGCGGAATGATCATGGATTTGGCTGAACAAATTGTGCATAAAAAAGCGTCAACCTATCAGTCGTGGCTCAAAGCCCTTGTGACTTATGCTATGGGTGGTATCTTTTTTATCTTGGTTTTCGATTATTGTACGCTTACTAAATCGGGGAGATTACTTGTACAACAAGTGAAACAAGAAATGAAAGATTGCTTATCTGAAATCGATTTGAAAGTTTTTCTTAAACCCTTGGTATTGATGTTTGTCGTTTACCTGTTGGGAGCTTTGACGATTATTCGAGCCAATATTCCTTATTTGGATGATATGGGGCGATCCGTAGCCGGTTATCGCGATTGGTACGGTTGGAGTCGGTATGTATCGGAACTTTTATCGATTTTTATTCATGGCGATACCCATTTGACGGATATTTCTCCTGTCCCGCAATTGTTAGCGGTTCTCATCCTGTCTGTTGGCAGCGTATTATTGGTGTATGTTATCGGGAACAAAAAAATAACTCCGGTGCGGTTGTTGGCATCTGTCCCTTTGGGACTTTCGCCTTATTTTTTAGACTGTTTAGCTTTCAAATTTGATGCTCCCTACATGGCTTTGTCTATTTTGGCAAGTATAGTCCCTTTTTTGTTCATCGCTCGTAAAAAAGCATTTATCTTTTGTTCCGTCATCTCATTGTTGATTATGTGTACGACTTATCAGGCATCTTCCGGTATTTACGTCTTGATTACCATGATCCTTTGTTTTCAAAATTGGAACAGCCGCCAACAATCGAATAAAGAAATCCTGTCGTTTCTGGGAACAGCTGCTGTTGCATTTTGTTTCGCCATGGCGCTTTTCAGGTTTTTCCTTATGAAACCCGCAGATTATTATACATCAACCGCTATGCATCCGATAGCTCAAATCGTCTCCGGTACGCTGAAAAATATCAATCGTTATGCAATGTCCATTAATCATGATTTGGGTATGATATGGAAAATAGGTATTGCAATTGTGCTGTTCTTTTTTATTCTCAAATCTTTGCTTGGGTCGATGCAAAAAAAAATCTTCTCATTTTTCGTTTCAATTGCGATGATCGGTTTATCTTTCGTCCTATCATTTGGAGCCTATCTTTTATTGGCAATACCTTTGTATGATGCTCGCGCTATGTATGGGTTTGGGGTATTTTTATCTATTTTTTGCGTCTATGTGGTTTCCGGTTACAAAAAACCGGCGATAGTTGCTGTGTTAGCCTTGAACTGGTGTTTTTTTGTATTTGCTTTTTCGTTTGGAAATGCATTGGCCGATCAAGCGCGCTATGCCGATTTCCGGATAAGTTTACTGTTGCATGATTTAAGCGTTTTGTATCCTAACCGGAGCATTGAAGACATGAGATTCCAATTGAAAAATTCAATTGATTATGCTCCTTCCGTCACAAACATCGCTAAGCATTATCCGATCATTGAAAAATTAGTACAGAAACGATTAGGAGAAGAAACCTGTTGGGATACTTTTTATTTTTTAGACTATTTTAATTTTGGTAACTATAGAACAAATAATGCAGCAGACGAGAATTTCATAGACTTTAGCACTTTGAATTTACCTGTTGTGGCGGATTCTTATTATCATACCATTCAAAGCGATGGAAATCGCGTTTTAGTCGTGTTGAAACATTGAAAAAGTTGAGTTAATCTTTGCTTTTTTTACATAGAATGCCGAGAAACCGGTTCAAGGGGATTTCATTATTTTTTTTTGATAAAATTCAAAGGATCATATTTCACATTTCCGATTAAAAATATCGATTTGGGGCAATATTTGAACCGGTTTTTGTAATATATCTTGCATAAATATATTAATTTTGTAACGATAAGCCAGCTTGTTGACTTTATTAAAATAAAAAGATAATAAAGACTGTATTAACTATTTTTAGTGCATACTATTACTCTTAAAAAAATTGCAACAATGAAACGAGCATTCTCCCTTTTTTTCAGCTTATTTTTCACCTTATGTGTTTTTTCACAAGATTTCTGGTCAACGACCGGAAATACAGTTGCGAGTACTTCTCATTTTTTAGGTACGACAGATAACATGCCTTTGATTTTCAAGGCGAACAATCAACGGGCAGGGTTTACGGGTTATCCGAATAATAATAACGTTTCTTTCGGATATCTTTCGTTAACCAATGCTTTAGGAACCGGGACCGCCAATACTGCTCTCGGTGCGCAAGCGCTTCAATGGAACAGCGCCGCATCGGGAAACGTAGCAATCGGCACTTGGGCGCTCGAGTGGTGCACCGAAGGAAATAATAATACAGCGGTAGGCGTGGGCGCTATGTGTAATTCACTGAAAGTAGGCAACCACAACGTTGCCATCGGACAAAAGACATTATTTAATAATAAACAATCGGGAAATACTGCGGTTGGAAGTGAAGCCGCATTTGGCAATACAACCGGATCGGGAATAACCGCAATCGGATTCAGAGCGCTTTGCAACAACACCGAAGGCGAATTTAATACAGCCTTAGGCTATCAAGCGCTTGCCTATAATACCACCGGTTTTTGGAATGTCGCCTTAGGTTCGGGTTCTCTTCAACACAACTCGACGGGTCGCTTTAATACGGCAGCGGGAAATTCTTCGCTGCATTTTAATCGAGCCGGTGTTGAAAATACGGCATTCGGCGAACAGGCATTGGGAGGAAATATCGAAGGAAGCTACAATACGGCAGTGGGTTGCCGTTCGTTGTGGTCGGTGCTTTATACCCCCGGCGTCGGCGATTCGGGTTATGGCTACGGTGATGCCAATACGGCGGTTGGTTATGAATCGCTTCAGAGGCTAACCAACGGAAATTGGAATGTCGGTGTGGGTGTGCGTGCCTTGCAGCAGAACAGCTCCGGCAGCGATAATGTCGCTATCGGAAACTATGCGCTGATTTCCAATACGACAGGTAATCAAAATACTGCAATCGGGCATTACGCAAATGTTAGTTCCACCAATTTCACCAATGCTACAGCCATCGGCTACGGAGCAACAGCTTCTTCGAGCAATCAGGTGATGATCGGAAATAACAATGTAACCAGTATTCGGGCTTTCGCTCACTTAACTACGGTTTCCGACAGGCGAATCAAGAAAAATATTCAATCGGACGTTCCCGGACTTGATTTTATCAACTTGTTGCAACCGATCACTTATCATGTGGACTGTGCTGCCTTGTATGGAATACAGAGAGCCGATAATCATCAAGGAAATTATAACGATTCGTCGTCGGTTTTATCACGTTCCGAAACAGAAACGAAAGCGGCTAAAGGAGAACGGAGAATCACGGGATTTATAGCCCAAGACGTGGAAACCGCTGCGAAAAGCATAGGATATGAATTCAGCGGCATTGACATAGACGAAAGCGATCATAACACCTACGGCTTGAGCTATGCGAAATTTGTTGTTCCCTTGGTGAAAGCGGTACAGGAACTTAGTGAAAAAAATGACCATAAGGGCGCTGTCATTGCTTCATTGCAACAGCAGGTAGAAAAACTGACTGATTTGGTAAATCGCTTGATAAATGACAATTATACTTCATATACACCGGTTTCTTCCGCATTGTCTGCTTCGATAGAACAGAATTATCCCAATCCTTTCATTAGTTCTACCACCATCAAATATACGATACCGCAAATCTTCCGTTCAGCAAAAATTGTAATAACAGATGCTTCCGGAAAAGTATGCAAACAAAAACTTATTTCGGAACCCGGACCCGGTAGAGTGACAATTAAATCCGACACGATGAGCGCCGGCATCTATTTGTATTCTTTGTATGTGGATAATACTTTGGTGGATACAAAGAGAATGGTGCTCATGTGAAAATTGATTAATAATCTGCCGAGATGGATATAGAACGAAAAAAATATTTTATCTTTGCTTACGGAAAATTCGGAAGTAAAAATACGTCATTGAAATGAAAGAGGAAAACGGTAGAATCAACGAAAAAATTTTACAAGCGGAACCCGGAAAACAGATTGATAAGCCATTGGTTTCCGTAACCGTTCCTTGCTACAATCATGAAGCTTATATAGAAGAATGTATTTTAAGCATAATTAATCAATCCTACAAAAATATAGAATTGATTGTTATTGATGATGGCTCTAAAGATCGTTCACCTGAGATTCTGAAGCGTTTGCAAAAACAATACGGCTTTATATTGGTATTTCAAGAAAACCAAGGGGTATCCAAAACATTAAACAGAGCGGTTCGTCAATTTGCAACGGGGAAGTACCTTACCGGCTCGGCATCCGATGATTTTTTAATGCCCGATAAGATAGAAAAACAAGTAAAATTTTTAGAAGAAAATCCCGATATTGACATGATATTCGGAAAAGTCTATTTGGTTGATGAAAAAAGTCAAATCATTGAAAACAAGAAAATTTTCGAGCCTTTCGTCGAACCCGTCAAACAGATACCGTTTGAGTTGCTGATTGAGAACAACCGCATTCCGGCTCCTTCGATCATGATGCGCAGAGCGAGTTGGGAAAAATGCGGAGGCTATGATGAAAATACGATTATCGAAGATTTTGACTTATGGCTTAAAATCGCTTATCAGGGCAAAATTGTTTTTTTAAACGATTATTTTGCCTACTATCGGTGGCATTGGCAAAACGCGTCTGCTCATATACTGAAAATATACACTGCCACTTGGAAATTGGTTGATAGTTGGAAAGATAAAATGTCGCCGCAGCTTGCAAGGAGAGTGTTGGCGCGCAGAAATTCTTGGACTTTCTGTCAATTTGCCCGAACATACAAAAGAGAATCGCTTCGCTATCTGAATTTGAATCATGCTTATTGCGATTCATTCATGATTAAGAATTATGCAAAAGGCTTATTTAAACTGATATTTTATTGGAATCATAGTAAAGATTGGAAATGAATATCCTGTTAATCAATGATTATTTGGAAGGTGGAGGGGCGGAGGCGGTATTCCGAGAGCAATTTGAAATTTTACGAGAGGATTTTTATGTAGAAATTTTTTATGCATTTAAATATATCTCCGACAAAACCGGCTCGCCGGTATCTTATATTTATTCTCTGCGTTTCAAGAAACAATTAGCGCATATACTTCGCAATCGCCGTTTCGATTGTGTAATTGTGCATAACTACAACAGCGCTTTATCTCCTTCTGTTTTAGATGCGCTTTTTCAATATAAAAAAAGGAATCCGGTTAAAATCATTCACTATGCCCACGATTTCCATTTGGTTTGTCCCAATCGGGGATACCATTTTTTTGTGAACGGTAATTGGGTTAATTTTCAAAATCCCCCTTCTTTTTACGATATACTTACCAAAAGATTAGATGCAAGAGGAATTATTTACAGCCTTTTGAAGAAATTGCAATGGATTCTTGCTTATTCTATCGGAAACAAGCAAAAAGTATTTGATTTGGTTTTGACTCCGAGCGACTTTCTGGCTAAACAAATCACGATAAAATACCCGAAGATGAAAATCCGAAGAATCTATAATGTTTGCAATTCATTGGGTATTAATAAGAACATTGCGACCGGAGAAAAACATGCTTCTCTTGGTTTGGTTTACTTTGGACGCTTGGATCCGGTGAAGGGATTAGTTAATTTTATAGAAGCCATTCGACATTCTACCATCAATTACTCTTTTACTATGATTGGAGAGGGAGAAGAATCAGAGAAAATTAATGACACGATTGAGCGCTATGGTTTACAGAATAGAGTAATACTCAAGCCCAAACAGAATCAAGCGGAATTATTTGCCGAATTATCGCATTACGATGTATTTGTTCTGCCTTCTTTGTGGTACGAAAATGCTCCATTGTCTATTGTTGAAGCGGCTTCTCTCGGTCTGGGACTTTTTCTGTCAAATCACGGAGGTGTTCTGGAAATAGGGAAAATCTGCAAGGCCGGTCATTTTTTCAATCCCTTTGATCGGGAGGATGTGGTTTCAAAATTAGAGATTCTGTATAAAGATTTTCTTAATAAGGCTTTGCCTAAAGCCGATCTGCAACGATTGAATGCGCTGTTCTCTCGAAAAATCTATATCGAAAATCTGAAAAAGCACATAGTGATTACGCCTGTATAAGAGACTGCTGTTTTCGAATGAAATGTAGTGAAAATTAAAAATAAAATTAATAAAACAACCAAAGAATGAGAAAAAATTTCTACCTTTGCTAAGAAAATGTACGCAAAGCCTGGATATTAACCGGAGCAAATGAAAAAAATGAGACTAACTGATGGATTATGCAATTTTTGTTTAAAGTAATCATTTTATTTTTGATTGTGTTTAATTTTCGAGTGCCTGTTTTTTACAATTCGGCATTTGTATCAATCTTTCTATCTGCTATTTATTACATTCGGAAAAGGGGCTCGATTCCATTTACCTATTTTTTTCAACGCTACAATGCGGTGATACTGATCGCAACAGTCATCCTTGCATTTATCATCGTATTAATTGAATTCCTGCACAGCCAAGAAATAATGACTGCACACGAAAAACGAATCTGGGTCATGTTTATGATGTTGTGGGCTACGATTTTTGCTCTGCCTTTATTGGTTGAAGGAAAAGAATCGTCCGCTTTTGAAGAAATCGCTCTCGTTATTTGCTGTGCTTTTGCCTTACAGGGAGTTATCAGTTTGGCAGCTTATTTATATCAACCATTGGCTGATTTTCTTATGAATTTCAAAACTCCCGATATTGCCGAAGCGGAACAAGAAGGCTCATTGGATAATCGATTTCGATATTTGAATTTATCCGGTATTCTTCTTGTGGAGCTTACCGCTGCTTTTGGAGTTGCATTTATAACGTTTTTTTGGATTCAATTAAAGTACAATCATCCCTATATGAACGGATGGAAGAAATATGTTTTTTTTGTTTTTATTTTTTTGGGGACTGTTTTTTCCGGAAGAACGGGATTTTTTGGACTGATCTTCGGATTCTGCGGATGGTTACTATTTTCATTCACCGGAATTTTCCTTGTAATAAAACGAAATATAGCGTATTTAATCGCATCTGCTTCCCTTTTATTCTTTGTTTTTTACTTTGTATTTACAGGCAGGCAACGACAATCGTTCTTGGACGAAGTGTTTCCTTTTGCCTTTGAGTGGTATTATAACTACAGAGATTATGGCAAGTTTCAAGTAAGTTCGATGGAAGCGACTTCGCTGCATTATTATTATTTAACCGATGAAACCTTATTGAAAGGACATGGCTTAACCCCTTATGGCGGGTCTTCGCCTTATCCTCACTCCGATGCGGGTTATACAAACAATCTTGTTTTCGGAGGGATTCTTTTTATGGTATGTTTAGTTATCTACCAATGCTTGTATTCTGCTCGCCCCATAGCCATGGCTGTGAAAAAAAATTCTCGTGAAAACCTGATAGACGTAGCGTTTTTTGTCATGCTTTTTATTTACATATTTTTTGTAGAGATAAAAGCGCCTGCAGTTGGTTATATGCATCTGATAGAAGTGATGTATCTTGCGCTCGGATCAGGATATGTGATTCAATTTTATTCACAAAAAGAACCGGATGAATTAACCGAATGAAAATTGTTTACTTACTGCCGGGAGGGCTTTATAATCCCGGAGGCATGGAACGGGTGTTGATCATTAAAGCCAATTATCTGGCGGAAAAAACCGGATACGATGTTTCCATTGTTACGACCGAGCAATTGGGGCGTCCCGTATTTTATCCCGTTTCCGATAAAGTGCATCTCTGCCACTTGGATATAGGTATCTACGTGAATTTCGGCAAAGAAAAATATGTTCAAAAAGTAATTTCACGTTTTTTTAAGAGAAGAGAATATCGAAAAGCCTTAGAAAAATTGTTACGCGATATCTCTCCCGATATTACGATTTCCACTTTAGGTATTGATATCGATTTTTTAGATCAACTGAAAGTGGGAGATATTCATATAGGAGAACTGCATTTCCCCGGCGATTTCCGACAACAAAAGGCATATAAGATGTATTCTTCATTTATTCCCATCATGGTTGAAAAAATCAGAACCCGATTGTTAAGAATAAAGTGCAGAAAACTTAAACGGTTGATAGTCCTAACCAATGAAGAAAAAGAGAATTGGAAGAATGCAAATAATGTGGAAAGGATACCTAACGCCCTTTCCTATTATCCCGAAAAAACTTCCGACTGCAGATCCAAGAAAGCAATTGCAGTGGGAAGATTAATTCTTGAGAAAGGTTTTGATCAATTGGTCGAATCATGGAGAATCGTTCACGAGAAACATCCGGACTGGACCTTATCCATATTCGGACAAGGCGATCAAAAAGAAAAATTGATTAAACAAATCAATGAATACAATCTAAATGCTGTAATAGAAATCCGGGAACCGGTGAAAGATATCTATTCCCGGTTTCTGGAACATTCAGTCATGCTTTTCCCATCGCGCAGTCTCGATGCGCTCCCGATGGTTCTAATCGAAGCCATGTCCTGTGGATTACCTATTGTTGCTTTCGACGCTCCCTGCGGACCCAAAGATGTCGTAACCGACGGAAAAAACGGATTCTTAGTCAAGTCAGGTAACATTGAACGGTTTGCGGAAAAAGTATGTACTATGATCGAATCGGAAGAATTGCGCCGCACAATGGGAAAATCCGCGCGGCAAATGTCTTTCGATTATCATGAAGATAAAATAATGACTCAATGGATAAAATTATTTAATGAAGTGCTTAACGACAAATCGTAAATAGTAAATAGTAACCGGTAAATAGTAAATAGTAAATGGTAAATGGTAAATGGTAAATGAAATAAGGCATTTAAGCGAGGATCAATTGGAGACATTCAATACGGAATATGTGAACGGTAAATTTTGGGATGCCGTGGTCGATTTGATAGATAGACACTTTACCACCGGCAAATTCACATTTTTGGATATTGGAGGCGGCAACGGTGTTTTCACCGATCGGGTTCTTAACCATTATCCTCAATCGCAAGCTTTTTTATTGGACAATGCATCAAACTTAATCGAAATCAATACGCAACATCCGAGAAAAACCATTATCCCGGATTCCGTTGAGAATCTGGAAAACTACTTGAACAGGTATGATGTGGATGTCGTTTTTATTAATTGGGTTTTGCATCATTTGGTGTCCGACACGTACAGTAAAACAAGAAGCAATATGGTGAATACATTAACAATCATCAAACGCAACAAGCGCATTAAATACCTTGCTGTTTTTGAAAATATGTACAATGGGATTCTTTTTGATTCGCTGCCGGGGAAACTGATTTATCACATAACGTCTATTCAAGCGATTAAACCGGTGGCAAAAAAGATGGGAGCCAATACTGCCGGCGTTGGCGTCTCTTTTCTATCTAAAAAAACCTGGATAAAGCTTTTTAGCGATATCTTCGGTGAAGCGAATCTAAGTGTTGTCGATTTCCATTTTTGGGAAGTGCCTTTTGTTCGTAAAGTCTTTCTACACATCAAGAATATTCACATGAGTTTGTTTTGGATCAAAAATTAACCGGCATTGCCGGCTTTACCGGCAATCCCCTGACAATACAAAAATAAAATGATAAATATGTTTTCGTCCGATTTAAAAAATTTATCCGTTGTCGTTCCTTGTTATAATGAAGAGGCAACACTCCCTTTGTTTTATGAAGAAATGCTGAAGCAAATTTCTTTACTGATGGAACAGGGTGTTTTGGAAGGATACGAATTCGTTTTCGTGGACGACGGATCGAAGGACTCGACGGCTTTTCTGTTACGAGAGCTTGCTCGGCAAGATGATAAAGTTCGTTATATTATCTTGTCTCGAAATTTCGGTAAAGAAGCCGCTGTATTTGCCGGATTGCAAAAAGCATCGGGAGTTTGCACGGTTGTAATGGATGCCGATTTACAAGATCCGCCGGCACTTGTTCCACCGATGTTGGAAGCAGTTTCTTCCGGTGAATTCGATTGTGCCGCAACGCGGAGAGTCACCCGCAAAGGAGAACCCCCCATTCGCTCTTTTTTTGCTCGCCGTTTCTATCGTTTTATGGCTAAATTAAGCGATATAGAAGTGGTTGACGGTGCGCGTGACTTTCGTTTGATGAATCGTATGTACAAGGATTCCGTATTGTCTTTGCATGAACGGAATCGTTTTTCAAAAGGCATTTTCCCCTGGGTCGGATTCAAAACGAAATGGTTTGAATATGAAAACATTAATCGGGCTGCCGGGGAAACAAAATGGTCGTTCTGGAAGTTGTTTTTGTATTCCTTGGACGGGATTATCGCCTTTTCGTCTCGACCCCTTGCTCTTGCTTCGATTGCCGGTACAATTGCTTTTTTACTCTCATTGGTTTTTATTATTATCATCATTGCACGCAGAATAATTTTCGGAGATCCGGTTGCAGGTTGGGCGTCCACGATTTGTATTATATTATTAGTAAGTGGCATTCAACTTTTTTCTATTGGTATTTTGGGAGAATATCTTGCCAAGACTTATACAGAAGTGAAGCAACGTCCGCATTTTATTGTGCGAGAGCAGAAATAACATACTGTGTCTGTTGTAAAAATAAAACATTCGAAAAATGGATATAAAAGAATTACGAGTTCCCGGCACAAAAGGCGCTAAACAAAATCATCCTTGGGAATACGCCAGATGCAAAGTCATTCTTAGCATTTTGAGCAAGTATTTAAAAAAGCAGGAAGGAAGTAGCGCTTTAGATATCGGTTGCGGAGATGATTTCTTCCTCACGCATTTTGCCGATAAATATCCCGGGTTTGACTTGATTGCGGTCGATACCGCTTTCGATGAGGAAATAATCGCAAGAATTGCATCTCAATATAGCGGATATCATATTCGGTTTTTTTGTGATTTGCAAAATGTTACAAACATTCAAGAGGAATCTGTCGTTTTCCTGTTGGATGTGATTGAACACATTGAAGAGGATATTGGTTTTCTAAAAGAAATGTCTTCTCATACTTATATTACTCCCAACACAATCATTATGATTACGGTACCCGCATTCAATTACTTGTATTGCAGTCATGACAAATGGTTGGGTCATTACCGGAGATATTCTCTCGCCTCGCTGAAACAACATATAGAAGCCGCCGAACTATCATACATCGAAGGTGGTTATTTCTTCACATCGCTGCTTTTTCCAAGGTATATTCAAAAAATCATTGAAAAATTCAAAAAACCTAAAGATATACATAATCAAGGAATTGGAAATTATAAGGGAGGGAAGATCATTTCTTTCTTCTATGAAAAATTTTTGTTGTTCGATTTTTATTTTTTCAGAATCTTCCGCATGATAGGAGTTAAAATACCGGGCTTATCTGCTTATGTTATTTGCAGAAAATTAAATGAATGAGTATAAAAAATGAAGCAAAATCAATCCAATTGGAAGAGGATGAATCGGGATAAAATGATCATAATACTATCAATTATTGGTTTAATAGCTTGTATTGCCGTTTTATTTCCCCAAGTAAGAGAACTGATTTTGGGCTTTGCGGAACAAATGATTCATAAAAAAGCAAATCCTTATCAATCGTGGTTTGACCTTCTGAGGTCTCTTGCCATGGGTGGAATCTTTTTTATCGTTTCTTTCGATTATTGCACCCTCACCGATTCAGGTAGAACGCTTGTTCAAACAGTGAAACAAGAAATAACGGATTGCTTGTCTGAAGTTAATTTTCAATCTTTTCTCAAGCCGATAGCGCTGTTATCGGTTATTTATTTTTTGGGTATTCTGACGATTATTCGCGCCAATTTTTCGTATGTAGATGATTTAAGACACGCTATAGATACTTATTATCGAGGATGGTCTGTATGGAGCCGGTATGTAACGGAGCTGGGTTCAATCTTTGTTCATGGCGATATTCTTTTGACAGATATCTCCCCGCTTCCGCAATTGCTGGCTGTCCTTGTTTTGTCAGTAAGCAGCGTTTTATTGGTTTACGTTCTTGGGAACAAGAAACTAACAGCGGTACAATTGTTGGCAAGTATCCCTCTGGGGCTTTCCCCTTATTTCTTAGAATGTTTGGTTTTCAAATTCGACGCTCCTTACATGGCTTTGTCTATCCTGGCATGTATTGTTCCTTTTCTATTTATCAGGCATAAAAAAGCATTTCTTTTTTGTTCCATAGTCTCTTTGCTGATTATGTGTACGACCTATCAAGCAGCTTCGGGAATGTATCCGATGATCGTTACGGTGATTTGTTTTCAAGAATGGAACAGCGGAAAAAAACCGCTAAAAGATATCATGTCTTTTTTTGTGACGGCGGGCATTGCATTTTGTATTGCTATGTTATTTTTCAGATTTTTCCTTATGAAATCCGTTGATGATTGGTATGCAACAACTTCAATACATCCGGTATCTTACATGATACAAGGCACGTTGAATAATATCAAAAGTTACGCTATGGACATCAATCATGATTTTGGCAGGATATGGAAAATAGGCATTGGGTTGGTTTTGCTCTTTTTTATCACTCGCTCTATACATATATCAAGGCATAACAAATTACTTTCATCTTGTGTTTCAATTACAGTGATCGGATTATTGTTCGTTTTATCATTCGGACTTTACACATTGTTGTCAACGCCTTTATTTCGTCCTCGTGCTTTAATAGGATTCGGATTATTTCTTTCTATTTTATGTATTTATGTTGCTTCCGAAACCAAAAAATCGGCTGCCCTTGCTGTTCTTGCTCTGAATTGGTGCTTCTTTATCTTTGCATTTTCGTATGGAAATGCCTTAGCCGATCAAGCGCGCTATGCAGAATTTCGAATAAGTCTATTGTTGCATGATTTAAGCGCTTTGTATCCTGATCCGACTAAAGAAAATATAACATTTCAATTAAAAGAATCGATAGATTATACTCCTGCTGTTAAAAACATAGCAAAACATTATCCTGTAATTGAAAGATTGGTTCCGAAAAGATTGGGAGCAAAATCCATTTGGGATGATTATTATTTCAGAGAATATTTTAATTTTTATAAGCAAGATAAAAAAGCAATTGCCGGAATCGACGACCCGGGCAACACCGGCATTGACTCGGACACTTTGAATATGCCTGTCGTATCGGATTCTTATTACCATACCATCCAAAGTGATGGAAGTCATGTTTTAATCATATTGAAGCATTAACTCTTAAAATTTTAGATAAAATGAAAGAAGGTCAAACCAATCGGAAAATCAAAATAGTAAATCGTATTTTATTGATTTTATCGTTTTTGGGTCTTATTGTTTGTATTGCCGTTTTATTTCCCCAAGTAAGGCAAATGATTATGAATTTGTTCGAAGAGATTTATCGCAGAAAAGCGTCATACCGTCAATTTTGGATCAAGGCTCTTCTGTCTTATGCAATGGGTGGCATTTGTTTTATCTTGTGTTTTGATTATTGTACACTTACCGATCCCGGTAGAAAAATTGTACAAAAAGTGAAACAAGAGCTGAGTGATTGTTTGTCCGGAATAGATTTTCGTTCTTTTATTAAACCTGTATTATTGATGTTTGGCGTTTATTTGCTGGGAATCTTTACGATTATTCGAGCAAATTACTCCTATTTGGATGATCTGGGGCGCTCAATATCAGGTTATCGAAAATGGCATAACGAGAGCAGATATGTATCTGAATTTTCTTCTATTTTTGTTCATGGCGATACGCATCTGACGGATATTTCGCCTCTGCCACAACTGTCAGCAATCTTCATTCTGTCGTTAAGCAGTGTATTATTGGTATATGTTATGGGAAATAAGAAAATAACCGTAGTACGATTATTGGCAAGTATTCCTTTGGGACTTTCTCCTTATTTTTTGGAATGTTTATCTTTTAAGTTTGATGCTCCCTATATGGCTTTATCCATCTTAGCAAGCATTGTTCCGTTTTTGTTCATCGCTCGAAGAAAAGCATTTCTATTTAGTACCATCTTATCTTTGTTGATTATGTGTATGACTTACCAAGTCGCTTCGGGAATCTACTTGCTGGTTGTCGTAATTCTTTGTTTTCAAGATTGGAACAGTCGAAGAAAAACGGATAAAGAAGTTTTCTCCTTTTTAGGAACAGCTGTCTTTGCTTTTTGTCTATCTATGTTGATTTTTAAATTTTTCTTAATGAGATCTGCCAATCCATACGCCTATACTTCAATTCATCCGGTACCACAATTAATACCGGCTACCTTCAAAAATATCAAAGACTATGCCTTGCTCATTAACAGTGATTGGGGTATGATATGGAAAGTAGGTGTAGTATTTGTTTTGCTCTTTTTTATATTCAAATCAATATATCATTCGGCGCATAAAAGACTGTATGCCTTTTTTGTTTCTATTTTGGTTATTGTTTTACTATTCATTTTATCATACGGACTTTTATCATTATTGGCTATTACGTCCTTTTTTCCACGCTATTTATTGGGATTTGGGGTCTTTTTGGCTATTCTATGTGTTTATGTCGTTTCGGATTTCAAAAAAATTGCTGTCTTTGCTGTTATTACACTAAATTGGTGTTTGTTCACTTTTGCTTTTTCCTATGGAAATGCCTTAGCCGATCAAGCGCGTTATTCCGAATTCAGAATAACTCTATTGTTACATGATTTAAGCGCTTTATATCCAAATTGGAGTAAAGGAGACATGAAATTCCAATTAAAGAATAAAATCGAATTTTCACCTGTCGTCAAGAATATTGCTAAACATTATCCGATAATAGAACGATTAGTTCCAACACGATTAGCAGATAATAACTGTCTGGAAAATCTTTACTACCTGGAATATTTTAATTTTAGCAATTATGCAAACGCAAATACAGAAGCACATGTAGGAAGTCAAAATTATATTGACTTTAGTACTTTGAATTTGCCTGTCGTATCGGATTCTTATTACCATACCATACGAAGCGACGGAAGTCGCGTTTTAATCACATTGAAACATTAACTCTTAAAATTTTAGAAAAATGAGAGAAGGTCAAACCAATCGGAAAATCAAAATAGGAAATTGTATTCTATTGATTTTTTCGTTTTTGGGTCTTATTGTTTGTATTGCCGTTTTATTTCCCCAAGTAAGGCAAATGATTATGAATTTATTCGAACAGATTTATCACAGAAAAGCGTCATCCCGTGAAATTTGGCTCAAGGTTCTCTTGTCTTATGCAATGGGTGGCATTTGTTTTATCTTGTGTTTTGATTATTGTACACTTACCGATCCCGGTAGAAAAATTATACAAAAAGTAAAACAAGAGCTGAGTGATTGTTTGTCTGAAATAGATTTTCGTTCTTTTATTAAGCCTATACTTTTGATGTTTGGCGTTTATTTGCTGGGAATCTTTACGATTATTCGAGCGAATTACTCCTATTTGGATGATCTGGGGCGTTCAATATCAGGTTATCGAAAATGGCATAACGAGAGTAGATATGTATCTGAATTTTCTTCTATTCTTGTTCATGGCGATACGCATTTGACGGATATTTCGCCTCTGCCACAACTGTCAGCAATCTTCATTCTGTCGTTAAGCAGTGTATTATTGGTATATATTATAGGAAATAAGAAAATGACCGTTGTACGATTATTGGCAAGTGTTCCTTTGGGACTTTCTCCTTATTTTTTGGAATGTTTATCTTTTAACTTTGATGCTCCCTATATGGCTTTATCCATCTTAGCGAGCATTGTTCCGTTTTTGTTTATCGCTCGAAGAAAAGCATTTCTATTTAGTACCATCGTATCTTTGTTGATTATGTGTATGACTTACCAAGCTGCTTCGGGAATCTACTTGCTGGTTGTTGTAATTCTTTGTTTTCAAGATTGGAACAGTCGGAAGAAATCGAATAAAGAAATCCTATCTTTTCTCGGAATTGCTGCATTTGCATTTTGCGTAGCAATGTTACTTTTTAAGTTTTTCTTTATGAAGTCTTTTGATGAACACGAATCAGGATATGTATCAAATAAAATGCATTCATTTCCTCAGATAATAATTGGTGTGCTTAACAATATTAAGAACTATACGGCGACCTTAAATCATGATTTAGGCATAATTTGGAAGATATGTATTATATTTGTTTTATTATTTTTTATACTCCAATCGATGTATCGATCAGCACAAAAAAAGATTAATTCATTTTTCGTTTCAACCTTTATTATAGGTTTTTCGTTTATTTTTTCTTATGGAATTTATTCTTTGTTGAAAATACCTTCATTTAGGCCTCGTGCCTTGTTTGGATTTGGCTTTTTTTTGGCATGTTTTTGTATTTATGTTGCTAAAAATAATAATAAGCCGGCTGTTGTCTCAGTTATTGCACTAAACTGGTGTTTTTTTATATTTGCTTTTTCTTATGGTAATGCTTTATCTGATCAAAAACGCTTTGTTGAATTCCGAATAGGTCTATTACTGCATGATTTGAGTGATTTGTATCCCAATATGAATGATGATGACTTGTCAATTCAAATAAAGAATTCGATAGATTATGTACCATCTATAAAGAACATAGCTAAACATTATCCGATAGTTGAAAGTTTAGTCCCGAAACTATTGGGAGAAGATTTTTGGGATTATTTTTACCTTATTCATTTTAACATTATCCAATATAAAATGATTAATAACCCTGTTATTTCTTCATTTGATTTTTGCTCTTTGAATTTGCCCGTCGTATTAGATTCTTATTACCATACCATACGAAGCGACGGAAGTCGCGTTTTAATCATATTAAAGCATTGAAAAATGACACAAAATCATTCCAATCGGAAGAATAAAATTTGGTCTAATTTTTTAATAATATTATCAATTATCGGCTTAACAGTTTGTATTGCCGTTTTATTCCCGCAGGTAAGACACCTGATTATACGGGGAGTAGAAAAAATGATACACAAGGAAATTCATTTGTATCAAATGTTGTTCGATGCCTTAGGATCGTATGCAATGGGGGGAATCTGTTCTATTCTTTTTATCGACTGGTGCTCATTCACTAATTCGGGAAGAAGGCTTACGCAGAACGTGAAACGGGAGATGAAAGAGTGTATCTCCCAAATCGACTTTACGATTTTTATTAAACCAATAATCATTATGTCCGGCATTTATCTGTTAGGAATCCTGACGATTATGCGAGCTGATTTTTTATATATGGACGACCTTTCCTATGCTGTAACCGGTCATAGAGAATGGTATAATTGGAGTAGATATGTAATAGTATTTTTATCTTGTATTGTTCAACCCGAAATTCGTTTAACGGATATTTCGCCGCTGCCGCAATTATTGGCCGCTATCGTCCTGTCTATTAGTAGTGTACTATTGGTATATGTTATAGGCGGCAGGAAAATAACCCCGATTCGGTTGTGGGCAAGCATTCCACTGGGAATTTCCCCTTATTTCTTGGAATGTTTGTCTTATAAATTTTTAGCCCTCTATATGGCTTTGTCTGTCTTGGCGTGCATCGTTCCTTTCTTATTTATTGCTCGCAAAAAAGCATTCTTACTCATTTCTGTAGTGTCTTTGCTGATTATGTGTATGACCTATCAGGCTGCTTCCGGAATTTATCCTTTAATTGTGATGATAATCAGTTTTAAATATTGGAATAATCACAAAAAAACGAATAAAGAGATACTTTTGTTTTTGGGAACATCCGGTTTTGCATTTTGTTTTGCGCTACTATTTTTCAGGATCTTTATGATGGTACCGCATATTGATCTTTATACATCAACTTCAATACTTCCTTTTTCTTCTCTGATAACAGGCTCCGTTAGTAATATCAAAAACTATGCATGGTTTATCAACAACGACTTTGGGATGATATGGAAAATAGGCATTGCATTGGTTCTGCTCTTTTTTATTATGAAGTCTGTGCGACAATCGAAACAAAGAAAAATATACTCAATCATTGTTTCAATCGCTGTTCTCGGATTATCTTTCATTTTATCCTACGGAATGTATTCGCTGTTGACAAACCCCATGTATGCTCCTCGCGCAATGTTTGGATTTGGCGTATTTCTGGCTATTTTATGTATTGATGTCGTTTCCGAAACCAAAAAATCGGCTGCCGGCGTTGTGTTGGCATTGAATTGGTGCTTCTTTGTCTTTGCTTTTTCGTATGGAAATGCCTTAGCCGAGCAAGCGCGCTATGCGGAATTCAGAATAACTCTATTGTTACATGATTTAAGCGCTTTGTATCCTGATCCGAATAAAGAAAATCTGACATTCCAATTAAAAAATTCAATAGACTATGCTCCTTCCATTAAAAACATTTCCAAGCATTACCCGATAATCGAAAGGCTTGTTCCTAAACGACTGGGAACCGATAATTATTGGAATTATCACTATTTACTGCAACATTTTAATTTTGAATCGATTTATATGGATATTAGTCCGGCAATCGACTTTGCCGCTTTGAATTTGCCTGTCGTATCGGATTCTTATTACCATACCATACGAAGCGACGGAAGTCGCGTTTTAATCATATTAAAGCATTGAAATAGTAAAATTATGTTAGTTATTGTCTTTTACGGGAATAATTCGTCTCTTCAATAAAATATCCAGCGCGCTTATATGTAAATCGTTGGGAGGTAAAGAAAGACCGGGTTTTCCATATAAATGAGTTTCATAAAAGACTGTAGCTTGTTGAGTCATCCATGTATAATACTTTATATATCCCGATTGTTGCAAAAGCCCGGAAAAATGGTTGTCTTTATCGTAAACCGACATGACAAATACAAAGTCGGGGCAACCTTGCTTCACAGCAAGTTCTCTATCTAGCACCATCTTATCGGTTATGCCTACATATCCTGTCCAGTATTTACAACCGGGCAAAGCGTGTGCGGGAGTTCCGTAGCTTGTGTCGAAAAATGAAAACATGATTTTGGGATCAGCTACTTGCGACAGGATACGGTTCACATAATAAAAATCTTTACGTTCCTTGGATTCGTTCAAGAAGAAATTGGGTCGTAAAAAAATCAGATTTCCTGCGATAACAAACACAAGGATAGCACCTGCTAACGATACCAAGGGAAGTCTTTCCCCGATAAATCGTTTCAAAAAAGTCAAATACATAATTATCGGGAAAATAGCAAAAACGGCAAAGCTATGGTAATAATATCCCAATGCATGATACATACTTATGCCAATAAACCATAAAGCAATGATAGAAGGGAACCATTTAAAAGAAGGTAATCTCTGATGGAAAAATAGGCATCCGGCAATAATGTTTGCCAGTATAAAACATATCATGATGCTTCTGACTATGTTAATTTGGAAAAGACTTCCCCAACCCACAAGCAAGTAATCTTTTATCATACCCCACAAAGTGGGTGTTGTAACGACCGTCTCGCTTGTTTCAATGAAATATTCATAGATAAAATCATGGAAGTGACCTTTATATAAGAAATAAAAAATAAAAGGAAACAATATTAATAAAATACCGGAAAGCGCAACTAAAAATGATTTCCCGATTAAATCCTTCTTGCTTTTTATCATAGAGTAGAAAAGAACGAAAAAAAGGATCATAATCATAGCCGCGATCGTAAATTTTATCAACAAAGCGGCTGCAAAACTAATTCCAATGATGAAGGACGCCAAAGTTAGATCCTTATCTTTTCGATATCCATAGAGCGCTCGTAGCGTATAATATAAACTCCCGGTGATAAACGGTTGGCAAAAATCTTCGGCACGCGTTTCATAATGATAAGCCCAACAAAAAAAAGAAAACGACATAAGCAGACTGCATAATAAAGCCTGCTTCCTGTCGCGAAGGAATAAATAACCGATCTTATAACAATAAAAGAAAGTGATAGTATAAAAAATACATTCTATCCAAAATATCCCCAAATAATTATAATGACTGAACAAATATCCGATGCCAAAGATTAACCAAAGCAATGGTCCTTTTTCGTCTGCGAAATCAACGTAAGGAATCATTCCGTTCATCCAGGCTTTTCCGCACATAAAAAAAATACCCGAATCTATTCGGTTATACAAGTCATGTGTATAAGAGTTAATAGACACCCAAAACTCCAAAATAAATACAAATAAAAATAAAAATCCTAAAATCTTTAGTTCACTTTTTCTATCCATTGACTTCCCGTATAAAAAACAAGTACAATATTACAATAACTTTCTTAATAAACCAATATTTTATGTTATATTTTCTAAATATTCGAAATGAAAAATAGCAGGATACCGGCTTTTAGATTAAACTAAATTGTATTATCTTTGTATAACAAAACACCAAGAATTTAAGAAGAAAGTATTTAAACCGAAATTATTTCTATATTCTATAGAAACGTTGAAAAAGAAGATTCTGCATATCCCGAATTATTATCCGCCCCATATCGGCGGAATTGAAGTCTTTTTGGCTATTATATGTGTTTATGTCGTTTCGGATTTCAAAAAAATTGCTGTCTTCACTGTTATTGCTCTGAATTGGTGTTTGTTCACTTTTGCTTTTTCCTATGGAAATGCCTTAGCCGATCAAGCGCGTTATTCCGAATTCAGAATAACTCTATTGTTACATGATTTAAGCGCTTTATTTCCTAATCGGAGTAAAGGAGATATGAATTTTCAATTACCATACCATCCAAAGCGACGGAAGTCGCGTTTTAATCATATTGAAACATTAAAATAGTGAAAAGTTAAATTAAATAATTCGCCGCTCAACTTATATGGGAAAAAAAAGATTAGAATTTGTAGATGCCCTAAAAGGATTTGCTATATTTTTGGTAATATGGGGGCATATTATAATGCAATTGGGTGGTTGTCCTAATTTTACCTATAGTATTATTTATTCTTTTCACATGCCTCTGTTTTTTATTATTAGCGGTTTTTTTTTCAAATCTTCATTAAAATTAACGCTAAAAAATTTTCTTTCAAAAAAAAGTTTTCAATTATTATATCCTTGGTTCTTTTGGTGTATTGTGTTAGGTATTTACCAAATGGTCGATCATCAATTAGACAATACAACCTTCCTGCAAAAAATAATATTAGTATTCAATCGTTGGTTTTGGTTTTTGCGTGATCTTTGGTTGAGCTATGTTATTACTTACATTTGCTACAAAATCTTTAAGAAAGGGTATTGGGTTGCTGTATTCGGCATCTTTTTCGTTTTATTGACTCCGTTCTTTAAAATACAAAGTTTTTATTTGCCTCTGTTCTTATTCGGTATTCTGCTAAAGGAAAATTATTCTTTGATTCTTAATCATTTAAATAAATTTTTGTCTATCTCCTTTTTCATCTTTGTATTTTGTTTGTTTTTTTGGAATGACCATTATTTATCGGTTTTCCCGAGTTTTTTTTCATATAATACATACAATTATGAATTCCCCAATCTTTACCTTTCTGTATTTCGTTGGATAATTGGTATTTTCGGCAGTATTTTCTTTTTTGCATTATTCCGGAAAATCTATCGGACGAATATTTTTTATTCCTATTTTAATCGAAAAGGTCACTACACTTTGGGTATATACATATTACAATCAATAATAGTGGAAAATATATTCCCTTTATATATTTCATTTCAAATTGTAAATAAATGGATTGTTGCATTAATAGTTGCACCTGTTATTTCATTAATAGTTATAGAGATTTGTACTGTGATTGTGGTTTGGATAAGTAAAAATAAAACAGTAGTGAAATTTTTATTTGGAAGTTCCTATAGTTAATTCATTATTTGATAAATAACATTGAAAAAAAAGATTTTGCATATCCCGAATTATTATCCGCCCCATATCGGCGGAATTGAAGACGTAGCCCACAGCATTGTCTCTGCCTTGCCTGAATTTGAACATCAAGTGATTTGTTTCCACGATCAAAAACATACGCTGAAGGAAATGTTTGAAGGAATACCGGTGACTCGATGCGGCGTTTGGAAAAAACTCTTCAGTCAATCTGTTTCATTTTCTTTTTATAAAGAATTGAAAAGCGTTTTTAAAACTTTTGATCCGGATATTGTGCATTTCCATACTCCTAATCCGTTAAGCAGCGTTTATTTATTGCTGTCGCTTCCAAAAAAGACCCAATTGATCGTGCATTGGCATTCCGATATTATTGAACAAGATTTTCTGTATTTTTTTTTCCGTCCGATTGAAAAACGCTTGCTGATACGAGCTGATAGAATCGTCGCAACCGCTCCAACCTATATATCCGGTTCAAAACCTTTGCAATCCCGGAGAAATAAGATTTCGGTTATTCCCAATACAATCAATGAAAACAAATTACAAAAAAGAGAAGAGGATGACAACGCGATAGCCGGAATTAAACAGTTATACAAAGGAAAGAAAATCATTTTCACTTTCGGCAGGCACGTTTCTTATAAAGGATTGAAATATCTGATTGAAGTTGCTCCGTTTATTTCAAACGATGCGGTTATTGTCATTGCCGGAAAAGGTCCTTTAAGCGATTCTTTGAAAGAATTGGCGAAAAAATTCCCGAACATCTATTTTATAGGACGCTTAGAGGAAAATATTTTAAGACGGTATTTGTATGCCGCCGATATTTTTGCTTTCCCGTCCATAACCCGAAACGAAGCTTTTGGTATTGCATTAGCCGAAGCCATGTATTGCGGACTTCCGGCTGTCACTTTTACGATTCCCGATTCGGGTGTCAACTGGGTGTGTATAAATGGAGAAACCGGTTTGGAGTCTGAAAACGGAAATGTTCAAATGTTTGCCGATGCTATGAACAGCCTGCTGAAAGACGATGTGTTAAGAAAAAAATTGGGGAAAAATGCTCGCGAGCGAGTAAAAGCACTCTTTGTTTCCGAATCAATTAAAGAAAATCTGATCAATTTGTACGGAAGTTAAAATCGAAGTCAAATTTTTTTCGCTCTTATCAAACATTTTCTAAAATAGGGAGGGTATAATTCCGATAAAATGTACAATATATAGTTGTTTGAAAAAGAACTTGTCCAGCCTGATTTATCAAGGTAATTCTTTACTGCAATCTCATCACCGTTTTTATGATAAGTGCACACGCATAGCTTCTTTGTTCTTTTCAAAGTGTCGGAGGCTCCGGCAAGTATTTCTTGCTCAGCACCCTCAACATCAATTTTTATCAATTCGATCGCTTCGTCTTTAATCATTGCATCCAAGGTAGCGCAATCACCTTCATTTTTATCCGAGACGTATTTATTCACTATGATTACTTTATCCTTCCATGGTTCGAAAGTGGCTTGCAGCGCTTCAATCCATTCTTTTTCTGACTCAAAAACATATAATTTGTCTATCTTTTCTATGTTCATTAAACCAAGCAAACCTTCTGCTGCTCCAACATCAAGCATTATTCCGCCGGTTATATTTGTGTATTCCGGCGATGCTGACCCCCATTCCGGTGATGCTGACCCCCCTCTGTTTCCCGAAGGGCCGACCGAAGGTCATCCTTTTTTGATTTATCAAAAAAGGCAAGTACAAAATTACTGT
>Ga0123354_10000078_pt1 | contig 73235 bp, 65 predicted proteins | sample TergutLab28metaG_2_FD_97872 | JGI IMG/M metagenome (GOLD analysis project Ga0123354, IMG submission 97872) | Labiotermes labralis P4 segment gut microbial communities from Petit-Saut dam, French Guiana - Lab288 P4 | ecosystem: Host-associated > Arthropoda: Insects > Digestive system > Gut ... | reverse complement strand
TCGGTGATGTACGACGACGCTTCCGCAGGGCTGTACACGTCCAGGTCCACCTCGCCCCGGTCCGACCCCTGGTACCCGGCCCCCCGACGGCGGGTGGTGACCAGCGTCTGGCCTCCGACCGGAGGCCACCACGGCGCGAGCTGCGGGGGCTCGACGTCCAGGTCGTCGAGCACCACGAACCACGACCGGTCCGTCGCTGCCAACCAGGCACGGAACGCCTGCGCCAACGCCTCGTCGTTCTCGCGGCGCAACCCCAGGGCACGTGCGGCTGCGGCGTAACCGCTGATCACACCGTCGAGACGGGAGGCGTCGACCCACACCTTGACCTGGGCGTCGCTCGAGCGGAAGTACTGGCTGGCCAGCTGCGACTTACCCACCCCTCCGTCACCGCGCAGCACCTGGGTCAGCACCACTGTCTGCATTCGCGACCATGCGGTGTCGATCGCGTCACGTGCCGCCGACCTGGGCTGCAACGCCGGGGCGGCGTCCGGCGGGTTCCCCACTGGCGGTACCTGCGCAGGAGCCTTCTCTCCCAGCTTCTGGTCGATCGACACCAACAGGTCCCTCTGGTGCTCGGCGTTCGCTACGAGCCGGTCGGCCTTGCCGTCGATCCGGTCGGTCGTCGTGGCGACATGTCCCAGCCGGTTCAGCGCCTCGACGATGAACACCTGGTGAGGCACCATCGCCCGGTAGGTCTCCTCGATGACGACCTGGGCGACACCCATCCCGCCGACGTCCTCGAACGTCTCGCAGGCGCGGGTGACGACCACCTGGGCAGCCCGGCCTGGGTCAAGGTCCAACGCAGTCCACTCGTCCATCGTCAGTGCGTGTGCCGCCATGATGTCGCACGCCAGACGCCGACCAGCCGCGAGCTCGCTGCGCCCAAGCTCGGCGAGACGCGCTGCCACCGCGGACCTGACCTGCGTGTCGAGCGCCTGGCGCGTCGTGGGACCGAAAAGTCTGTCGACCGCGTCCCCTCCAGCGGACGCGACCGCCCCACCCGCGCCCGCCACCACGACCCCCAGCCCCGGATCTCCCGTCGTGACGACCACAGCGGCACCCCCAAGCGCCGTCAACCCCTGGACAGCGGCCCTGACAACCGACCGTCGCACCGGCACAGCAACCCCGTTCCACGCAACCGACCTTTCCAATTGGCACCCTACCTGCTGAGGCGTCCGAATCTGCGCCGCGGTTGGGTAGCCAGCTCCTCAAGACAGTCCTCAGCGTCTTTGCTGCTCCGACTGCCCGGCCCCGGCTGCAGGCCGACAGGTGAATCCACTCGGGCTTTCACTCAGCAGCGAGGCGGCGTTCAGGCCGAGGAGGGCGGCGCTTCCGTCGTCTCGGCCTCGACCAGGAGGGTCAGGCCGCGTTTGCGTGTACGCAGCACCCTGAGACCGGAGCGCTCTGCGTCTGAGCGGATCTCGCGGTCTGAGGGAAAGCTTTCGACGTGGTGGAGGGCGCGGAAAAGGGCGTTCAGGGGTGGGCGCGCGATGCCGAAACGGGGTTCGGCGATGACCAGGCGGCCTCCCGGGGCCAGGACGCGGGCTGCTTCGGCCAGGAACTGCTCGCGGGAGTCGAGGTGGTGGTAGGCCAGGCAGGTCACGACCATGTCGAACGTGGCGTCGTCGAAGGGCAGGTCTTCGGCTGAACCTTGGTGGATATCCATCTGCGGGTTGGCGCGCCGCGCCACCTCGACCATCTCGGGGGCGATCTCCACGCCGGAGCCGACCGCGCCTCGCTCGGCGAGCAGGGACAGCAGCCGTCCTGTGCCGCACCCGACGTCCAGCACACGGCACCCTTGAGGGATCTCGCAGGTCAGCACAGCCTGGTAGAACCACCGCGCCACCCGGCCCTGGATCCCGCTGTCGTACCCTTCGGCCCACTTGCCGAACCCCACGTGCCGGTGCGCCATGAGCTTCCCTCCGCCGGTGTTGGCCACCAGTGTCCCGCGCAAACCCCGTCTCACCAAGCACGACATCCAGGCTGGAACGTGGAGTACCTATCTGCTGCTGCTCCACGTTTCGGCAAAAAGTGGAGTAGTGCGAGGGCGATGGTCACAGCGCGAAGACGGTGACACCGCGGTGGTCGGCCGTGAGGTCGGCGATATCGGTGGGATCCGAGGTGACGATCGGGACGGTTCGCCGAAGCATCGCTGCACGCTCGACTCCTGCCACGAACGACAGGCCAGGTGGTACGTTCGTCAGGGAATGGACGGAGGCTGTGATGAGTGACCTGCTGGACCTTCCAGAGATCGGGCCGGTTGCTGCGGCGAACCTGGCGGCCGTCGGAATCGAAGACGCTGAGACGTTACGTGAGGTCGGTGCCCAGGAGGCGTTCGTACGGATCCGCACGGAGGTCGACCCTGGAGCCTGCTTGCAGATGCTCACCGGCTTGGAGTGCGCAGTCCGGGGTGTGCGGGCCTCCATGCTTCCCCCAGCGGACAAGGCCGAGCTGCGCGAGTGGTTCCGGAGCCTGGACGCGTCGTGAACACGTGCCCCATGGACTGACTGGTTGCGGACATGACGGCTCGGCTCACGCCGCAGGGAGCACACCGACGGGACGGCCCACAAACTCGGGGACGTCAGCGGCATCCGAGGACTCGGGAAGGTCGCCGAGCAGGTCCACGAGGGTGCCACCGTCGTCGATGGCAGCGTCCAGCTCGTCCTCCTCGGCGTCGAGGATGATCTGGCGAGGTTCGTCAGGGCATATCACGGTGAACTCCCTGTTGTCAGCCTTGTACGACCCGTCTACCGAATGGCATTCGTTCCAGAAACCAGCGAGCGCGGCAAATGCGCGCCCGGAGGGTTTCAGCTCACCAGGCACCGCGAGGTGGTAGTTGGGGTCTGCGCGGCGCATGAGGCCGAACTGCGCCTCGGCAGGGTCTTCGTGCCCGTCGTCGTTGATCAGGTCGTACCACCAGACCCCGCCGACGTCGCCGGTGGCACGTACGCGCACGTACAGCTCGACGAGGTTCACCGCCTGGCCCCTTTCGGAGACCCCGCCATCGAAGTCGTACGACGACCACCCAACCTCGGTGACGTACACCGGCACGCGGGAGCCGTAGGCCTCGGCGACCTCTTCGGCGACCAGGTGCACGCAGTTGGCCGCGACATCCGCGCCTGCAGGTGCGCTCGACGAGCCGGGACAGCCGTCGGGGGCGTGGACGTACGGGTGGACGACCGCACCGTCGACCTCGATGCCACGTTTGCCCATCTCGGTCATGACAGTCTCGGTCCACTCCGGGTTCCGTGCGGAGATCGCGTTGACGATGACCGGAACCCCGGGGGCGGCCTCACGGAAAGAAGGCTGGTCGATACCCACACGCTCCGGGTAGAGCATGGCCTCGACGAGGTCGACGTACATCATCGGGCAGCCTGGTTTGTCCTGCGGGTCCGTCGGGCACGGGCTGCCCACGGCTGGGCGTTGGGGCCAGCCCATGTAGATGTCCCACTCGTTCCACACCTCGACCCCTGACAGGTTCTCCGGGCCGACCTTGGTCACCACGGTCGACGCGTACTGCAAGAAGGCCGCGCGTTCCTCTTTGGTGTCCGGGAAACCCCCGCCCTCCATGAAGCGGCGGTTGCCGTAGTCGAGCAGCAGCATGACCTTGCCGCCGTGCTCAGCGACGGGCTGCAGCGGAGTGGTCCAGTTCGGTTCGTCCATCTCTCCCCAGGAAGCCTCGTCGCGCAGGCTCTGGACACCCATCTCTGTGATGGCGATCTCGGCGAGCCCCTTGCCGTCTGAGGGGCGCGCCCTGCTCCACATCAGGTGCGAGGCGACACCCATGATGAACCCGTCGGGCCCCACCTCGGGCGTCTCCTCCTCCACGTCAGGGGTCTGCGACGCCGATGGCGTCTGGGTGCCGGGGGGGACGTCGGCGGCAGGGGAGCACGCGGCCAGGGAGGCGACGGAGCAGGACGCGACGACCGCCCACGCCCCGATGGCGCGCAGGAGTCTGTGCCGTGTTGTGGGATGCATGAAATCCACCCTACGTGCCGAAACGCGCATTATCCAACCGCTGGGCACGGCAGGCGCCCGGCCACAGCCGGCACGTCGTGCCTGCAAGGTCCGCTGCACAACCCCACGACCGTGGGCCAGGGCGTGTCTCTGAACCCCCCGGGCGAGCGCGGCGTGTCCGGTGCGTGCGCTGGCAAAGCGACGGAGGAGAGCAGCACTGGAGGTGCTGCCGACGACGACGACGCCAGCGTGCGTGCCGGGCGCGTCGCGGCGTGCGGGGGGTTGTGAGACACGCCCTAGAACAGCCCGCGCAGCAGGTCAGCTGGTGGCGTCGTGGAGCTGTCGGGCGAGGGCACGGTCGACGCGGGCCCGCAGGGCGGTGCCTTCCTCGCGGTGCTCGGAGTGTTCCACCTCTCCGCGTTCGTGGACCAGGTGGACGAGGTCGCCTCGGTCGTAAGGGACGACGACGTCGACGAGGACGTCGGGGCGGGGCAAGGCATCGGCGATGACGTCCTGCAGCTCATCAAGGCCCTGGCCGGTGCGGGCGGAGACGACGATGGCGCCGGCTTCTTTGGTGCGCAGACGGGCGATGGCCTCGGTGTCGGCCAGGTCAGCCTTGTTGAGGACGACGATCTCGGGGACGTCGAGCGCACCTTCGATATCGCCGAGCACCGCGCGGACTGCGGCGACCTGGCCTTCGGGGTCGACATGGGCCGCGTCGACGACGTGGACGACGAGGTCGGCGTCGGCGACCTCTTCGAGGGTGGAGCGGAAGGCTTCGACCAGCTGGTGGGGCAACGCCCGGACGAACCCGACCGTGTCGGTGAGGGTGTACACACGCCCGTCAGGGGTGGTGGCGCGCCGGACGGTCGGGTCGAGGGTGGCGAACAGGGCGTTGTCGACCAGCACCCCAGCGTCGGTCAGCTGGTTGAGCAGCGACGACTTACCTGCGTTGGTGTACCCGACGATGGCGACCGACGGGACCGAGTGGCGTTCGCGCGAACGCCGTTTCGTGGCCCGCGCCGGGGCCATGGCGGCGATGTCACGGCGCAGACGGGCCACACGTGTGCGGATCCGGCGACGGTCCAGCTCGATCTTCGTCTCACCGGGACCACGCGACCCCATACCCTGCGACGTCCCGCCGACCTGCCCACCAGCCTGCCGGGACATCGACTCGCCCCAACCGCGCAGACGCGGCAGCAGGTACTCCAGCTGGGCCAGCTCGACCTGGGCATTGCCCTCTTTGGACTTGGCGTGCTGGGCGAAGATGTCCAAGATCAACGCGGTCCGGTCGATGACCTTGACCTTGACGACGTCCTCCAGGCCACGGCGCTGCGACGGCGCCAGCTCGCAGTCGGCGATGACGGTGTCCGCGCCGAGGGTCGCCACCAGGTCCGCCAGCTCGGCGGCCTTGCCAGACCCCAGGTACGTCGCCGGGTCAGGGTTCCCACGCCGTTGCAGCATCCCGTCGAGCACCTGCGACCCGGCGGTCTCGGCCAGCGCCGCCAGCTCGCGCAGGCTGGTCTCGGCAGCCTGCGCCCCGCCGCCGCTCCACAGCCCCACGAGCACCACTTTCTCCAGGCGCAGCTCGCGGTACTCGACCTCGGTGACGTCTTCGAGCTCGGTCGACAACCCCGCGACCCGGCGTAACGACGCACGTTCTTCCAGGTCCAGCTGGTCACCGTCAGCAGCGGTGTGCTCGGCGTCAGTGGCCTGCACCGCCGTCCCGACCCGGCTGAGCACCCGGGCCACGACGTCGTCAGCCACCTCCTGCGCGCTACGCGCGTCCGCAGATCCCATCACCATCGTCCTTCCTGGTCACTCCAGCGTCCCACGCCCCGCCCCCCAGAGGCGACCCAATTCGCCACTGCGCACCAGCTCCACGCCTGAACCAGCGACCAGGCATTTGCGCTCGCTCACCGTCCGAGAGCCCGAAGCAGGTCGGCGCCAGCGGTCTGCGACATGGGACGCTCTGACCGGCTCGCCGCGGCGGCCTCGGCAATGGCACTGTCTTGTTCACGCAGGTCGCGCACGTCCGCTGTGGTGTCCACCGGCGGACCGCCCGGCGCCGCTGCCCACACCCGGTCACGTACTACCTCGCGGGCATTGGGCGTCACCCGCACCCGTGGATCCTGGCGCGGGTTCATGCGGCCCGCCAGAGGTCGGCCAGCGGAGGCCCGGTCACCACGGCTGCGTCTGCTTTGAACGACGTGACGATAGGGTCGTCGTGGTCCTGGGCCTCCTGGAGGCGACGAGGTGTTGTGGCATAGACCTGCACTGGCTGGCCTGTCCAGCGTCGTGCCTTGGTGTGCAGAGACAAGACGAACGCGTCGACACGGTCAGGGGTGTCGTCGTCGGGGGTGACGACAAGCAGGTCGAGGTCACTACCCAGACCTGCCTCGCCACGTGCGACGGACCCGAACACCGCCACTGTGACCGCGTCCGTGTCGCCGTACACCTCATCGACGACCTCACGGACGCGGCGCGTGAACAGCGACCAGACGTCGACCTCACGGAACGCGGCGTCGACCGCTGGGAAGAGCAGGTGGTCACGGTTGATCGTATACACGTTCGACGCACCGACGGCCTCAACATCCACCACTCCCTGCTGCACGAGCCTGTGCAGGGCGTACTGGATGCCACGAGCACTTCCTGCCTCCCCGGCGACGCGCGCCACCTGCCGGCCGGTCATCCCTGTGCCTGCACGCCAGAGCACCCCCAGACACGTGGCCTGAAGCCCACCGAACACGCTCTCGGGGCCGCTCCAGTCCATCACACCTCCAACCAACTGCCAATGAGCATATTATTGCTCACATGCGCAGGATTCTGCAAACTACAGAGAAGCGCGCCGCCGACCCAGGGCGTGCCTCGTCACCACACAGGCGAGCAGAAGTCGGCAACGTTCCAGCTGGTCGCACCCTTGGACCGCTCGACCTCTGGTCCGAGACACGGTCCGATCCACCACCGCCTGACGAACGGTGACCGACACGCCATGATGGGGGCACGCCGACCTGGGAGGATGGCAGGCTGTGACGAGATACTGTGCTTTTCTGCGAGGGGTGAACGTCAATGGGCGCAAGATGCTCATGGCGGACGTGCGCGCTGTTGCCGAGCAGGCTGGGTTGCGGGATGTGACCACGGTGCTGGCGACAGGGAACGTCGTGTTCACCAGCGACGAACCGGCCCAGGTGGTGGCACGACGGTTGGCGGACGCGCTGGGCGAGCACTACGGCGGACCGGTGTTCTTGTTCGTCAAGGACGCCGCGCAGGTGGACCAGATCGTCGGCGCCGTGCCGTTCGAGGACGACCCGGACCTGCACGTGTACGTATTCGTCTGCGACGACGGGTTCACCGGCACCCTGCTGGAGAAGTTCGCGGAGATCACCCCGGTCGTCGGCGAGACTGCAACCGTCAGCCAGGGGTGTTTCTTCTGGCGGGTGCCGAAAGGGTCGACCCTCGACGCAGGGTTCTCCAAGGTCTTGGGCAACCCGCGCCTGCGCGAGAAGCTCACCAGCCGGAACGTGTCCACGATACGCAAGGTCCAGGCGGTGATGGCGGCGCCGTGACCGTCAGCGGGTAGGGTCGGCGCGGTGAGTGGGCACTACTTCACGCCTGAGCCGGGCGGGGCGGACGTGCGGCGTCAGGTTGTCGTGCGGTTGGCTGGGCGCGACGTCACGGTGACGACCTCGGGTGGGGTGTTCTCGCCGGGGCGGGTGGACGCCGGGACGCGGGTCCTGCTGGACCATGTCGACGACCCTGCGCCTGGGGACCTGCTGGACCTGGGGTGCGGGTGGGGGCCGTTGGCGCTGGCGGCAGGGTTGCGCGCACCTGGGGTGGATGTGTGGGCGCTGGACGTCAACTCCCGGGCGCTGGACCTGGCAGCGACGAACGCTCGTGCGCTGGGGCTCGAACGGGTCCGGGCGGTCACAGCCGACCAAGTGGGCGCGGACCTGCGGTTCACGACCATCTGGTCGAACCCGCCGATCCGGATCGGCAAACCTGCGCTGCACAAGCTGCTGGCCACCTGGCTGGGCAGGCTCACCGACGACGGCACCGCCTGGCTGGTCGTCGCCCGCAACCTTGGTGCCGACCCGCTGCACCGCTGGCTCGCCGAGACCCTGGGACGACCGGTCGACCGTGTGGCCTCGGCCAAGGGGTTCCGGGTGCTGCGGGTCACACCAAGGTAGTACTGGGCCTGCGCCCACCATCCGGGACGGGCTGTCCCTGACCCGGGGTGATACGGTCAACAGTTTGGGTGAGGACGCGCGAGTCTTGGGCACGGCCGACGCCGGTGCGCTAGTGTGCGGATTCGTCAGTGAACGTACGTTCCTACTCTCTGGGGCATCCTCCCCGTCTTCTCACCGCGACCAAGGAGACACACCATGCGACTACGTCGCCTCGGCGCCACCAGCGTGGCCGCCGTCATCGCTCTCACCCTGGGCAGCGTCGCCCTGACCGGCTGTGGCAACTCCGACGACTCGGCTTCTTCCGACCAGTTCACGATCGGGGCGGCCATCATCGTGTCGCACCCGGCGCTGGAGGCTGTGGTCGCCGGGTTCGAAGAGGTCCTCAAAGAAGAGGGTGTCAAGTACAAGATGATCAGCAAGAACGCCCAGGGCGACCAGGCGAACGCAGCCACCATCGCGTCGACCTTCGCGTCCAACAAAGACATCGACCTGATCCTGGCGGTCTCGACGCCGATCGCCACGACGATGGCCGCTGCCGAGAAGGACCGTCCGATCCTGTTCGCAGCCGTCACCGACCCTGTCGGCGACAAGTTGGTGCCCTCCTGGGACAAGGCTGGCCCCAACATCACCGGCGCCTCCGACCTGCCCCCTGAGGCCAAGCCTGTGTCTTTGGTCCAGGAGGCCATGCCTGACGTGGCGAACGTCGGCGTGCTCTACTCCTCGTCCGAGTCCAACTCCCTGGCCCAGGTCGAAGCGTTCGAGGCAGAGGCCAAAGAGCTCGGCATCAAGATCACCAAACAGGGCATCACCGGACCGAACGAGGTCTCTGCCGGGCTCGACGCCCTGGCCGGGGTCGACGCCATTCTGATCCCGACCGACAACACTGTCGTCGCCGCGATCGCGTCAGTGATCCAGTTCGGCCAGGAGAACAAGATTCCCGTCTTCTGCGCTGACAACTCCACCGTCGAGCTGGGCACCGTGGCAACCCGCGGCCTGAGCTACCACAACCAGGGCCGACGCGTTGGTGAGATGGCTGTGGCGATCCTGCGGGACGGCAAGACGGTCGCCGACTTCAAGCCGGAGAAGCCCACCGAGACCGAGCTGCTCGTCAACCCGGACGCAGCCAAGAAGTTCGGGCTGACACTTCCTGAGGCACTGGTCGCCCAAGGCACTGTCGTCGAGACCAAGTAACGCCCGTGCTGGGAGCCGTCGACCAAGGTCTGATCACCGCAGTGCTCGCACTGGGGGTGTTCTTGACCTTCCGCATCCTCAACTTTGCGGATCTCACGGTCGACGGCTCCTTCACGGCGGGCACCGCCTCCACCGCCATCTTGATCTTCAACGGCGTCCCGCCGGTGGTGGCGATCGGTGGCGGGATCGTCGCCGGGGCGCTGGCTGGGTTGGTCACCGGCGTCTTGCACACCAAGTTCCACATCGACCCGTTGCTCGCGTCGATCCTGGTGATGCTGGCGATGTACACCGTGAACACGCGGATCATGTGGATGGGCCACGACGGTCTGCACCGCTCCAACGTCGGGCTGCTGGGCAAAGACACGATCTTCACGCCGCTGGTCGAGAACCGGTTGCGGGGGACGTGGGTCTCGGTCGGCTGCATCGGTGCTGGTGTCTTGGTCGTGGCTGCTGTGATGGTGTGGTTCTTGGCCACCAAGTTCGGTTTCGCCGTCATGACCACCGGGGACAACCCGGGGATGGCGTCGGCCATGGGTATCAACACGGCGATGACAAAAACCGTGACGCTCATGGTCTCCAACGGCCTGGTGGGGTTGTGCGGAGCGATCACAGCCCAGTACGTCAGCTCGTCGAACATCGAAGACGGCAGGGGCATGATCTTGATCGGGCTCGCCTCAGTCATCTTGGGCAACGCCATCTTCGGCACCCGGTACCTGTGGCTGGCGGCGATCGGTGTCGTCGTCGGGGCTGTGCTCTACCGGGTGGCGATCTTCTGGGCGTTGAAGTGGGAGTTCATCGAGAACTCCGACATGAAGCTGATGTCGGCGGTCTTGGTGGTCGTCGCTCTCGTGCTCTCGCAGTCCAAGAGCGCGAACACCCTGGTGACGAAGTTGTCTCCGTGGCGCCAGCGCGCTGATATCCCTGAGCAGATGAGCGTGGTCCCCAACCCCTTCTCCCCCATGGCAGAGCTCGACGCCGCGCACCAGGCTTCGACTGCCCAGCCGACCCACACCGGGTCTGGACACGCCCGGCACAAAGCTCCCCCTCCGTGCGGTCCCGACAACCCCAGACGAGGTCCCGATGACCCAGGCTGACGAGAACGGGCCGGCCTGGGGTACACCGCAGCAGACGCCTCCCGACAAGACCGCCGACGACAAGGTCCCGTCGATGCTGTCTCTGGCGGGGATCTGCAAGACGTTCTACCCCGGGACTCCCAACGAACGTGTGGCGCTGCGCGACGTGGACCTGGAGCTGGCGACCGGAGACTTCGTCACCATCATCGGCTCGAACGGGGCTGGCAAGTCGACCTTGCTCAACGTCACCGCGGGGTCGTTGTCGGTCGACTCCGGAAAGGTGCGGATCAACGGCAAGGACGTGACGAGGAGTCCCGCCCACCGGCGGGCCGCGCGGATCGCCCGGGTTTTCCAGGACCCCCAGGCCGGTACCGCCCCGCACCTGACCATCGAGCAGAACCTGTCCGTCGCGCTCAACCGGGGCCGGCGTCTGACGTTGGGCCTGGGGCTGACCAGGTCGCGCCGCAGGTGTTTCGTCGAGCAGCTGGCCACGCTGGAACAGGGCCTGGAGCACCGGATGAACCACCGGGTCGGGCTCCTGTCGGGGGGTCAACGCCAGGCCCTGAGCCTGTTGATGGCGACCTTCACCCACCCCGACCTGCTGCTGCTCGACGAGCACACCGCAGCTTTGGACCCTGAGCGTGCCGAGCTGGTCTTGCGCCTGACCGCGCAGATGATCTCCGACCACCAGCTGACCGCCCTCATGGTGACCCACAACATGGACCACGCCCTGCGTATGGGCAACCGGTTGCTCATGATGCACGACGGCGAGATCGTCCGCTCGCTGAGCCCAGAAGAAAAAGCCAAGGCCACGGTCTCCGACCTCCTCGACCTCTTCGCCACCAAAGGCGGGCTCAGCGACCGGACCCTGCTGACCTAGAAGACAGTGGGGACGGTTCCTATGTCTTGCCTGGTCAGCGCCGAATCCGCAGGTGGTCTCCATCACAACCTTGGGTCCGTAGACGGCTGAGGTGGATCTGCATCGGTCGGGGCAGGGCAGCAGAGGTGGCGCTGACCAGGCAAGACATAGGAACCGTCCCCATTGTCTTCTAGCCGGGCAGCGGACGACGGGTGGGGGCGGCTGGGTCGACGAGGCGGCCGGCGTCGGCGTCGGCGACGAGGGCGAGGGCTTGGTCGAGCAGGTCGGGGGCGTCGGCGGCCAGCCAGTGGACCCTGGGGTCACGGCCGAACCAGCCCATCTGCTTGCGGGCCAGGCGCCGGGTGGCGGTCACGGTCTGGGCCTGGGCGGTGGGTTCGTCGACCTGGCCGTCGAGCATGGCCAAGACCTGGGCGTAACCGACGGCACCGCGGGCGGTGCGCGACATCCCGGCGTCGCGCAGGGTCCGTACCTCCTCGACGAGGCCCGCGGCCCACATGGATTCGACCCGGGTGGTGATCGCTGCGTCCAAGGCTTCGCGGTCCAGCTCTAGGCCGAGCTGGACGGCGGGGACCTCGTAGGTGTACGTGGGCAGGTCAGTCGTGGGGGGTCTGCCGGTCAGGGCGTAGACCTCCAGGGCCCGGACCACCCGGCGGACGTTACGCGGGTCGATCGCTGCGGCAGCCTGAGGCGCCAGGGCCGCGAGCTCGGCGTGCACAGCTGCGGCGCCTTCGGTCTCGGCCCGGCGTTCGAGGGTCTCACGCAGCCCGGGGTCGGTTCCGGGGAACTGCATGGGGTCGAGCAACGCCCGTACGTACAACCCCGACCCTCCCACGACGACCGCCCGCTGGCCCCGTTCCGCCAGGTCTGCCAGCACCGTCCGCCCTGCCTCACGGTACTGGGCGACCGACACTGCGACGTCCGGGCCGACGACGTCTACCAGGTGGTGCACCACCCCCCGACGCTGGGCCTTGGTGGTCTTGGCGGTCCCGATATCCATCCCCCGGTACAGCGCGAACGCGTCGGCGTTGACCACCTGGCCGCCCAGCGCGAGCGCCAGCTCGACCCCCAACCCAGACTTACCCGTGGCGGTGGGCCCGACGACAGCGACGACGTTCACCCGACGACGGTACCGTCAGCCCAGCAGGTCGGTGACGATCTCGTCGGCTTCGTCGTGGAGGCCCGCGCCGCGCAGGAGGGCGACGAGGTCGTCGAGGACTTTGACCTGGGTGTCGCGCTGGTGGGCACGACCGAGCTGGGCGGCAGCGGTACGGTAACGCCCGGCTGCGGCACCGGCGTCACCACGGCGGGCGAGCAGCCGCCCGACCAGCCAGGACGCTTGCCCGGCCGCTGCCCACGAACCGAGCTCTTCGAGCACGTCGGCGGCCTGGCTCCCGCTGGTCACCGCTTCGTCCCAGCGGCCCAAGGTGGCCAGGGTGCGGGCACGCACGTCGGCGACGGCTGCGGCTTCGTGGCGACGGGCACGAGCCACCTGGGGGCGGACCGGCACCGCACCAGCGGAACGGTCGTCTGCGACGGCTTCGGTGACCAGGGTGGTCGCTGTGCTCGCCAGGCGGTCAAGAGCGGCTTCGGCGTCCCCGACAGCGCACGCGGTGGCCGTCCACGCGCGGACCACCGGCGCGACGAGCGCTGGTTCGGCTCCCCCGGCGGCCAGCAGGTCCACGGCACGGGCAAAAGCTGTGTGGGCACCGTCGTGGTCTTCGAGCACCTGGGCGCAGTGGGCGGCCTCGGCGAAAGCGAAACCAGCGTCGACGAGCATGCCTGCCTCGACGAGGTCGCGCCCGGCCTGCTGGTACTTCGGCGCCGCCTGGGCGAGGTCACCACGGCTGGACGCCTCCTCAGCCTGCTCGACCAACGACGTGCTGGAGATCTCGGTCTCCCAGGCAACAGCCGGCTGGCTGCGACCGTCGGACCCGCTGAGCACCTCGACCCTGTCGACGGCGGGCGGGCTGTCGGGATCTGGGGTGCTCAGGACCGACAGGTCGACAGGGACGACCGACAGCTCCCACGCTGAGGCGATCCGACGGCTGACGTGGTCGTCGCCGTACCGGGCGTCGAAAGTTGCGGCGATCTGGTCAGCCTGGGCGCGGCACCAGGCGGCGTACCCGGCGACCGTCGTCGTCCCGGAGGCCAGCGACCGCAACTCACGGTCCGGGTCGGTGGCGGCCACGCACGAGGCTGCCGAGCCCAGGGCCACGAACGCCCCCATGCGGTACCCGGCGGACTCCCCCTGTGCGAGCATCACCTGCTCGTCGTCGCTGATCCGGCGCACCACCGCGTCGTGCGCGCCGACACGGGCCAAGAACCGCAGCACCTTGCCACGCACCCCGACCAACGGCACCTCCGCCCGGTCCAGCTCGGCCAGGGTGCGCCGGTGCGCGACGACCGCCTCGTCGGTGCGGCCCAGGTCCAGGTACGCCAGGGCTGCCCGGGAGAGCATGTCGGCTGGTTCGGACAGGCACCGTTCCCCCTCGACGAGGGTCTGCTCGATGATCCTCACCGCTTCTTCGGTGCGGCCCCAGCCGTACAGGTACCCGGCACGGTCGCCGGGGTCGCACACCGAGCACTGGGAGAAGTCGTCGCGGGGTGTGGCCACCCACGTCTCGTAGACCGACTGCACGGACGGGTCATCGCGTTCGTCGGCCCACACGGTGCGCAGGTACCAGATGGCGTCCAGCCCTGCCCCGGCGACCACGAACCGCCGCTCCATGTCCACCAGCAGCGCGTCGACCCGTTCGACGGGGACCTGGGGGGTCTCGATGACTTCGTTGACCACCCACTTGGCGGCCCACAGCAAGGTGTGCGCGTCGTACTCGTCGAGCAGGTCCGGGCTCTGGTCGGCCAGACGCAGGACTTTGGTGTACGGGACGAGCACCTTACGGCCCTCCCCGCCGTGGGCGTACGCCTCGACGAGCACCAGGTAGGCGAACGCCAGGCACGCCTGCGGGCCCTCGGCCTCGATCTGCGCGACGAGCCGTTCGGCGGCGACGGTACGCGTCGTGCCGTAGGGGATCTTGCGGACCGCCACCAGCTGGCCGTCGACGCTGTTCTTGTCCCTCATCAGGTGTTGTCCAGCAGCCGGGCCAGCGCGGTGGACAGCAACGTCGACTCGGCCGCCCGTACCGGCTCCCCGGACAGCAAGACGGCACTGACGTACAGCGCGTGCACCCCTGCGTCACGGCGCTCACCAGCAGGGGCAGCGAGCAGCGACTCGACCGCAGCGTTGGCGCAGTTGAGCACCAGGCGGCGCGACGGGCCCGAGGGCACGTCGGTGAGGTCCCCCAGGGCCTTGGACCACACGTCGTCACCTTCGGCATGGGTCTGGCGCACGGCGCGGCCGAAGGTCGCCTCCCTGTCGGTCAGGAGCATCGCCGGCAGCACGTCCGGTTCGAAGGTGCGCAGCAGGACGTCGCAGTCCTGGTCGGCCAGGAGCCGCACAGCGTCGCGGCGGGCCTCTTCCAACCGCAGCGCCTCGTGCAGGTCCAGGTCGGCCAGCACCGCGGACACGTCGGAGGTGAGCAGGGGACGTACCGTCCAGCCGGGCTTCGAGGCGAGCCGGGCGAGCAGCTCGGCGTCGTAGACGTACCCAGCGTTGACCACCGCCAGCCCCTGGGCACGGGCCACCGGCGCGACCCGGCGGAACTCTTCGGTGGTGTCGGTGTACAGGACCTGGCCGTGGTCGTCGCGGACCTGCACCAAGGTGCGCAGGCCGTCGGTCGTCTCGTACGGCAGGACCTGTGCGACGAGGGCGAGCATCTCGTCGTCGGTGCGGGCCATGGCACGCAGCGCGACGTCGTGCACCTTGATGAACTGGTCGGCCAGGGAGCCGGGCGACCAGGTCGCGCTGCTGAGTGTGTCGAGCACCCACGCCTTGATCTGCGAGGCCAGGGCGTCACGCACCGCCAGCAGCACCTCGTCCTCGTACAGCGCCTCACGCGAGGCGGTGGGACGCAGACCGTCGGTGTCGATGACGCACCGCACGAAGAACGCCCAGTCGGGCAGCAACAGCTCGACCCTGGTGCCCAAGAGCATGCGTTTGAGGTACACCCGGTGGGCTCCCGGGCCAGGCGGCGGCGCTGTGGGCAAGACGAACGCCACCCCGCTCAGCCCCGCCAGAGGCACCGACAGCTCGAACCAGGTCAGCGGGGCGAACCCCAGCAGGTCACGGCAGTAACCCTCCAACGCCTCGGGGCGTGCCCACGGCAGGTCCGTGCGTGACGTGCGCCGCCACAGCTGTTCGCCTGCGGGGCTGGTCACCGACACAGCCACGTCCACGGGCAGCAGGGCGCCGAACTCCTCAGCGAGCATGACGACGGTCTCGGGGGCGAGCCAGTGCTCAGCGTCACGGCGGGCGACCAGGCGCAGCCTCGTGCCGCAGGTGGGTATCTCGTCGTCGGCCTGGGCCGGGTCGATCGTCTCGAGGGTGTAGCGCCCGTCGTCGAAACCACGCCAGCGCACGGCAGGCGCTGACGGGTCTGCGGCTGAGCGCGAGACGACCTCGACCGACTCGGCGACCATGAACGCCGAGAGCAGCCCGATACCGAACTGGCCGAGGAACTCCGCGCGGCCCAGGCCCAGCTCGACGTCGCGTTTGGACGACCGTCCGATCGTCGCCAGGACATCAGCGGCCTCGGCCTGCGTCAGGCCCACACCGGTGTCGGTGACCTCGAGGGTACCGTCGGCGGGGAAGGTGAAACGCACCCGGGCAGGGGTGTCCGGGTCGAAGGCCCGGCGTGCGGTGATCGCGTCGACCGCGTTCTGCAACAGCTCGCGCACGTACACACGCGGACCGGAGTACAGGTGGCGGGCGAACAGGTCGACCACACCGCGCAGGTCGACCTGGAACGCCTGGGGGTCGCTCACTCGTCGCACCAGTCGGGGTGCTCGGCGCGGAAAGCCTCCACAGCCTGCGGGAACTTGTGGTCCAGCTCTCTGAACGCCGCCAACGACGTGGCGATCGCGCACTGCACGTGCAGCAACAGCTGCTCGTCGGACGCACCGTGCTCGTAGTTGATGGAGTGCTCGGCCGCCACAGCCAGCCCGTCGTCGTCGTCACGCTCGACGTACAGCTTGGGCCAGATCCACTGCCAGTTACGGGTGTTCAACCATTCCAAGAGCTCAGGGGTGTGGTCCTCAGCCAGCGGACGGCCCCAGTGGGCGCGGATCTGCAGCACCTCACCACGGAAGATGAACTCTACGAGGTGGTCGTCCCAGAACCCGCCGAGACGGGAACGGTCGTCGCTGTACCCGAAGTGCAGCGGCGGATCCTGCTCCTCGAGGATCTCAGCAAGCCGGTCGACCGAGACTGGCACCAGCGAAGCAGCGGCACCGATCGACGTGGCGAAGTACGACATGCCCGAGCTCCCGATGTATCGACGCCCCCGAGGATACCGGGTCGGCCCGCCGGGCGGGTCCGTAATCCGTCGGTGACCGGAGGTACTCTGCCATACATGTCGTGGTCGTCACGGATGAGGCGTTGGTGGTCGCGCGACCACTCGCCTGGCTCCGCCGACGACATCGTGGCCCTGCTCGTCCACGAGCTCGGTGAGACACCCACAGCCTTGTCGCCTGACCGTCTGGCGCGCTGGCTGACCGACTCGTCGTTCAGCTTTTTCGTCGACAACGACGGGGATGTGGGCGGGCTGTGGCGCTCGCGGGTGTTCTACTTCTTCTTGTTCGGCGAGCACCAAGAGATCTTGCAGGTGCGTGGGCACTGGCAGCGCGAGGGGGCGATCGAACGGCTGGTCGAGATCCTGGAGTTCTGCAACACCTGGAACACCGAGCGGATCTGGCCCAAGGCGTACGTGCGTGTGCGCGACGACGGGCACGTCCACGTCGTCGGGGAGGTCGCCGTGGATTTCGAGCACGGCGCGACCGACGAACAGCTCTCCGGGACCCTGCACTGCGGCCTGGCCACCGCAACCATGCTGTTCGACGCCCTGGACAGCCACTACCCCGACCCGGTGGGGCAGGCGCCATGAGGACACCGTGGACGCAGTGGGCAGCCAACCGGTGGACCAGACGTTTCGGCCGTCCGGCGCTGGAGCCTGAAGTCACCCCCGAGCCGCTCGGCGGCCTTCCGCTCCCGGTGGACCACGACCGCATCGCCACGTGCCTGCGCGGGCGCGGGTACAGCTTCGTCGTCGACGCCGACGGTGACCTGACCGGCAGCTGGAACACCCACCAGTTCTGGTTCTTGCTGCTCGGTGACGACGCGGACGTCGTGCAGGTGCGCGGACGTTGGGCCCGGACCCTGACCCTGCGCCAGCGCCGCCCTGCCCTGCTGGCGCTCAACGACTGGAACCGCGAACGGATCTGGCCCAAGTCGTACCTGCGCGAGGAGGACGGCCGGATCGCGGTGTACGCGGAAGTGTCGGTCGACCTGGAGTCGGGCGCCAACGACGACCAGCTCGACCAGATCATCACCTGTGGGCTGGGCACCGGGGTCCAGCTGTTCAAAGCTCTCGACAACCAGGTGCCCCCAGCCGAGGACTGAGCGCGCCAGCTGCTTCCAGCTACAGGGTGGGGACCAGGGTTTCGAGGTAGTCGACGGTGTCTTGCCAGCCGGTGACCGCGTGGGTGGGCACACCGAGGGCCTTGACGGGGTAGTCGTTGCCGTCAGGGTCGAGGCGGTCGCCGACGAAGAGCATGTCGGCCAAGGCGATACCAGTGACCTCGGCGAGCTTGCGCATGCCGTACGCCTTGTCGATGCCTTTGCGGGTGATGTCGACCGACGTGGACCCGCCTGAGCGGACCTCCAGGTCGGGCACGAGGGCGGCGACGGCCTCACGCAGGGCGGACTTACGCGCTCCTGTCGGGTCCCACGCACTCTTGTCGGCGACGGGGGCCGCCTGGCCGAGGGCGGAGAACGTGATCTGGCTGCCGCGGTCTTCGAGGATCGGGCCCCAGGTCTTGGTCTCCCACAGCCCCAGGCGCCGGGCTTGTCCTTCCAGCGCCGCGGTGGCGCGGTGTTTTTCGTCGTCGGTGAGGTTCTCGGCGTAGACCGGTGCCCAGCCGGCCGCGTCCGCACGCCAGTACTGGGTGCCGCAGGTCGGCATGAGGTGCAGGCGGGCGGTCTGCGTCTGGTCCAGCTGGGGTAGCTGTTCGACCACCTGGGTGCGGAACTGCTCGAACTGCCCCCCGGAGATGACGCACACCTCGACGTGGTTGAGCAGCTCGGCCAGCAGCTTGCTCATCTGCGGTTCGAGGGGCGACTTCGACGCGGCGAGGGTGTCGTCCAGGTCGAAAGCGACCAGACGTGGTGCGGTGCTCAGCAGGACCTCCTTGGATCAGACCTGCGCGCACTGTAGCTGATGGCCTGGGGGCGCCGCTCCCCGGTCTGACGCCTGGGCCAAAACGGTAAACGCGACACGTCGCAATAGGGTAGCGTGTGCGCGGGCGCCACCGACGACGCCCAGGAAGCGTGAGGCTGGCAGTGCACGTCCCCGACGGATACGTCTCGCCGCAGACCTGCGTCATCGCGTTGGCGGCGACGGTGCCGTTCTGGGTGGTCGCCACCCGCAAGGTCTCCGACGTGGTCAAGACCAAGGACGTGCCCCTGCTGGCCATGTTCTCGGCCCTGGTCTTCCTCATCATGATGTTCAACATCCCCCTGCCTGGGGGGACGAGCGCGCACGCTGTCGGGGCGGTGGTGGTGGCGGTCGTCCTCGGGCCCTGGTCGGCGGTCATCGCCGTGTCGGTGGCACTGGTGCTGCAGGCGCTGGTGTTCGGCGACGGCGGGGTGCTCGCCTTCGGGGTGAACGCGCTGAACCTCGCCGTGATCATGCCGTTCGTCGGGTTCGGGGTGTACCGGCTGGTCGCCGGGGGCTCACCGCTGGACAGCCGACGACGGCTCGTGGCCGCTGGTGTGGCCGGGTACGTCGGTATCACAGTCGCGGGGCTGTCCACAGCAGTGTTCCTCGGGGTGCAGCCTGCCTTGCACCACAGCGCCGACGGCACACCCCTGTACTCCCCGTACACCCTGGCCCAGACCATCCCAGCCATGGCTGTGCCGCACCTGACGTTCGCTGGTGCGGCCGAGGCGGTCCTCACCGCCGCGGTGCTGGCCTATCTCGTGCGCGCTGCGCCAGGGCGTCTGGCTGGTACCCACCCCTTGCCGACCGGTGCTGCCTCGCGTGCTGCGTCACGTCCACGGGTGCGGCCCGTCACTGTGGCAGCCGGGTTCGTCGTGGCCATGGTCGCGCTGTGCCCGCTGGGGTTGCTCGCCCCCGGAGGAGCGTTCGCCGAGGAGGCCCCGGCGGACCTGGACCTGGCAAGCCACGGCCTGCAGGCGGTCCCTGTGGGGATGGACCGGTTCGCAGGGTTCTGGAGCCACACCCTCATCGACGACTACGGTTTCGGCGAAGGCCAGAGCCCGGTGCTGGGGTACTGGGTGTCGGCGCTGCTCGGTGTGGCGGTCGTGGGGGTGGTGGTGTACCTGCTCGCCCGCGCCGTCCAGGCCGTCACCGCTCGTGGCCGGGCTGTCAGCGATGCCGTCTGAGTGCGCGGTCCGTGGTCCGGATGCCGTGACGGTGCCGGGTTGGCTCGTCGCGGATGAGCCCAACCTCCCTGCGTACGAACCGAACGGCCAGCGCCGCCGACGCGGGTTCTTGGAGGCCACGGCGGACCAGTCTGCGCAGGTGCTGCGCCAGGTCGTCGTGGCCGACGAGACTGCTGCCCGCCGCGGGCTGCTGCAGCGCCTCGACCCACGTGGGGCGGCAGTGGCCATGGTCGCGGTGCTCGTCGTCTTGGCCCTGGTGCACCACGTGGTGGTGCTGCTCGCCGCGTGGGCGCTCGTGCTGGGGTTGGCCTTGGCGAGCCATGTGCCCCTGCGCCAGACGAGCCGGGCGTGGGTGCTCGTCCCCGTCTTCGCGGCGTTCGTCGCAGCCCCGGCGACGCTGTCGGTGGTCCGGGCCGGGGATGTCGTCGTGACGTTGTGGACGTGGCACGGCACCGGCCACGGCCTGACCTCACAAGGGCTGACCGCGGCAGCGCTGCTGGTCACCCGGGCAGGGTGCTCGGTGTCGGTGGTGCTCACCATCACCGCCACCACGTCGTGGAACCGGTTGTTCGCGGCCCTGGGCTCCCTGGGGGTCCCGCGAGTTTTCTGCATGGTGCTGTCGATGGCGCACCGCTACCTGGTGCTGGTCACTGGTGTGGTCGCCGATATGGTGACCAGCCGCCAGGTGCGCACCGTCGCCGGGGTGCGTCACGACCGGACAGGCCGGGCCGTCCTTGGTGCGTCGGTCGGGGCGCTGGTCGGCAAGTCGCACCTCATGGCCGACGAGGTGCACCAAGCCATGGTCGCCCGCGGCTACCGCGGCCACACCCGCACCCTGCAGACCTTCCGCTTCGGGCTGGCCGACCTGGTCGCGGTGCTGGTGCTCGTCGCGACGCTCGGTGGCCTGCTGGTCTGGGACGGTGCCCTTGGGTGAGACGGACGTCGTGCTGTCGTGCCACGACGTGTCCTACTCCTACGCCGACCGCTTCTGCGCGCTGGACCAGGTCACCGTGGACGTCCTGCCTGGCCAGCGTCTGGCTCTGCTCGGTGCCAACGGCTGCGGCAAGACGACGCTCCTGAAAGTCCTCGCCGGGCTGGTCTTCCCCGGTTCGGGCACGGTCACCGCGTTCGGGCAGCCCCTGACCGAACAGGCCCTGGAAGACGCCGGGATCTCCGCCGCGTTCCGCGCCAGGGTCGGCTTCTGCTTCCAGAACCCTGATGTGCAGGTCTTCAGCCCGACCGTGCGCGACGAGGTCGCTTTCGGCCCCCTCCAGCTGGGTCTGACCCCCGGTGCGACCGCGGACCGCACCGCCGACGTCCTGCGCCTGCTCGGTATCGAAGACCTCATCGACCGCACCCCCTTCGAGCTGTCCGGCGGCCAGAAGAAGAAGGTCGCCATCGCCTCGGTCCTGGTCATGAACCCGCAGGTCTTGCTGTTCGACGAACCTGGCGCCTCCCTCGACCCCCGTTCGCGCCGCTGGCTCGACGACCTGCTGGCCACCCTGGCCGCCTCAGGCACTGCCATCGTCGCCGCCACCCATGACCTGGACCGTCTGGACCAGGTCGCCGACCGTGCGGTCATCCTCGGCGAAGACCACCGCGTCCTCGCCGACACCACCCCCGGACAGGTCCTGGCCGACCGCGACCTGCTCGTCGCCGCCAACCTCGTCAGCGAACCCTGACCGTCCACTGGCTTGTCCACAGGTTTTCACGATGGGCGCAGGCCACCCGGGCGGTGCCCCACCCTGGACCTATGACACGACGACCCAGACCCATATCCACCGTCGACAAGACGTCCACCTGGGAGGATGACATGGGTGTCGCACCGATGACCTCGGGAGCTACACTTGCTCTTATGCCGACGACAAAGCCTCGGTACGCGGTCACCGACACTGGCGACGTGGCCCGAGCCCTCGACGTGGCCCAGCGCAGATGGCCGGGTATCCCCCGGTCCCAGGCGTTGGTACGGCTGGTGGTGGCAGGCGCCAAGCACCTCGAAGACACGCAGGACCAGCACGCCGCTGCCGTCCATGCCCTCGCCCAGTTCGCAGGAACGTACCCCGAGGGTTACCTCGACGAGCTCCGGGCGGAGTGGCCGCAGTGACGGGCACAACCGTGCTGGACGCGAGCGTCCTCATCGCCGCTCTCGAACCGTCCGACGCCCACCATCGCCGCGCTGTCGCCCTCATGACATCCCTCGGCCCCCAGACGATGACTGTGCACCCGCTGACGCTGGCTGAGGTCCTGGTCGGCGCTGTCCGCAAGAACGTCGGCGCCAAAGCCCAGGCAGCGGTCGGCGCGGCGGGAGTGACGACACAACCAGGCGACGTGGTCGCCCCTGTGGCCATCGCCACAACCCGTGCCGATTCGGGGCTCCGCATCCCCGACGCCATCGTCCTGGCCACCGCCCAGGCACTGGGTGCCGATCTCGCGACTTTCGACACCGTGCTGGCCGACCGCGCCACGAAGGCAGGGGTCGACGTGACGAACACCCAGCAGCAGACATAGCCGCCCCACCGAACGACGGTCAGTGGTGGTGTGTGCCGTGCAGAGCGCAGGTGCGACAGGTGCCGGAGAGGGCGACGTGACCTGGGTCGAGGAGAAAGCCGGAGCGTAGGGCCAGCTGTTCGGCGACGTCGTCGAGGGTGTTCGCGGGCAGGTCTTCGACGGCACCGCACGACTGGCACTGGGCGTGGACGTGGTGGTGCACCCCGTCGGACAGGTGGTAGGCCGTCCCACCGTGGCCCAGGTGCAGGTGCTGGACGACACCCAGCGCAGACAGTGCGTCCAGGGTGCGGTACACGCTGGCGCGGTGCACGGACGGGTCGACCTGCCCGACAGCCTCGACGACCTCAGCAGCCAAGACGTGCCCCCCGCGGCGGGCCAGAGCAGTCAGCACCGCGCGGCGCGGACGGGTCATCCGCTCCCCCCGCGCGCGCAGCTGTGCGCCGACGTCTTGCAGCAACGTGGCAACAAGCACGTCGTCTGGCACCGGGGAGCCCACAGCCCCAGTGTGCCCCATCACCGGGGTGCTGTCGGTCCTCACCACCGCGCTGTTGCACGCCTGATGGCTAGCTCCTGCCCCGCCGATGGTGCCCCCGCACGGGGCGTCCAGCCCGCAACGACCCCACACCGTCAACCTGACCAACGTCGGCACCAGCCGCTGCCAGCTGTTCGCTGAGCTCGGCCGCCCGCGCGCGCACTGTCTGCCAGGCCGCCTCGCAGACTCCCGGGTGGTCGTCGGTGGCCTGCTCGGCGTCGAGAGCGGCACGGAACTGGTTGACGGTTGCGGTGGCCAACGTCTGGCACTGGGTGTCGGCCAGGCCCCACGTGTGGCCTTCGGCGACCAGGTCCTCCCAGCCGATGTCGTCGAACGCGCTCTTGTGGTTCACCTGGAGGGCGACCTGGCGGCGCACGGTTGTCGAGTGCAGGTGCATGGCGATGTCATAGGCGGGCGCGAGCGCCGTGCCACCGCTGCGGGGGTGGACGAACGACACGTTCTTGGCGTGCAGGTCGGTGTTGCCCAGCAGGTGGTTGAGCACGACGAAACCGAACAGCTGGTCGAGCCGAGCACCACCTGCGGCCAGGACCTTCGCAGCGTGGCCCCAGGACGGTATCGTCGCGGTACCGCGTTGTGCTTTGCGCGCGGGGTCGTCGGTGTTGAGCCCGATGGCCTGGGCGAGGTCTTCTTGGTGCAGGCGGCGGACAGTCCCGTCGGGTTGGACGGCCCGGTCGTAGCGCCGGACCGCGATACCACGAAGACCACCCAGCTCGACCACGTCGGCGTCCACATTGGTCAGTCCCAGACGCCGGGCGACCCGCAACGACAACACTTCGGTGGCGACGATGTCGGACGCTGGCCCCTCGTCGGACCCACGTTTGACGATCCACGTCGACGGCGCACCGCGCTGGGGGGCGAACCACTGGTCACCATCGCGGTGCAGCAAGACCTTAGGAACAACACCTGGCAACGACGAGTACGAGTCGTACCCACTGCGCCGCCCGGTATGCCGCAGACGGTCGGCAACGTCGTCGTCTGTCAGCGGCTGGTACCCCGGGTCGTCAGGTTCAGGCGGTCCACCTGCGGGCACGACGACGAGAGCCCCAGCAAGGTCCCGCCCGTACACGCTGACGAGCCCGAACGTGTCGTCCGGTTCGACCCCCGCCTCGACGCCATGGTCTACCCGTGCCGACCCCTCAGGCAGGTACCCGTCGAGGAACACCTTCGGCGCCAGCGGGTGCGGCACCTGCCCGACCGGCAGCAGGTGCGAGACCACCCGGCTGTCGCTCCCCCACTGGCGCACGGCGTCATCGGTCCACTCCCAGGCGATCCGCCGCTCGTCCACACGCACCAGCTGGGCCACGTGCACCCCGTAGCACCACGCGTCAAGCACGTTCAGACCTGCCACGGGTCGTTCTCCTCGCTCTCGGCTCGTAGCACCATCTGGGCCCTCAGCAGGTTCATCAGCGAGAACAGCCGAGAGTAGGCCAAGATCTGCTTCCCACTCTCCAGCTCGTGCAGGTACCGCCGCGGTATCCCCAGGTGCTCGGCCACGTCTGCCTGCGTCCACCCCCGCTGCACCCGCAAGTGGTTGAGGAAGGTCCCCAACCCGTCCGCAGACCGGACCGTCGCCCAGTCCAACTCACTGCTCACCTCTCGCCGAACCATGCCGTCTCCTCTAGTTGAGAGGATATTAACACAACTGGCTATTGTGTGTATATCAACACATCAGAATGGAGTGGGCTGACGGTCTTGGCGCGAGGCCGGACGTCGCGAGTCGTCCGCGGGTGCTTCCTCGCTCGACCTTGACTATCTTACAATGTAAGCGTAATCTCTTTACATTGTAAGGTTTCTTACGCCGTAAGACGAGGACCGACGGATGCACACGACTACCCAGCTCGACCCCCGCAGCACCGGTGTCACTCCCCGTGGGCTCGCTGCCATCGTGGCAGTCGCCCTGCTCACCACCATTGTCGTCGCACCGATCGCATATTTCGTCCTGCTGCCACCTATCCTCGACAGCACCGACCCCATGGCGACGCTGAGCAACGTCTCGTCGTCGCAGCTCCAGCTCCGTGTGGCGATCGGGCTGCTCACCGTCAACACGGTGGCGGACCTCGTCGTGTTCTGGGGGTTGTACTACTTCTTGAGACCCGCGGGTAGAGCCCTGTCGCTGCTGGCCCTGCTGTTCGGTGTTGCGCATACCGTCGTCATGACCGGTGCGGTGACCAACCTCACCAACCTGCTCCACATGGCCAGTTCTGACCTGCCTGCCGAGGCGTTCGCGGCCCAGGTCGCCACCGAGACCGACGCTTTCGCCTGGGCCTGGCAGGCAGGGATGGTGATGTTCGGCGTCCACCTGCTCCTGCGCGGCTGGCTGCTGTTCGCCGCCGGGTACATGAAGAAGGTGCTCGGTATCGTGATGTGGGTCGTCGCGGCTGGGTACCTGGTCGACGGCTTCGGCCAGATCCTTGTCGCCGGCTACACCGGCTCCAACCCGGTCGGCTGGCTCGAGGTCGCGCTCCCGGTCTGGCTCATCTGGTTCGTCGTGACGAGCCGCAGACCCGCTCTCGTGACGACGCGCCCTGACGCCGGACCGTGACAGCGTGCAGATATGCACGGCAAGACACCGGTTGACCACCTGCCGACCGGGTCTGCGGGATGCGAACACGATCGCGTCGTGCGAACGCAGAGGTTCGCACGACGCAATCGTGTTCGCATGTCGCAGACCCGGCTCACCTTTCGTGATGCGGGTGAAGGTGCCGCTCGCGGGACCATCCCGGTCAGAGCAGGGGGTGTGGTGCGTACGATGCGAGGGTGGAGGAGCGGGACGGGCTGTACCAGACGGTTGAACAAGTGTCGGGTGGGGTACGGATCCGCGCGCTGTTCCTGCCGCGGGTGAACCCGGCACTGTTGGGCAGCGTCCGGCTGGTGCGGGACGTGCGGGTGCACAACGAGACATCGACGGCTGTGGGGCCGTTCACCGTCACTGCTGAGCTGGACCTGGGGAACGGGCGAGCCACGTCGGCACAGGTCGTCACTGGTGTGGTCGCTGCGGGGCAGAGTGTGTCGATCGCCGAGGACGAGCTGTTCGGGCAGCTCAGCGTCGCCACGTCGACGGAGAAGACGACCGCGTGGGTGACGTTGCGGGTCACGCCGACCAACGCGGCAGCCGACCTGGCCACCGACGTCTTCGCGCTGGCGGACGCTACCGCCGAGCAGGCGCCCGACGACGAGCCTGCCTGGGGCACTGCGCAACCGTGGGACCAGCCCACCGACGACGTCCAGGACGCCACACCTGACCAGGTCAGCGTGTCGGTGCCGATCATGGTCGGGGCGGCGAACGAGTTCTTGAACCTGCCGGGGTTGCGCCAGTACCTGGCGTCGTTCGTCCAGCCGAACGCACGGGTGCTGTCGCCGGTGCTCAAAGCCGCGTCGGACTGGCTGGCCGAACACACCGACGACGGGTCTCTCGCCGGGTACACCCAGGGGCCCGCCCGCGCCCAGCAGCTGGCTGGCGCCCTGTACGCAGCCCTGGGGTCCACGGGAGTCGCCTACACGTTGCCGCCAGCGTCGTACGAGACCACAGGGCAAAAAGTCCGCACGCCGACCCAGGTGCTCACCGACGGTATGGGCACCTGCCTGGACCTAGCAGTCACGTACGCGGCGCTGGCCGAGGCGGTCGGGCTGGACCCGTTGGTCGTGCTGACCGAGCACCACGCTTTCGCGTGCGTACGCACCGCCCCGGGGATCGGCGACCACGCTGTCGTCGACGACCCGAACACTGTCGCCAACCTCGTCGAGACCGGGGCGCTGCTGCCGGTCGAGCTGACCAGGGTCGGGCCTGGGGCCAACCACCTGCCGTTCGGCAAAGCCGTCGCCGAGGGGCACGGCCACGTCCGCAGGCTCTTCGGCCAGCCAGGACGTGTGGCGGGCCCTGCACACCCTGGCTCGCCACACGCCATGGTCACCCTGGTCGATATCCCCCGGGCCCGGTTGGACGGGATCTTGCCCATGCCCGGGCCTGCCGGGGTCGTCGACGACGAACCCGACCGTCCGTACGTGGTGCGTTCCGCGCTGCGTTCGATCACCTTGCCTGACGACGATGTCGAGCACGTCACCGGGACGCTGCGGCGCGAAGACCCGTCCCCGCCACGTTTCCGCACCTGGAAACGCCAGCTGCTGGACCTGTCGTTGCGCAACCCGTTGCTCAACCTGCCGCGCACCTCCCGTGTGCTGGACTTCGTGGTGCCCGACGGCATGCTGGCCAAGATCGAAGACGCCGTCTCCGCTGGGTACACCATCCGCACCACCGGCGCCGACGAGTCCGGCGCTACCCCGGCCCCCGACGCGCTCCGGTCCGTGTTCACCACACAACGGCGCCTGGTGTCGGTGCTGCGCCCGGGTCTGCACACCGCCCGTCTGCAGGCGCTGCGACGTGACGCCGAGCTGCTAGAAGCCGAGACCGGTTCGAACTACCTGTTCTTGGCGCTGGGCACATTGGTCCATACCCGGTCGAAGCGAAGGCCGAACGCGTTCGCCCGTTCGACGGAGCCGGTGGCCGCTGAGGAACACACGGCCGAACCTGAGCCAACCAGCGAAGCCCGGGCCCCGCTGTTCCTGGTCCCGGTGCGCCTGAAAACCCTGGCGGGGCGCAGCTACACGTTCGCCGCCGACGGTAACGACCCACCCCAGCCCAACCTGTGCCTGCTGGAGTGGCTCAAGGCCACCCGCGGTTTCGACCTGCCCGAGCTGGCCGAACCACCCGCCGACGAGTCTGGTGTGGCCATCGGCGCAGCCCTGGCGGCTATCCGCGCCCGCCTGCTGGAAGCCGAGCTGCCGTTCCGCATCGACGAGACAGTGACACTGGGCCTGCTGCGGTTCTCCACGTTCCAGATCTGGCAAGACCTGGACACCAACTGGGGCGCCCTCATGCGCAACGACGTGGTCAAGCACCTGGTCGAACGGCCTGGTGAGACGTTCACCCAGGACGTCCAAACCCCGCCGCGCCTGCCCGAACGGTCGTTGCGGCTGCCGGTCGCCGCCGACGGGTCACAGATGGACGCGATCGTCCGCGCCTCCGCAGGGCAGTCGTTCGTGCTGGAAGGACCGCCGGGCACCGGCAAGTCCCAGACCATCACCAACCTCATCGCCCACGCTCTCGACAGCGGCCACACTGTCGCGTTCGTCACTGCCAAACAGGCTGCCCTCGACGTGGTGCGCCGCCGCCTGGACGCTGTCGGCATGGGCGACTTCGTCCTGGAGCTGCACGGTTCGAAAGTCACCATGCGTGATGTGCGGGCCCAGCTGCGGGCCGCGTTCGGCGCCGAAGCCGGGTACGACGTGGGCGCGTGGCAGGCTGCCGAAGCCGAGTACGTCGCCGGGGTGGACGCCCTGTCGGCGTACCCGCCCCTGGTGCACCAACCCGGCCCGGCCGGGCATTCGCTGTGGTCGGCGCACGATGCGGTGGTCTCGTCGGGACCTGGGCCAAGCTTCGTCCCCGACACCAGCCCGGAGGCGACCCTCGACCCCGACGCCCTGCGCCGTGCCGCCGGACGGTTCTCCGAAGCGTCCGCCCAGCTGGGGTTCACCGTCCCCGCACCGTGGGCGTTGTTCGGCCCGACCGCTTCGGACGCGAGCGCCCTGCCCACAGCGCTGGCCCGCCTGGACGCGGTCGCCGGTCACCTCGACTGGCTCGGGGCGACCTGGCACGCGGCCTTTGCCGAGCTGTCCCCCGCCCCGGGGGCCACCGCGTGCATAGACGATGTCGTGCGGCTGACGCACGCCCGGGCCACCGGGTTGCTGGCCACCGACGTGGCAGCGGTCGACGGACCAGGGTGGGCCAGCGAGGTCGCCGTGTGCCGGGCCGCGATGACCGGGGCCTGGGCGCCTCCCGGGCTGGTCGAAGCACCTGACCTGGACCTGTGGGCACAGCAGGCCCGGTCGCTGACCGGGGCGGTGTTCGCACGGTGGCGGCTGCGTAAGGTCCAGGCAGCGGTCGAAGCGCTCGTCGGGCCGGTCGACCCCCTCGAGCTAGGCCCCACCCTGGACGCAGCACTGGCCACACGCACGAGGTCGCAAGCCTTGGCCGCCCGGACGCAGGGAATCGGGGGTCTGGTGCTACCCGGCGGATGGGCACCGCACCGCACCGACGCCGTGACAACGTTCGACGCAGCGGTGGCCGTCGCCCGCACGGCGCACCACCTGTCGCGGACCGCCCCAGCAGCCTGGGCAGCTGTGCTCGGCGAGCCGTCAGACCAGCAGCGCGCCGCCGTCGTCGAGATCCAGACCGCCTGGGCCACCTGGCTGGCCGCGACGGCTGCGACACCGCGCACCGTGACCGCCTGGTTGGGCGGACGCACCTGGCCCGACGCGTGGGCCGCCGACGCCCCACGCTGGCGCGCCGAAGCCGCCTATGTCGTCCCCCAGCGCCACGCAGCGCTCAGCGCCGTGCTGGCTGAGCTGGACCGTACCGGCGGCCAGGACCTGTCCGACCGTCTGACCAGCGGACTCGTGACCCCCGCCGATGCGACCACTGCTGCAGTCCGAGGTCTGGCCGAAGCCGGGCTGGCTGAACGCCGCACCCGGGTCGACGGTTTCGACGGCAAGACCCATGACCTCACCGTCGCCCGATACACCCGCGCCGCCGCGGGCCTACGAGCCCTGGCCGACGGACGCGGACCAGCCCGTCTGCTGGCCATCCGCCCCTTCGCCCCTGACAACCTCACCGGCGAGGTCGCGGCCCTGCGCCGCCAGGCGGACAGGCGCCGCGGGGGTATGACCCTGCGCGAGATCACCACCCGCTACCCCGCCGCGCTGCACGCTGTCGTCCCCGCGTTCTTGATGAGCCCGGGCGCGGTGGCGCACTTCCTGGACCCGGACTTCCGGTTCGACATGGTGATCTTCGACGAGGCGTCCCAGATCCCGGTGGCCGAGGCGATCGGGGCGATGGGCCGCGGACGTTCGGTCGTCGTGGTCGGCGACTCCAAGCAGATGCCTCCGAGCAAGTTCATGGCTACGACCTCGACCGTCTCGGCTGAGACTGTCGACACTGACGACGACGTCGAGTCCATCCTCGACGAGGCAGTCGCCGCGGGCCTGCCACGCACCTGGTTGTCGTGGCACTACCGCAGCCGCAACGAAAAGCTCGTCGCGTTCTCCAACGAGCGCTACTACGACGGACGTCTGGTCACCTTGCCGTCACCCGGCGACCTGCCCAGCACAGGTATCGGCTGGCGGCGCCTGGACGGGGTGTTCGGCCGTGGACGCTCACGCACCAACCCGGTCGAAGCGCAAGCCATCGTGGACGAGATCGCCGCCCGCCTGGCCGACCCGGCCACTGCCGCCGACTCCATCGGCGTGGTGTGCTTCAACATTTACCAGCGCGACCTCATCACGAACCTCGTCGAAGAATCCACCGACCCGGGGATCGTGCGTGCCCTGGCCCGCGGTGAAGGTGAGCGCCTGTTCGTCAAGAACCTGGAGAACGTCCAGGGCGACGAACGCGACACGATCATGTTCTCCCTGGCATTCTCGGTCGACCCGAAAACTGGCCAGCTCCCGCTGAACTTCGGCCCCCTGGTCCTCGAAGGCGGCGAACGACGCCTCAACGTCGCGATCACCCGGGCCCGTCAACAAGTCCTGCTGTTCTCCTCCTTCGACCCCGCGCATATCGACCTGCGGCGCACGAACGCCCAAGGCCTGGCCGACCTGCGCGCCTACCTGGAGGCTGCTGTCGCCGGGTCCCACGGCACCCCCGACGGGCAGAGCGCAACACGGTCAGCGAACCGAGGCCGGTTCACCGAAGCGCTCGCCGAGGCACTTGGCGCCGCGGGCCTGGAGTGTGCGCTAGACGTGGGCCTGTCGTCGTTCCGCGTCGACCTGGCCGTACGGGCTCGCGGCGACAGCGACTGGCGCCTGGCGGTCCTGGTCGACGGCCCCGGCTGGGCCTCACGCCCCACTGTCGCCGACCGCGACGGCGCCCCGGCCATGCTCGCCGACCTCATGCGCTGGCCTGCGGTGACCCGTGTCTGGCTCCCCGACTGGCTACGCAACCGAGACCAGGTCGTCGCCCGTATCGTCGATACCGCCCGCAGTGCCCCCACCCTCGCTGAGCTGATGGCCGCCGAAGCCGTCCCCGCCGTGCCCGACACCGCCGTGCCCGACACCCCGGCCGCGCCCGACACCCCCGCCGACGATCCCCTGGCGACAGATCCTGTGGCGGATCCCGTGACCGACCCGGTGGATCCCCCGGTGGCCGATCCCGTAGCCGACCCAGTGGCCGATCCCATGGACACAACCGGGCGTGTCGGGATCGTTGGTGGGAACGTCGTCGGCCCGGCTGGTGCCCTCGCTGACGATCCCGACGCGCCACACTGGGGCGCACCTTCCTCCACCCTGAACACTGATGACACCGTCTGGTTCACCCCCGCTCCCGAGCCGAACGCTGGTCCGCAGTCAGTCCTCAGCAACCTCCAGTCGCCACGGTCACGCCACGCGGTCACCCAGGTCGTCACCGAAGCCCTGGCTGCCGAGGGCCCGATGCTCCTGGCCCGCCTCGTCAACCACACCGCCCACCGTTTCGACTACTCCCGCCTGGGCGAACGTAAACGCACCGACCTCGAGTCCTTCCTCCAGACCACCTTCGGCACCGACGAGCACGGTTTCGTCTGGCCCCCCGGCACCGGCCGCGACACCCCCCTACCCGTCCGCCCCACCCCCAAAGGCGCCCGCACCCCCACCGAGATCCACCCCGGCGAGCTCGACGCCACGATCGGCGAAGTCCTACGCGCCGCCTGCTCCGCCGACCGCCGCGAGCTCACCTGCGAATGCGCCCGCACCCTGGGCATCCACCCCTCCCCAGCCTTCGCCGCAGTCTTCGACCCCGTCCTCGACCAAGCCGTCGCCACCGCCCGCATCACCCTCACCGACACCCGCTACCGCCTCTCCTAGGGCCCCCAACAGGTATGAGCGTTTGGTATGGTGACTGGTATGGCGAACACGCGGAAAGTGACGGTGACGTTGCCCCACTCCTCGCTGCTGGCGATCCAAGAGCTGGTTGCTACCGGGAAGGCTGACAGCGTCTCGGGGTTCGTACAGCACGCAGTTCGGGTCTCGTTGGACGATGTCGCTGGGTGGGGCCAGATGCTGGCTGAGGCCCTGGCCCAGACCGGCGGTGAGCTGACCCCCGCCGAGCAACAGTGGGCATGTTCGGCCCTCGGCCTCGCCGACCCGGACACGAGCGCCGCCGCGTGACCGGCATCACGCTCGACGCGGGGCCACTGATCGCGCTGGACCGCGACGACCGGAAAGTGATCGCGTTGTTGGTGACAGCCCAACGCAGCGCCAGCCCGGTGGTCATCCCGGCGACGGCGCTGGCCCAGGCCGTCCGCAACCCAGCACGCCAGGCCCGTTTGATGCGCCTGCTGCGCCAGCCACGCACCGTCGTGGCCCAGCTCGACCGGGTCGACGCCACCAGCGTGGGAGTCCTGCTCGCCGCCACCGGGACCAGCGACATCGCCGACGCCCATGTCGTGGTCTGCGCCCGCAGAGCAGAACAACCGATCGTCACCAGCGACCCCGACGACCTGCGGACCCTCGACCCGCCCGCCAGGCTCGTCCTCGTGTGACCCACAGTGGGCCCTGACCACTGCATCTGGCTCCAGCGACCCGATCCGACTGCTGAGCGGTCGTCAGTTGTAGCGGCGGACCGCGGTGGTGCGTTCGGCGATGCCGGTGTACCGCGGGCCGGCGTACTGCTGCAGTGCCTCGGCGGACCGGTTCACGTTCGGGTTGGAGGCCAGGATGGGCCGCGGTGGCAGGATCTTGTGGGTGTAGGGCTCGGGTTCGTCGCGGGTGCGCCAACGGTCCAGGTCCGGCCGGTGCGGCAGACCGGGCACCGTCCCGGCGATCCGGATCCGCACGACAGACCCGCCTTTCGCCGAGCTGATGAGACTGATCCCGACCTCGCTGATCTCGTCCCAGCCGATCCACCGGTCTTCGTGCACGTGCCAGTTGATGCCTTGGGAGCCGATGGCGAGGAACGTCGACCACCCCAGGATGATCCCGCGCAAGAAGTACAGCCCGAGCAGCGTGAACATCCCCCCGACAAGCACGCCGATGATCCCGACGACGACCTCCCCCTGGACGAACACACCCACCGTCGCGGAAACAACCACACTGCCGCCCAACAACGCGAGCAGGATCCCGGCGACGACTATCACCAGCTTCGTGACCATCGCCATCCGGAGCACCACCGGGTCGGGCAACGTCCCCGGCGGGTGGTCGACCTGAGGACCTGCCGGAGCCGTTCCGTACGCAGGTACCGAGTATCCGCCGGACGGGGTCACCTCGTCTTCCGGCGGTGGGGACGGGACCTGCGACGGCACGTCCTGCGGACTGTCGGAGTACTGACCAGACATACCCCCAGTCTCACACACCGGTCGTCGCCCACAGGCTCGTCAGCGCAGGTCAGAAGTACCAGGATTTCCGATGATGAGCGCGGGGCCGAGATGTCCCGACGCCGCACCGGACCCGGTTCGCCACCGCCGTGAGCATGGGTGTACCGACCCGTTCCGGTAGCTGGCGGGCCGTCAGCTGTGGCGGCGGATCGGGAAGCGTCGCTCGACGCCTGTGTACCGCGGGCCGGCGTACCGTTGCAGTGCCGCAGCGGTCAGGTCCGTGGTCGGGCTGGAAAGCAGGAAGGGTCGCGGCGCCTGGATCCTGTGGGTGTAAGGCGGGGGTTCGTCGCGGATGCGCAAGCGGTCCAGGTCCGGCCGCTGCGGCAGTCCAGGCACCGACCCGGCAATACGGATCCACACAAAGGGCCCGCCTCTCGGCGCGGTGACCCAAGTGATCCCGACCGCGCTGATCTCGTTCCAGCCGATCCACCGGTCGTTGCGCACATGCCAGTTGATACCTTCGGAGCCGATAGCGATGAACCTCGACCGCACCGCGACGGTCCCACCCAGGAAGAGCAGCCCGAGCAGCAAGAACATCCCCCCGATGAGCAGGTCGGCAACTGTCCCCTCGGCTGTCACGGAGACAATCGCAATACCGCTGAAAAAGAGCAAGAGCCCGGTGGCGGCCATCGCCACCTGCGTGGCCGTCGCCATGCGGAGCACCACCGGGTCGGGCAGCACGCCCTGCGGACTGTCGGAGTACTGACCAGACATATATCCAGTCTCACACGCCGGTCGTCGTCCACAAGTTCGTCGGCGCAAGCGGGTTTCCGCTTCCAAGGACGGTGCCAGACGCCCCTCTGGTGCAGTATCGGAATAACCGGATACCGAGACAACACCGGGATATCCCGATATCGCTCGGACTCTGGGGCGACCACGACCGCCCAAGGCTCACCGCGAGCGCACCTGGGCCCACGGCGCCGCACCCAGGGCGCAAGGCACTTCGCCGAGGACGAGGGGGCGACAAGGACCTGGCGCAGCCGTGCGACTGCCTGGGCCGTCACGGAGAGCGGCTCAGAAGACCTTGACGATGGTGCCGGAGGAGTCGGCTGCGATCATCGAATTGTGGTAGTCGCCGGTCATGGCCACGGTGAACATCGTCTCGGTCGTGACACCGTAGACGAAGACCCAGCTGTAGGAGGTCATCATGGTTCCCGGACGGTGGACCGAGACGTAACCGACCTTCTCGTCGGGGGCGTGTTCGGGGACTGTGGCGAGCAGCGGCTCGACCACCGTCCAGTCCACCTTCGTGAGGTCGAACAGCATCTTCGGCACATCCCCAGCGGTCGGCTGGGTGGTGGCCGGTTTCTGGGCGACCTTGCCAGCACGCCAGGTGAACTCGTCGAGATAGGGCGAGCCCGGCTCTTTCGGGGCGAGGGCGATCGTGTAGCCGTCGTAGAAGACGACCCATGTGAACTGGGTGGTGCCGGCAGCCTCGACAAGGTCGTCGACGATCCGCTCCAGGCGGTCGGCGGAGTAGGTCGGACCTGAGACAGCCGGATCCTGCTCGTCGTTCTGGCTTGGTCCGTCGTCGCTCTGGCCTGACCCGCCGGAACCCACCGGGGGGCGGGTCGGGGTGTGGGAGGACGGTGCGGCCGCGGGGGTGTTGGTGCTCGCCCAAGCGGCGAGCCTGACCACCCCCCACGCCGAGCCTGCGACCAGGACCAGCGCGACGACCACGGCCGTGGCCACGGCCACGCGCCGCCCGGTCCCTGCCTTGGCTGGTCGGTCAGACGGCGAGGTCACACGGTCGTCGATGGGGTACTGGCCGCGGCTGGGGGCCTGGGCAAAGGCGTGGACGGAGTGGTTGGCCGTCGGGTGGGTGCCCGCTGGGTAACGAGTGGTCGGGTAGGTCGCGCTCCCAGCGTGCAGGGGCGTCGTGGCAACAGACGCCGAAGGGGCGGGAGCGAACGTGCTCACCGATGCGCGGCCGGCTGCGGCTTCGGCCAGCAGGGTCTGGGCTTGTCCCAGGTCCATACGTCCGCGTGGGTCGGCCCAGCACAACCCCCGTACGACGGCTTGGACCTGCTCGCCGGCTGGTCCTCCTGGCAGCCCTGGAGGTAGCCAGCCGGGGCCGTGCTGGGGGCCTGGCGGCTGGTCGGTCAGCATCCACGACAGCAACGAACCCAGGTACCACGCGTCGGTGTACCGGCCCACTGCCGGGTCCCCGGCGAGCATCTCCGGCGGCAGGGAGAACCCGCGGTTGCCGACCAGCTGGGTGTAGGTCGAGGTCTGGTTGGCGGCCAGGCCGTGGGCGATACCCCAGTCAGCCAGCAGCAACCGGCCTTGGTCGTCCACCAGCACGTTGTTCGGGGTGATGTCGCGGTGCACGATACCCAGGTCCTCGTGGACCGCCCGCACCGTGGCCAGCAACGGCAAGAAAGCGCCGAGCACCGCACCGGGGTGCCGCCCAGCCAGCGGGTTGGCCTGTGCCCATTGGTTGAGGTCGCCAGGGCACCAGGGCATGAGGTCGCACCACAGCTCGTACTCCAGGTCCCCGCCGGTCACCGGGATCTGGTCACCGGGGACGGTCAGCACGAACGACTCCACCACGGGCAGCACCGCCGGGAACCGGTCGGGACGTTCACGCGCAGCCACGGCCACCGTCGTCATGTTGACCAGCCGCTCCATCTGGCGCGACTTCTCCTCCGCCGACGACACGGCCTGCACCCGCAGCGCCAGCTGGGCACCGTTGGGGTCCACCACCCGGACCACCGCTGCCTGCCCCCCGTGGACCACCGGCAGCTCCACCCGGGCCGGGCGCGACTGGGACTCAGACACCCGCAGCAACCCGCTGCGGCTCAACGAGACAACCGGCCCCTGGACCACTGACCCGTGCCGACGCTGCAACCACTGCGACAACACATCCCCGGAGAGCACCAGCACATCCTAGACCGGACTATTGCCCTCAAACCGTCTGCTCGGCCCAACGCCACACGTTCGCCCCTCCGAGACGCCCTTGGGGCCTCAGCGATCGACGCCTGTGGCGTCGAAGGCCGCGGAGACTTCGGCGATCTGGCTGGTCTGGAAGGTGATAGCCGTCGCTTTGAGGAACTTGGGCGGCGAGATCGTCTTGAAGCGTGAGTCGTAGTGGTAGCTCTTGTCGTAGCCGTGGGCGATCACCCCGTCGGTGTAGCTGGCGCCGACCGGGCCACGGTATTTCTGGGCGATCGACCCGTGCACGTCCAGGACGCCGGTCGGGGTGCCGCGGTCATAGTTCTGGACCTGGAAGGTCCCAGCGACCGACAAGATGGCGGCGTTGATCGTGCGGTTGGTGCCAGGCAGCACGTTCGTGTCGTTGGACCGGACAGGGTGCCACACCATCACCGCCTTCTGGCCGACGAGTCCCAGGACGTCGTCCGATCCGGCGTAGGTGATGTCGCCGACCACCCAGAGGTTGTTCTCCGAGGCGACAGTCATATGGCCACGCACCACCCCCGAGACGAACACGTCACCGACCGTGCAGCCGTAGGTGCCGGCGGGCGCAGACTCGTTGGACGCCGGGTAGCCCAGACCGTTCGTGGTGCACCGGACCGCCTCCGGGGTCTGCGGTGAATAGTTGACGTCCGTCGTCGCAGTCGGCACGCTCTGCACGAACACGAGGTTCCCTTCGACCACCGGCACCTTGGCCCCGCCGGAGCTGGCGAGCTGTCCGGCCGCCGTGCCCGGGGTCCCGCAGCGCGAAGGGTTGAGCCCGGACGTCGAACCAGCGCCGGCTGTCTGGGTGAACTTGGTCCACGGCGAGCGGACCTGCATGTAGCCGTCGCTGGTGAACGTGATCGACGTCGGCCCGGTGTACAGGCACCCTGGGCTCGTGCCGAGGTCGTAGCGGGTCTCGCGCTTCATCTCCGCGTTGGTCGGCGGAAGGTCGATCCGCACGTCCGGGGACGTGGGGCTGTCAGGAACAGCAAAGCTGGGTTTCGAACAGCCAGCGGGCAGCTCGTACTTGGGGTTCTTGGGCGTCATCGTGTACACGACGTCGTTGAACTTGCCCCCGCAGATCGTCGGGTGGTCGTTGGTGTACATCGGTCCGTCGATGACGTCCCTCTGAGAGAACTGGATGACGCCGCACTGGTCCTTGTCGCGGCCCTCCCAGGCGTACTTCAGCCGGTTGTGCACCGTGTCCCAGTTGTTGGCCTTGCAGGCGGTCTGGTCGACGAACACCGACGACACCTCGTAGTCGGTCCAGTACAAGAACTTGATAAAACCGTCCTGGGTGATCGATGCGACCACCGAACGGGTCTCGTCACCGACCGCACCGGTCGCCCGTACCCGGATCAGCCCGTTGGTCAGGTAGGTCGACGTGTCCACCTCGTAGCGGAACTTGGCGTCGCTGCCCCTCACTGTGGCCCAGGTGCCTGCGGCCCCGAGCCCGAACGCCGGGTTCGGCACTGGCGGGAGCACCACTGCCGAGCTGCCGCTGGCGATGGTGAACGGGGCGGTCGGGTCGCCGTAGCGCCAGTAGTCCGGCTCGTTGGTCAGGTTCGAGCGGTAGTCCTCCACCCCGGCGTAGGCGGCGGCGAGCGCCGCGGACCAGTCGGCAGTGTGCCTGCCCAACCTGTTCGAGCTCAGCGCCACCGCCGTCCCGGCGATCACCACCGTGGCGATGATGGCGGTCACAGCGATGACCGCCACTAAGCTCATCCCTTGGTCACCGACGATGCCGTTACCACGGCGCTGCAAGGTGTCGTGCATCATGCCCGCTCGTTCCTTTCGGTCCGCCAGCCTTCCGCTCGGCGATCGGCCCTGGCGGCTACGCCACCGGCCGGTGCGGAAGGGTCCCCTAGACGATCCGAACGGCCCGAGAACACTCGTGATGAGGCCGTAGGGACCCACGGGCGGAGATTCGAGTACCCACCGACCGCAGACGAGGAACGTCACCGAGGTGGTTGTGCACCCTCTCGCCCACGACGTGCAAAATCCGGACCGGCCGTGTGCGACTGCCCAACCGGTCAGCAGATGCGAGGGAGCTGTTCGCCCAACGGACGGGAGACGACGCGTCCGGCGCCGAGGGAAGAACGGGCGACGAGGAGCCCGGGGTGGTCGGGTACGACGGTGCCGATGATGGCGGCGTGGGTGCCCAGGGGGTGGGACTGGAGAGCCGCGAGGGCTGCGTCGGCGTGGGCGGCCGGGACGATGGTGACGAGCTTGCCTTCGTTGGCCACGTGCAGGGGGTCGAGCCCGAGGAAACCGCACGCGGCCGCCACTGCTTCGGGGACGGGGACGGCGGGCTCTTCGAGCTCGACACCGACGTCGGCGACCTCGGCGATCTCGCACAGGGTTCCGGCGACACCACCGCGGGTGGGGTCACGCAGGACGTGCACCTCGGGCACAGCGGCGAGCAGGGCTGCGACCAGGCCGTGCAGCGGCGCGGTGTCCGAGGCCAGGGTCGTTCCGAACTCGATACCCTCGCGCAGCGACATGACCGCCACACCATGCTCACCGACATTGCCAGAGACCAGGACGACATCGCCGGGGGTGGCACGCGACGGACGCACGTCGACCCCGTCGGGGACCACACCGATACCTGCGGTGTTGACGAACAGCTGGTCGGCTTTGCCGCGGTCGACGACTTTGGTGTCACCGGTGACGACCGGCACCCCCGCCGCACGAGCCGCGGCGCCCATCGCGGTGGCCACACGGCCCAGGACGTCAGTGGCCAGACCCTCTTCCAAGATGAACCCTGCGGACAGGGCTAACGGCTGGGCACCGGACATGGCCAGGTCGTTGATCGTGCCGTTGACCGCCAGGTCGCCGATGCACCCACCGGGGAAGAACAGCGGCGAGACGACATAGGAGTCAGTGGTGAACGCCAGACGTCGACCACCTGGGGCGTCGAGGACTGCTGAGTCACGCATCTCCGCGTTGGTCGCACCGCCCAGGGCAGGCAGGAACAGGTGCTCGATCAGCTCGCCTGACAGCACTCCCCCACCACCGTGGCCCAAGACGATCGTGTCCGTGTGCCGCAACGGCACCGGGCACGTCCACGCGGTCACGTCGAGCGGGGCGATCGGCAGGTCCTGTGACATCAGCTCACCTTGGGCAGGTCGAGGCGGCGGAACTCGTAATACGCAGCGCAAGCACCTTCGGCGGAGACCATCGTGGCGCCCAGAGGGGTGCGGGGGGTACACATGGTGCCGAAGGACGGACACTGGTTGGGCTTGATGATGCCCTGGAGGACTTCGCCAGCGTGGCACGCCTCGGGCTCGGCGGTGTGGATGTCGTCGACAGAGAAACGCGCGGACGCGTCGTAGTCACGCCAGGCGTCGCGCAGCTGCCAGCCGGAAGCGGGGATAAGCCCGATACCGCGCCACTGGCGGTCGCAGACCTCGAACACATCAGCGAGGACCTTCTTGGCCACCGGGTTGCCTTCGGGCGCGACGGCGCGGGGGTAGGCGTTGCGCAGCTCGGGGGTGCCAGCCTCCAGGAGGGCGACCGACTGGCGCACACCTTCGAGCAGGTCCAACGGCTCGAAACCGGTGACGACGACCGGCACCTGGTACTGGTCGACCAACGGTCCGTACTCGGCGGTGCCCATGACGGTGCACACGTGCCCTGCTGCCAAGAACCCCTGGACGCGGACGGCCGGGGCGTCCATGACCGCGCAGATCGCCGGGGGGACGCGTACGTGCGAGACGAGCATCGTAAAGTTCGTCAGACCGCGCTGGCGGGCCGTCACCACAGCCATGGCGTTGGCCGGCGCGGTGGTCTCGAAACCGACGCCGAAGAACACCACCTGCTTGTCGGGGTTGTCACCGGCGATGTTCACCGCGTCCAGCGGGGAGTACACCACCCGCACGTCACCGCCAGCTGCTTTGACCGAGAACAGGTCACGGCCGGTGCCAGGTACGCGCAGCATGTCGCCGAAGGAGCAGAAGACGACGTCGGGGCGCGAGGCGATCTCCAACGACCGGTCGATCATCTCCAGGGGGGTGACGCACACAGGGCAACCAGGACCGTGGATGAACTCGACCGCGTCGGCCAGGAGGGTGTCCAGGCCGTTGCGGATGATGGAGTGGGTCTGGCCGCCGCACACTTCCATGAGGGTCCAGCGGCGGGTGGAGGTGGCACAGATATCGTCGATCATGCGGCGTGCGACGACAGGGTCGGCGAACTCGTCGAGGTACTTCACAGTGTCTCCTCGACAGCGGGTGTCTCCGCGGCGGGGGTCTCGACAACGCGGGCCTCTGGAGGTTCGCCGTCGCTGAAGGTGATACCGAGCTCGGCCTCCAGCATGCCCAGCTCGCGGAACGCGGTGAGCGAGGCGATGGCCGACTCCTCGTCGAGCTGGGTGAGCGCGAAACCGGCGTGGACGATGGTGTAGTCACCGACCTGCAGGTCAGGCAGGTAGGCCAGGCACACGTCTTTGGTGGCTCCGCCGAAGTCGACGTCGGCCATGAGGGTGCCGCGGTCGTCCCAGATCCGCACCACCTTGCCGGGGATCCCCAGGCACATACCGTCATCCCTTCTGGTGTGATCAGCGACTCACGTCGTGCGCGGCCGCCAGGACAGCCTGGCCGAGGCTCAGACCACCGTCGTTGCACGGCACCAGGTGGTGGCGGACCACCTCGAACCCTGCCTCGTGCAGCAGCGCGGTGCACTGGCGCACGAGAAGCACATTGGCGAACACCCCGCCGGTCAGCCCGACGTGGGTTGTGCGGACGTGCTGCGCCGCAGCCACCACGGCACGGCACACCCAGACATGGAACCCTAGCGCGAGCGCGGCCCGGTCCTGACCATCTGCGAGTCCACGGACCAACGCCGCGATGGCTCCGGCCGGGTCGAGGATGTGTCTACGCTGGTCACCAAGGTATTGGCTGGTAGCCGGGCCCCAACCACCTGCGCTGGCGACACCCTGGTCACCCGTCCAGCGCAACGGGTCTGACCCGGGTATGGCGGTGGCTGCGAGGGTCTCCAGGTCGACAGCCGCCTGGGCTTCGTAGGTGATCTCGTGGCGGACGCCGAGCAGGGATGCGACAGCGTCGAACAGGCGGCCCATGGACGTCGTCGCCACGACGCCAGGGACGGTTCCTCGTGCTGCGGGGGTCCAGCGGTCCAGGAGCTGGGCCAGGACCTGGCGGGCCGACGGGTCGGCGTGGGCAACCGGGGGCAGGTCGTCGGACCAGTCGACACCGGCGTGGTGGAGGTGGGCGAGGGCCAGACGCCACGGTTCGCGGACAGCACGGTCGCCGCCGACCATGGCGACAGGCGCCAACGACGCCACACGTGCAATGGCCGACTGACCGCGCTGGGGGACGTGCTCGTCGGCGAGGAGCCACTCACCTCCCCAGGCGGCGCCGTCGTCGCCATAGCCGGTGCCGTCGAAACAGGCGGCGAGCAGCGGCGTGCCGACAAGGTGGTTCTCGGCCAGCAGCGACGCGACGTGGGCGCGGTGGTGCTGGACCTCGACGAGCGGGACCTGGGCGAAGCGCTGCGCCCAGGCACGGGTCTGGTAGGCGGGGTGGGCGTCGGCGGCCCAACGGGTCGCACCGACCTCGTACAGGTCCATGACGTGCGCGGATGTCGCGGCGAGCACCTGCTGCGACTCCCAGCCGGCCATGTCTCCCAGGTGCTGGGAGCACACGGCGTCGCGGCCGTCGAGGACGCACACAGTGTTCTTCAGCTCGGCGCCCACGGCGAACGTGGCTGGGCCGGCGTGGTCCAGCCGCACCGGCAGGGGGGTGTGGCCGCGCGAACGTCGTACGGGGTACGGCTGTCCGTCGACCACACGGAACACCGAGTCGTCGCAGGGGGTGACGATAGGCCGGTCGTGACCCAGCACCAGGTCAGCCAGGGTGAGCAACAGGTCCGCCTGGTCGTCGCGGTAGCACAGCGGTTCGTCGGACAGGTTCGCCGAGGTCATGACGAGCACGTCGCACACCGGTGCACCTGAGGGGCCTGGGTGCATGAGCAGGTGGTGCACCGGGGTGTAGGCGAGCATGACGCCAAGCTCAGGCGTTCCGGGGGCCACAGCGTCAGCCACCAGGGCACCCGGCCGACGAGGGGCCAGGACGACAGGACGGGCAGGGTCGGTCAGGAGCGCGGCTGCCGGCTCGTCGAGCGTCACGAGGCGCTTCGCGGAGGCCAGGTCGACGGCCATGAGGGCGAAGGGTTTGTCGGGGCGGTGCTTGCGGTCCCGTAGCCGCTGCACGGCGCTCTCGTCGTCGGCACGGCACGCCAGGTGGTACCCGCCCAGACCTTTGACCGCAACAGTCCCGCCGTCGGCCAGGACCTGCTGGGCCTGTGCGAGGGCGGTCTCGTCCCCGGGGGTGCCGCGGCCGGTGCCGTCGTCGGTCCACAGGTGGGGGCCGCAGCCGGGGCAGGCCACGGGCTGGGCGTGGAACCGGCGGTCGGCGGGGTCCTGGTACTCCCCGGCGCAGGCCGGGCACATGGCAAAGGCGGCCATCGAGGTTTTCGGGCGGTCGTAGGGGACACCGGTGATGATCGTGAACCGTGGGCCGCAGTTCGTGCAGGTGATGAACGGATGGCGGTAGCGGCGGTCAGCCGGGTCGAACAGCTCGGTGAGGCAGTCGTCGCACACCGCGCAGTCGGGTGGGACGGTGGCGCGGGGCCCGTCGGCGTCTGCTGAGGCGACGATGGCGAAACCAGCGAGGTCTGGGTCGTCGCTGGTCTCGTCCTGGGTGCGTACCGAGCGGATCTCAGCCAGCGGCGGGGCGTCGGACGCGATGCGCCGGGCCAGCTCGTCAAGGACCGCCGCTGGTGCCTGCGCGTCGACCACCACCCCTGCTGCGGTGTTACGCACCGAACCGACCACACCCAGACCGACAGCCAGCCGGTAGACGTGCGGACGGAAACCGACGCCTTGGACGACCCCCGTGACCAGCAGCGTGCGCCGCACAGCGAGACCGTTCAGCCTTCGTCGCCGAGGGCTGCGCCCCCGGGGACCAGCCCCAAGGCCACGAACGCGGCCAGCGACTCCGCGGCGGCCTGGGGGTCGAGCAGCTCCACAGCGAACCCGTTCTGGACCAGCACGTGGTCACCCACCCCGGCGTCCGGCAGGTACGCCAGGCAGCAGGTCTCGACCTGGCCGGCCACCTCGACCTCGGCCATCGTCATCGCGCCCTCGGTGATCTGCACGATCCGGGCGGGGATCGACACGCACATCTAGCTGCTCCCTCGTCGGGGTTCAGATGCTGCCACGGTCGCCACCGTCAGACCCATCCCCCCGATGGGGGCGCTGGTGACCGGCAGGCACGGGTCCGCCTCGCGGACGGCTTCCTCCAACGCGGGCTGACCTGCTACGACACCATCGGCGCCGGCAGCGCCCGGGTGGTCGACAGCGTCCAGCAACAGCTCGGCGAGCCAGCGTTCGTTCTGGGCCGTCGGAGTGAGGATCATCGCCTGGGTCAGTGTTCCGCTGCCGTCGGTGACGTAGCGGTGGACGAGCAGGCCCCGTGGACCGTCCGCCCAACCCACACCCACCCCGGGCTGGTCGAACCCGCCGGGGGCGGCCTGCGGGTCCCCTTCGGTGAGCGTCCCGCCAGACACTGCTGCTGCGACTGCCTCCACGCAGTGCACGGTGATGATGGCCCGTGCCACACGCGCCCCTGCTCCCGCTGCTGCCCACTGTGCCTGCAGCCCAGCGGCCACAGGTGTGGTCAACGTGCCGACCCGCAGCTGGGAGACCGGGCCCACCCTGTACCCGCCGTCGCTCGGACCGAGCGCGACCAGGTAGGGACGTGGTGCGGGGGCACCGGGGACCGACTCGACGACGAGGTCGTCCCACCCAGCGGGCGCGGCGGACGGTTCGACGACGGTCCCGTCGGCCGCGACCACCCTCAGCCGTTCGCCCAGCAGGTCCGGATGGCCGTCAGAGCCCACCAAGGCGACGTCCGCACCCCGGTAGGGGTGCCCGGCCGCCCCGGTGCTCAGCTCTTGGCCGGCGATGGCCACAGCAGCCTCCAGGGCTGGCCCTGCGCTCGCAGCCAGCTCGTCACAGGCCGACGACGGCACGAGACCAGCCACTCCCCCGACGACCGCTGTCGCAGGGAAGTGCCCAGGGGACCCTGCCGCAGCCGCCGCAGCCTTGCCGAACGTCCGCAACGTCATCGCACCCTGCGGGTCGACGACGGCCAGGCGCGCGGCGTGGGTCTCGATCGTGGCGCCGTGGTGCAGCAGCGCCCGCACCGCTGTGCCTGCTGGGGTCGGGGTCGTCGTCGCCAGAGCCTCCAACGCCCTGACCCCGGCCAGGTGGTGCGCCGCCGGGCAGATCCCGCACAAGCGTTCTACGAGCGCAGGAACCCCGCCCACGGGTTGTCCGGTGAGCATGGCGTCCACCCTGGGCAACCCTGTCAGGTCGAAGCGCGCCGCTGACGCCCTGCCCTGCGCGTCACGTTCCACCACGACAGTGGCCCCGTACGCGTCGACGATCTCGTCGAGCACCCAGCGCTGGCTCACCGGGTCTCCGATCGCCGAACCGACCCCGTGAACCATGCCACCATGGGGGCGTGCACGAGCTGGGGTTGTTGCGGTCGGTGGTGGCTGCTGTGGAGAAGGTGGCAGCCGAGGCTGGTGCCACAGGGGTCGAAGCGGTGGGGATCCGGGTGGGGAGCCTGTCGGGGGCAGTGCCTGAGGCGTTGGACGGGGCGTGGCCGATCGCCACAGCCGGGACCGTCGTGGCAGGCGCGCGGCTGGACGTGGAGATGGTGCAGGCGGCGGTGTGGTGCCCGTCGTGCGCGGCGGAGCAGCCGATCGACCAGTTCTTCGCGCTCGAGTGCCCGGTGTGCGGTACGACGACCGGACAGCTGGTGCGCGGACGCGAGCTGGCAGTCACCCATGCTGACCTCGACGTCCCGGCCGAACCTCACGGCTGACCGTCCAGGTCGGCCAACCAGCCGTCGAGCACCGCGACAGCCGCGCCGACAGCGTCGCCCAGCGCCGCGGTGACCGCAGCGGACAGGCCGACGCTCATCTCGACCTTGGCCGGGACGATCCCCACGACCTCGATCTGCTCAGGCTCACGGTCCAGCAGCCGGGCGGCGGAGAACACGTCGAGCAGACCCACCTGGTGCGGCGACAGCTGGCCTGACAGCAGCCGGGGCAGCTGGTCGCCGGACAGGCGCACGACCTGCCCGGGTGTGGCACCGGCGACCGCGTCGAGCACCAGCAGCCGTGTGGCCTCGGTAACCACCGGGAGCAGCTCCATACCGCCGGTGACGCCGTCGACGTATCCGACGCGCGGGTCCGGCCGCTGCGCGCGCAGACGCGTCAACAGCTCAGGGCCGGTCCCGTCGTCGGCCATGATGGGGTTGCCCACGCCCAGCACCGTCACCGGTGTGGGCGGGGCATCCCACTGTGCGTCGTTCACTCAACCTCAGGGGCGTCGACGGGTTTGGAACCCCGCGGAAGCCACACGCCGCCGTTGATCATGGCAGAGATCCCACCGCGGCGTTCGAGAGCGTCAGCCCGCAGTGCCATGTAGACATGCATGATGGCGAACGCCCAGATGACGAACATGGACACGGCGTGGAACAACCGGATCCCGGGGGTCCCCCAGCCCCAGAAGCCGATGTCGCCGACGACCGACCAGATCCCGCCTGTCCGCTCGTACAGCGAGTACAGCACGAACCCGGAGGCCATCTGGAGCAGCGCGATGACGTACAGCGCGGTGTACGCCAGCTGCTGCAGCGGGTTGTGCGCCAGGTACAACGGCGCCTCACGCCGGACGAGGGCGTAGTGCGACACGACCTGGCCCAGGTGACGGAAGTCTGCCTTGGACTTCAGCGGCCAGAACGTCGGCCACCGCAGGAAACGGTCGGAGGACAAGAACGCCAGGACCAGCCGTGCCAGAGCGAGGACCAGCCAGGTGAACGCTGCGGCGAAGTGGATGTTGCGCACCCAGCCCATGGTGTACCCCGACGCCTCGCCGACCCGCACAGCAGCCGTGGGCAGCAGCGAGGGGGTCATGATGAGGTAGCCGGTGACCGACAGGGTGAGGATCAGCGCCACGTTGAGCCAGTGCTGCCAGCGCAGCAACGCCGACCACAGGTAGACCCTGACGTACGACTCGTCCGGGTCGTCGACGTGGTCGTAGCGCGGGCCGACCGGGTGCAACCCGACGAACCCTTGCAGCCGGTACTCCCCGACAGTGCCGTCGGCAGACACCGGCGCCGCAGCCACGGTGAACGGACGCCCTTCGCGGGCCACCGTCCGCCGGGCGTTACGGCGCAGCAACGCCGCAGAAGCCCGGCTGGAGGTGCTGTCACCGAGCACCGCGGCGAACTCGCCGCTCATGACCATCACGTCGCGGGAACCGCCTGAGGGCATCGACAACTCTCGCACCCGGACCAGGCTGTAGCGCCGGTCCGTGCTTGCACGGTCGATATCCTCGTCGGCCACCGCGGCAGCAGGGATACCTGGGTGTTGTTCTTCCAACGACCGGCCGAGCGCCTCGCCCACAGGGTCGTCCGCGCTGGGCTGCCCAGCGGCAGCCAGAGCGACGAGACGCCCATGGCTCAGGCCGCCGACGCTCACCACGTCGCCGACCTGGAGCCGCGGGACCTGCACCCGCACGGCTTCGTCGCTTGCGGTCATGACGTCACGACTCCCAGCTCGTTGCCGTCAGGGTCGAGCAGGTGCACAGCGCACGACATGCACGGGTCGAACGAGTGGATGGTCCGCATGACCTCCACCGGCTGTTCGGGGTCGATCAGCGGGTGCGGCGTGGCCCACGGGATCGCAGCCAGGGCGGAGTCGCCGCCCAGAGCCTCCTCGTAGGGGCCAGCGACGCCGTTGGGGTCACGCCCGCTGGCCAGCCAGGTGGTCGGCACGACGGCCTGGTACCGCGTGACCTTGCCGCCCTTGATGGACACCCAGTGGCTGAGGTTGCCGCGGGCGACCTCGACGAACGAGTACCCGTGCACCTCGTCCTTGGGCCACGTCGACGGGTCCCACTTGGACCCGTCGAACACGTCGATGTCCCCGCCTTTGAGGGCTTCGGCGAACTGGGCGAAGGTCTCGTTCAGGCGTTTGGCCGCTGTGGCCGCCTCGACCGCACGGGCCAGGGTGCGCCCAGCGGTGGAGTTCAGCTGTCCCGGCTCGATACCGAGCACCTCGACGGCTGTGTTGACCAGGTCGACAGTGTCTTTGTCGCCCTGGAGGTAGGCCGACAGCACACGCGCAGCTGGGCCGACCTGCATGGCACGGCCGTCGTAACGCGGTTCCTTGCACCAGGTGTACTTGCCGTCCTTGGAGTCGGCGAGGAAGTCGCCTTCCGCTGCGGGTGGGTACGGCGGCTTGGGGCCGGTGTACTTGACGCTGGTCTCGCCTTCGCTCGGGTGGAGCTGTTTCTTGCCGTCGGCGTAGGTGTACCAGGCCGAGGTGATGGACTCGGTGAGCAGCCGGGGGTCGAAAGCCTTGAGCTTGAGCTCGCCGTCGAGCACCACACCAGGCACCAGGTCGCGGTGCAGGTCGTTGTCGCGGTCGACGTTGGCCTTGGCCGGGTCGCCGGAGTAGATGGCACCGGAGCGTCCCAACGCCAGGAAGTTCGGTGCGGTCGCACCGATGGTGAACCAGTCCGGGGAGGCCGGGTCGGGGCGGTTCGGCCCGCCGTAGACGCTGAGGATCGCCAGCCCGTCAGGCACGTAGCAGGTGTTGACGAACTCGAGCGTCTCGTCGATCCACTTCTGGACCTGGTCGAGCTGGACCTGGTTGATCGACTCCGAACGGTTCGGGTCGATACTGCACGCCATACCGCCGACGAGGAAGTTCGGGTGCGGGTTCTTGCCACCGAACGTCGTGACGATACGGATGACCGACCGCTGGAACTCCAGCGCGTCGAGGTAGTGCGAGACGGCCATGAGGTTCGCCGCAGGCGGCAGCTTGTACGCCTCGTGGCCCCAGTAGCCGCCGGTGAAGATGGACAGCTGGCCAGACTCGGCGATCTCGACGACCTTGTCGCGCACGGCGGTGAAGCGCTCGAGGGTGTTGCCCTTCCAGGTCGAACCGATCGACCTGGCGAACTCCAACGCCTCGGCCGGGTCGGCCGACGCGGCCGAGACCACGTCCACCCAGTCCAGGGCGTGCAGGTGGTAGAAGTGGATGACGTGGTCCTGGACCTCTTGGGCGCCCAGGACGATGTCACGGATGCGGCGCGCCTGTTCGGGCGGGACGATCCCGAGGGCGTTCTCCACGGCGGAGATCGAGGCGATGGCGTGCACGGAGGTGCACACCCCGCAGATCCGCTGGAGGAACGCCCACACGTCACGCGGGTCGCGGTTCTTGACGATCTCTTCTAGACCACGGAACTGGGTGGTCTCGCTCCACGCCTTGGCGATGACGCCGTTGGCGTGCTCCAGCTCGACGCGCAGGTGACCCTCGATACGGGTGAGCGGGTCGATGACGACGTTCACGGACATCTAACTACTCCGCCTTTCCGGAAGGATCGGTTGTCTCGGTGTCTTCCGGCTCGCCGTCAGCCGGTTCGGAGGCTAGCCATGGTGGCGGTGACGGTGCTTCCACCGGCTCGGGCTCTTCAGCCGCGGGAGGTCCAGCCTCGGGCTCGACTGGCCCGGGTCCGGCAGCTGGCTCAGGTTCGGCGGCTGGCTCGGGTTCACCAGCTGCGGCGTCCTTGACCGTCGGGTCAGGCAACCACACCTTGGAGTCGCCGAACGCGTCCAGCGGGGCCTCGGCCGCAGCCTTGCGCGACGCTGCGTGACGTACCGCGGTGAGCGTGGCGTGCGCGGCGACACCAGCGACGGCGATCCCGGCGACCGTCCAGCCGACCCTCTCCGCCGACGCCTCGATACCGAAGCCGTGGACGTCGGGCAGCGTGGAGTAGAACGGGGTGAACTCGTCGAAGAAGTTCTTCTCCGTACAGCCGATACACGGGTGGCCAGCGCCGATCGGCCAGCTGGTGTGCATGTTCCACTGGATGACCGGGCAGGCGCTGAACGTGCTCGGGCCTTTGCAGCCGACCTCGTACAGGCACCAGCCGTTGCGTGCGGCGGCGTCGTCGAAAGTCTTGACGAACTGGCCAGCGTCGTAGTGCGCCCGGCGCGGGCACGAGTCGTGGATACGCTGGTCGTAGGCGAACCGGGGCCGGCCCTCGGCGTCCAGCTCGGGCAGCTTCAGCGAACCGTCAGCTTTGGCGTGGGTGAGCAGGTAGGCGCAGGTGGCAGTGATGACCTCGCCGATCGGCGGGCAGCCACCGATGTTGATGACCGGCTTGTTCTTGATGATCTGGTCGACACCCACAGCGTTGGTGGGGCCGTTCGGGCCCGCACCTGGCGCGCGCGACGCCTGGACGCCACCCCACACCGCACAGGCACCGACAGCCAGGACCGCCACGGCGTTCTTCGCCGACTTTTCGAGCACCCTCTTGGCCGACTCCCCGCCGATGGTGCAGTAGGCACCGTCCAGGTCCTTGGGGACCGAGCCGTTGACCACGAGGATGTGGGGCTCTTTGTTCGCCTCGTCCAGCGCCTGGTTCGCGGCGTCGCCCGAGGGCGCCATGATCGCCTCGACGTAGTTCACCGACAGCAGGTCGAGGACGATGTCCTCCACCGTGGTCCCGCCTGAGCGCAGCGTCGACTCGATGCAGCCTGTGCACTCCTGCAGCTGCAGCCACACCAAGATGGGCTTGGTCTGCCCCTCCAGGACCGCAGCGATCTGCTCAGCCGTCGGAGCGGCGTGGGCTGCTCCCCCGTTGAGCTGGGAACCAGCGGCGAGCACGCCTGCCAGTCCGCCACAGAACTTCAGGAAGTCCCGGCGCTTGACGCCGGCTCGGGCGAGGTTCTCGCCCAGAGTTGGCTCTTGCCAACCACTCACCTCGTACGACATTCGAAGAGATCCTCCCTTGGCTCTCTCTCGCGGGGATGCCTGACCCGAACCGAGGTGAGGCAGTTGACGCCGCACTGACGACCCAGACCGAACAGGACTATATCGAGGATGGAGCCGCCTGTCCGACAACCTGACACAGGACTTTCGTCACAAGACGGTCACACGCCACGCTTGGGTCAAGGGCTCCAGCGCTCAGGCCCCGACAAGGCCCAAGATTTGGAAAAGAACAGTCAAATATTTCGAAATTTTCACCCCGCCGCACTCTATTGCGACACGACGCAACACGCTTGGTACCGTACCTGCGCACCGCTCATGGAACACTGGCGGGCGCAAGACGACCAAGGACGGAAAGGACTGCGTGGTGCACGAGGTCTCGTTGTGCCGCCAAGTGGCGGCTGCGGTCACGCGCGCCACCGCTGGACGTCATGTCCAGACCGTCTACGTCACCGTCGGCGAGCTGCGCCAGGTGGTGCCTGAGGCCATGGCGCACGCGTGGACGTTCGTCGTGCGAGGCACCGCCCTCGACGGCGCGCGTCTGGAGCTGCACCACGTCCAGGCCGTCGTGACCTGCGACGACTGCCAGCACAACACCCGTCTGGGACGCCAGCTGGGGTTCGACTGCCCAGCGTGCGGGTCGTCGCGCACGCACGTGTCCGCCGGCGAGGAGTTCGTGCTCACCGCTGTGGACGTCGACGGACCCGACGACGACTGCACACCCGAACAGGAAGGAACGCTCGATGGGGCGCTTTCACCGTCATGACGACGGCACTGTCCACTCCCACGACCACGACGACGAGGGCCACCACCACGAACACCCGTCTGGTGACCAGCCCCGCCCCCGTGGGCGCCACGCCGCCGCCCCCACCGAGGACGACCCGCAGGCGCTCGCCGAGCTCATCGGCGACCACACCGGTTATCAGACCGGCCGGGAGCGTATCGAGATCCTCCAGGACATCTACGCCGAGAACGACGAGCTCGCCGCGGCCAACCGTGCCGCCCTGGACGCCGCCGGGGTCCACGCGGTCAACCTCATGAGCTCACCAGGCTCCGGCAAGACCACCCTGCTCGCCCGGACCCTGGCCGCGTTCGAAGGCTCGGTCCGGGTCGCCGTCATCGAAGGCGATATCGAGACCCCCCTCGACGCCGAACGCCTGGGCGGCATGGGGGCGCAGATCTCCTTGCTCAACACTGGCGACGGGTTCGGCGGCGAGTGCCACCTCGACGCTCCCATGGTCGCCAAGGCCCTGCGCGGCCTGGACCTGGACGCTGCGGACCTGCTCGTGGTCGAGAACGTCGGGAACCTGGTGTGCCCGGCGGAGTTCGACGTCGGCGAGCACCGCAAGGCCATGGTCTACGCGATCACCGAAGGCGAGGACAAACCGCTGAAGTACCCGGTGATGTTCCGTTCGGTCGGTGCCGTCGTGGTCAACAAGATGGACCTGGCGCCGTACCTGGACTTCGACATGGACCTGTTCCGGTCCAACCTCACAGCTGTCAACCCGCAGGCGCAGGTCATCGAGCTGTCGGCCCGTACCGGCGAGGGTGTCGACGCCTGGCTGGAGTGGTTGCGCGCACCCCTGGCATGACCTGCTGGCCGTGATCAGCTGCGGTGGTCGGCTGGCGTGGTTCAGCCCCGGTGGACGACCACGACCGTCCCGATCGGCGCCCACTGGTAGATCTCCTTGGCGGTCGACACCGGCAGGTTGACACACCCGTGGGACGCCGAGTACCCGAACGTCGAGCGCCAGTACGCGCCGTGCAGGGCGTACCCACCGTGGAAGAACATCGACCACGGCACGTTCTCGGTCACGTACGGGGTCACTCCGTCGGCCTCGAAACCGCGCATCGTCTTGGTCTCGTACTTGGCGTAGATCTTGTACGTGCCGGTGACCGTAGGAGTCACCGCGGCACCGTCGACCATGGAGATCGGGCCCTTGACGACGGTCGTGCCCTCGTAGAGCGTCACCGTGTGGTTGGCCAGGTTGACGTCGATCCACTTCTCTTTCCCGGTCGGGAAGTACACCAGCACCTCGGCGGCAGAGCTGACCTCTTTGGACTCCCAGGCCGCTGGGACCTTGGTGTACTCGAACGCACCGGTATAGCTCTTGCCTGCCCCCACCTGCGCGATGATGGCCTCGGTGACAGTCTCGACGTTGGTCACCTCTTGGCCGTCTCTGGGCTGCTGCGTGACCGACAGGACCTCGCCTTTGGGGTCGACGTAGCGTTTGCCGTTGACCGGGTCTCTGCGGGCCCCGTCAGCCAGGTCCTGCACCCATGCGGTGACCTGGTCCACGTCGAGCGTCGGGGTGCCCAGACCAGCCTTGGTGACCGGGACACCGATCCAGGCGGCCTGGACCGTCGGCTCAGCAGTGTGGTCCTTGTTGCCGTCAGAGACCACGACAGGCAAGGTGACGAGCGCGTTCGCCGCCTGCGCGGCCTTGGCGGCGTCCTCGTCGGAGACCATCGGGGCAGCGTCGACGAACTCGACCGTGATGGAACGTTTTTTCAGACCGGCCGCGGCGGCCTTGACCTCCTGCTGGAACGTCGCGGGGTTGACCGCCTTGCCCACGACCGCCGGGGTGACCTCGAAAGTGGTCCCGTCGTCGCTGAGGACGACGACCGCGTCAGAACCGGCCACACCAGAGTCGACAGCGATCTGGCGTGCTGTGGCTTCCAAGGTCTTGCCGTCGCTGGTGACGACCGCGTCGATACGGTCAGGCACGAACAGCGCGCTGAGCTGGCCGCCCAACGACGAGTTCCGCGAGAACGCCTCGCGCACCGTGGCGTCGACGTCGACGCTCACACCGAGGTCGGCGAGCGTGGCACTGGCAGACGGCGACCCGGGACCGGTGGACCAGGTGACGCTCGTCGCGGCGGCACGCGCACGCAAAGACTCGGCGACCTCCGCGCGGGTCTTACCGGTGATAGGCTCCCCTGCGACCGTGATACCCGGCAGCCCGCGGTCGCGGTAGTGCGCGCCGTAAGCAGCAGAGACGGCAACGAGCACCATCGCCAGGACCAGCCCCGCGCCACCGGCCACGATCAGCACCAGTGTGCGTCTCTTCATCGGACGTTCCTCTCGTCCCTGCGCGCATACGTCGGGTACGCGCCTGAACCGACACCGTAGGCCGCCACCTGAGAGGTGCTCTTCCCCCTGAGGTCGTACCAGCCTGTATCGAACGATCACCACCTGCGCGGAACAAACTCGCCCCCCGGTGGACGGGCAGGTCTCGCACGGCGAAGGCTACCGGATCCAGGCGGGGTGCCGCACTACCCACGACGGAGGAAAATCGCCCACCTCAGGCAGCGGTCGCCACCGCGTACCCAGCCCGGTCGGGCTCCAGGTCACCGGTGCTCCCTGCACGGAAACCGGCCCGCCCCAGCGTGAGCACGTACGTCCAGAACCCTGCCAGGGCCGCAGCACCGATGGTGAGCTTCGCCCACGACGGCAGGGCCGAACCGGTGACGAAACCCTCGATAAGCCCCGACACACCCAAGACGACGACCAGACCGAGCACCACGGTGAACAGGGACCGCCCTGTCGCAGCCAGCGCCTGGCTGCGCGGTCGTGGGCCAGGAGCCAGCCAGGCCCAGAAGATGCGCAGACCAGCCGCAGCAGCGACGAACACCGCAGTCAGCTCGAGCATCCCGTGGGGCAAGATCAGCTCGAAGAACAACCCGAGCTCGCCGTGGGTGGCCATGACCGCACCGATCACCCCGACACCCAGCGCGTTGGAGAACAGCACGTACACCACCAAGACGCCGGTGATGCCGAACGCGACGCACTGGGCGGCGACCCACGCGTTGTTGGTCCACACCTGGGCGGCGAACCCTGCACCCGGGTCGTAGTACTGGGCGAACGCGTCGTTGACGTAGCTTTCCTGTTCCGCCGGAGATATCACCGACGCCAGCAGGTCTTGGTTCTCGTACAGGTACCACCCCACCGCGAACCCCACACTGACGAACGAGACCATGACCGAGACGATCCACCAGCGGATCATGTACAGCGCCGACGGGAGCGACACCACGAAGAACCGCGCGACCTCCGACCACACCGGTGCGTGCGCCCCGGTCAGCCGGGTACGCGCCCGGGTCAGGACCTGCGACAGGCGCATGACAGTACGCGCGTCCGGCGCCCCGGAGCGGACCATCGACAGGTCGGTCGCGGTGGCCTGGTACAGCCGGACGAGCTCGTCGACCTGCGCACCGGTCATGCGCGACTGCCTGGACAGCGCCTCCAGCCGGACCCAGTCCGTTTCGTGCGCGCGGGTGTAGGCATCGAGGTCCACAAGGACAGCCTGCCATGGTTTGGGCGCAGTACCGGGCTACCCTGGGCCGGTGAGCACAGGCATCGTCACCGGCGAAGGCGTCCTGCTGGAGTCGGAAGCCGCATCGGTGTTCAGCCGGATGCTGTCAGGGATCATCGACTACACCGTCTACGCGATCGGGCTGTTCGTCGCCTTGTGGGTGATCGCCATGCTGGACGTCGCCACCGACCTCGACTACAAGATGGGCGCTGCGGTTGCCGTGGTGATCTACGTGACGATGCTGGTCGTCGTGCCCATCACAGTCGAGACGTTGACCCGGGGCCGTTCGTTGGGTCGCCTCGCCGCAGGGCTGCGCATCGTGCGCGACGACGGCGGCGTCACCACCATGCGCCAGGCCACGATCCGTGCCCTGCTCGCCGTGGTCGAGATCTGGATGCTGTTCGCCTTGCTGGCCTTGTTCGCCTCGATGCTCTCGCCGAAAGGCAAGCGTCTGGGTGACATGGTCGCCGGGACGTACGCCGCACGGGTGCGCGGCGGCCCACGCGACTACCTCGTCATCGTCATGCCGCCGCGCCTGGCACTGTGGGCGGCGCGGGCCGACGTGGCGCGTCTGCCTGACCCCCTGGCCTTGTCGGTCCGCCAGTTCCTGGGGCGGGCGTCCACGATGCACTCCCACTCGCGCACCCGACTGGGAACCGAGCTGACCGAGCAGGTCCAGCAGTACGTCCGGCCGCTGCCACCGCCTGGTACCCACCCCGAGGAGTTCTTGACCGCGGTGCTCGCCGAACGGCGCGAGCGTGAGGGACGCACCGAGTGGAACCGGGTGGCCCGCACCCGCACCGAATCTGCCGGACTGGCCCGGCTCCCCTACGGCGTCGCCGACGACGGGTCGTGATCCACCAGTGGACCACCGACCGTGTCTGCCCCACCGCTGCGACACCCAAAATCAGCCCAAAGCGGATACCCGTTTCGTCTCCGCGAGGACCCGCAGGGGTCTACCGTGGGACCCACCGCGCCGCAAGAGATGTGCGGCGGTCGTCGCTGGTGAACCGGTCGCAGGCGATCGCGCGCTAGAGACGGAAGGAGCCCCCGTGAGCTGGCTGAACGCCCTCTTGCGCCCCAGGAACGAACCGGACGAAGCCGACTTCGCCGCTGGCCCACGACCTGAGCTGTTCACCGACGACCTGCTCGTCGACGACACCTCCTGCGCGAAGCCGTCGAAAGACGACGAGTCGACCGTCGCCGCAGCGCTCGACGCCCTCGTCGACGAGTCCATGGTCGACTACGTCAAGCTCTCCCTCACCCCTGGTCGGGCGCGGCCGTGGTCGTCAAAGATCGGCGGTCGCCCGTACTTGCAAGGCGGTGGTCGTGCCCCGCGCGGCAAAGGGGAGTTCGAAGGCCAGCGCCTGCACCTGCTGGCACAGCTGAACTTCGAGGAGCTGCCCGCCCTGCCGGGTATGCCCACCACGGGTCTGCTGCAGTTCTTCGTCGCCGCCGACGAACGGTTCTCGCACTTCTACGGCGCAGACATGCTGAACCCGACGTCCGGTGGCGGTTTCCGCGTCGTCTACCACTCGCGGATCGTCAAGGACGAGTCCCTGCTTGCCTCCGTCACACCCGACCAGTCGGCCGAACCTTTCATGCCCGTGGCCGGAGAGTGCCTGCTGTCCGGCCAGATCGCCAGCCAGCCGATGTCGAGCACCGACCACCGGTTCGAGGCGTGGCTGTCCACCCTGGTGTGCTCAGCCCTGGAGACCGACGAGGTCCCCGAGTGGGCGTGGTCGGCTGCGGTGCGCCGCTGCGGCACCCCCAAGAACCACCAGATCGGCGGATACCCGGGGCTGACAGGGAACCTCGACCCGCGCGAGCAGTTCACCAAGCACACCACGCTGCTGTTCCAGCTCGCGTCGGACTCCCTCGACGGCACGGAGGCCGCGTGGGGCGACGACGGGGTCGGCGCGTTCTTCATCGCCCCTGACCGCCTGGCTGCCTGCGACTTCTCCGACGTGCTGTACGTGTGGGGCTGACAGGCGCCTGGTGCTAACGCGTGGCCAGCCTGTCCCTGCCTGCCTGGACCTGGGTCAGAGCTTTGGACAGGTCGGCCTCGAGGTCGGCCAGACGCTGGTCGCAGTAGTCGTCGGCGTCGCGGCGCAGCGACTGTGCCTCGTCGTGTGCCTCCCGGGCCACCCGCTCGGCCTCAGCCTCGGCTTCGATGGCGACCTGCTCAGCAGCGACCATCCGGTCTGCCTGCGCACGCGCCTCGGTCAGCATCTGCTCCGTAGAGGCCCGCGCGTCGGCCAGCACCTGCTCCGTGGACGCCCGCGCGTCGCTCATCATCTGCTCGCTGGCGGCCCGCGCGTCGGCCAGCACCTGCTCGGCACGGGTCCGCGCGTCGTCGACGGTCTGGTCCGCGTCGGCCTGGGCGCTGGCCCGGTGGGCCTGCGCCGACGCCAGGACATCGGCCGCGTCGTGCAGCTCAGCGGGCAGAGCCTGGCGCGCCTGCTCGACGAGGTCGAGCATCTCGGCCCGGTTCACCAGCACCGACGCGGACATCGGCACCCCCCGGGCGCTGGCCAGCGCGTCACAGATCGCGTCGAGCACGCCCTCGACGCCGTGGGTGTTGGTCATAGGTGGTCCTCCGACAGAGCCTCGTACACGGCGGCGGCCACACCGGCGGGAACGAGGTCGTCGATGTTCCCACCGTGGCGGGCCACGTCCTTGACGATAGACGACGCGATGTGGGTCAACGACTGGTCTGCGGCGACGAACACTGTCTCCACCCCTGCCAGGTGCCGGTTGACCAGGGCCATGGGAACCTCGGCGTCCACGTCGGAGGCCCCGCGGACCCCTTTGACCACCGCACAGGCACCAACCTGGCGCAAGAAGTCAGCCAGCAGCCCGGGGACCAGCTCGGCGCGGGCTCCGGGAAGGCCGGCCACCGCGCCGGCAGCCAGGTCGACCCGGCTCTGCGGGCTCAGCAGCGGGGCTTTGGCCGCGTTCGTGGCGACCGCCACCACCACCTCGTCGAACATGGTCAAGGCACGGCGCACGACATCGACGTGACCGTTGGTGATGGGGTCGAACGACCCCGGGCACACCGCGACCCTCGTCGGCGGGTTGTCCTGCGTCGGCACGCGGGTCTGCGTCACTGGTCGACGACCTCCCAGATCGAGGTCTGGACGGACTGTTCGAGGTACAGACGGCCCACGACGAACAGCCGTCCGCCATCGACCTGGAACGCACCGTAGTTCGACCCGTCCACACGCACCGACCACAGCTGCTCACCGGTCTTCCCGGTGGCCGAGAAGGCCCGCAGCTGGTCGTCGTACACGGTGTAGAACACCTGCTTGCCCGACGCTGCCGGGAACCCCCACAGCTTGTCGACGGTCACGACGGCACGGCCGTCCTCCGGGTCGACGAGCACACCTGCCGGGCTGTCTCCAGCACCCACCGAACCTCGTGTGACAGCCACCACGTACCCGGAGTTCAGGTGGACGAGATAGTCGACGTTGGCCACCTTCGTGGACCACTGCTGCTTCCCGTCGGAGGTCGTGACCCCGCGGACCGTCTCACCGTCGTAGTCCTGGACGACGAGCGTACCGTCGACGACGACCATCCCGTGGCGCGAGTGCAGGCCGGTGAGCGCGGCGTCCCACATGTCCTTGCCGGTCTTCGGGTCGAACCGCACGGCCGAGCAACCGTCTTTGGCGCACGACACGCGCACCGCCACCGAGCCAGGCAGGATCTGGTAGACGACCTTGTCGATATCGTCCCCGTAACCCACCGGTTTGCCCGTGCGGCCGTCGACGTAGCCACCTTCGGCCAGGACGTAGAAAGCGCTGCCGTCCTTGAGGACCATGGAGTCGTCCGGGAACGCCTTGGGGTGGACCTTGGCACGCCACACTTCGGACAGGTTGGTCTTGGTGACGACGACCTCGTCGTCGTCGGAGACGACCACGTACCCGTCCACCGCGTCGACGAGGGAGCCCGTGTCGCGGGTGCCGGTGACCTTCCCGTCGCCCGAGAGCACCACGATCATGGTCTTGTCGCTGCCCTCGGCCAGGTCAGCCACAGACAGCACCGCCGACCCGTTGCCCGCAGCGCGCGCCGAGATGTTCGCCACCGTCTCGAACCCGGTCTCGGCAGCCAGGTCAAGCTTCCAGTCGAGCGTGCGCGTGCCGAGGTTCGCCAGACCCACCAGCGCCCCACCCTTGCCAGGGTCAGAACCCCACAGCAGGGCATGGGTCGGGTCGGTGAACACCAAGACGTCAGTGCGCGGGAACTGCCCGCCGAGCAGCTCAGCCACCTGCATCTGCGGCCCCAGCCCCGGTTCGTCGACGAAGTCCGGCGCCACGTCCGTCGTCGTCGCCGCCGTCGACCCTCCCGACCGTAGCCCGAGGCCCAACCCCACACCGACGGCCACCACCAGCACAAGGGCTGCCGCCGCGATGAGCAGGTTCCTGCGTGACACCCCACGCACCCAGCCCACGCACCTGCCCCACAGCGCTTTCACGCCACCAGAGCGCGCCCCAGCTTCAGGCTCCCCCTCACAGGCAGCGTCATCCTGCCCCGCAGGATCGGTCAGTTCGGTCACGGCCTCCGCGGCCTCGTCTGGCAAGTCCGGCATGGTGGAACTCTCCTTGACCGCCCGACCCCCCGTCAACACACCCGCCGGTCCACCCCCAACTCCGCCCGGGCGAAACCATCCCACGACACCCGACACAGGCCCAGCCGGTTAGCAGAAAACAGGAGGAGGTCGGATGAACGCCAAGAGCACCCGGCCCGCCGACTGTGGTCAGGCATTCCCGGGCTGCGGACGGTGGGCGGTCCACACGTGGGTCTCGCCGTAGCGGCGGTCGTCGTCGGCGACCAGGCCTTCGGGCCAGCGCAGGTCGGTGGCGCGGGTCGGACGTTCGACGACGACGGTTCCGCCGGGGGTGAGGACGTCGACGAGGGCGGACAGGATCTCGTCGAGGGTGTCGAGGGCGTAGGGGGGGTCGGCGAAGACGAGGTCTGCGGGGGTGGCGGTCGGTAGGTGGCGTTCGACGGGGGTCGCGACGACGTGGGCACGGTCGGACAGGTCGAGGTTGGCGATGTTCGTGCGGCACACCCGGGCTGCAGTCGGGTCGGATTCGACGAGGACGGCTGACGACGCGCCACGGCTCAGGGCTTCCAGGGCTAGGGCGCCTGAGCCTGCGTACAGGTCCAGGACGTGGGCGCCGTCGACTGCTCCTAGGTGCTCCAGCCTCGAGAACACCGCTTCGCGGACGCGTTCGCTGGTCGGACGGGTGCCACGCGGCGGGACGAGAAGGGTCCGACCGCCCAGCGTCCCGGCGACGATCCGGGTCACCGGCCTGCCGCCGCCTCGCGCTGCTTTTTCTCTGCTTCTTTCTGGGCGTCGAGCATCCGTTCGGAGAACGTCTTGGTCGACGTCGACGACGCCACCAAGATCGCGATGAACGACGTGACGGCCTGCGCGATCCCCAGCATCTGTGTGGTGTGGCCGAGCACCAACGCGATCCACGTCGGCAGCAGGGCCAGCACGACGATGTCAGGCCCGCGTGACAGCACAGCCCCCACCCCGGACGGCAGCGCCCCGAACGGGGTGGACACCAACGTCGCGCCCCAGTCAGGGGCAGGCCGGTACGCAGCGCGCACCGCCGCGGCAGCCCATGCCGGCACCCCAGCCAGCCCGAGAACGGCCCAGCTGGGGATATCGCCCAACCAGGTTCCGACGGCGACGAACACTGCGACAGCCCACACTGTCATGACGGCCCCGGGCACGATCATGCGGGCGCGGCGGGCCATGGTCGGGTCGAGCGGCAGCAGCCGGTCGAGGATCGGGGCCATCTCCGCGCGACGGGACCCTTCCGCCGACGCGCTGGCCGCCACATACCCTCCGACGAGCACCGCGACCAGCACCGGACCCTGCCCTGACAGCTGTGGCACCACCGTCGCCACGACCGGCAGCGCGATGGCCAGCAGCACCTGCACCATATGGCGCAACGACCGGCGCAGCAGCACCAGGTCCGCGGTGACCAGACCGGTGACCGCTGAGCGTTCCAGCCCGTGCGGCAGGCCCGCATCCAGGGGAAAGACCATGCGCTCGGCGGTGACCAGGGGGTTGACCGGCCCGCGGATGGTACGCAGACGCGACGCCCATGGCCGCGACGACGTTGCCGCGCCGTCCGACAGGGCCCTGCCCAGCTCGCGCGAGTCCATGGAGACCATGGCACCCACAGCCTGGGCAGCCACCGACCCGCTCTCACGCAACGACGAAGCCCGGATCCGTGTCAGCCGTGCGTCAGCGGCCCACGCCAACCCCCCCACGACGAGGCCGACACCTGCGAGCACCACCCACGACGGGACCGGAAGCTTGTCCGGTGTCACACCCACCCACGCAGCAAACCCCAAGGCGACAGGTACGACGACGAGCATGACGTCGCCTGCCAACGCGCCGAACCGCCGCGACGCTCCGAAAGTCTGCGCCAGCGACATGACCAGCACCACCGTGCCAGCAGCGAGCGCACCGCTCACCCCGGCGCGCACGGTGCGCTCCATGGGGTCGCCCAGCAGCCCACCGTCGAGCAGGGCCACGACGAGCCCACCGACACCCGCGGCCACCAGAGGCAGACGCCGCGTCGCCGGGCGCAGCAGCCCCCTGCGGTCCACGGGCAGCCCCAGCCACCAGGCCGCCTCGGCACCGCCTGCGCCGACCGGGCCGAGCCGCCCTGCCAAGGACACCACAGTGGCCGCCAGCGAGCCGATGAGGACAGCGACGAGCGTGGGGATGAGGTCGGTGCCGCCGGCGCGTTCGACGTCGGGCACCGACCCCTTGAGCTGGCCAGCCACCCCGACGCCCACGGCGATACCGATCGCCAGCACGACCACGGCGTAGTACACGTCCGACAGCAACGACCCCAGGCCTGCCCCGGCGCGCTGTTTGGTCGCGTCACGGGTGTACCGGCGGATCGCACCAGCCCGGGGGACGTCACCCAGCTCAGCCTCGGCGACTGCGGGACAACCGTCGAGGCCGACGACCTCAGGCGTCTGGTTGTGCCACTCGTCGATCACGGCTCGGCCTCGATCCGGGCGGCGGCGTCGTCGGGCAAGAGCAGCGGGGACTCGTCGTCGGCGACGAACACTGCCCGGTCGGCCACGGCGCGCACCAGCGCAGGGTCGTGGGTGGCGAACAGCACCGTGCCACCGGCTTCTTTCTCCGCGTTGAGCCGGTCAGCGAGGTCTTCGCGCATACGCAGGTCCAGGCGCTGCTCGGGTTCGTCGAGCACGAGCAGGGTGCGTGGGCGCACGAACCCCGCAGCGAGCAGCAACCGCCGCCGCTGGCCTGATGACAACGCTGTGGGCAACGACTTGGTGTGCTCGGTGAGCCCGAACTCGTCCAGCAGCTCGGCCACCAGCTCGCGCGAGCCGAGCATGCCGTGCCCGCGGGCGGTCAGGTACAGGTGCTCGGCGACGGTCAGACCCGGGAAGTACGCGTCGTCGTCCAGGACGCTGGAGACTTTCGCCCGGAACTCCACCGACCGTTCGTCGGGGGGTTCGCCGAGCACGGTCAACCCTCCTCCGGCCACTTCGACCAGGCCGATGACAGCACGCAGGACGGTCGACTTGCCCGCCCCGTTCGCACCCACCAGCGCCAAGGCCCTGCCTTCAGGCAGGTTGAACGACACCGGCGCGCACACCGGTACCCCGCCGTACCCGACCAGGAGCTTTCTCGCCTGCACCACAGACCGCGACTTCGCCACCGGCACAGCCTACTGGCCCCGCAGACCTCGTCCCTCCGTAAGAGGTCAGCCTGCGCAGACGGCCGTCTTGGTGGTCAACGAGCCCGTATAGTGCGAAATGTGCTCTCCGGCGACGTTCTCTCACGGTGGTTGCAGGCCCGTGCCGGGACCGTCGTGGCAGGGTCGCTGGTCCGGCTGAGCCCGTCGGGGCTGCTGAGGGTGTCGACGACCACCGACTCGCACCGGGTGCAGGTGGCGCTGCCGGTGGCCCACGGCGGGCAGGCGGCGGTGTCCCGGGCGGTCCCTGACGGGCGTGACGAACCGTCGTTGGCGCTGCGGGTGCAGGCCGTGTCGTCCGAACAGGAGAAGGCCCGCCAGATGGAACGTCTGGTCGCCATGCTCACCGTGGCCGAGGCGGCCCGGGCGGACACGGCGACCTATCCTGCGGTGCTGCCCGTGCACGAGTCGTTCGTCGTCGCTGTGTCCAGCACCGAGATCGGTATGACCGGGCCCACCACCGAGCACGAGCTGTGGTGCGACGTCATGGCCTGGTGCCCGCGCAACCTCGCCGACCACCACCGTGAGGCCGGTCCGGCAGCCCGCGACCCGCGTACCGTCACCTCCCAGATCTTGCCGGTCATGGCCACGGTGTGTGCGGTGCACGACAACCTCAACATCGTGCACCGCGACATCACCCCGGCCAACGTGCTCGTCGACGACGCAGGCCGGCTGCTGCTGGCCGACTGGGGTATCGCCCACACCGTCCCGGCCGACCGCACCTCGACCCACACCCAGATGGTCGGCAACCGGGGGTTCTCCCTGCCCCCTGAGATGCTCGCCGGGAACAGCGCTGTCGGCCGGTACACCGACGCGTGGTACCTGGGGTCGCTGGCGGTGTGGATGCTCACCGGCTCACCACCGGGCCCATGGGGAGAGCTGCCGCCCCTGCCTGGCGGACCCGACGGTGCACGTCTGGCGTTCGTGGCGCAGGGTCTGTGCCAACCAGACCCGCGCCGGCGTCTGGACCTGGCCACGGCGTGCCAACAGCTGTCCGCTCTGGCTGTGTCCCCGGCCACTGCCCAGGTCACTGGTCCGCCCGTCACCGGAGGTGCTCCGTCGTGGTCGACCCCCACCGCGACCTTCGGCGCTGCACCATCTGCCACAGCGCCCCCACCGCCGTACGGCACTGCACCGCCGACCGGTGCGCAGCGCCCAGGTCCGTCGGTCGCCGACCGGTCCGAGTGGTCGGCGGGACCGCAGCCGTCCGACTCGCGCAAGGCCGTCGCTGTCGCCGTGGCCGCCCTGGTCGCCGTGCTGGTCGTGGGGGTGGTCGGTGTTGCGCTGTGGCTCGCCAGAATGTCGTCCACACCACAAGCCACACCCCAGCGCCCACCGGCGTCGACCCCGGCCTCACCCAGCCCGAGCCCGTCCGAAACACCCGACGACGAGGACTCAGAAGACCCGGCGGCCGACGAACCGGACTACCCGCCTTTCGCTGGTCTCGCGGCAGCCCGAGCGGCGGTCCCTCTGGTTGACAACCCCACCTGCACGCAGGTCGATCCCACGTCGCACGTGCCGCGTGGGGCTCAAGAGGTCTTCGCGTGCTCCTGGTCGGGGATCAGGGCCACCGTCTACATCACCCGCTGGAACTCTGCCGCCCAGGGGGGATCGGCCTGGGCCAACCTCAGTGCCGATGACGTCGGTGGGGTGTTGGTGATGAACTCGGGGACCTGGACTCTCAACGACGATCCACGTGGACCCAGCTTCACGGTCAACGGCTCAGCCAGCCGGCCGTCGACGACGACGCTGTGCTACACCGACCTGCCGTACTGCTGCACCGTCGAGTACGGCGACTCCTACGAGTACCAGAAGGCCGAGTCCCGTCTCGGTCTGCTGTCGGCCGCCAAGGCTGCCGACCTGGTCGCGTCCTGGCAGGGCTGACCCCGTACGGCAGACTGGGCCCATGCTCCACGACCCCGACCACCGCGACTTCGCCTCCGACAACCACGCCGGGGTGCACCCGCAGGTGCTCAAGGCCCTGGTCGAGGCCAACGGTGGACATGTCCACTCCTACGGCGACGACCCGTACACGGCCCGGCTCGCCGAGGTCATGGCCGACCACTTCGGCCCGCAGGCCCGCACGTACCCAGTGTTCAACGGGACCGGCGCGAACGTCGTGGCGCTGTCGGCCATGACCCCACGCTGGGGGTCGGTCATCACCGTGGACACAGCCCACGCGCACACCGACGAAGCCGGGGCGCCTGAACGTGTGGCTGGGCTGAAGCTGCTGGCGGTCCCCGCCGACGAGGGCAAGCTCACCCCCGGTGCTCTGGCCGAGGCTGCGACCGTCACCCGTGGCGTCCACCACCCGCAGCCGTCGACGGTGGCCATCTCCCAGTCCACCGAGCTGGGGACGGTCTACACCCCCGAAGAGACCGCCGCGCTGGCCGAGACCGCCCACTCCCGTGGCCTGCGGCTCTACGTGGACGGCGCACGTGTGGCCAACGCCGCAGCCCACCTGGGCCTGCCTCTGCGGGCCTTGACCACCGACGTCGGTGTCGACGTGGTCACCGTCGGTGGCACCAAGAACGGCGCGTTCGCCGCAGAAGCGCTCGTCGTGCTGACCCCAGGGTCGGCCGACGGTGTCGAGCACGTGCGCAAGATGGACGCACAGCTGTCCAGCAAGTCCCGCTTCACCTGCGCCCAGATGCTCGCCCTGTACGGCACCGACCTGTGGCTCGACTGCGCCCGCCAGGCCAACACCACGGCCACCCGCCTCGCCGAGGGCCTGGCCCGCCTCCCTGGCGTCCGCATCACCATGCCCGTGCAGGCCAACGCCGTCTTCGCCGAGATCCCCCCTGCCACCACAGCCCGCCTGCGCGAACACTGGGCCTTCTACGACTGGACCCCCGACGGCCACGAGGTCCGCCTCATGTGCGCCTGGGACACGACCAACGCTGACGTCGACGACTTCCTCGCTGTCGCCGCTGGTTGAGACAGCCGACCGCACCGCGGTCGCCACTGTCCGCGGCGACAGCGACGGTGTCGAGCGCTAGGGTCCGGGACGAAGGCTGCACCGTCTGAGAAGGCCTCGACCTCAGGAGTGACGATGAAGAAGCTGGTGTTGCTGGTTTCGGTGCTCATCACGGCGTTGGTGTTGGGCGCCTGTGGGAACAGTGATGGTGACAGTGGCTCCGGTGCTGTCGGCGGCCAGCCTGTGGGCCAGGACGTGCCCCAAGGTGTGCCAGACGAGCCTTCGGTGGACGACCCACCCGCGACGGGTCAGCAGGACTCTCGTCCGTCCGTCCCGGACTCGTACGACATCCGCGGGACCTGGAAATCTGTCGGCAGCGAAGGTTGGGGCCAGGCCCAGCCGGGTGCGATCGTGCTGTTCGGCGATGGTCAGGCCACTCTCTACAGCCCGCAGGACACCTACGCGTTCTACAAGGAGAACGGCACGTGGCGGCTGGTCGTCACCGGACTTCTCGGTGGGACCACCAACTTCCGTGTGGTGATCATCGACGCGAACAACATCGAGCTCTACAGCGGGTCGGACGATTCTCCGAAGCTGGTGCTCCAGCGCGTCGGATAGGGCAGGACAACGCCGCTAGCGTCGCGAGGAGGGGGTCTCGTCGTCGGGGTTGTCGCCGAGGCGACGTTCGCGTTCGCGCAGCTCGGCTTCCCACTGGGCAAGCTTTTGTTCGCGGGTGGGGTCGTTGGGGCGCAGGGACGCGAGGAAGTCGGGGTCGTCGTCGGGGCCTCGGCGACGCGGCGGGGCGGTGTGCCAGGGGGCCTGCCACAGCGGACGGCCGAGGAACAACCAGGCGAGAGGGCCGAAGACCGGCACGGCGACGATGACCAGCAGCCACAGCATGCGCGGCAGGTTGCGGACCCGGGCCGGGTCGGCCTGGAGCGCGTCGATGAAGCAGTACAGGAGCAGACCGACCCCGATGGTCACTGCAAGTGCCCTGAGCATAGGTATCGGCCTGGTCAGCGCGACGAGTCGTCGTCGGAGTCGTGGTCGCGCAGGCGGCTCTCGCGTTCGCGCAGCTGGGCTTCCCACTCGGCGAGCATCTGCTCGTGGCGCTCGTCGGACGCCTGGATAGAAGCCAGGAACTCCGGGTCGTCGTCGGGTGCGCGCCGACCGGTGTACCGCCCGCCTGCCGGCTCAGCTGACGGCTGCCACAGCGGGGTCCGCGACGGGCGGCCTGCGACCAGCCAGGCGATGGGACCGGCGAACGCGATGAAGATGATCAACAGCAACCACACCGTTTTGGACAGGTTCCTCACCTGGCACGGCGGGGTCTGGATACAGTCGATCAGGCAGTAGACGAGCAGAGCGACATCGATGACGACCGGCAACGCTCTGAGCACAGGACAACCCTAGCCCGATCTGGCAGCCGCAGGACCCACTTCACCTCTGTTAGGTGACGCTCACGACGAAAACCTGTGGATCGAAGCTCAGCCGTAGAAGACACGTTCGACGACAGCACGCGAACGACGGGCCGAGCGCAGGTACTCCTCCTCCAGCGCCGCTCCACCGCCAGGTCCGTAACCCATGGCACGGGCGACCCCGACAAGGGTGCGCCGGTCGTGCGGCAGCTGGTTGGTGTGCGCGGGGTCGGTGCGGCCAGACCACAGGACGTTCGCGTCACGCACCCGCATGGCCAGCTCCCAGGCAGCACGCAGCACCTGCACGTCGTCGCTCTCGAGCAGGCCGGCCTCGGCGGCGGCGTCCAGGGCGCCGGTGGTCGACGTGGTGCGCAGGGCCACGACCTCGTGGGCGTGGCACAGCTGGTACAGCTGTGCGGTCCACTCCACGTCGGACAGACCCCCACGGCCGAGCTTGACGTGCCGTGCAGGGTCGACGCCGCGGGGCAGGCGCTCAGCCTCGACCCGTGCTTTGATACGGCGGATCTCGCGCACGTCGGCCAGGGCCAGCCCTCCGGTGGGGTAGCGCACCGGGTCGGCCAGGGCCATGAACCTCTCCCCCAGGTCCTGGTCACCGGCGACCGGCCGGGCACGCAGCAGCGCCTGGGCTTCCCACACCGACGACCAGCGCTCGTAGTACTCCTCGAACGCGGCGAGGCTGCGCACCAGCGGTCCGTTGCGTCCTTCGGGGCGCAGGTCGGTGTCGAGCTCCAGGGGCGGTTCGGCGGCGGTGTCGACCAGCAGGGCGCGCAGCATGACAGCCACCTGGACGGCCCATTCCTGGGCGACGGCGGCGTCTGCGGACGCAACAGGGTCGTAGACGTACATGACGTCCGCGTCCGAGGAGTAACCCATCTCCTGACCGCCGAGCCGACCCATGGCGACGACCGCGAACTGCGCCGGGTCCTGGTCCAGGCCGAGGCTGTGACGGGCCTGGTGGCGGGCGATCCGCACCCCTCCGGCGAGCACCACGTCGGTGGCGGTGGTCACCGACGCGGCCACCCGGTCTTCGGTGACCTGGGCCAGCACCTGGGCGCACGCGGCCCGTGCCATCTCGCGACGGCGTAGCGCCCGCAGGGCGACGGCTGCGGCGACAGGTTCTTCGGTGCGGTCCAAGATCGCCTCGGCCTCGGCCCACAGCACCTGGTGCGGGCGGGGTTCGAGCTCGGCGTCGTCGCCGAGCCACATGACGGACTTGGGCGAGCGGGTCAGCACGTCGGCCACATAGCGTGACGTGGACAGCACCGACGACAGGTTCTGGGCGGCGTTGCCGGAGTCGCGCAGCAGCTTCAGGTACCAGTGGGTCGAGCCGAGGGTGTCCGACAACCGTCGGAACGCCAGGAGACCAGCGTCGGGGTCGGCGCCGTCGGCGAACCACCCGAGCATCACCGGCAGCAGCTGGCGCTGGATCGCGGCCCGGCGCGACAGGCCCTCTGTGAGCGCAGCGATATGGCGTACCGCTCCGGCGGGGTCGCGGTAGCCGATGGCTGCCAGGCGGGCTTTGGCTGCGTCGGGGGCGAGCCGGGCCTCGTCGGTGGACAGCTGGGCGGTGGCAGGCAGGAGCGGACGGTAGAACATCTCTTCGTGCAGGTGGCGCACGTCACGCTGGGTGGACCGCCACCGTTCGGTGAGCACGTCGGCGCCGCGCATCCCCATCGACCGGGCCAGACGTTCCAGGTCTGCCTCGGCGGTGGGCAGCACATGCGTGCGCTGCAGCCGTGCCAGCTGCAACCGGTGCTCCATGACGCGCAAGAACCGGTAGTGCTGGTCGAGCTGGGCGGCGTGGTCTCGTCCGACGTACCCGACCGATGCCAGCGCTGCCAGCGCCGTCAAGGTGTTGCCCGAGCGGATGGTCTCGTCGGCGCGGCCGTGGACCAGCTGCAGCAGCTGCACAGTGAACTCCACGTCACGCAGCCCGCCGACACCCAGCTTGATCTGCCGGTCTGCCTGCGCACGCGGCAGGTGCTCTTCGACGCGGCGGCGCATGGCCTGGGAGTCTTCGACGAAGTGCTCGCGGGTCACCGCTGACCACACGAACGGTTGGGTCATCTCGACGTACGCGGCACCGAGCCCGGCGTCACCGGCCAGCGGACGGGCTTTGAGCAGGGCTTGGAACTCCCAGGTGCGGGCCCAGCGCTCGTAGTACGTGCGGTGGCTGGCCAAGGTGCGCACCAGCGGGCCGTCTTTGCCTTCGGGGCGCAAAGCAGCGTCCACGGGCCACAGAGCAGGTTCGCCCGACACTGACGAGCAGGCCCGGGCCAACGACGTGGCCAGGCGTGCGCCGACGACCATGGCCTCGTCCTCAGGTGTCCCCTCGCATGGTTCGGCGACGTAGACCACATCCACGTCGGAGACGTAGTTCAGCTCGCGTCCACCGCACTTGCCCATACCGATGACAGCCAGACGGACCCCCGCACCGTGGTCGTCCATCTCCGCGCGCGCCAGGGCCAGGCTCGCCTCCAAGGCTGCGGCGGCCAGGTCGGCCAGCGCCGCGGCGACCTGCGGCATGGTCTGCGCTGGGTCTTCGGCGACGAGGTCCGCCGCGGCGATCCGCACCAACCGGGTGCGGTAGGCCACCCTCATGGCGTCGACACCAGCCGGTCCGCCCGGTTCGGCGACAGGCACGTCAGCGGCAGGGTCAGCACCGACGACGCCCAACAGCTCGGCACGGACCGCACCAGCGTCCACACCGGTCGCGGGTTCGTCGTCGAGCACCGCCAGCAGGGCGTTGGGGTGTGTGGCGACGAAGTTGCCCAGCTCGGTCGACGCGCCGAGCACCGCCAGCAACCGGGCCGCCGCAGGCCCCGGGTCGGCCAGCGCAGCGACGAGCGCCGTACGGGCCGGGCCGGGCCGAACCGCGTCGGCGACTTTCACCAGGCCCAGGGCGGCCAGGTCCGGGTCGGCGACCTCACCGAGCAGGCCAGGCAGGTCGGCGTCAGCGGGGACCACCGCGGTCAGTGCCGCGTCCGCCAGCAGCCGTTCGGTCCGTGCCACGTCTCGCACACCGGCGCGGCCGAGCCTGGCAGCCATAGAAGGGGTGCGGCCAGAACGCCCCGGCGGTCCGCTCATCACAACGACGGCACGAAGCGCGACAGCTCGTACGCGGTGATCTGGGTGCGGTAGTCGGCCCACTCTTTGCGCTTGTTGCGCAAGAAGAAGTCGAACACGTGCTCGCCGAGGGTCTCAGCGACCAGCTCAGACGACTGCATGACGCTGATCGCGGCGTCCAGCGACGTCGGCAACGGGTCGATCCCCATCGCCCGGCGTTCGGCGTCGGTCAGCTCCCACACGTCGTCCTCGGCGCCTTCGGGCAGCTCGTACCCGTTCTTGACGCCCTGGAGCCCGGCGGCGAGGATCACCGCGAACGCCAGGTACGGGTTGACGGCCGAGTCCAGCGCCCGGTACTCCACGCGGGTGGACTGGCCTTTGCCCGGGCTGTACATGGGCACGCGCACCAGCGCCGACCGGTTGTTGTGCCCCCAGCAGATGTACGAGGGGGCTTCTGCCCCGCTCCACAGACGTTTGTAGGAGTTGACGAACTGGTTGGTCACCGCGGTGATCTCCGCTGCGTGGCGCAGCAGCCCGGCGATGAACGACCGGCCGACCTGTGACAGCTCCAGGGGGGCGCCTGGTTCGTAGAACGCGTTGGAGTCGCCCTCGAACAGCGACACGTGGGTGTGCATCCCCGACCCTGGGTGGTCTGACAAGGGTTTGGGCATGAACGACGCGAAGACACCTTGCTCGAGCGCCACCTCTTTGACGATCGTGCGGAACGACATGAGGTTGTCGGCGGTGGTCAGCGCGTCGGCGTAGCGCAGGTCGATCTCGTTCTGGCCGGGCCCGGCCTCGTGGTGGGAGAACTCCACGGAGATACCCATGTCCTCGAGCATGGTGATCGCCTCGCGCCGGAAGTCCTGCCCGGCGCTGCGCACGACGTGGTCGAAGTACCCGCCGCAGTCCACCGGGATGAGGTTGGTGGGGTCCACCGGCGTCTGGAACAGGTAGAACTCCACCTCAGGATGGGTGTAGTAGGTGAATCCCTGCTCTGAGGCGCGTGCCAGCGCCCGGCGCAGCACCTGCCGCGAGTCCGCCGCCGACGGTTCCCCGTCAGGGGTGAACAGGTCGCAGAACATCCGGGCGGTGACCTGTTTCTCACCGCGCCACGGCAACAGCTGGAACGTCGACGGGTCAGGGTGGGCGATCATATCCGCCTCGTACACCCTGGTCAGCCCTTCGATCGCCGACCCGTCGAACCCGATGCCCTCGGTGAACGCCGACTCCAGCTCGGCTGGGGCGATCGCCACCGACTTGAGCACCCCCAGCACGTCGGTGAACCACAGCCTCAACGACCGGATGTTTCGTTCCTCGACGGTCCGTAACACGTAGTCCTGCTGCCTGTCCATACCCCCATCCTGCCCGATCACCGCCCGATCAGCCGCATGCGACAGGCCAGCACGAGCCCCGGCAGCCGGGCGGCGCACCACCCGGCAGCCGACCGGCGCACCGGCACAGGTCGCACAGTAAACGGCCCCTCGTCCCGGACTGACCCAGTGCCGCGGGACGAGGGGCCGTGTCTCCTGGTCAGGCCTCGGCAGGCTGGACAGCCAGGTCGGAGCCCGGGACGATCTCAGAGGCTGGTGCTTCCGAGCGCTTGAAGAGCCCGAGAGCGCCTTTGAGGCCCAGTGTCATGACGATGTTGACCAGGAAGCACGCCAGCGCCACGAAGAGCAGCACGCCGCTGGCCGCTGCCAGGACCATCTCCCAGCGGAACTCGCCACCGGTGTACATGGTGCGCCGCAGCATGCCCTGCAACCCGGCCATACCCATGAACGCACCCATGCCGATACCGCCGACCAGGTGGCACCAGAAGTGGACGTTCGCCAGCTTGGTGCTCCACAGCTCGGCGCCGTTGGTCAAGATCGGCAGCAGGAAGTACACCGCTGCGTACAGCGTCATGGTCAACCCGACCAGCACGGCCACGTGGACGTGCGGCCCGACGATCCACTGGGTGTTGTGCAGCACACGGTTCAGGCCAGCGTCGGCCTGCATGATGCCGGCGGGCACCGCCAGCGCGAAGCCGAGCAGACCGCCGATGAGGAACTTCAGCGGGAACGTCATCTTCAAAGGACGGGCCTGCCACAACGTCACCATGGCGATGAAGAAGGCCAGCCCTTGGGTGACGAGCTCGAGCGCTGTGACGAACTCGCCCGACCCCATCTTCAGCGCCGCAGGCTGGGCCTGGTCGGACAGCAGGTGGTGGCTCCACACCGTCCACGACACGACGAGCTCGAGGCCGAGGGCAAAACGCGCCCAGCGTGCCATGAACACCTCGCGGCCGGTGATGAGCTGCACGAGCAGGTACCAGGCACCAGCGACGAACACCAGCACAAGACCGTCGGCGACGAGGTCCAGGCCCCACCAGTACCAGTTCTTGTACAGCAGCGCGTCGACGGAGGTGTTGCTCAGGTCGTTGCCGAAGATCTTCGCGACCATGAACACCAAGATCAGCACACCCGAGAACGTGATGATGAGCACGTTGAACAGCACGTCGACCGAACCACGGGCGATGGCTGCGACCGGCAGGCTCACCAGGTGCTCTTGTGGTTTGCGCCAGCTCAGCTTGCCCTGGAAGAGCAGCTTCCAGCTCGTCAGGCCCAGAGCGTCGCCGAGCAACGCGCCCGGACGCTGACGGGTCCAGCCTTCAGGGGTGAAGGTGATCGTCTTGAACAGGTTGATCACGTACAGCAGCGTGCCGACCATCACCACGGCGATCCCGACGATGAACAACGCACCCGAGACCGGGTTGAACTGGTCGAAGTCGGCCGGCAGCGGCCAGTAGAGCGTGTACAGCGGGGCGTAGTGCGTCAAGAACCCGTCGAGCCAGAAGGTGAAGACACCGCCGACGATGAGCCACAGGGTCCAGTTGGCCATCTTGTAGGACCACAGCGGTTTCTTCATGAGGAACGGGACGAGGAACAAGAACGCACCAAACACCATGAGGTAGCTGGCGCCGAAGATCCCGACCAGCGGATGGGCCGACAGCATGGCGAAGTACCGTTCGAAACCGTCTTCCTCGGTTCCCAGGAAGCTCATCGGCTTGACCTGGTTGACCCGCATGAGCATGCCTTCGATGACGGCAAACGCATAGTAGACCAGCCCGAACACCACGAACTTCAGTGTGAGCTTCTGCAGCGGTGTGAGGGTTGAGACCTTGAACGTACCCTTGTTCCCGTTGAGGAGGGTATCGGTGAATGTGCTCATGTCAGTGCCTCACTTCCCGCAGCCGGTCACGTTGATGACGTTCTTGACCCCGACGTCGGCACCCAGGGGCCCGGCGTACTCCGTGGAACGGATGGTGTACAGGCCGTCATCGACGAAGGTCCACCGCAGCTCGTTGGGGTGCTGCGGCACCACCTGCATCTGGGCTTCCATCGAACCGTCGGGACGGAAGATGCCGAACCCGTACGTGTTGTCGTTGGTCTGCACCGAGAACTTCACCAGCTCGCCGCAGGGCACGTCGGGCAGCACAGCACCGGTCGGTGCGCCCGCGGTCCCGTGCGGTGCCAGCGCCGGCGCGGACTCGAACGGCCACCCAGCGCGCCATTCGGCCTTGGCGGCGGTGCCGTCGACGTCGGTCTTGCCGATCGACAGCTCATAGGTCGCCACGACGTCGGAGTCCGAGCCGAACAGGTCGTCCTTCACCCACGGGATGGTGGCGTAGGTGGTG
>Ga0123354_10000077_pt1 | contig 75058 bp, 70 predicted proteins | sample TergutLab28metaG_2_FD_97872 | JGI IMG/M metagenome (GOLD analysis project Ga0123354, IMG submission 97872) | Labiotermes labralis P4 segment gut microbial communities from Petit-Saut dam, French Guiana - Lab288 P4 | ecosystem: Host-associated > Arthropoda: Insects > Digestive system > Gut ... | reverse complement strand
TTACGATTGTCGATCGTTGCATCTTACGTGAACGGGCAGACAAAAGCAACACGATTTTGCGAATGTCGTAGCATGTTTGTCACTGACTGAGGGGCGCTTCCCAACCCATTTTTACGAATACCTCAAAAAACAACATCAATGTTTCTTCGCGGCGGCGGCGTACAAACGCACGATACTGGTTTGAACATTTTCCGAATAAACCGGCAATTCATCTTCCAGAATCTGCCGCGCGTGATCCTGGAGGCCGCACTGATTGCAATGAAGAATGGCATCCGAGCAGGCATGAAATTTTTCATGCGCCTTGCTTAGTGCCCGATACTCGAAAAGATTGCCGTACCGCCGGTGTGCCGGGCCGAGAAGCCAGCGCTGCAACAAAAAAGGCGGCGTCTTGCTTTTTTCAGGAAAATCGAGCGTCCGGTCAACCTGAAGACGCACCAAATCTTCGAGGCAGGTCGTCCATGTCTTATGGAGATCCAAAACCTGCTTTATGTTGAAATCGTGACTGTTCTTGTTGCTTGCGGTCAGATCGGAGGTGGCGCTGTCAGAAAGAAGCTCGTCCCTCAACCAATTCATCCATTTCATGTTTCCCCCTTGGTCATTCTTGTGTCTATGGTTGACACATCAATAGGGTTATTTTATCGCTTTTGGAGTGGTTTACCCATGCTATGCTTGTAACATTTCATGGTCGTAAGCTCATCCAGCAGCAGCGCAAGACCGCTTCTGCCGGTGGGAATGAAGAATGATTCCTTTTTCATGACACGCGGCCTGCGCGAGGGCGTGAGTTTTTGACCGGCTCGCAAAAACGACTTGGCGCTCACTCCTCGGCTCGGGTATTCTTGCGTCGTTGATCTTCATATATTTCAAAGCACCTTCATGGCGAGCAGACTCCGATCTTTTTTCAGCAAACGTAGAGATGGAACACCTATGTCATGTGAGGGGGGGGGGGTAAACAGCCTTTCCCGGCAGGTCACTTTTACTCTCCGGCGATCGACGTTGAAGAATTAGCCCGACGAGAAGCCGAGTTATGGTCGGTCACGCCGCCGACGGTTCTGGGGATTGATTTCAACGAGCGCAGCCACCATCAAATTCTTTCGGAGGATTTCCCCCGCTTCATCGGTGATTACGACTATCCCGAAAGCGAAAATGAAGTTACCCACGAAACCGATTTCTTCACCCGAAACAGCCAATTCAGTTGGCTGGATGCCAGAGCGGTATTCGTGTTGATGCGGAAGTGGCGCCCCTCCCGTGTCATCGAAGTAGGCTCCGGTTTTTCCTCTCTGTTAATGGCGGATATCAACCGCCGCTTTCTGGACGGGAAGTGTCAGATCACCTGTATCGAGCCTTATCCGCGCCCGTTCCTGAAACAAGGCGTTCGGGGCATCGCAAAACTCATTGAAGAAAAAGTGCAGCAAGTGCCGCCGGAAACTTTTGAAGCGCTGGAAAGCGGCGACATTTTGTTTATTGATTCTTCCCATGTTTCAAAAACGGGGAGCGATGTCAATTATCTGTATTTTGAGATTCTCCCGCGCTTGAAAACCGGGGTGAAAATACACATCCACGATATTTTTTTGCCGAACGAGTATTTGAAAGACTGGGTGTTGAAAGAGGGCAGAAGCTGGAACGAGCAATACCTTTTACGCGCGTTGCTCATGTATTCTTCGGCGTTCAAAGTCGTTTTCGGGTGTTCTTACGCTTTTACCGTCATGCCTGAAAAGGTCAAAACCGCGCTTTCACTTCCCAACGGCTGCACTTTCAGCGGTGGAAGTTTCTGGATAGAAAAAACATAAAGCGGATATACCGCAGAGGGGTTACGACATTACAATCATGGACGGTACCACATTGAAATTCCCGATCAGAATTTCAATTTGATCGGGAACGCCGGAATTTTTAGGGTAAAAACGATAAAATAAACGAAAGGCCCTGTTGGCTGACTTCAGTCCTTGGCCGAATCTTTAGTTGAGGTTTCTTTCTGCGCGCCATGACTACTACTTCTTCCTTATTTTCCCCGCCCCGCCCCGTCGCATTGATGATTCTCGATGGTTTCGGGGTGCGCGACGACGCTCCCGACAACGCCATCACCCGCGCCAAGATGCCGTTCTGGCGCAGTCTTTTGGCGCGTTGCCCGCACACCACGCTGCAAACGAGCGCGCTGCGGGTCGGCCTGCCGGAAGGGCAGATGGGCAATTCCGAAGTTGGGCACTTGAACATCGGCGCCGGTCGCGTGGTATGGCAGGATTTGACGCGGGTCGATCAGGCGCTGGCGGCGTGCGGTCGCGGCGAACCCAATGAGTTGACCGACTCGGAGGCTTTCCAAACTGCCATCAACGCTGCCCGTCAACCGAACACGACGCTTCATCTTTTCGGCTTGTTGTCGCCGGGCGGGGTGCACAGTCACGAGGCGCATTTTCAGGCGTTCGTTCGGCTGGCGGCGGCGCGGGGCGTCTCGCACATTGCCGTGCATGCCTTTCTCGATGGCCGCGACACGCCGCCGCAGAGCGCGGCGACGTCGCTGGCGGCGATGCAAGCCGTGTGCGACGAGGTGTCGCGCCCGCTTTCCGTGCAGGCGCGGATCGCCACACTGTGCGGGCGCTATTACGCGATGGATCGCGACAAGCGCTGGGAGCGCGTCGAACGGGCGTATCGGTTGCTGACCGAGGGCGTTGCCGAGTTTGAGTGCGACGACGCGCAAGCCGGGTTGGCGGCGGCTTATGCGCGCGGCGAGACCGATGAGTTTGTGAAGCCGACGCTGGTGCGGGTGAAGAGCGACGCCCCTCAAGGCATGCGCGACGGCGATGTGGTGGTGTTTCTGAATTTCCGCGCCGACCGGGCGCGGCAACTGACGCAGGTATTTACCGATCCGGCGTTCGACGGTTTTCCGCGCGCGAAAGTGCCGAAGCTGGCGGCGTTCGTAACGCTGACCTCCTACGGTGAGGCGTTCGCGGCGTTGCCGGTGATCTTTCCGCCGCAAGCGATCGAGCAACCGTTGGGGGCGTATGTTGCGCAGCTCGGGTTGAAGCAGTTGCGCATCGCCGAGACCGAAAAATACGCGCATGTGACGTATTTCTTCAACGGCGGCGTCGAGACGGTTTCGCCCGGCGAAGACCGGATTCTAGTGCCGTCGCCGAAAGTGGCCACTTACGATTTGCAACCGGCGATGAGCGCGGTCGAGGTGACCGACCGGCTGGTCGAGGCCATCGACAGCGGCCAATACGACTTGATCGTTGTCAACTACGCCAACGGCGACATGGTCGGCCACACCGGTAAATTCGACGCGGCGGTGACGGCGGTGGAAACACTGGACGCCTGCCTCGCGCGGGTGATCGGCGCGCTCGAACGGGCGGGCGGCGAAGCGCTGATTACCGCCGACCACGGTAATGCCGAGATGATGTTTGACCCGGCTACCGGCCAACCCCACACCGCGCACACGCTCAATCCGGTGCCGCTGGTTTACGTTGGTCGTCCGGCGCAGCTTGCCGAGGGCGGCGCGCTGTGCGATCTGGCGCCGACCGTGCTGCGGTTGATGGGGCTGTCGGCGCCGCCCGCGATGACCGGCCATTCGTTGGTAACATTTCCCGACAAGATGGTATAAAACGGAAAATCGTTATATCCTGAAAAACTTTCGCAACCGCAACATTTTTTTCTTCTTTTGAACATGCGCAATTTTCTGAAAAAAGCCGGCCTGATCGGGCTGGGTATCGCTCTGGGCATTTTGTTGTCGGTGCACTTTTCGGCCATCGCCGAGCAAGAAAGCAAGCCCGCGATTCCGTATGAAGACTTGCAACTGCTCGCTTCGGTCTTCGGTAAAATCAAAAGCTCTTACGTCGATCAAGTGCCCGACGACAAGTTGATCCGCGAAGCGATTAACGGCATGGTGCACGGGTTGGATCCGCATTCCGATTTTCTCGATGGCCGCGAGATCGAAGATTTGAAGGTGACGACGCAGGGGAAGTTCGGTGGGCTTGGCATCGAAGTCAGCGGCGAGAACGATATCGTCAAAGTCGTGTCGCCGATTGAAGATACGCCGGCGTTTCGCGCCGGCATCAAGGCGGGCGATCTCATCGTCAAAATCGACGACACGGTGACGCGTGGTCTGACGCTGTCGAAAGCGGTGGACATGATGCGCGGCAAACCCGGCACCAGCATCACGTTGACCATCGTGCGCAAAGACGAAACGATGCCGCTGGTGTTCAAGCTCATGCGCGAAGAAATCAACATCAAGAGCATTCGCTCCAAGATGGTCGAGCCGGGTTACGGCTACATTCGCATTCGCAGTTTCCAGGAGCGCACCGGCGAAGACCTCGTGCAAGCCATCAAGGCGATGTACAAGGAGGAAAAGGATCTGAAAGGTTTGGTGCTTGATTTGCGCAGCAATCCGGGCGGGCTGTTGTCGCAAGCGGTGTCGGTGTCGGCGGCGTTTTTGCCGAAAGACGCGATGGTCGTTTACACCGAAGGCCGCATCGCCGAAGCGCACATGGAGTTGAAAGCGCGGCCGCGCGATTATCTGACGATGGCCGGCAAGGGCTTGCTCGCCAAAGATTATCTCTCCGATTTGCCGGCGATGATCAAAACCGTGCCGATCGTGTTGCTGATCGACGGCGGTTCGGCGTCGGCCTCCGAGATCGTTGCGGGCGCGTTGCAGGATAACCAGCGCGCGGTCGTGATGGGCGCGCAATCGTTCGGCAAAGGTTCGGTGCAAACCATCATGCAAATCGACGCGACGCACGCGCTGAAGCTGACTACCGCGCGCTACTTCACGCCGTCGGGGCGCTCGATTCAAGCGAAGGGAATCGAGCCGGACATCGCGGTGGACGATGGCCGCGACGTGTTGCGCATTCGCGAAGCCAACCTCGAACACCACATGATCACGCCGGAAAATGAAAAGGTGGACGATAAGGTAAACGATAAGGTCAACGACAAAGCCAACGACAAAGCGAAAGGCGCGGCGGAGGAAGCCAACGCCAAAACGCCGCCGAGTGATAACGATCAGAAAGCGCCGCCGGTGCGGTTTGAATTCGGTTCACCGGAAGATTTTCAATTGCAGCAAGCGTTGAATCAGTTGAAAGGCTTGCCGGTGATCGCGGCGAAGAAAGAAGAAAAGAAAGAAGGCGAAGCGGACGACAAAAGCGCTGACGACAAAGCGGCGGATAAAAAAGCGCCATCGGAAAAAGCGCCGAATGGAACACCGGATGCGCCGCCGAGCGCGCCAAGCAAGCCGTAAGGAAAGGAACGAAACATCATGGCGCTCAATTCCACCCAACGGTTTTCTGATCGTGTTGCCAATTACGTGCGTTATCGGCCGGGCTATCCGGCGGAACTGGTGACGTTTCTGCACGAGACCTGCGGCGTTCCCGTCCGCGCCAAAATCGCCGACATTGGCGCGGGTACCGGCATCTCCAGCAAATTGTTGCTTGATGCCGGACATCCGGTCATCGCGGTGGAGCCGAACGATGCGATGCGGCAAGCCGCCGACCAATGGTTGTCCGGCTATCCGAACTATTCGAGCGTCGCCGCGCCTGCCGAACAAACCACCTTGCCCGACGCCAGTGTCGATCTGGTCGCCGCCGCGCAAGCCTTTCACTGGTTCGACCGCGAAAAAGTGCGAGGCGAGTTTGCGCGCATCCTGCGTCCCGATGGTTTGGTGGCGCTGTTCTGGAACATTCGTTTGCTCGACGGCAGCGATTTCTTGCGCGGCTACGAAACGCTGCTGCGAACGTACGGCGTCGATTACAGCGCGGTGGCCGAGCGCTACAGTGATGATGCCGACATGCAAGCCTGGTTCGGCGCGGGGCTGCGCCACATCGGCCATTTTCATTACGTGCAAAAACTGGATTTCGACGGCTTGCGCGGACGCTTACTGTCTTCGTCGTATGTGCCGCAAGCCGGGCATCCCAACCACGAACCGGCGATGCAAGCGCTCAGAACGCTGTTCGATACTACCGCTCGGCAAGGTGTTGTCGATTTCGCTTACGATACCCGAATCTACGTCGGGAAGTTGTGAATGAAGTGAGTAGGGGTGCTTCATGAAGCGCCCCTGCGATCAACCAATGCCAGCGCGCGGGTGGGTTTGAAGCCCACCCCTACTGCACCACGTAATGTTTGTTTCGCACGACGATGACCGGCGGCACGCGCGTTTTTTCAAAAGCATCGTAGCCCTGTTTGAGTTCTTTCCAGAAGTTATACCAGCGGTTGGTTTTGTACGACGCCAGCGCTTCGTCGGTCAAGCGGAACGGAAACACTTGCACATCGAACGCCGATTGCCCTTTGCGCAGCGCCGCATCGGCCAGCGTGTAAATTTCTTCGATGCCTTCGTCGCCCATCGCGTAGCAGCCGATAGAGACGCAATTGCCGTGCACCATCAACGCACTGCCGGTGCGTTGCCAGGCGTGGTCGTAAGTGTTCGGGTAACCCAGATCGAACGACAAATGATAATTGCTGTACGGATTCATCTGCGTCGCCGCCACCCGATAAAAGCCTTCGGGCGCTTGCCAGTCGCCGACTTTTTGTTTGGGCCCCAGCCCGCCCGAGTAGGTGCAGATCGGATAGGTTTTGAACAAGACATAGCGGCGATCCGCTGCGCGTATCCACACTTCCAGTTCTTTCGATTTTTTAAAGATACGAATGAAAACAGGCGCGCCCCATTCCAGATTCTTTTTGGCCAGCGCTTGTTGCAATTCCGGCGTTACCCGCGCCGCTGCCGCTTTGGAGCGGGAACTTTCCGTCGGCGTTGCCGCGTCGGCGTGCCACGCCGACAGCGCCACCGCTATCAGTAATGCCGTTATTGCCGCTGTGACTCGCATTTTCGTTCTTTCGGGTGGAGATAATCGGCGGATCGCGCGTTGTCGTTTGACCGTCCGATGGCGGATTGTACAGAAAAAAGCGGGCGCTTTATGGAAGAAAGGGTAACGGGAAGAACCTATCTCTTTTAACGACCCTCGCAAAAATCGAGTGCCCCTTTTCAAAAAAGGGTTTGCAAAAAAGATTACTGAAATATAATGAAGCCGTGGCGCCGGAGGACGGGAGTGTCGGCTTTCGGCGCAAAAAATATCCCTTGCGGTCTAGGAGCTCGATCATGGCAACCCGTTTTGATCTGTCGCATCCCCCGTTTGATCTGCTCACCCCGGCAGAGGCTTCGGCGCTGTCGGATGCTGCCGATGTTTTGTTTTTCTGCGATGATCAGGAAATTCTTCAGGCCGGCGGCTCGGTGGATTCGCTTTATCTGGTGCTGAAGGGTCTCGTGCGCGAAATGTCCGCCGAAGAAATTGTCGGCGTTTATGGCGAGTTTGAGACTTTCGATTGCCGCGCGTTGGCGACGGGAAAAACGATTCACCGTTTTGAGGCGCACGAAGAAGCTTTGCTGTGCGCTTTCCCGCGACAGGAAGTGCTCGCGTTGACCGAAAAAAATCCGGCGTTCGGCGCGTATTTTTTTGCGACGGTTTCCGACAAGTTCGGGCAGTTGGCGAAAAAGCGGGATCGTCGCGAGTGGCAAAATCTTTTCACGGCGAAGATCAGCGACATCGGTTTTCGTCAGCCAGTTTTCATCGATGCGAATCAAACCGTCGTTGACGCGGCGCGGCTCATGAAGGCGCAGCGCTGTCGTTCTCTGTTCGTGCGCGACGGCGAAAGGACGGGGCTTTTTACTACCGGCGATTTTCGCGACATCGTGGCGAACGCCGTCCCCGGCGATACGCGATTGCGAGATCGCGCGCAGTTTTCGCTGCTGAGTTGCGACAAGGACGATTTTCTTTTCAATGCGCTGTTGTTGATGACGCGGCAAAACATTCACCGCATCGTCGTCACGGAGAAAGAGCTTCCCGTTGGCGTATTGGCGCAAATCGACCTTCTTTCTTATTTCTCCAACCACTCGCATCTCATCTCGCAGCAGTTGGAAATGGCGACGACCGTCGGCGATCTTGCCAAAGTGGCGCAGGACATGGAAGCGCTGGTCGAATCGCTGGCGACTCAAGGCATGAAGATGCCGCAGTTGGCGCGATTGATTCAGGTGTTGAGCACGCGACTGATGGCGCGTCTCTGGCAGATGGTGGCGTCGCCGACGGTTTTTGCCGGTTGCGCGTTGCTGGCGTTGGGGTCGGAAGGACGCGGCGAGCAGATTCTGAAAACCGATCAGGACAACGCTTTGATCGTCGGCGACGGGCTGGATGAAAACGAAGTCGCGCAGGCCGCCGAAAATTTCACCGAGCAAATGTTGCGACTGGGGTATCCGCTTTGTCCGGGCGGGATCATGGTGAGCAATAAAGAGTGGCGGCACACGGCGCAGGAGTGGATTCGGACGCTGCATCATTGGGCGCGGCAATCGCAGGGTGATCCGCTGATGAATCTGGCCATTTTCCTCGACGCCGACACGATTTCGGGGCCGCCCGCGTGGCTGGCGATCTGTCGCGATGCTTTGCGCGCGGGCGTGCTCGACGATGCCACCTGGTTTTCACGAATGGCGCTGCCGGTCGAGCAATTCCCGAATCAGAAAGCGGACGGCGGCTTCTGGTGGCAACTGCTCAACCGCGAAGGCAGCGCTCATTTGGACATCAAAAAGGCCGGCATCTTTCCGCTGGTGCACGGCATTCGCGTGCTGGCGCTGGAAACGAACGTGATGGCGACCAACACGTTCGATCGGCTCGACGCGCTGGTGTCGAAGAACGTGTTAAAGAAAACGATGGCGGACGATATTTCGGAGGCGTTGGCTTTCCTGATGCACTTGCGACTGGAGGCGGGGCTGGAAATGTTGCGTATCAAGAAAAGTTTGAGCAACGAGATCGACACGGCGTCGCTGTCGATGCTGGACAAGGATTTGCTGAAGGACGCGCTGCAAGTCGTCAAGCGGTTCAAGCATATGATCAATCAGCGTTATCACCTCGACAGGTTTTGAAATGCAGGGATCGTTATGGAAAACCTGGCAGCGGCAGCGGCGCCTGCGCCGTCTGCAAGAACCTTACCGTACTTTGCTCAGCACGGACGATGGCGCGCTGGTCAGCATCGATTGCGAAACCACTTCGCTGAAAGTGAAAGAAGCGGAGATTTTGTCGATCGCGGCAGTTTGCATCAAGGGCAACCGGCTTTATGCAAGCGATGCGTTTTATACGCTGATCAAGCCGCAGAAGGCGATCGACAATGAGAACGTTCGCGTGCATGGTTTGCGGCCGCGCGACGTCAGTTCCGGCTTGCCGCTTCAGGAAGCGCTGGAAAAGTTTCTCCAATTCATCGGCGGAAAAACTTTGCTGGGTTATTACCTGCAATACGACGTGGCGGTGTTGAACAAATACCTCCAGCCGATGCTGGGCACCGTTTTGCCCAACCGCGAGGTCGAAGTTTCCGGCCGTTATTACGATTGGCGATTTGCCGGCTACCCGGATTCCTATATTGACCTGAGTTGGGAGACAATTATTAAAGGTCTTCACATTCCGCAATTGCCACGGCATGACGCAATGAATGACGCAATCACGGTCGCCATGATGTATCTGGCGCTGCAAGCGCGAGGTTTCGGTGTAACCACTGTCCACCCCGAACAAAAAACATAGAAAAGTCGCGGACTTGCAAAAACATTTTGACGAAAGGGTTAAAAACTAAAAAATAACCCTATGCAAAGTAGAGGTGATAAACCCTTTTTGAGATGAGGCTAAATTTCATAAGAGATCGCTTTTTTTAAGCTGTCCCCAGAATACAACATCGTCAATCATTTGTTTTTTTGTCGCGTTTTTTGGTTCCCCCCTCTTTTCACATCCAAAAAACCTGATAATCTATTTCACGGGTTAACCCATTATTAACTAGGAGGGAAAAAATGGCCTCGGAACTGACTCAACGGATTCAGCAAAACCCACAGTATCAGCAGTTACTTAAAACTCGCAATACTCTGGGTTGGTCGCTGACCATCGTAGTGCTTCTGGCTTACTACGGCTTTATCGCAATCATCGCGTTCGACAAATCGTTGTTCGCTACACCGGTCGCAGAAGGGTGGTTTACAACCTGGGGAATTCCTGCCGGGTTTGGCGTCATCGTTTTGACGATTGTTTTAACTGCAATTTACGTTCAAAAGGCCAATCGTGATTTTGATCGCATGGTAGAGGAAATTCTTCAAAAAGAGGTGAAGTCATGAGAGTAACGGAACAAAGAGTTTCCCCACAAGCGAAAACCCTCAAGACAGCAGGTTTCTCTGCTGTCGCTTTGTTGATGGCGATTCTGCCCAGCCTCAGTTGGGCGGCAGAAGCCATCGGTGAAACGCAGAAACAGGAAACCAACTGGGTGGCGATCGGCATGTTCGTGTTTTTCGTCTTGATCACGCTGGGGATCACCAAATGGGCAGCCTCGCGCACCCGTTCGGCGGCGGATTTCTACACCGCCGGCGGCGGCATCACCGGCTTCCAGAACGGGTTGGCCATCGGCGGCGACTACATGTCGGCGGCGTCCTTCCTGGGGATTTCCGCGATGGTCATGGCATCCGGTTTTGACGGCTTGATTTACGCCATCGGTTTTCAGGTGGGCTGGCCGATCATCACCTTCCTGATCGCTGAACGTCTGCGTAACCTCGGCCGGTTCACCTTCGCCGACGTGATCGCCTACCGCTTCAAACAAACGCCGGTTCGGATCTTCGCCGCTGCCGGAACGCTGGTTGTCGTGGCGTTTTACCTGATCGCGCAAATGGTCGGCGCCGGACAGCTTATCAAACTGCTGTTTGGTCTGGACTACATCTACGCTGTCGTCATCGTCGGTGTGCTGATGATGGTCTACGTGTTGTTCGGCGGGATGACGGCAACGACGTGGGTGCAAATCGTCAAGGCGTGTATGCTGTTGGGCGGCGCTACCTTCATGGCGTTCATGGTCATGCTGCATTACGGGTTCAACCCCGAAAAACTTTTTGCGGCAGCGATCGACGTCAAGAAGAGCACCACGACCATGGGCCCGGGCGGCTTCGTCTCCAACCCCATCTCGGGAATCTCTCTGGGGATGGCGCTGATGTTCGGTACCGCCGGTTTGCCGCACATTCTGATGCGCTTCTTCACCGTGCCTAACGCCAAAGAAGCGCGCAAGAGTGTGATGTGGGCGACAACGTGGATCGGCTATTTTTACCTGCTGACCTTCATCATCGGCTTCGGCGCCATCGTTTTCGTCAGCAAGAACCCCGAATTCCTTGACCCGAACGGCGCACTGCGCGGCGGCGCCAACATGGCGGCGGTTCACTTGGCCAACGCTGTCGGCGGCAATGCCTTCCTCGGCTTCATGTCGGCGGTGGCATTCGCGACGATTCTCGCCGTGGTAGCGGGGCTGACGCTCTCCGGCGCGTCGGCGGTTTCCCATGACATCTACGCTTCGGTCATCAAGAAGGGCAAAGCCACTTCGCAAGAAGAACTGCGTGTTTCCAAGATCACCACCATCGGTCTGGGCATCGTCGCCGTCTTGCTGGGCATCGCGTTCGAGAAACAGAACGTCGCCTTCATGGTGGGGCTGGCCTTCGCCATCGCGGCATCGGCAAACTTCCCGGCGTTGTTCCTCTCGATCCTCTGGAAGAGATGCACGACTAAGGGCGCAGTGATCGGCGGCTTCATCGGCCTGATCTCGGCGCTGACGATGACCGTGTTGTCGCCCGCCGTTTGGGAAGCCACGTTGGGCTTTGCCAAGGGCAGCGCACCGTTCCCGTACTCGTCGCCGGCGATCTTCTCGATGCCTCTGGCGTTCATCTGCATCTGGATCTTCTCCATGCTCGATACCGGCGCGCAAGCGAAGAAAGAACAGGAAGACTTCGAAGATCAGAAGATTCGTTCGGAAACCGGGCTGGGCGCCTCCAAAGCGTCTTCGCACTAAAGAACAGAGACCAATCCGCTGCCGACATTGTTCGGCGCGGACAAGTCTCGATGTACCAGAAAAAGCTGCCCCGAAAGGGGCGGCTTTTTTATTGGGGATCAGAGCGGTAGGGGCGCTTCGAGAAGCGCTCTTGCACGGAAGACTCCGTCGCATCCAATAGTCGTCATTCTTAGGTTGACGGTGAGCGCAGTGAACTCCAACACAACGCAACACCGGCCCGTTCCTCACCCCTGCCTGCGCAATGGCTTTTATCAGATGACTTGCGTCCCAACGACGTTCTCCAAAAAATACTTGTGCACCCTCGTGTCGCTCGTCAACTCGGGGTGAAACGCTACCGCCAGCAAGCGGCCTTCGCGCAGCGCCACCGGTTCGCCGTTGTGCGTCGAAAGCACTTTGACGTTCGCGCCCCATTCGGCGAAACGCGGCGCGCGAATGAACACGGCGCGCACTTCGCCGCCATCCGCGCCTTCAAACGGCAGCAAAGTTTCGAACGAAGCGATCTGTCGTCCGTAGGCGTTGCGCTTGATCGTCACGTCCATCAGGCCGAGCGGCACTTGATCGGGCAACGCGCCTTCGATTTTGGACGCGAGAAGAATTGCGCCCGCGCAAGTGCCGAAGAGCGCCATCCCTTGCGCGTGATGCGCACGGATGGCGTCGTACAAGCCATAAAGCGCCATGAGTTTGGCGATAGCGGTGGATTCTCCGCCGGGGATGATGAGGCCGTCGCAATCGGCGAGGTCTTCCGGTCGTCGCACGTCAACGGTTGACGCGCCCAGCGCGCCAACCATCTCGCGGTGTTCCCGAAAAGCGCCCTGAAGCGCCAACAGGCCGATCTTCACTTACCAGCCCCGCTCCTGCATGCGTTCCGACGGGGGAATCGTATCGATGTTGATGCCGACCATCGCTTCGCCGAGATGGCGCGAAACCCGCGCAATCGTTGCTGCGTCCTGATAATTCGTTGTCGCTTCGACGATGGCGCGGGCGCGCTTCGCCGGATCACCGGATTTGAAGATGCCCGAACCGACGAATACGCCGTCGCAACCGAGTTGCATCATCAGCGCGGCGTCGGCGGGCGTCGCAATACCGCCCGCGCTGAAATTCACGACGGGAAGCTTTTTGTTTTTGGCAACCCACGCGACGAGTTCGTACGGCGCTTGCAGTTCTTTCGCCGCCGCGAACAGTTGCTCGTCGCGCAAGCCGGCAATAGAAGCGATCTGATCGGTGACGGCGCGCATGTGGCGAACGGCCTCGACCACGTTGCCCGTGCCGGGCTCGCCTTTCGTGCGCACCATCGCTGCGCCTTCGGCGATGCGGCGAAGCGCTTCGCCGAGATTGCGGCAACCGCATACGAACGGCACCGCGAAATTCCACTTGTTGACGTGATGTTCTTCGTCAGCGGGCGTCAGCACTTCGCTCTCGTCGATAAAATCCACGCCGAGCGATTGCAGCACTTGCGCTTCGGCGAAATGGCCGATGCGGCACTTCGCCATGACCGGAATTGAAACAGCGTTGATAATTGCTTCGACAATCGTCGGGTCGGCCATGCGGGCAACACCGCCGACGGCGCGGATGTCCGCCGGCACCCGTTCGAGCGCCATCACCGCCACTGCGCCCGCGTCCTCGGCGATTCTGGCTTGCTCCGGCGTCACGACATCCATGATGACGCCGCCTTTCATCATCTCGGCAAAGCCGGTTTTCACGCGCAGCGTGCCTGTTGTATCTTCACTCACGATTTGTCCTGTTAAGGGTTGTTTCATTGGGGGCGCTTATTTTAACCCAGAACGGCATATTGGAAAATTGAGGCACCTGCTCGCAGGGAATGGCGTTGGAGGGGGCATCGCCGCTAAGGAGGCACTGAGTCATACTCTACCGGATCGCAAGATTCTTCAATGTCGTCAATCAAAAACAGGGCAACGCGCGCCAACAACCACATTGAAAGTGGTGCTAATTCAGACTTGCGCGAGCGTCGCTCATGGTGCATGATTACAGTTTATCTGTCGCGCGCCCTGTGATTGATCTTCGGGCGCTTCTTGTTTGACTTGCATGACCATCCTCTCAAAAGGAGTTTCTATGAAGTACCAGCACATCAAAATCCCGGCTGGCGACAAGATTACCGTCAACGCCGATTTCACTCTCAACATCAGCGATCATCCGATCATCCCTTACATTGAAGGCGACGGTATCGGTGTCGATATTTCACCGGTCATGATTCAGGTCGTGGATGCGGCGGTCAACAAAGCCTATGGCGGCAAACGCAAGATCAGTTGGATGGAGATTTACTCCGGCGAAAAAGCGACCCACGTTTACGATAAAGATACCTGGTTGCCGGATGAAACGCTGCATGCGTTGAAAGAATACGTTGTTTCGATCAAAGGACCGTTGACCACGCCGGTCGGCGGCGGCATCCGCTCGCTCAACGTGGCGCTGCGGCAAGAGTTGGATTTGTATGTTTGCTTACGGCCGGTGCGTTACTTCAAAGGCGTGCCGTCGCCGGTCAAAGCGCCCGAAAAAACCGACATGGTGATCTTCCGCGAAAACTCGGAAGACATCTACGCGGGCATTGAGTGGCAAGAAGGCACGCCGCAAGCGAAGAAAGTCATCGACTTTTTCCAGAAGGAAATGGGCGTCAAGAAAATTCGTTTTCCGGAAACCTCCGGGATCGGCGTCAAGCCGGTGTCGCGCGAAGGCACCGAGCGGCTGGTGCGCAAAGCGATTCAATACGCTATCGACAACAACAAACCGTCGGTGACTTTTGTGCACAAAGGCAACATCATGAAGTTCACCGAAGGCGCGTTCCGCGATTGGGGTTACGGGCTGGCGCAAAAAGAATTCGACGCGCAGTTGATCGATGACGGCCCGTGGTGTCGGGTCACGAATCCGAAGACCGGCAAAGATATCGTGATCAAAGACGTGATTGCCGACGCCTTCCTGCAACAAATTCTGCTGCGTCCCGCCGAATACAGCGTGATCGCAACGCTGAATCTGAACGGCGATTACATTTCCGACGCGCTGGCGGCGCAAGTTGGCGGCATCGGTATCGCGCCGGGCGCCAACCTGTCGGACTCGGTGGCGATGTTTGAAGCCACGCACGGCACCGCGCCGAAGTATGCCGGTAAAGATTACGTCAACCCCGGTTCGATCATTCTTTCGGCGGAAATGATGTTGCGTCACATGGGTTGGGTCGAAGCGGCCGATCTCATCATCTCGTCGATGGAAAAAGCGATTCAGGCGAAACAAGTGACTTACGATTTCGCGCGGCTGATGGAAGGCGCCAATCAAGTTTCCTGCTCGGGATTCGGAAAGGCGATGATCGAGCGAATGTAAGTCGGAAGCAAGTTGAAACGCAAAAAATGGCCTCCGGCAGCGGAGGCCATTTTTTTGAGTTCTATCTTCCCCTGCGGGAGAGAGGGTAGAATGTTCAGGCCTCACCTTTCCGAAACTTCTGCGCTGTCTTTCACCGATGCCAAATTCCAAAGCTCAGGGGCTTGCCGTTTTAGCGCTGATCGTGCTGACCATGATCTGGAGCTACAACTGGGTCGTGACAAAATCGGTGCTGCTCTACGTCGGCGCGCTCGACTTCGCGGCGCTGCGTTGCGCGCTTGGCGCGTTGTTGTTGCTGATTCTGTTGCCGTTATCGGGGCGTTCGCTGAAACCACCGCCGTGGCGACCGGTGTTGCTGATCGGATTATTGCAAACCGTCGGGATGACCGGGCTGTCGCAGTTGGCGTTGTCGGCGGGAGGGGCCGGGAAAACCGCAGTGCTCGTCTATACGATGCCCTTCTGGACGATCTTGTTCGCCGCGTTGTTTCTGAACGAAAAACAGCGCGTGCTTCAATACGTTGCTATCGCAATGGGGGCGCTGGGATTGCTGCTGGTCATCCAGCCGTGGCAATGGCAGGGGACGTTGCTGAGTTCGTTCCTGGCGGTGGCTTCGGGCGCGTCGTGGGCGGCGTCCTCCATCGTGGCGAAACGGGCGTTTCGCTATCAAGCCGTTGACCTGCTGAGTCTGGTGGCGTGGCAGATGACTATCGGCGCCACCGTGTTGTCGGTGCTGGCCGTCGCCACTCACAAAACGCCCATCATCTGGTCGCCGACCATGCTGGCCGCGCTGGGTTTCAACGCCGTGCTGGCGACAGCGCTATGCTGGGCCTTGTGGTTGTTCATCTTGCGCGCGTTGCCGGCGGGCGTTGCCGGACTTTCAACCTTGATGATTCCGGTGCTGAGCGTGTTGTGGGCGTGGTGGCTGCTGAACGAAAAACCCGACAACGCGGAAGGAAGTGGCATGGTGCTGATCCTGCTGGCGCTGGCGTTGATCGGCGTGCCGGAAACGTGGCGGCTGATAAAGCAGCGGTTGTTGCGGTTGAAGACGTGACGGGCGAGGGGAGAGCGATCAATGATCGACGACAGATTGATCATTGATGTGTTTGAGGCGGATGTTGATCGGCCATCAGAGGAAATGATTCGGTTGTTCGCACAGGCTTGATATGAAACAAGTCGCCGAATTCATCGAAAATTTACTGGACAGTGCGTCAAGGGCGTAGAACGAACGGCAGAAATCCGCCCCTACGGCATCTGCGACGGCGTTTTGGCGGGCGCTTCTCCCAAAACACTTGACGCAACGGCGTCAAGCTCTCATGATGCAACCCATTGCGTTCTTTTGATTCATTGTGAGCACTTCGCCTCCTCATCAATTCCGGCTGCTGCGCGAACGGCGGTTTGCCCCCTTTTTCTGGACCCAGTTTCTGGGCGCCGGCAACGACAACGTTTTCAAAACCGCGATGGCGTTGTTTATCGTTTATCAGATCGGCAGCATAGGCGGATTGTCGAGCGCGATGTTGACCAACGCGGCGATGGGAGTGTTCATCCTGCCGTTCATGTTGTTCTCGGCAACCGCCGGCCAGATCGCCGACAAATTCGAGAAATCGCGGCTGATCCGTTTTCTGAAACTGCTGGAAACCGCGATCATGGTGTTGGGCGCCGTCGGTTTTTGGCTGGGCAACGTGACGGTTCTGTTTGTCGCGCTGTTTTTAATGGGACTGCATTCGACCTTGTTCGGGCCGGTCAAATACGCGATCCTGCCGCAGCATTTGCGCGAAGAAGAATTGGTCGGCGGCAACGGGCTGGTAGAGAGCGCCTCTTTCGTGGCGATTCTGTTGGGAACGATTGCCGGCGGCTTGCTGGTTGCCATCGAACCGCACGGCCCGATCATTTCCGGCGCAGCGTGCGTGCTGATCGGTTTCGTTGGTTATCTGACGAGTCGCGCCATTCCGCTGACGCCGGCGGCAGCGCCGGAATTGCGCATCAACTGGAATCCGTTTACCGAAACCTGGCGCAACATCAACGCCGCGCGAAAAACGCGCGTCGTCTGGCTGGGTATGCTGGGCATTTCGTGGTTCTGGTTTTACGGCGCCATTTTTCTGTCGCTGTTTCCCAACTTCACGAGAGATATCCTCGGCGGCAGCGAACATGTGGCGACGATGCTTCTCGCCTTCTTCTCCATCGGTTTGGGTATCGGCGCGTTGTTGTGCGAGAGACTTTCCGGTGGGCGGGTCGAGCCGGCGCTGATTTTCTTCGGCGCGGCGGGGCTGGCGATTTTTGCTTTCGATGTCGGTTTTATTTCGTGGTCGCTGCACAGCGAAACGCAAAACGGCGTCGCGGCTTACTTCGACAACCGCGCGCATTGGCGCATCACTTTCGATTTGATCGCGATGGGCGTTTGCGGCGGCTTGTACACCGTTCCGCTCTATGTACTGATTCAAGTTCGCTCCGACCCCGAGCGGCGCTCGCGCATCATCGCTGCCAACAACATTTTGAACGCGTTTCTGATGGTGCTGGCGGCGTTGGGCGCCATCGGCTTGCTCGCGTTGAAGTTGACGATTCCGCAAATCTTCATGGTGACGGCAGCGTTGACCTTGTTCGTGGCCGTGGCTGCTTTCAGCGCGGCGCCGCAACACGTTCTGCGTTGTCTCGGCTGGTTGCTGACTCATACGTTTTATCGCGTGCGCACCAAAGGGTTGGAAAACATTCCCGAAACCGGCGGCTGCATTCTGGTGTGTAACCACGTCACCTACGCCGACTCGGTGATTCTGGCAGGCGTTGTTCGCCGCCCGATCCGCTTTTTCATCGACCATCACATTTATCAAACGCCGGGGCTGCATTGGCTGTTCAAATTGAATCGCACCATTCCCGTGGCGACGCGCAAAGAGAGCGACGCGCTCAAAGAACAAGCGTTCATCCTCGCCGCGCAAGCGCTGCGCGACGGCGAAGTGATCGGCATTTTTCCCGAAGGTCGGTTGACGCCAAACGGCGAAATCGGGAAATTTCTTCCGGGTATCTCCCGCATGGTGCGGGAGACGCCGGTTCCGGTGGTGCCGATGGCGCTGCACGGCATGTGGGGAAGTTTCTTTTCGCGTTCGCACAACGGGCGCGCCATGCGGAAGCTGCGAGGTATTTTCTCCAAAATTACAATACAAGCAGGACCGGTGGTGACGCCGGAGAATCTGGAGTCAAGAGATTTACGGGAGAAAGTGGTGGCGCTGCATCACAGCGAGCATCGGTAGCAGTTTGAAAGCCTCTTTTGAAAGAGGGAGGCCGCAAAGCGGGTGGGAGTTGTGATGTTCTCTTATCGAGAGAGAAGTTTATCCAGACTCAAATCCCGCCACACAACGCCGTCACCCACAGCGCGATAAGCAAGATCAGCATGACCATTTGCGTCGCGCTGCCGCAATCCTTGGCTTTTTTGGAAAGCGGATGACGTTCTTCGCCGATGCGATCGATCGCCGCTTCGATGGCGGTGTTGAGCAGTTCGACGACCAGCGTCAAACCGTGCGCGCCAATCAGCAAGACGCGCGCGATGGCGCTCAACGGCAAAAAGCAGGCGGCGACAATGCCGATGATCGCCAACAACGCGACTTGCCGAAACGCCGCTTCGTCGCGCCAGGCGGCAGCCAGCCCTTGCAGGGAATAGAGAAAAGCGTTGATGATGCGTTTCATGAAGTTGGCGCCACGGTTAAACGATCACGATATCGTACTGCTCTTGCGTGTAAAGCGTTTCAACTTGCAGTGAAATGGGTTTGCCGATCAGGTCGGCGAGCCATACCAGACTTTGCGATTCTTCGTCGAGAAAACAATCAATCACCGATTGCGACGCCAGAATGCGAAATTCGCGCGCGCTGTACTGTCGCGCTTCGCGTTGAATTTCGCGGAGCACTTCGTGGCACACGGTTTGCGCGGTTTTCATTTGGCCGCGCCCCAAGCAAGTCGGGCACGGTTCGCACAACATCTGCGCCAGCGATTCACGGGTTCGTTTGCGCGTCATCTCGATCAGTCCCAAACGGGTGAAGCCGTTGACGCTCAATCGGGTGCGGTCTTTTTCCAGCGCGCGATTCAATTCTTCGAGAACGGCGTCGCGGTGTTCGGCGCGCTCCATGTCGATGAAGTCGATGATGATGATGCCGCCGAGGTTGCGCAGGCGCAGTTGGCGGGCGATGGCGTGCGCTGCTTCGAGATTGGTTTTGAACACGGTGTCTTCAAAGTTGCGGCCATCGACAAACGCGCCGGTATTGACATCGATGCTGGTCAGCGCTTCGGTTTGATCGAAAATCAAATAACCGCCCGACTTCAAATCTACGCGACGTGAGAGCGCTTTGTTCAGCTCGTCTTCGACGCCGTAACGGTCGAACAACGCCCGCTCGCTGATGTACCACTGCAATTTCTCGGTCATCCCCGTCGTGTAATTTTGCGAGAATGCCTGCATCGCGGTCAGCGCCGAAGGGTCATCGACGTAAATCGTGGTCGTATCTTCCGATGCGATGTCGCGCAGCATCCGTTGCGATAACAACAAATCCTGATACAGCAGGGCGGGCGCGGAAAGTTCGCGGGCGCGCTGCGACACTTTTTGCCACAAGCGCGTCAGGTATTCGATGTCGGTTTTCAGCTCGTGCTCGGTCGCCATTTCCGCCATCGTGCGAATGATGAACCCGCCTTGCGGCTCTTCCGGCAGCAACGCTTGCAGACGCACGCGCAGTGTTTCGCGTTCGCCCTCGTCTTCGATGCGCTGCGAAATACCGATGTGCGCATCCAGCGGCAGAAACACCAGAAGGCGCCCGGCGAGGCTGACTTGTGTTGACAGGCGCGCGCCCTTGGCGCCGATTGGGTCTTTGATGACTTGCACCATCAGCGACTGGCCTTCGTGCAACAGTCGCTCGATCGGGCGGGGATCGTCCTCATATTTGACGCGATTCTCGTAGATGTCGGCAACGTGCAGAAAGGCGGCGCGTTCCAGACCGATATCGACGAAAGCGCTTTGCATTCCCGGCAACACGCGCACGACTTTGCCGAGGTAGATGTTGCCGACAAATCCGTGGGTGTGCGTGCGCTCGACGTACAACTCCTCGACGATGCCTTGCTCAAGCACGGCAACTCGCGTTTCCTGCGGCGTGACGTTAACCAGAATTTCGCGGGGCATCGGATAAGCTTTCAACGGAAAGCGACAGGATACGGGCGGAATAGAAAAGATTCAAGCACGGGAGGTACAAAATCAGGCGGAAAAATTCAAACCTTCGAGCAACTGCGCCGTTTCAAACAACGGCAGTCCGACCACGCCCGAATAGCTGCCGTCGAGATGCGTCACGAATGCGCCGGCGCGTCCCTGAATCGCGTAAGCCCCGGCTTTGCCGAACGGTTCGCCGCTGTCGAGATAACGCGCGATCTCCTCATCGCGCAGCGATTTGAACGTCACTCGCGACACCGCGACGCGCTCCATCACCCGCAAGGCACTTCCCTTGCGGAGCGGAAGGCAGAGCGCCACGGCGCTGATGACCTCATGCGTTTTGCCCGAAAGCGCTTGCAACATGGCAGCGGCGTCCTGTCGGTCGCGCGGCTTGCCGAAAATGCGGTCGGCCAAAACCACCTCCGTATCCGCCCCCAGCACGGCGCGCATCGGCAACGGTTGTCGGCGCAAATGTCGCATCCCGACGATCGCCTTGGCGCGCGCCATTCGCCGAACATAAGCGAGGGGCGCTTCGCCCGGTCGCGGCACCTCGGCGATGACGTTCTCGCCGAGCGTGAGCACCTTGAAGGCTATGCCGATCTGTGTCAACAAAGCCTGCCGACGCGGGCTTTGCGACGCGAGATAAATCAAGGGAGCGACGGAATCGAGCATGGCAAATTGTACCGCAGCCCGGTTTTAGAGAGGCCGCAAAGCATGCTATAATTAAAAGTTACGGATGCGCATGGCAAAAATGATTTGCCCGGCGCGCCCTTGAGGCCAAGTAGCTCAGTTGGTAGAGCAGAGGACTGAAAATCCTTGTGTCGGTGGTTCAATTCCGCCCTTGGCCACCAGTTTCAACGCCCTGCCTTCATCGGCTGGGCGTTTTCTTTTGATCGTCAGCCGCCGCGCAGATTCGCAGGTCTCGAATGATTTTCGGCTTGGGTGGTGAATTTGATTTTTTTGGGTTTGATCGTCGTTGGCATGGAAAGCCTCTTTCGATGAGGCTTTATTCTATCAAGAACCATAATAATGACTTTTGCATAAACACAAAAAAATAGCGGAAAGTGCTGATTTTGCCTTGATTTTCGCTAGCGACATCCCTATTATTAGCACTCAAGTCGAGCGAGTGCTAATAACGGGCGGGCGGCGTGTTCTCCCTCCCCGTATTTTTTGGCGCTTCGCAAAACCTTACATTATTTACAGGCTATTTACACAGGAGTGAGTGCCAACATGAAACTTCGTCCTTTGCATGACAGAATTATCGTAAAGCGCGTTGAAGAAGAACGCAAAACTGCGGGCGGGATCGTCATCCCCGACACCGCCACTGAAAAACCCTCGATGGGTGAAGTGGTCGCCGTCGGCCCGGGCAAGACCGATGACCACGGAAAAGTCATCGCGATGGGCGTCAAAGCCGGCGACAAGGTGCTCTTCGGCAAATATTCCGGCCAGGAATTCAAAATGGACGGCAAAGATTATTTGCACATGCGCGAAGACGACGTGATCGGTATCGTCGGCTAACCGTTTTTATACTGACTGAATTCCCCAGGAGAAAATACTATGGCAGCAAAAGATGTCCGCTTCGGCGAACAGGTACGCAACAAAATGGTCAGCGGGGTCAACACGCTGGCCAACGCCGTCAAGGTGACCCTTGGCCCGAAAGGCCGCAATGTCGTTTTGGAGCGCAGCTTCGGTGCGCCGACCATCACCAAGGATGGCGTTTCGGTCGCCAAGGAAGTCGAACTCAAAGACAAGTTCGAGAACATGGGCGCGCAAATGGTCAAGGAAGTCGCCAGCAAAACGTCCGATGTGGCGGGTGACGGCACGACGACCGCAACCGTTCTGGCGCAAGCGATTGTCGGCGAAGGCATGAAGTATGTCGCCGCCGGAATGAACCCGATGGATCTGAAGCGCGGGATCGACCGCGCGGTGGTCTCCGTGGTTGAAGAACTGAAGAAAATCAGCAAGCCCTGCTCGACCTCGAAAGAAATCGCGCAAGTCGGCTCGATCTCGGCCAACGCCGATGAGTCGATTGGCAAGATCATCGCCGACGCGATGGACAAAGTCGGCAAGGAGGGCGTGATCACCGTCGAAGACGGCAAAGGTCTGGAGAACGAGCTGGACGTGGTTGAAGGCATGCAGTTCGATCGCGGCTACGTGTCGCCGTACTTCATCAACAACGCCGACAAGCAAGCGGTTCTGCTCGAGGACCCGTATGTGCTGTTGCACGACAAGAAGATTTCCAACATCCGCGATCTGTTGCCGGTTCTGGAAGGTGTTGCCAAGTCGGGCAAGCCGTTGCTGATCATCGCCGAAGACATCGACGGCGAAGCGCTGGCGACACTGGTGGTCAACAACATTCGCGGCATCCTCAAGACCTGCGCCGTCAAAGCGCCGGGCTTCGGTGATCGTCGCAAAGCCATGCTCGAAGACATCGCCGTTCTGACCGGCGGCACCGTGATCGCCGAAGAGCTGGGACTGAAACTCGAAAACGCCACGCTCAACGATCTCGGTCGCGCCAAGCGCATTGAAATCGGCAAGGAAGACACCACGATCATCGACGGCAACGGCGACAAGAACGCCATCGAAGCGCGCGTCAAGACGATTCGCAAGCAAGTCGAAGAAGCGACCAGCGATTACGACCGCGAAAAACTGCAAGAGCGCGTGGCCAAACTGGCCGGCGGCGTGGCCGTGATCAAAGTCGGCGCGGCGACCGAAGTCGAAATGAAAGAAAAGAAAGCGCGCGTCGAAGATGCGTTGCACGCTACCCGCGCGGCGGTTGAAGAAGGCATCGTTGCCGGCGGCGGCGTGGCTTATTTGCGCGCCCGTGCGACGTTGAAGACCCTCAAAGTCGCCAACCCCGATCAAGAAGCTGGCGTCAAGATCGTACTGCGCGCGATTGAAGAGCCGCTGCGTCAAATCGTTGCCAACGCCGGAGAAGAGTCCTCCGTCGTCGTCAACAAAGTGCTCGACGGCAAAGGCAACTTCGGCTTTAACGCGGCGAGCGGCGAATACGGTGACCTCGTTGAAATGGGTGTGCTCGATCCGACCAAGGTCACGCGCACCGCACTGCAACACGCGGCATCGATCGCCGGACTGATGCTGACGACCGACTGTATGGTCGCCGAACTGCCGAAGGAAGAACCGCCGATGCCTGGCGGCGGCATGGGTGGTATGGGCGGCATGGGCATGGATATGTAATCGAGCGCGAACAACGCAAGATTTCTTATTCACGACGAGCTCCAACAGCAAAGCAGTCAACAAAAAACCCGGGGATTCCCCGGGTTTTTTGTTTTGCTTAAATCGAAACTGCGCTACTCGCGTTGCCCGGTGAGCATCAGCAAAATGTTCAGCAGCGAAATGAACAAGTTCCAGACATCAAGAAACAAACGCATCGTTGCCATGATGTAATTGGTTTCACCGCCGCGCACGATCTGGTTGACATCGTAAAGAATGAACCCCGAGAAAATCAGCACGGCGACGCAAGAGATCGTCAAAGTCAACGCCGGAACGGCGAAAAACAAATTAGCAATGCCTGCGATGATGATCAGGATCAATCCGGCGAACAGGAACTTGCCCATGAACGAAAAATCGCGTTTGGCGACGGAAGCGATGGAAGCCAGCACGAAGAAAATCGCAGCGGTCATCCCGCCTGCCAGTGCTACCAGTTGCCCGCCGTTCCGAAATCCAGCCGAGTAAGTCAGGATCGGCGTCGTCGCCAAGCCAGCGATAAAAGTAAACGCGAACAGCGCAACGATGCCCCAAGCGCTGTTACGCAAACGGGAAACGATGAACATCGCGCCGATCATCACGCCGAACATCACCAGCGGCGTCAAGATGGGTGCGCGCACGTAGAACGACACGAAGTTGAATACCGAGCCGAGCCAGGCGCCGGCGATCGTCGGCAACAGCGACAGCGCCAACAGCGCGTAAGTATTGCGCAACACGCGGTTTTGCTGTTCCGCACGCAGAGCGTCGGAGGGTTGGGTGGTGACAGAGGTCGGGAAATAGGGTTCCATCAGAGCTTTTCTCCAATCAAAAGAATCACAACAGCGCATAAGAGTACCAGATTACGGCAGTTGTCACGAGCGAATTTCTGGATATTTACAAAGCAAAGACAAGGGATTGCCCTTCGACTGGCTCAGGGCGAGTAAAGTTCAACCTCTTGGAGAAAACCGCGCAAACATGCTACGATGCGCTCCTTCTGCCGTGCCTTTACGGTACTGCGGTTGTCATTTCCCGGAAGCGTGGCAGAGTGGTTGAATGCACCGGTCTTGAAAACCGGCGAGGGTTCGCGCCCTTCGTGAGTTCGAATCTCACCGCTTCCGCCAAGGGGTTTTTGTCAACACTTTCTTGTCATGGCGAAACTCAAAACAATAAGAGCGCGGTAGTTTGCGTAATCCGCGCTACTCGCCCCTTACCAACCACTGAGCCAATCGCTCCGCTGCGCCACGATGTTCTTCCAAAAAGCGATGACCGACATTGCGCATGGTTTGTCTGGTTTCATTATTCCGTAATAACGCGCCGACTTGGGCGATAAGTTCGTCGGCGTCGTTGACCCGCGCCACCGCGCCGACCTCACAAGCGGTGTTGCTGATTGCCTTGAAGTTGAAAGTATGCTGGCCGATCAATGCCGGTATGCCCGCCGCCAACGGTTCCAGCAAGTTTTGCCCGCCGAACGGCAACAAGCTGCCGCCGACGAAAGCGAGGTCGGCGGCGATGTAGTAGGCGAACATTTCACCCATCGAATCGCCGAGCACGAAGGCAACTTCCGGCGGCACGTCGCGCTCGTCGCTGCGTTTGACGAACGCCAGCTTGCGCGCGCGCAACTGTTCGGCGACGGTTTCAAAACGCTCGGGATGGCGCGGCACAATCACGGTTAGTGTTCGCGGCGGCAGCGCTTCGGGTTGACGAGAAAGCGCGTCGAGCAACAACGCTTCTTCACCGTCGCGCGTCGAAGCCGCGATCCAGATCGGCCGCTGACCAAAACGACAGCGCAGCGTTTCACCCAGCGCCCGCGCGTTCTCCGGTACGCCGATATCGAACTTGAGATTACCAGTGATGGCGACATCGCGCGCGCCGAGTTGGCGAAACCGTTGCGCTTCGCTTTCGGTTTGCGCGGCAACGCCGGTTAATGCCGCAAAGAGCGGGCGCGTGAAGGACGCGAAACAGGCATAACGCGCGGCGGAGCGCTCCGACATGCGCGCGTTGATCAGAAAACAGGGAAGCTGTCGGCGCGCGCATTCAACAATCACATTCGGCCACACTTCGGTTTCCATCAACAGCGCCCACTTCGGTTGAACGTGATCGAGAAACGCGCGCACGGCGAAACGGTAATCGTAGGGAAGCCATAACTGTGTGACTCGTTTGCCGAACAAGGCTTCGCCGGTGGCACGACCGGTGGCGGTCATGTGCGTCAACACGATGGGCGTATCGGGATAGCGTTGTTCGAGCAACGCGATCAGCGGCGCGGCGGCGCGCGTTTCGCCGACGGAAACCGCGTGAATCCAGATCGTGTTGTTTGGTGTATTGCGCAATGGCGGCGTGGTGTAACGCCCGAAACGCTCGCCGATGTTTTTTCGGTAACCCGGATTTTTTCGACCGCGCCACCACAAGCGAACCAACAGCAACGGCAAAAGCAACGCGCCGAGCAACGAATAACACACGCGCCAAAACATCAGGCGTTCCCTCGCTGTTGCGTTTCGTTTGAGCGTTGCGTCAACGCATCAACTGTTTCCAACACCGTCTCGACTTCCGGCAGCGCGCCAATATTGCCCAAATCTACCGCGTGCGCGCCTTGAATGTTGACGCCCAACTGGCGCGGTGAGGTTGCAGTAAAAATTGCCACCGTCGGCGTGCCCAGCGCCGCCGCCCAATGCGTAAGCCCCGTATCAACGCCCGCCACCCAACGCGCTTTTTTCAGCAACGCGCCCAACTCCGGCAGCGATGCGCGCGGCGGCACGCGCGCGTTGTCGTGACCGAGCGCCAAACGTTCGCTGCGTTCCTGTTCTTGTGCGTTGCCCCACGGCAACAACACCAGCAACCCGCGCTCGCGGCACGTCTGAATCAAACGGCGCCAACGTTCCTCCGGCCACAATTTGTCGGCGCGCGACGTGGCATGCAGCATCATCACATAAGGTACTTCCGGCGGCATCAACAGCGCGTCCGGCGGCGGTTGATCTTCCCACGACCATTGCCAGCACGGCGCGCCTTCCGGCGTGTAATTCAACGCGCTCGCGGCCAGTCGCCGACAGCGTTCGACAAAATGCAAGGTGCGCGGCACCGCATGCGTGAATTGATAAAACGAACACGCCAGCGGTTCGCGGATCGACGCGCGATTGAAACCGTGGCGACTGCCGAACGCCGCCCGCGCAATCAACGCGCTTTTGACTTGCTCGTTGAGGTCGATCACCACGTCGTAGCGCGTTTCGCGCAGCGTCCGTCGGAACGCGGCAAGCTCGCGCCAGTTTTGCGGGTCGTGCCAGCGCCGCCGCCAGCGCCGCAACGCGAAGGGAATCACCCGCCGCGCGCCCGCCAATTGCGGCACTGCCGTGAACGCCTCTTCGGCCACCCAGTCGATCTGCGCGTCGGGCAGGGCCTGGCGAATATCATGAAGCACCGCGCTGGCGTAAACCACGTCGCCCAGCGAGGAGGTGCGGATGATTAAAATGGAAGAGGGCATGCAGGTATCGGGTAACGCTATCGAGCCGAATACGGCATTGTATAGTTATTCGCGCCAATAAGCGCATTTTTCCCTTCCCCCGCTGTGGGAGAGGGCGCCTGAAGGGCAGGAGAGGGAAGAAAATTCGGTGGAGGCGACGAAACCGGAAAAGCGGGCGATAATAATACTTTCCGAAAATTTGGCGCTGTTTTATGCCTTCTTCTGTTGCAACGTTGCCCTTGTCACTGGTGCTCATCACCCAAAACGCCGAGGCGGAACTGGCCGCATGCTTGGCGACGGTGCCGTTTGCGGCGGAGATCGTCATTGTCGATTCTGGCAGTACCGACGGAACGCGCCGGATTGCCGAGTCGCTCGGCGCGCGTTTCATCGAGCAGCCGTGGTTGGGTTTCGGCTCGCAAAAAAATGTGGCGATCACGGCGGCGCAGAATGATTGGGTGTTGTGCCTAGATGCCGACGAACGCATCAGCGATGCGCTGGCGCAAGCCATCGTCGCTGTTTTTGCGCAGCCGGAAAGCGAGCGGGCGGCGGCGTATGCGCTGTGTCGTCGCAATCGTTTTTTCGACCGCTGGTTGTCGCACGGCGAAGGCTATCCCGATTGGACGGTGCGTTTGTTCGACCGGCGGCGAGCGCGCTGGAGTGACGACGCCGTGCATGAGAAGGTGTTGGTTGACGGTAAAACGGAGCGGCTCTCCGGCGATTTGTTGCATGCTTCCGCCGAATCGCTCGACGCTTATCTGACGAAACAAAATCGCTACACGACGACGCAAGCCGAGCGCTTGTTCGCTACCGGCGCGCGCACCAGCGGTTGGCAGTTGTTCGCGTCACCGTTGGCGCGTTTCTTTCGTTTCTATTTCATCAAGCGCGGTTTTCTCGACGGTGCGGCCGGTTTCGCGCACATTGCCATCGGCGCTTTCGCCAGCTTTCTCAAACACGCCAAACTCTACGCGCTGCAAAAGCGCGGGATAGAAAAAAGTACTCAAGAAAAAAACTCTAGCGATCACTCATTATCATGACTGTCTCTTTTTCCGAACACGACCATGTTCTCGTTACCGGCAGCGCCGGATTCATCGGTATGCACGTTGCCGAGCGCTTGTGCCATCACGGTGTGCGCGTTACCGGTGTTGATAACTTTGAACCGTATTACGATCCGGCGCTGAAAGAAGCGCGGGCGACGCGCTTGGCGACCTTGCCGCGGTTTTCATTGCTTCGCCTCGATCTGGCCGACGCCGACGCCACGCGCGATTTTTTCCGCGCCAGCGGTTTTACTCACGTCATTCATCTGGCGGCACAGCCGGGCGTGCGTTACTCGCTTCAGAATCCCGAAGTTTATCTTCGCAACAACGTGACGGCGTTCGGCCACATTCTCGAAGGTTGCCGTCACAACCACGTTCGGCATTTGGTCTATGCTTCGTCGTCGTCGGTCTATGGCGCCAATCACACGCTGCCGTTTTCCGAAGATCAGTCGACCGATCATCCCGTCAGTTTGTACGCGGCGACGAAAAAGGCCAACGAATTGATGGCGCACAGCTACAGCCATTTGTTCAAACTACCAACCACCGGCTTGCGCTTCTTCACCGTTTACGGCCCGTGGGGGCGTCCCGACATGTCGCCGATGTTGTTCGCCGACGCGATCCTGTCCGGTCGCCCGATTAAAGTGTTCAACCACGGCAAGATGCAGCGCGACTATACGTTCATCGACGATATTGTCGAAGGCGTGGTGCGCGTTGTCGTGCGCTTGCCGAGCGCTGACCCCGTGACGGCGGCGCCGTGCGCGATCTACAACATCGGCGGCAATAACGCCGTGGCGCTCGAAACCTTCATCGATACTTTGTCTAGCCTTCTCGGCAAAGAAGCGATCCGCGACAATCAACCGATGCAGCCGGGCGATGTCGTGGCGACCTACGCCGACGTGTCGCGGCTTACCGAAGTGACCGGCTTCGCGCCGAACACGCCGCTTGAAGAAGGGTTGAAGCGGTTTGTGGGGTGGTATACAGAGTGGTGGAAGTCGAGCGCAGTAACAACTCAGAGGAATGAATGATGAGGGCTAAAACGATCATCCTTTTGGGGGTGGTCGCCATTTTTCTTGGTGGCTGTTTCCCCTTTCCATCATATACGGTTGATTCCTATGTTGGCTCGCTCGACCGGTGTTTGAACATCGAGGGGACTTACGAACCCCAAAGCTACTACAGAAATTATCCGGGAGGAGATTCTGTTTTGCTTGGTTATTTTATGTCAGGGCAGCGTTATGTTGTTGAAACAAGAAGGAAGATTGATTACTCGCGAAAGACAACAAAGGAAGATAAGACAGGCGATAAGAAAAGTTGGTACACCTTTCGATTTATCGACAATCAACGTATGGAAATCACTGTTTTCTCTGAAGATGGGCAGGCCTACATACGAGTCGTTGATATGCAAAGGGATGTAGAATCTCGCTGGAACGAAGACGAAGAGTTTACCTGTAATCAAAATTCATGGCAGTGGACGTATAGCAGCGTTTCTTATGGAGGGGCTGGCAGTAAATGGAGGAGGTATGCCAAAACGACAAAGCTGCAAGACGGTGCTTTAAGGGTAGAGACCAAAACGGACATGCACGCTGGGATTTATGGAGGGTATAGGAATCAAATGTCTGATGGCTCAATTGTAGGCGGTGTCGGCTACTTCCGTAAAGTCGATCTGACCCTTGATGACATCCGTGCGATGAACGACAAAGCGAAGAGGGCGATTGAACAATACGATCAGCTTGCTACCAGTCCTCCGCCGGAAAAGGAATAAAAGCGATGAAATTGAAAGGCCTTGTTTTTTCGGGAGTGGTTGTCGGTTTACTAAGCGGCTGTGCTTCTATGTCGTCGTATTCTGTTGACGATTTCTATATTGGCTCGCTTGATCGGTGCCTGAACATCGAAGGGACTTACGAAGTCTTTAGTTACTACATCAGTTATCCAGAAAACTCTAGTAAACTTTTAGATTTTGGGCCTGGCGCTTTACCTAGTAACTCACGCCATTCGAATTATGTCATGGAAGCGAGTGGTGTGGGGGGGGGTGGAATATGGGGAAAAAAATGTGGGCGGCGTTTCAGTTTATTGATAATCAACATTTGGAAATTACTCTCTTCAACGAAGATGGGCAAGTTTCAACAAGCATCACCGATATGCAAAAAGGGGATAATCCCCAGTCGAACGAGAGTGAGAAGTTTGTTTGTAATCAAACTTCGTGGCAGTGGGCTGCGGTTCGTGACTCTTCCTACTCTAAAGTAAGACGCTCCTATAAATATGCAAAAACAACCAAACTGCCGGATGGTACATTAAAGATAGAATCCAAATTTTACGAATGGAATTTCATTTTTAACTTCAGCTCTTTTGAACACACTTCTATTGGTTACTTCCGCAAAGCCGATCTGACAGTTGATGATATTCGCGCAATGAACGACAAGGCGAAGCGGGCGATAGAACAGTACGACTATCGTACCGCCAGCCGTCCGGTTGAAAAATAAAGTAAGTTCGAAGCCGCTCTAAGAACCGCCCTGTTGGGCGAAACTGGCGAACGAAGGCGTTGAAAGTTGAAGCGTGGCAAGAGCGGGCGGCAGAACGGCGCCCCTACGGGGTTGCCGCCTCATCCTCCTCCGTCAACCATTCGCGCCATATCGCCACCAGCAGCGCCATCACTACCGGGCCGATGAACAAGCCGACGAGTCCCATCGTCTGAACGCCGCCGACCAGCCCGAACAGTGTCGGCAAGAATGGCAATTTGGCCGGACCGCCGACCAGTTTCGGGCGGATGGTTTTATCAACGACGAACAATTCAAACGCGCCCCACGCAAACAGGCCGACGCCCGCCACCGGATGGCCGCTGCCGAGCAGGTAGAGCGACACCAGCGTCATCGCTGTCGGCGCGCCGCCCGGAATCATGGCCATGAAGGCGGTGATGACGCCGAGAGTCAGCGGCGCCGGCGCTCCGGCAATCCGGTAAGCTATGCCGAGCACGATACCTTCGCCGATGGCGATGATGACCATGCCGGTAACGGTGGCGCTGACCATTGTCGGTACGACGCGCGACACGCGATGCCAGCGGTTGGGTAAAATGCGCTCGCCGATTTTGTCGAGTTGTTGCGCGAGGGTGTGGCCGTCCTTGTACACGAAGAACAGGGTGATCAGCATGAACAGCAGGACCAGCAGCACCGAGAACAACTGGCCGCCAAAGGTGATGACCACGCGCGAAATGTTGGCGAGTTGCCCCAAGCCGACCATTTGCGCCAGATCGCTGATGGCGTGCGGGTGGTTCAGGGTTTCGTCCCACCATTCCGCCAGATACGTGCCGACGCCGGGTAACTGCGTCAGCCAGACGGGCGACTCTGCCCCGAAGCGGTTGACGGAGGTCAGCCAGCCGACCCATTGCTGGATTTCGCGGGTGGTGTAAAACACGACGATGACCAGCGGCACAACGATCAGTAGCAACACCAGAAAGGTAACGATGCCGGCGGACAGCCACGTTTTTCCATGGCAGCGCGCCACCAGTTTTTCGTACAGCGGCCACGAGGCGAACGCGATGATGAGCGCCGCCAGAATCGGCACCAGAAAGACGTGAAAGAAATAGATGCCGACCGCCAGCGTGATCAGAATCAGCCAGCGGGCAACCGGATGGGCGGCAATGGGGGCATGGGTGCGCATGGGCGGTGGGCAAGAAAGGGAGGGATCAGAAAATCATCGGCGGGGCAGACTCATCTGCTCCGCCGACGCTTGCCGATGGCGATGTTTTCAGACATCGCGGCTTGAATTTCCGCGCGAACAAAAAGATTGCCGGCATAAAGCCGGCTTTCCCGCTGTTGCACGAATGCAACAAATTGTTTGAACAGTCTCGTTTCTATCAGAGGTCTCTCGCCGCTTCGCGCGCTCTTTCTCTTCTCATCTTTTCCTGGTCGATGCCCGCGAATGTGCCGGAGACCAGACGAACCGCCGCCGAGTCGATTCCGGCGCCGCGTTCTTCGATTTGCACGAAATCGTTGCCGAGTTTCCAAGTCACCATGTGATTCTCGAAGTTGTCGCCAAACCGGTTCTGGACGGTTTCCATTTTTTCGTCGGCCTGCGAGCCGAACTTCTCAACCAGCGCATCGCGGACATCACGGTACCAGTTGGAATGGAAAATAATCGACACATAGCCCAATTTGTCGCCTTCAAACTTCACGATGTAGGCCTGAACCGCCGCCGGACCGTACCGCATCTGATTCCGGTACTCGCGTTGGCAATCCAGAGTCCGCTTGATGTTGATGATGTCCTTCGGGTCGTTGCCCCTGTTCTCCTGACATTTTTTTTCGGCTTCGGTATCGACGTAGAGATTACACGTCCCGCCAGCGCACTTGAAGTCCGAGAATTTCTTGAGCAAAGTCTCTTGCGAAGCCCCAAAAGGAATGCCCTTGAACTCGACCTTTGCCGAATCGGCGGCACTGGCAAACAGCGACCAAGCGAACAGTGTCACGCTTGCGAGCGCAAACAGAGTTTTTTTCATAATGATTCCTTGGCTATGATTCCTTGGTTAAATTAAAAAGCTCCAGTTCCAGATCTGTATCTTACTCATCCGATGGCCTGAACAGCGCCGACACAATCTCCGAACCAATTCAAACGTCGGTCTCCTTCGGACAGTTGTCGCTGCGGTTTGTCGCCGCAAGCTGACACGCCTTGTGTCGCAAGCCATCCGGCAGTGCAAACGGGCACTTCACCGGTATTTCGCCGCACGACAAACCCATAATCGGACGATTTCCGTGTCGTCGAACGCTCAATGACTACGGTATTGCCACCCAAAAACGGAGAGGCCATGCTACAACCTATTACTTTAACAGCTAATAGATTTTTTAGCTTGGCTTTACGCCTTTGCGACCCCTGTCGGGAGTGTTCAGGCTGGAAAGAAAGAGACACTCTTTCGGAAAAATTCCATTGCTTTTCCGCCGCCGGACGGTTCCGGGCAAGCGAGCGGGATAAGTTCAGACATTTTTGTGACAATTGAACTTGTCGGGAGCGGGCGAACCGTGTTGGAACGGGCGTCGGCGATGGGAGACACGTCGCTGCGACGGGTACTCGTCCGGTCGGCTGGCTTTCCCGGCGCTGTCTCCAATTTTCCTGCAACATCGTCTTCAACCCCTTCGGTCTTGCCTGTTTCTGGTGCATGACGGCATTCTCGATCCGACTCAAATATAAAAAAGATGTTTTTTAACAAACACCCTTACAGCCTCTTCGGACAGTTGCCCCTAACAGGTTATCAGGCAGATCATCAAGCCGGATTCCTTTCGATATTTTCATTATAGCATTTCGACCCAACCGCTAACGCATCGAAGACAGGAATCGACGCAGTTATCGTGAACCGCGCGAACAATGAGACACAGAGAAACGTTTGCCGTGAAAAACTTGCGACAAAACAAAAACGACAGCGTGAAAGTTCATGCTGTTCATGAAAAAACTTGAGCGACTCTTACATGCGTAGCGCGATTATCTCACTCCCCGCTACGAATCGCCTGCTCATCGAAGAATGAAACAAAAGAATTTTGACGTCGATCAAACTTACCGTTTGTCAAAAGCGAATTTTGTCAAAAGCGGAATGCGTTCGTTGATTGTAGATACTCGACTTGGGAAGATCGCATAGCGCGTGAATCAGGCCGTAGGGGCGGCAGAAAGTCGCCCCCTACGGCCTGCTAAAACACTATTTGCCCCCAAGCAAAGTCGAAGGGGCAAGCCCTGCAACGATCTTCCGCTCACCCTTCGACAGGCTCAGGGGAACGGAGTCAATCAGCGCATCCTAACTTACAGCGGCACGCCGATCCGTTTGCCGACTTCGCGGTAATGTTCGATCACTTCGCCCAAGTCGCGGCGGAAGCGATCCTTATCCATCTTCTCGCCGGTCTTGGCGTCCCACAACCGGCAACCGTCGGGCGTGAACTCGTCGCCCAGCAACAGCGGCCCTTCGGGTTCATCCACGGCGCGGCCGAATTCGAGCTTGTAATCGACCAGATCAATGCCGGCGTTGGCAAACAGCGGTTGCAGGATTTTGTTGACGCGACGGGTGAGAATGCGCATCCGCTGAATGTCGTCCTCGCTCGCCCAGCCCAACACGCGGATGTGGTCGTCGTTGACCATCGGATCGTGCAACGCGTCGCTCTTGTAGAAATACTCGAAAATCGGTTCCGGCAAGCGGGTGCCTTCCTCGATGCCCAGCCGCTTGCTCATCGAACCGGCGCAAACATTGCGCACCACGCATTCGACCGGCAACATTTTCATCGCCCGCACCAGCGATTCGCGCTCGTTCAACAGCTTGACGAAATGGGTCTTGATGCCGGTTTCTTCCAGCCGTCCCATAATGAAGGCGTTGATTTTATTGTTGGTTTCCCCTTTTTTCTCGAGCTGCGCGAGCTTGGCGCCGTCGAAGGCAGAAACATCGTCTCGGTAATGCATGATGACCCAATGGGGATTGTCGGTGGCGTAAACGGTTTTAGCCTTGCCGCGATAGAGTTCCTTGCCTTTCATCATGATGTTTGCCTTTTTCGTGAGACGGAAAATGAAATCATAGCATCAGGCGTCAGAGACGGGGAATCGACGTAGAAGCGAGTGATATCCGGCGCGAACTTAAAGCAAGCGCTCTCCATCGGGAACCGGGTGATCGAAGCTTGCCAGCACCACCTTTCCGGAAATATCGTGCACGCCCGTCACCAACACTTCCGACTTCACTCCGGCGACGCGCTTGGGCTCGAAGTTGCACACGCACAACACCTGCCGACCGATGAGTTCCTCTGCGCTGTAATGATCGGTGATCTGGGCGCTGGATTGCCGTGTTCCCATAGACCCCAAATCGACGGTAAGAACGTAAGCCGGTTTGTGCGCCTTGGCATTCAACTTGGCGTCGATGATCGTGCCGACCCGCAGTTCGACTTTCTCAAAATCTGACCATTGAATGGTTATCATGAATTCTCTTTCATATTAGTGCTCATCTCTCTTGTACAAACCCACAAGGTCAACAAGCGATTTCTACGCCTTGCCGTCGTAATGCCAGATTTGATACGGCAATACGCAAAATTCCAAAGCGGGTTAACTCATTATGCCCGTATCGGTTAACCTCTGGTTCATCCAATAAAATATTGAAGAGGGGGTTTGTCCGTGTTTTGAATTTTCATTCCGAGACTCCCTTTGAGTTTCTGCGACACGGCGCTGCGCGTCCCATTCTACGCTTGCTACTCGATGTATTTGATGTTGACAGCTTTCCCCGAGACAAGATGCTTCAGTTGCGTTTTGGTTTTTATCAGATATTGAGAATAAGTCAATTCCGTTCCCGTGGCGGGAGGAGACGAATCCAAATCCCTGTCCACAGGATTGCTGATGGTGATGAGTTTTCGGATCCCCTCAAACACCATTCTTGCCGGTTTGCCGTCGAGCCACATGTTGCCATTGGCAGATGCCTCATTTCTTGCAATAGCGATCGTTTTTTCCAATGCTTGATCCGAGTCGTCACCCTCAACGAGAACAAAATTTTCGTAAACAGGCAGGTTCTTCTGTTTCCCTTCCTTTTTCTTGATGCTCATTATCACACTTGCAACATACCATGCCATGATTCACCTCTATCCTGATGTTGCGTTGAATTTCGCCTGCGATGAAAAACCTTTTACGCCGGGCTTGTCTGCCGCAATGCACATGAAGAAGTGTGGGCGGATAAGGCCGCCGTCCGCCGTATCTCTTTCAATATAAAAATCATCGCGCCAATCATCGGCGAATCGCCGCGTTGACGTATCTTATCTTTTTTCTCCCGCAGATAAAAATCGGTCCATCGAGAATGGTCGCGATAAGTTGACGGGCTATGGTGAACGGCCTGCGGCCTGATTCGTCCTGCATTTCGGCGCAAACGAATTTTTGCGGGCGGCAGGATGCCGCTCCTGCGGAGCATCCGGAATCGACAAAACTTCGCGGGCTTGACTGTTGCTTACCGGCAACAGCGAAGCGAGTCCCAACCATTTCTTTTGGCGTCGATTGTGAAAGTTGGCGCAGTTCTGGCATGATTCATGGCAATTATTTGGCTTTTTAGTGAGCCTTGCGGGCAGCGTTGTTTCGCTGTCGGGCTGGGAGAAAATCATGTCATGGCGTCAATCGGTGGTTTTGCTTGTGGCGTTCAGTGCGGCGTTGTCGCCGCTTGCGCTGGCCGCTCCTCTCGACGATGTGTCGGCGGCGATGAAGAAAATGGAAAACGCGCGCTATCGCGCGGAAATGACTATTACCGACGAGAAGGGTAGCGTGATCAAATCCGTGGTGGAGCACGACGGCCCGGATCGGTCTCACATGAAAATGGACACGCACGAGATGATCATGTTGCCGGACGCGCGCTGGATGCGGGCGGGCAACGGAAAGTGGATGAAATCGCCGAGCGATCCGAATCGCCCGAACATGAAGAACTCGGAAGCGTCGATGCGCGACAAAATGTTGCGTAACGCGAAGGAAGTGCGCGATGAGGGCATGACGACGTTCAACGGTCAGGCCGTGCGCGCTTATCACGCGGATTTCGATATGGACATGGGCGGCCTGCACGTTATCAGTCACGGCAGGTTTTATTTGAACGCGGCCGGTCAGTTGGTCGGAAGCGAGAGCGACGGGGAGGCGTTGGGCAAAAAGTCGCACACTGTACAGAAGATTACTTACGACAATTCGATTCGCGTGCAGGCGCCGGCGGAGCAGTGATCGGCGCGTCAGGGTGGCTTTGATTGATGTGTGAACATGGCGCATAACCGGACTGTCGGGGATTGAAGACAAGTTTGCCGATTACGACGACAGGGGTGATGAACTTGCGCCAAGTCAAAGAAAGTGAAAAGAAATTTGTACTTGGTGAGCACAAACACCTACCCGAAATTCATACTATCTCATTTACCTCTCTTTTTTTGAACGAAAGGAAGCATGATGAAAGTCAAAAGTTTTTTCTACGTTAGCGTCGGCGTGATTCTGGCTGCCGCTGCCGCCGCGAGCTCGGCGCAAACATCAGTCTCCGTGTCGGTCGGCGCGCCCGGGTTCTATGGCGCCATCGACATCGGCGATGCGCCGCCGCCGCAGTTGGTGTACCAACAACCGGTGGCCATTCAACCGGTCGCAGTGGGTGTGGCGCCGGTCTATCTCTATGTGCCGCCGGCACAGTACGCCAGTTGGGGCAGCTATTGCGGAATGTACAACGCCTGCAATCGTCCGGTGTATTTCGTCAATCGCAACTGGTATCAGAACGTTTATGTTCCGCATTACCGGAGCCATCGCAGCTACTATAATAGTCGGCGCGCCGATTTCGAGCGCCGGAACGACGTTCGCCGTCCGCCGGTAGATCGGCGTGGTGCGCCGCAGCGTAACGACAACCGTCGTCCGGTAGTCAAGGACGAGCGCCATAACGCGCCGCCGCCGCAACAGCGCCCGCAACAACGTCCGCAACCGCAACCGCAGCAGCACTCCGGTGCTCCGGTTCAGCAGCAACAAGGCAGGGAAAAGAACGACAGGAACGAAAGGAAATAACGCGCTTTCGCTTCCGTGAGCGAGCACGGCGCGCCCGTGTTCGCTCGTTCTGAATCTGTCGAAGCGCCGCCTGACGCGGGGCTTCGGCAAACTTGTTTGGAAGAACAAAACGTCAACAGTCAACCTTACCGTATCGACTTCAATCTCGCCCTGAAATATCCATCCCGGCATTAAGAGAAAGCATCCCATGAACACCATACTTATCGTTGTAGTGGTCGCCATTGTTGTTGCCGTATTCGCTTGGTACGTCGCCATCGTCAAGCGCAAAAATCAGGTGGACGAAGCGCTGTCGGACATCGACGTGCAACTGACGCAGCGTCACGAACTGATTCCGAATGTGCTCGAAATTGCCAAGCGGTTCTTGAGCCACGAGAAAGATTTAATGGACGACCTCACGCGGCTTCGTAGTGCCGCGCAAGGCAAACTCAGCGACGCCGACCCCAAAACGCTCGCCGAAAAATTCAACACCGAGAACCAGCTTTCGGCGGGCTTGGGACGCTTGTTTGCCGTCGCCGAAAGTTACCCCCAACTCAAGAGCGACGCGGTAATGATGAACGCGCAGACCACCTATCAGGAAGTGGAAACCAATGTCGCTGCTGCGCGTCGCTTTTACAACGCCGCCGTTGTCAGTTTGCGCAACGCTTGCCGGATTTTTCCCGGCCAAATGATCGCGCCGCTCGCCGGAGTGACCCAGATGCCGCCTTTTTTCGAAGCGCCCGCCGAATACCGCAGCCCCGTGAACGCGGCGGATTATCTGTGACGTGTGGTTGATCGTGATGACCGGCGGCGCCGACAGCGTAAGCGCGTGCCATCGTTGATGAGCGAAAAACCATGAGCGACGACCACGAAGACCCCCGCCGCGATAAAAACGCCGAAGCCTATGCTCAGGCGCAGCAGGCGCTACAGACAATCATCGGCGGGATGACGGGCAGACGGCCGAACGCCCTCGCCGATTCCCAACCGGCCACGCCTTATGAACCCGATGCTGCGCTGAAGGCCACCCTCGCTGAGTTGGAAACCGTGCGGCAACAAACCAAGAAACAGGTTTACGAACGGCTTTTTTCGGTAGGGATAAAAAGCGTTCCCATCGGCGTTTTACTGAGCCTGCTTTTGTCGTGGTTTCTTTTCGGAACCACAGATCGCCATCATGTCGTTTTTGGTGTCGGGAAAGTGATCCAATTTGCCATTGTGGGCGCTGCCTTTGGCGGCCTCTGGGCGTGGACGGCTGCGCAACTTGTCGTCAAAGCCTACAACAAACTCTTCAAAGAGCGGGTGATGCCGACACTTCTGGCGGGCTTCGGCGGGCATCTCGAATGGCGATCTTCGCAACCGTCGCTGGACGAATTCAAGCGCTACCATCTTTTTCCTCATTGGGACTACTCCAACTCTACCGATGAAATTCATGGCGATTATCGCGGTATCCCGCTGTCGATCTTCGATCTGGACATAACGGCTCGAGAAGGAAAGCAAACCGTATTGATCTTCGGCGGCATCATGATCGCGTTGACGTTGCCGCGAGGGCTGCAAGGTGTCACCGTCGTTTCGGCGCAAGGCGCGATCAGCAACTTCGCCGAACATTTGTTCGACGGTTTGCAAAGCGTGCATCTCGAAGACCCCGCGTTCGCCAAGACCTTTCAAGTTCATTCGTCGGATCAGGTTTCGGCGCGCGCGCTACTGACCCCAGCGTTCATGGAACGCTTTCTTCATTTGGCCACGATTTACGGCACGCCCGAAGTGATGACCGAGGACAAACGCTTCTTCATCGCTTTGCCGACCGGCAAAGGCAGCTTGTTCACGCCGCCCAGCTACCGCGATCCGGTAGCCGCGCGCGAAGCGCTGACGCGATTTCACCAAAACATCGCAACCTATTTGCACGTTGTTGATGCCGTGATCGACCTCGATCAAGGCGCTCGCGCGCAAGCGGCGCAGTCGGACGATAGCGCCGCCGCCCATTGAGCAATATAGAAAGTCGTTTGATTTCCGTACAGGCAGAAATGAGGAGATCGACAAAACCCTTTCCTGCCGGTATTCCCTTGCGCCGCATCGCAAAAGGCCGTACATTGGCGTCATGCCGCTGATGAAATCGTCAGTCCTGACGTATTCACCGCTGCCCAGTCGAATGTTTTAGTTCCAATCATTGCATTTTACTTTCGCCAAATCATGTGGTGATGTAAAATGATGACTGTGAGTATCATTTTTGGGTGCCAGCCGATGCTTAATATAGTAACTAGTGTGCCAAGATACAGCGATGTTGATCGGCAGAAAGCTGATGGCGTAACCTATACCCCCATGTCTTTGTCGCAGTTTGTTTCTGAGAAAATACTTCAGGTAGCTGACTTGCCCAAGAGCGGAAAAATCCGTGTTCTTGATCCCGCATGCGGTGATGGGGCTTTACTTGATGTGCTAATCCAAAGCTTTTCACTTACTCTTAGAGAACGTGTTGAGGTGGTGGGTTATGATAAAAATTCAGAAGCAATTCAAAGAGCCTCTCGACGCCTTTTTAAGAGCTTTCCTAATCTGGATATACGTTTAGAGAGGAAGGATTTTTTGGATCATGTTTTGACCCTGCAAAACAATGATAATTTGTTTTCTGCGGATGGAGTGGAGCAAGAGCGTTACCACTTGGTAATCGCTAACCCGCCATATGTGCGCACACAAATCATGGGTAAGCAACAGGCGCAACAGATAGCCAAAAGTTTTGATCTGACTGGTCGAATTGATCTTTACTATCCATTTTTACTCGGAATTTCTCAGATATTGGCGGCAAATGGCGTAGCAGGGATAATTACCTCCAATCGTTTTATGACCACAAAATCAGGGCAGGCAGTTCGGCGTGCCATGCTGTCTCGTTTTAATATTTTGCATGTTTGGGATCTTGGCGACACTAAACTTTTCAACGCCGCTGTTTTGCCCGCAGTGCTTTTGGTTCGTGGTAAGTCTGATTTACGGCGATTTCCGGCAAAGGAAATTTCTTTTTCATCAATTTATCAAACGAGTGATGTTGCCGAAGGAAAGGCTACAAATGTATTATCAGCATTGAAGATGGATAATAGCGCCGTTATTGCAATCGCGGATGGCCGACATTTCCGGGTTCGTCATGGTGTTTTGGATAACGGAGGCGATATTGAAGGAGTTTGGCGTATCGCTACTCAGGCTACGGATCAATGGTTGACAATAGTCAATGCTCATACATGGGGCACGTTTCAGCAAATAGGAAAAATAAGGGTTGGCGTCAAATCAACGGCGGATAAGATTTTCATTCGTAGCGATTGGAATAATCTATCTGGCGGACGGCCTGAATTGCTTCGCCCCTTGATTACTAGAAAATGCGCACGTCGCTTCAAGGCTATTGATTCGGGCGAAAAAAACAGCAAAGAAATTCTTTATCCGCATGAAGTTACGGAAAATGGTCGCGCTGCTGTTGATTTAAAGCGCTATCCCAAGGCGGAGAGTTACCTAAAAAAGCACCGTGAGGCGCTTGAGGCGCGCACTTATTTGATTGAGGCGGGTCGTCAGTGGTATGAGTTATGGGTACCGCAAAATCCTGCTGCGTGGTCGTTGCCAAAGCTTGTTTTTCCTGATATTTCCGACAAACCAGTTTTTTGGCTTGATATGGACGGTGGTGTTGTTAACGGCGAATGCTATTGGCTACAATGTAATAATGGAATTGATCAGGACTTGTTGTGGTTGGCGCTTGCGGTGGCTAACTCCACGTTCATAGAAGCGTTCTATGATCACCGATTCAATAATAAGCTTTACGCTGGAAGGCGGCGCTTCATTACTCAATATGTAGAGTTGTTTCCATTGCCCAATCCAAAAAGTGAAGCATCTGTCGAAATCATTGCTTTAGCAAAGGAAATTCACGCAAAAACACCGTCAGCGGAGATCGGTCAACTTATTGCCGATCTTGATGCGCGAATTTGGCGCATTTTTGGGTTGCCTGCCGAAAAAATTTCGTGGTAGTGGGATTTGGATTTTCCCGTTGATTCCATTGCCTTTAAAGCGTGGAAATCGCTTGAAAAAATTAGCACCAGTCGTCAGAAATAAATGGGTAAGTATTACTTGCCCGTTATTCGTTGTGGCGTGAAAAATTGCGTAACGCGTATCTCGATATCGAGGGCGACAATCGCCAATTTTCCGAATATCGAGATAACCTGTACTACTGGGCAACACCAGTCCCAGATCGATGGTGGGCGATGTTTGAAGCTTGACTTCCAACAACTGGTGGCGAAGATCGGGAAACTGTCCATTTTCTTCATAGCGGCAATACCCCAGACATTTACAAATCATGCGATGCAGTACTGCACCGCGATTACGTTCTTGATCCATGCCCGGGTCGGTAAACGATGTGCCAATCAGCGTTGATAACCGTTTAAAAATCTCCTGAATGGGCATCAATGTGCCAGATTCTGGTTCATCTATGGGGCTGATTGTCGAGCCAAACCTCACTCCCAAATGTGTATGGGGCAACAAAGGTGAGGTATCTTGATCTGAAACCAGCTCAAACGTGGAGGTGCGCAGAGCAAGTTTTGCTTGGTATTTTGTTGTGATTGTTCCAGTCGTATCCAACAGCGCAAGATCCTGGCCAGTCACTACCCTAACTTTCAAGACAATGTCTCGATCGGAAATTTGAATGATCGCATAACGCCGTGCGGGGGATAGTTCCTCATTCCAGATTTGCAAGTTATTTGATTTTTGCGTGTAGGTATCAAGTTGCTGTCCAGGAAATCGTGGTTGTGTTTTTATAAACGATTTTGGAACAGGATAGCCAAGAGCTTCACAAACGGCCGTCTTGATAGCTTTCGAGCGCGTTCGCAACGCCAATCCATTCAGATCAAGCCCTGAAAGGGCGTGATCAAGCAATGTTTCTAGGTGGGACGTGGGTATCCAGAAATTGGCGTCGCCAACTTCAACTGGATGATAAATATCAAAACCGGATACTTGAATGGCTTTTTTGTAATCAAGAGGGGTCTTTGGAGCCATGCTCTACTCTCGGTGTCAACAGTTCCGCGACGCTAACACCGAGAGCCAAGGAAAGGGTCTCCAAGGTACTCAAGGAAACATTACGCTCTTCACGTTCCACCGAACCGATGTATGTGCGGTGCAAATCGCAATGATCGGCTAACTCTTCTTGCGAAAGACCATGAACTTTTCTAAAAGCACGGACATTTTCAGCAAGAATACTGCGGAGTGAAAAGCTTGGGGCTCTTGGCATCGTCAGAACAGCTTAAAAAGTATATTTTTCCTGAAAGATGACTATGGTGCTACAGACTATAAGTAGCACTCGACTCGTGTTAGAGATAAGCTTTTGCAATCGATGCTCATTGGTCGGAGAAGGTGCGAAAAACACAAAGCCGCCCGATGAATTCATCAAGCGGCTTTGCCGGACTTCCTTGGATGTTGCTGGATTCTATCTTGGTACCGGGAGAGGGACTCGAACCCTCACAGTATCACTACCGGCGGATTTTGAGTCCGCTGCGTCTACCTATTCCGCCATCCCGGCCAAATGCGTTGGCGCGCTTTTGCGCTGAGGCGGCATTATCGCAAAATTTTGGCGTTTGCGGGGAGGATTTGAAGAGGAATGAGGGGATCATGGCGCGTGGGTTGGGGGCGACGAGGCGGCAGAATGCCGCCCTTACCGGAACCGCGAGGAGGGTTCGGCGTCAAGCCCACCCTGATGTCTTCTCATCACCCGTTCCGAAGGTAAACGTTGAAGGCGTAGCGCAGTCCGGGGCTGGCAGTTTGGGTGTGCGGGTCGTGGGAGGCGCGTCGCCAGACGGCGGGATCGAGCGGCGGGAAGAAGGTATCGCCGTCGAAATCAGCGTCGATTTCGGTGAGGAAGAGGGCGGCGGAAAGGGGCAGCGCTTGCCGATAAAGCTCGGCGCCGCCGATGCAGAAAACGGGTGCAGGTTCCCGAACGGCGGCCAGCGCGGCTTCCAGGGTGAGCGCGGTTTCGGCGCCGGAGGCGGTGTAGGCGGGGTCGCGGGTGACGACGATGTTCTGGCGCTGCGGCAGCGCACGCGGCAGCGAGGCCCACGTTTTGCGTCCCATGATGACAGCGTGACCGGTCGTCAGTTCCCGAAAATGACGCAGGTCTTCGGGCAGACGCCACGGCAGGTTTCCGGCTTGCCCGATAACGTTGTTGCGCGCTTTCGCGGCGATGATGGCAAACGGAAAAGACGGAAGATAAAGGTTCGTATTGTTCAAAATCGCTGGTATAGTAGCAGTATATGACATTTCACACTCGGCGAGCGTTTCGTAGTTTGCCATAAAGAAGACGCCATCGTGTATTACCCGCGCTCATTAGTCAAATTCATCATCTTGGGCTTCTTTTTGGTCAGCCTGCCGCTCTTTTTCGCTCTCTACAAGCTCAATGCGGCGCTCAACGAGTTGATGTCGCAGAGTCGGGAGAGTGTGTACAGTTCGGTGGCGGTGGCGCGGCTATCACGGCAGTTTCTCGAACAAGCGGGATCGCTGGAGCGTCTGGCGCGGCAATACACGATTCTCGAAGATCACGCGGTGCTCGACGATTATATTCGAGTGCGCGAAGTGTTTTCCGATACGCAAGCGCAGTTGATGCAACTGGTTTCGGAGGACAAGGATCACTCTTTGCAGAATGCGGTGGCGGAGGAGGCGACACTCTTTCAGCTTTTGCAGAAATACAGGAGTGACAAGGAAGGCGCGACGCAAATCATCGCCGGCTATCGCGCTTTTGTGACGGACGCGCAGGCCGTTCAACAGACTGCTTACGCGGTGGCGATGACGTCGGTGGATCAGTTGAAGGAAACCGCCGACGCGGGGCGACGACATTGGCAGATATGGTTGTGGACGGCGCTGGTGATTGCCATTCTGCTGGCGGCCTTTCTGACGTTTTTGATTTCTCGCCCGGTTCGACAAATCGATCAGGCGATCCGACAACTGGGCGCCGCCGATTTCTCCAAAGAGATCGAGGTACAAGGACCTTCGGATTTGCGTTATCTGGGGCAACGGCTCGAATGGTTGCGGGCACGGTTGCAAACGCTCGAAGAGCAGCAGACGAAATTTTTGCGCAATATGTCGCACGAACTGAAAACGCCGTTGACGGCGATCCGCGAAGGCACCGAGTTGTTACGTGACGGCATCGGCGGCGAGTTGAAAGAAGAGCAGCGCGAGATTGTCCACATCGTCCGTGAGAACACGCTGTCGTTGCAGCGGATGATCGAAGACTTGTTGCAGTATCACCAGTCGCGGGTGATGGAACCCAACGTGTTGTTGCCGGTGGATTTGAGCGACACCGTTCATCATGTCGTTCGTGAGCACCGGCTGGCAGCGTGGGCGCGGCTGATTTCTTTCGAGGAAAAACTGTTGCCGTTGCTGGTGACCGGCAACGCCAAAAAAATTACGACGATCATCGACAATTTGGTTTCTAACGCCATAAAATATTCGCCACGGCTGGGAAAAATCCGGTTGTCGATGGGCGTTGATAAAGATTGTGCCCGACTGGAAGTCATCGACGAAGGTCCGGGGATTCCTGAGAGCGAGCGTGAGCATATTTTTGAATCATTCTTTCAGGGCGCTCCGCCGTCGGAGAATCATATTAAAGGTTCCGGGTTGGGGCTAACCATTGCCAGGGAGTACGTGTTGGCGCACGGCGGTCGCATCGTTGCTGAAAAAAGGCCTGATGGCCGCAGCGGCGCGCGTTTGATTTTGTGGCTCCCGTTTTGGACCAGTACCCTGCCTCTTATCAGCAGACAAAAAACTATCGAAGGGGTTTCTTGATGAAGTCGTTTTTTAATCGAAAATATTATTTGGCGCTGGCGGTATTGCTCGTGAGCGGGTGTGTGGCTACTTCCGAATCAGCAGAGCAGGGGGAAACGCCGCCGGTTGCCGTGACCGAAGCGCCGTCGTCAGCACAACCGTCGGAAGAGAGTCTCGCGGCGGCGCGCGAAGCAGCGGCAGCGCAAGATATGAAGCTGTTGACGCAACGGTTGAGCGAGTTTCAGAAATTGCTCGATGATTTGGCTCGCTATCCGCGCTTGAGCACCGAGGAAATCAAGGCATCGCAAACGGAGTTGAACAACAGCATCTCGGCGGCGGGGCAAAGCGGCGGAAACGGCAACCGAATCCGGCTGGCGTATTTGTTGTCACTGCAACCCGGCGGCGTCAACGACCAGCGAGCGATAACTCTGCTCGACACTGTGGCGAAGAACGAAAAAACGCCGCCGACGCTACGGCATCTGGCGAGCGTTTTGCAATTGCAGATACAGGAAAAGCAGCGGGCGATGCAAAAGCTGGAAGCGTTACGGGATGTGGATCGCCAATTGTTGGCAGGGCAACTCCCCGATGCGCCCAAAACACCGCCGAAAAAGACAACGTCCAACAAGGCCGCGTCCAAGTGAATAACTCAGAAAGATCGCGCTATGACCACAGACATTCTTCTCGTTGATGACGATACGGACTTGCTGAAATTGATCGGTTTGCGCCTGTCGTCGTCGGGATACCGCGTGCGCACCGCCGAGAGCGGAGAGCGAGCGCTGGCACTGATCGACATTGCGCCGCCGGCGTTGGTGATCACCGATTTGCGAATGCCGGGAATGGACGGGATGCAGTTGTTCGATTCGCTGCATCGGCGACACCCGACGTTGCCGGTCATCATCCTGACGGCGCACGGGACGATTCCCGAAGCGGTGGCCGCCACCGAGCGCGGCGTTTTCGGTTTTCTCACCAAGCCATTTGAGAGCAAGGAACTGCTCGAAAAAGTGTCGGCCGGTTTGCGACTGACGGCGGGGCCGGTCGAAATGAGCGACAACGACAGTTGGCGCCGCGACATCATCACCCGCGCGCCACACATGGAAGATTTGTTGCGGCAAGCGCGGCTGGTGGCCGAGACCGACGCCAGCGTGCTGATTTACGGCGAATCGGGAACCGGTAAGGAAGTGCTGGCGCGTGCGATTTATCGGGCAAGCCGCCGCGCCGACAAGCCGTTCATCGCGGTCAACTGCGGTGCTTTCCCCGGCGACTTGCTGGAGTCCGAACTGTTCGGGCACGTTCGCGGCGCGTTCACCGGCGCGGTCGGCGAGCATCCGGGGCTGTTTCAGGCGGCGCACGGCGGCACGCTGTTCCTCGACGAGATCGGCGACATGCCGTCGCCGCTGCAAGTCAAGCTGTTGAGAACCCTGCAAGAGCGCGAAGTAAGACCGGTCGGTTCGACCAAAACCACGCCGGTCGATGTGCGGATCATCTCTGCCACGCATCGCGATCTGGAAAGCCTGCTGGCGACCAACCAGTTTCGCGAAGACTTGTATTACCGCTTGAACGTGGTGTCGCTGCATTTGCCGTCGCTGGCCGAGCGGCGCGAAGACATCCCGCTACTGGTGGCGCACTTCCTGCGCAAGCTGTCCGAACGCTACGGCAAGCCGGTGCCGGCGCTGGCGCCCGACGCGATGGATTTGCTGACCGCCGCGCCATGGCCCGGCAACATCCGGCAATTACTCAACGTCATCGAACAAGCGCTGGCGCTATCGACGACATCGCTTATCCCGTCGTCCTTGATCCAGAAAGCGCTGCGGGAAGAAACCGATTCGATGCCGCCGCTGGAAGAAGCGCGCCGCACCTTCGAGCGCGATTATCTGGTGCGCCTACTGAAAATGACCGGCGGTAACGTCACGCGGGCGGCGATCAAAGCCAAGCGCAACCGCACGGAATTTTATAAACTCATGCAGCGCCATAATCTTGAGTTATCAATGTTCAAGGAAGATAAAGATTGAGTTTTTCAGGTTTTTGGAAAAATGGCATGAAAAAGATGGGAAAAAGCCGGATTTTGGGCAGGGAGAGACAAGCTTTCGGGAAGGGGTGGTTTTGCCTTTTGCAATCAATGAGTTGCTCAATATTTCTAACGAAAAACAAGAGTAAGTGTTTGCTTTTTTCACTTCCTTACCTGTCTTTTGTCTTCTTTTAGAGACACAAAAAAAGTATAAATATCACACTGTTGAGTTAAAACTTATAGAAACCGTCTTCTTTTAGAGACAAAAAAGTGAATAAAATCATTCCGATGGGTAGGAAACTATTTGACGATTTGACGGTCGTCGCACTAACTTGTTGAAAAGAATAAACAATTAAAATAAATTCATATTTGGCACGATTCCTGCTTGTATAATAGAGTAACTTAGCGGCAAAAATGTTTTGATGTTTTTTCCGCTTTAGCACTGCTGAAAAGAACCCCCTTTGGCCCACCTCCTCCTGGTGGGCTTTCTTTTTTTCGGGGTCGGGTAAGCCAGAAAGCATAAATCAGCTTGCCCTGATCGGATCGTCGGGAAAATGGGGGGTGAGATTTAGGCGTTTTGGTTCTTCGACTTTGCTCAGAGCCAGTTCGGCGGCTGAGGTGGGTTCGGCACAAGGTTAGTGCACTCCAAGAGACACAAATCGTTTCCGCCGACGTCATCGGGGGCGGACAAGGAACGGAGAACGCTTCAGGTGTGGCATAATCGGAAAAGCCAAAAGCGCTCCCGATCACACCGGGAATATGACCATGCCTACACTCTCGCGTCAACTCGTTGCCCAGATCAATCTGGCGGCATTACGTCACAACCTCGATCGTGTCCGTCAATGTGTTCAGGGCGCGCAAATCATGGCCGTCGTCAAAGCCAATGCCTACGGGCACGGGCTGCTGCGGGCATTGCCGGCGCTGGGCGAAGCGGAAGGTTTGGCGTTGATGGAACTGGACGCTGCCATCACGTTGCGGGAACGGCACTACACGCGACGCTTGTTGTTGCTCGAAGGTTTTTTCTCGCAAGAAGAATTGCAGGAAATTTCCCAACACCGAATCGCCATCGTCGTGCATCACCGCGATCAAGTTGCCGCGCTCGAACAATCCGAGTTGAAACGGTCGCTGGAAGTTTTTCTGAAGATCAACACCGGCATGAATCGTCTGGGCGTGGAGCCGGACGAAACCGCCGAACTGTGCGAGCGCTTGAATGCGTCTTCGGCAGTGGCGGCGCTGCGTTTGATGACGCACCTCGGGCAAGCGGAAACCAAGGCGGGCGCCGAAGCGCCGCTGGCGATTTTCAGGGAAGCGTGTCAGGGCTTGCCGTATCCGCGCTCGATTGCCAACTCAGCGGGCGTCTTGCGTTACGGCGATGTCGGCGGTGATATCGTCCGTCCGGGGCTGATGCTTTACGGCGTTTCGCCTTTTCCGAATCAAACGGCGGCGTCGCTGAATTTGCAGCCCGTGATGTCGTTGCGTTCAGAACTGATTGCCGTGCGCGATGTCCCTGAAGGAGAGTATGTGGGATACAGCGACATTTACAAAACCACACGACCCACGCGCATCGGTGTGATCGCGTGCGGTTACGCCGACGGCTACCCGATGACCGTGCGCAACGGCACGCCGGTGCGGGTGGCGGGAAAACTGGCGACGATTGCCGGGCGAGTGTCGATGGACATGATCACCGTCGATATTACCGACATTCCCGAAGCGCGCGTCGGCAGCCCGGTGTTGCTGTGGGGCGAAGATTTGCCGGTAGAAGAAGTGGCGCACTGGGCGGGCGTGATTCCCTATCAACTGCTGTGCGGCGTCACGGCGCGCGTGCGTTTCGTCACCACCGAAGTCGGTCGGGTCGATTTCGAGCTTTGATGGCTCGTTAAAAAGAAGTTTCAACACAATATTGAAAGAACGGAGAGGTTGGCAGTGTATATCGTAGTGACGGGCGCGGCGGGATTCATCGGTTCCAATCTGGTCAAGGCGCTGAATGCGCGCGGTGAAACCGACATCATCGCCGTCGATCATCTGGCGCGCGCCGACAAATTCAAAAATCTGGTGGACTGCGATATTGCCGATTATTTTGACCGCGAGGAATTTCTCGACCGCCTCGAACAAGGCGAACTGGAAGACGACATCAGCGCGGTGCTGCATCAAGGCGCGTGCTCGGACACGATGGAAACCGACGGGCGCTACATGATGCGCAATAACTACCGCTACTCGATGGCGCTGCTCGAACACTGCCAAAATAACGACATCCCGCTGATTTACGCTTCGAGCGCTTCGGTTTACGGCGCGGGTAAAACCTTCGTAGAAGAACGCGCCCATGAAGCGCCGCTCAATGTTTACGGTTACTCGAAGTTTCTTTTCGATCAAGCGGTGCGTCGGGTGTTGCCGGATCGAACCTCGCCCATCGTCGGCTTGCGCTACTTCAACGTCTATGGTCCGCGCGAACAACACAAAGGCCGCATGGCTTCGGTGGCTTGGCATTTCTTCAACCAGTATCGGCAAGAAGGAAAGATAAAATTGTTTGAAGGCTCGGACGGCTACGCCGCCGGAGAACAACAACGCGATTTCGTGTCGGTCGAAGACGTGGTAAAGGTGAACCTTTACTTCCTCGATCACCCGCAATACTCCGGAATTTTCAACCTCGGCACGGGTTGCGCCGAGAGCTTCAACGCCGTGGCGCTGGCGACGCTGAATGCGTTGGCGCAGCGCGACGGCAAAGCCGCGCGCAGTTTGAAGGAATGGGTGGCGGCGGGCGCGATCGAATATGTGCCGTTTCCGCCGCAACTGGTGGGTAAATATCAGAGCTACACCCAAGCCGATCTGAAAAAATTACGCGCCGTTGGTTACAAGGAAAAAATGTTTGATGTCGCTACCGGCGTCGCGCGTTATATCGAAACACTGGCGCGCGCCGAATAAACAACAGTGAAGCGATAACCGTTAATTTCGACGCCGCGCCCATCTTGTTTTGCCAAAACCGAAGCTATATCATTTCTCACCATAAGGCGAACAATTCGTTTCGTCGATAGTGTTGTTGCAGGTGGCCGGAGGGGGCAAGAGTGCCGAGCAATCGGCGTGATTCGCTGTTTCATGATTTGAAAGGACTCCTATGAAGAAATTGATTTTCGGTTTTATTTTTACGTTGTTTGCGGCACTCTCGTTGAGCGCTTTTGCGGCTGTCGATATCAACACGGCTACCAAAGAAGAACTGCAAACGCTGAACGGCATCGGCCCGGACAAAGCTCAGGCCATCGTCGATTACCGTACCCAACACGGCGCATTCAAATCGGTTAAAGATTTGCGGCACGTCAAGGGGATCGGCAAGAAAACGATCAGCAAACTGGGCGACAACGTGACCGTCTCCGGCGAAGCTGCCAAAGCACCCGCCAAGAAAGAACACGCCGATCATGCGGCGCATCATCATCATAATAGGGCGAAAGCACAAGAGGCGCCTGCACCCGCACCTGCTCCGGCTGCACCGGCTCCCGCGCCTGCCCCTGCGCCAGCAGCACCCGCAGCGGCAAAATAATGAGTGTTCAGGGGAAAAAGAGCCGGAGTTTCCGGCTCTTTTTATTTCTCCTCCCCCGCTTGCGGGAGAGGGTGGCGAAGGGCAGGAGAGGGTCATTGCGAGGAGCAAAACGACGAAACAATCCAGAGCTTTATTATCTGAATCAAAGCAGTTTCAGGGATGCGCCGATTTATTCCGTTCGCCCTGAGCTTGTGAAGGGCGAACGGTGAATTCTCTGAGGCTTCGACAAGCCCAGCCCGAACGGTCTGGAATGGTTCAGCGTTTTCCTACCGCAACGCCACCATCTGTTGATAAACCATCTGCGGCGTCAGGTCGCGCATACACTTGAAATGATTGTGCGGGCATTCGCGTTGAAAACAGGGGCTGCATTCGATGTCGATGCGGGCGATGCGGGCGTGCGGCGACAACGGCGGTGTGTAAGCCGGTGACGACGAGCCGAACAGCGCCACCAGCGGCACGCCTAACGCCGCCGCAATGTGCATCAGCCCCGAATCGTTGCTGACGACGACGCGAGCCACCGCGAGAAGATCGACGACGGCGCTCAAGTCGGTTTTGCCGACAAGATCGTACAACTGCGGCACGTCATCGCTTTGCGCGTTGGCGCGAGCGGCGGCGACGATCTCATCGGTGATCGCTCGATCTTTCGGCGAACCGACAAGCCAAACCACGAAGCCTTCGTGAATCAAGCGCAGTGCCAACTCGGCGAAGTATTCGGCAGGCCAACGCTTGGCCGGGCCGTATTCGGCGCCCGGGCAAAAAATGGCCACTGGCGCCGGGCCGACAGAAAGATGCAACGCATCGAGCGCGGCGCGTTGCAAATCTTGTCGCGGCGTTAACACCGGCATCGGCGTTTTGATTTTGTCGGGCGCCGTTCCTTTCGGATAAGAAAGCGCCGCGAAACGATCGACGAGGCGCGGAAACAATTTCGGCAACAATTGCCGACGGTCGTTCAACAACTTGAAGCGCGCTTCGCCGGTGTAGCCGATCCGCGCCGGAATGCGTGCGAAGTAGGGAATCAACGCCGACTTCCAACTGTTGGGCAACACGAAAGCGTGCGTGTAATGCGTGACGGCGAGCGTTACCGCCAACTGCTTGCGCTTCTGCCAGTTGAGCGGGCCGTGCAACAGCGGATTCTCGATCACGCGATGCACGTAACGCATGCGCGCATACACTGGCGCGCACCAGAGCGGCGCGAAAACGTCGATAACGCTGTGCGGATAGCGTTCTTTCAGCAACGCCGTCAGCGGCTCCGCCATCACCGCATCGCCGACCCACGACGGGGCAACGATCAGAATGCGCGGCTCGAGCGAAGTCATGAGCGAACGCGAGCCATCATCAAACGTAAGTCAGCCACGCGGCTTTCGATGAATCGCGTCCTTGCACAATCTCAAAAAAGCGCGCTTGCAATTTTTCGGTGACGGGGCCGCGGCGACCGATGCCGATTTGACGGTGGTCGAGTTCACGAATCGGCGTGACCTCGGCGGCAGTGCCGGTGAAAAACGCTTCGTCGGCGCAATACACTTCGTCGCGGGTGATGCGGCGCTCTTTCACCTCGATGCCCATTTCGCGGGCGAGCCGGATCACTGTGTCGCGGGTGATGCCGTTCAAAGCGCCGGACGACAAATCGGGCGTGTGCATCGCGCCGTTGTTGACGATGAAAATGTTTTCGCCCGGGCCTTCGGCAACGAAACCGGCAGCATCAAGCAACAACGCTTCATCGTAACCTTCGATGGTCACTTCCTGATTGGCCATGATCGAATTGAGATAATTCGCGCACGCTTTGGCGCCAGCCATGTGAACGTTGACGGGGTAGCGTGTGAACGAACTGGTCTTGACGCGAATACCTTTGGCCATGCCCTCTTCGCCGAGATACGAGCCCCACGCCCAAGCGGCAACGATGACGTGCACCGGATTGGAAGAGGCGGCAACACCCATCGCGTTTGCGCCGTAAAACGCCAGTGGCCGAATGTAGCCGGATTTCAACTTGTTATCGCGGATCGCGGCGACATGCGCGGCATCGATCTCGTCTTTGGTGAACGGCATTTTCATGTTGAAAATGTGCGCTGATCGAAAGAGACGATCCGTGTGATCGCGCAAACGGAAAATCACCGGCCCCTTCGCCGTTTCATAACAACGCACGCCTTCAAAAACGCCCATCCCGTAATGCAGCGTGTGCGTGAGCACATGCGTCGTGGCTTCACGCCACGGCACCATTTTTCCGTCGTACCAGATCCAACCATCGCGGTCTGCCATCGCTTGAGCCATATTGCTCTCCTTGAGGTGAATAAAGAATTCTAGCGGAAGCGCCGCCATCCCGAAAGAGCAACCGGAATGATTGTCATGTCGATTTATGCGAACGAACTATCTGTGCCTGATTTCGAGTCAGGTACCTTCAGCCGCTCGGCCATCTCTCCGGTAATACCGATCGATACCAAGATACTGTTATCGAAGTCACCTCCACGCAAAGCCGAATTGGAAGGCCGCATGGATTGAAGCGCGCCGAAAGCGGCATAAATGAGTTTATGCATCATAGCTCCAATGATGAGCATCGGGGTTTTTCCGGCAGAGAGAGTAGAGCGCAGCGAAATCCGACGAAGGAAGCCGTTATAGGCGGGCGGCAGGATGCCACCCCTACGCGGGCGCCTAAACGCTACCGTTCCGCCGCGTGCGTCTCCAAGCCGCTGCCGCGGGTGAACGACCAGGTGCGGGTAATGTAGAGAATATCCACACTGTCGCGAATGTCGGGCGGAAAGACGCCGTAAGGTGACGCCATTTCAACGATTTTTTGAGCGGCGGCGTCGAGGATGCGGTGTCCCGAACTTTGGTCGATGGTGACATCGTTGACGGAACCGTCGCTGTTGATGGCGACGGTCATTCTCAGGCTGCCGTAAAGTTGTTCGCGGCGCGCGGCTTCGGGGTAGTTCAAGTTGCCGATGCGTTCGACTTTGATGCGCCAATCTTCGATGTAACGGGCGAAGCGGTATTCCTGCGCGCGCGAGCCGACGAAGTATTTGCGAGGTCGTTTTTGATAGGCGTCCATCTCTTTCTGGATTTGCGCTTCCAACTGCATCAATTCCACGGTTTGATTCATCAGCTTGTTCGCGTCGGGACGTTCCGGCGCCGGCGGCGTTTGTTCTTGCGGCGTCTCCACGTCTTCTTTTTTGACGGCTTGTTGTTGTACCATCAACTGCTGAGCCGTTTTTTCCAGTTCTTCTCTTTTTTCGACGGTTGCTTCGAGTTCGGTTTTCTGACTGTCTTTGGGCAACTTCGGCAACGGCGTTTTGGCTTGACGGTCTTCGTCGGTATTGCCGCCGCCATCGAGGTTGGCTTGCGCCAGCACTTCGGCTTTGGTCGGCGCTTCTTTGGTGGCGCTGTTGACCAGCACCACTTCCATCACTTGATGCTGGTTCCACTGGTTGCTAAGCTCGTGTGAGAAATGGACGGTCATTATCCCCATATGGAGCAGCAGCGAAATGCCCAGAACTTTCAGAAAAAATTTGTTGGCGAGCAGTCCCTGAATTCCCGAGGCGGGCTGAACCGGCCAGACACAATCCGGCAGTACCGGCGTGCCGAGCGGCGTGGGTAGCGACTTGACCGACGGCGGCAGCGCCGATGGCGGCGCAAGCTGCGGCTTGCGCGGTGCAGCCGACGACGGTTTCCTCGACACCGGCGGTGGCGAAGAAGGCCGCGAAGGAGGGCGAGCAGAATGCTTTGACACGAAACGCGCGTAATCCGAAAGCAAGAAAAAAGTATTGTACACGGGCATCAGGCATTCGGCGATGACGGCCTGAATTTCCCTGTGCGCGGGCGACGCTGTCATAACCCCCATCCGCCGCACTCGGTTGTTGGCAAAATCACTGGCAAAATCTGATATAATTATAAATTTTCCGCCCTACGCTCTTGTGGGGCACGTCGCCAACCGCGGACGACCGATCCTGACGGCATTTCACCGCCACCGACCGGGAGGCCGCAGACATCAAGGAGTAGCCTCATGGCCAATCAAGCCGTTTTGGAAATCAGCGCGCAATCGCGCAAGGAAGAAGGTCGCGGCGCCAGCCGTCGTTTGCGTCGCGGCGGTAACGTCCCCGGCATCATTTACGGCGGCGACAGTGCTCCGACGCCAGTTTCTTTCGATCACAACACGCTTTATCACGCGCTGCGCAAAGAAGCGTTTCACTCGTCGATTCTGACCGTCAAGCTCGACAACGACAAGGAAGTGCGCGCGCTGCTGCGCGACGTGCAAATGCACCCGTACCGGCAACAAGTGTTGCACATTGACCTTCAACGGGTCGAAGGCAACAAGAAGATTCACATGCGGGTGCCGTTGCACTTCGTCAACGCCGAATCCTCACCGGCGGTGAAACTCGGCGGCGCGTTGATCAATCAAATCATCAACGAGCTGGACATTTCCTGCTTGCCGAAAGACTTGCCGGAGTTCATCGAAGTCGATCTCTCCGAAATGAACGTCGGCGAAACGCTGCACGTCTCGGCGTTGAAGCTGCCGGAAGGCGTCTCCGCGATCATGCAGCGCGGGCTGGATCCGACCGTGGTCGGCGCCAGCGTCGTCAAGGAAGTGGTCGAAGAAGAAGCGGTCACCGCGCCGGGCGAACCGGTGACGACCGCACAAGCGGCGCCCACGGCGGAAAGTTAATCCGAGCGACCAATCAAACCCGCCGCGACGATCTTGCTGCGGCGGGTTTTTCATTTCAGGGTTAAGCGCGCATGATGCCTTTTCGTTTGCTGGTTGGGCTGGGCAACGCCGGTCGCGAGTACGCGGCCACGCGACACAACGCCGGCTTCTGGTGGGCCGACGCGATGGCGTTGCGGCTGGGCGCCAACTTTGCCAGCGAAACCAAATTTTCGGGCGACGTTGCCAAAGCGTCCAGCGATTTGCGCTTGCTGAAGCCCGCAACTTACATGAATCTTTCCGGTCGCGCCGTTGGCGCGCTGGCGCGATTTTTCGATGTCGCGCCGGAGGAAATTCTGGTCGCGCACGACGAACTCGATTTGTTGCCGGGCGCCGTGCGCTTGAAGCAAGGCGGCGGCCACGCCGGACACAACGGACTGCGCGACATTCAACAACAACTGGGCAGCGCCGCTTTCTGGCGCTTGCGTTTCGGCATCGGCCATCCGCGTGATTCCGAAATTCCGCAACAACCGGTGGCCGATTACGTCTTGAAACCGCCGCGCGTTGAAGAATTGCGCGCCATCAACGACGCCATCGCTCGCGCGGTGGAAGTGTGGCCGCTCCTGTCGCAAGGCGACATGGCGCAAGCAACGATGCGGCTGCACACCGATCCCGATGCGGTCAAAACCGCGAACCGTGCCGACGCTGTTAAAAAATCGGCCGAACCCGGCGCTGCTGATGCGACGAGCGCCGCGTCTTCACCCAAGGAGTCCTCATGAGTTTACGCTGCGGCATCGTCGGCTTGCCGAACGTTGGCAAGTCCACCCTCTTCAACGCGCTGACCAAAGCGGGCATCGCTGCTGAAAATTATCCGTTCTGCACCATCGAGCCGAACATCGGCATTGTCGAAGTGCCCGATCCGCGTTTGGACGCGTTGGCAAAAATTTCGCATCCGCAAAAAATCCAGCACGCCATCGTCGAATTCGTCGATATCGCCGGGCTGGTGGCGGGCGCGTCCAAAGGCGAAGGGCTCGGCAACCAGTTCCTCGCCAACATCCGCGAAACCGATGCCATCGCGCATGTTGTTCGTTGCTTCCAGAACGAGAATGTCGTGCACGTTTCCGGCAAAGTCGATCCGGTTTCCGACATCGAAACGATTCACACCGAGTTGGCGCTGGCCGATCTGGCGGCCGTCGAAAAACAAATCAGCAAAGTGGAAAAAGTGGCGCGCGCCGGCGGCGACAAAGACGCCAAGCGCTTGTTTGAAGTGCTGCAAAAAGTGCTGGCCGTGTTGAACGAGAGTCGCCCCGCCCGCACCGCCGATTTGTACGACGAAGAAAAAGAGTTGTTGAAACCATTTTTTCTGCTGACGATGAAGCCGACAATGTACGTTGCCAACGTTGACGAACATGGCTTTCACGACAACCCGCTGCTGAAAGCGGTTGAAGATTACGCTGCCAAAGAAAACGCCGTGGTCGTTCCCGTCTGTGCAGCGCTTGAAGCCGAAATTGCCGACCTCGACGACAACGATAAAAAAGTGTTTCTCGACGATATGGGGCTGACCGAACCGGGGCTGGATCGCGTGATTCACGCCGGTTATAAATTGCTCGGCTTGCAAACCTACTTCACGGCAGGACCGAAAGAAGTGCGCGCCTGGACGATTCACGTCGGCGATACCGCGCCGCGCGCGGCAGGCGTGATTCACACCGATTTTGAAAAAGGCTTTATTCGCGCTCAAACAATTGCTTACGAAGATTTTATCGCGCACAACGGCGAACACGGCGCCAAAGAAGCGGGCAAAATGCGCGCCGAGGGCAAAGAATACGTCGTGAAAGACGGCGACGTGATGAACTTTCTGTTTAACGTCTGAGGTTAACCGCTCCCTTTTTGAAAGGGAGTGCCCACGAAAGTTGGCGGGGGGTGCCGACACGTCTTAACTACCCCGTCCGCCTTCGGCATTCACTCCTCCCAAGAGAGAAATTTATTCTGTCGCTTTCGTAAACCCGTTCCCCCGCATGTCCGCTATGAAGTTGCCCAGATCGTCCCGCACTTCGACGCGATACACCGACACGTTCTTTCCTTGCGAAAGGCAAACCGAGCGCGCGATCAAGCGCGATCCCTTGGATGCCGCAAGATAGGAAACACTGATCGACTGCCCCACCGTGATGCCCACTTTTTCGCCGCGGAACCGGCGCAGATTGGAGTGCACGGCAAAAGCCAAATCGGCCAGTGTGAAAATCGCGCCGCCATGAACCGTGCCGCTCGAATTCAAATGTTCGCTCGTGATCGGCATGCTGCACAGCACTTCTTCCGGCGTCACCGTGTCGATCACGATGCCCGCGTTGGTAGCGAAACGATCCTTTGTGAAAAAAGTGCGAATGCGCTCGATGTCGAGATCCATGTTCTTAACCCTTCAATGTTGCCATCACCGGCGCGTGATCCGACGGCTTCTCGCCTTTGCGCTCATCGCGATCAACGACACTGGCGACGCACGACGACCGCAATGCTTCGGAAATCAGCAGGTGATCGATACGAAGGCCGCGATTTTTAACAAAGCCCAATTGTCGGTAATCCCACCAAGTAAAGACGTTGGGCGGTTGCTCGAACAAACGAAAGCTGTCGAACAGTCCCAGCGAAAGAAACGCGCGGAAGGTCGCGCGCTCTTCATCGGAACACAGAATCTGACCGCGCCAGGCATCGGGATCGTGCACGTCGCTATCTTCCGGCGCGATGTTGAAATCACCGGCGACGACGAGCTTCGGATGTTGCGTCAATGTCTCTTGCAAATAACGTCGCAAGTGGCGACACCACTGCATCTTGTATTCAAACTTTTCGCTGCCCACCGCTTGCCCGTTCGGCACGTAAACGCAAACCACCCGCACATCGGCCACCGTCGCCGCGATCACGCGCGCTTGCGGGTCGTCGTAATCTTCGATGCCGCGGCCAACGTCGCTCATCGGCAATTCGCGCCGCGCCAGAATCGCCACGCCGTTGTACGTTTTCTGGCCGTGAAAACAATTTTGATAACCGGCTTCCCGCAAAATCTCCTGCGGAAAACGAACATCCTCACATTTGGTTTCTTGCAAACAAACGATGTCCGGCGTTTGCTTTTCCAACCAGGCCAGCAAGCGCGGCAAGCGCACATTCAGCGAATTGACGTTCCAGGCGGCGATTTTCATGGTGATTTTTCGATAGCGGCTAACATGCAAAGGCGGCCTGTGGCCGCCTTTGCGCTTCTTTCAGGTCGCCGTCACGTTCCCGAATTATCGGAAGGCGGCGGCGGTGCGGCATCCGACGGCGCTATCGGCGGCGGCACAGCATCCGATTTTGGCGTTGCGGCGGCATTGGCCTTCGGTGGTTCCGTCTTCGGCTCCGGCTTTGCCGCCGTGTGCTTCACATCGGTTTTCACTCCGGCATCTTTGCTGTAACCGCCCTGATCGAGCTTTTGCTGCCAAGCTGCTTCGTTGAATCCCTTGACGAAATCTACCCCCACTTGCAACACCGGCACTTGTGTACCACCGGTCAGCTTCGTCAACTTTTCGGAGCCGTCCTGACTTTGCGTGTTGACAAAGGTGTAAGGAATGCCGCGCTTTTGCAGCAACGCTTCGGCGTCTTCGCACAGTTGCCCGCACGAGAAAGCGTACAGCGTCACCGGAAAGCGCTCCATCGCCTGCCGCGTGCTCATCGAAATCTTGTCGCTCTCGACAATGTTGGCGTCCATGTTCTTGATTTGTGCGTCTTTGGCGGAAGGCGGCGGCGGTTTGTCGGTATAGACGACGCGACCATCGGCATCGACGTAGCGATAAAGGGTTTGGGCGTTGGCGCCGAAAGCCAGAGCCAGCAGCAAGGCCATCGGCACGGCGTAACGCAAAAATGAGAAAGCAGACATGATCAGGTCTCCTTGGTAGCCTCAATGATGCCATTATGTCGCAAAAAGGCGTCCATTTGGGGCGGCCGACCGCGAAACGCAATGAACGACTGTAGCGCATTTCGCACACTTCCGCGCCCGAGAATCTCGTCGCGCAGCCGCCGACCGACCCCCGCCGAAAGCCCGCCCGCCTCTTCAAACAGGCTGTAAGCGTCCGACGACAGCACTTCCGCCCACAAATAGCTGTAGTAACCGGCGGCGTAGCCGCCCGCAAAAATGTGCCCGAAGCTGTTCTCGAAACGATCGTAGTCGGCGTAGCGCATCACCGCGATGTCGCGGCGCACGCTGTTCAGCACCGCGCGCGCTTCGGGCACCAGCGGCGTCGCGTGCAGCCGCATGTCGAACAAACCGAATTCGATTTGTCGGAGCAGCATCAATCCGGCCTGAAAGTGGCGCGCCGCCAGCATTTTGTCGAACAACGCACGCGGCAAAGGCACGCCCGTTTCAACGTGCCCGCTCATCGCTTCGACCACTTCCCATTCCCAACAGAAATTTTCCATCAACTGGCTGGGCAATTCCACCGCGTCCCACTCGAACCCTTCGAGGCCGGAGACGCCCGGCGTCGGCTCGCGCGTCAGCAGTTGATGCAGACCGTGACCGAATTCGTGAAACAGCGTCAACACATCATCGTGCGTGAAGGTCGCCGGTTTGCCGTCCACCGGCGCCGGAAAATTGCAGGTCAAATAAACCACCGGCCGCTGCGTTCCCGCTGGTGTGATCCGCAACGGCAGCGCGCCGTTCATCCAGGCGCCGCCTTGTTTTTTCTCGCGCGCATAGAGATCGAGGTAAAACCGCCCGATCATTTCATTGCTGCTTTTATCGCGCAACTCGAAATGGCGAACATCGGGATGCCAGGTTTCCGCCGGAACGGCATGCGCGACAGCGCCGTACAAAGTTTCGATCACCCGAAACAAACCGCTCAAAACTTTCTCTTCCTGAAAATAGGCGCGCACTTCCTGATCGGAGAACGCATAATCGCGTTGCTTCATTTTCTCCGAAGCAAACGCCACGTCCCACGGTTCCATCTCCGCCAGCCCGAGCGCTTCCCGCGCAAACGTTTTCAGCATGGCCAGATCGCGCTCGGCGAAAGGCCGCACCCGTTTCGCCAAATCATTGAGAAAAGCCAGCACTTCGTCCACGCTATCGGCCATTTTCGGCACCAGCGAAACTGCGCCGTAATGCGGGTAGTCGAGCAAAGCGGCTTCTTCAGCGCGCAGCGTCAACAACTGCTGAATCAGCGCCGTATTGTCGCGCGCCGGATCGACGCCCAACTCGGACGCGCGCGTCGCGTAAGCGCGATGCAACGCCGCGCGCAAGGGACGATGCTCGGCGTATTGCATCACCGGCCGGTAACACGGCGACAGCAACGTCAAGCGCCAGCCCGCCTGCTGGTTTTTCTCGGCTTGCGCGCGCGCTTCGGCAATCACATCCGCTGGAAGGCCGGCAAGCTCTTTTTCATCGGTGACGAGGAGCGAAAAATCCTGCGTCGCGTCGAGTAAATGATCGTCAAACGTAGCCGACAACTGCGCTTCTTCCTCGTGCAACGCCTTGAAGCGCGCGCGTTGCGGCTCCGGCAAATCGACGCCGCCCAAACGAAAATCGCGCAAGGCGTTGTCGATTGCTTTGCGTTGCGCTTCCGGCAACGTTGCAAACAACGAAGCGTCACGCAATGCCCGATAGCGCGCGAACAAGCGCGCGTCCTGCGACACTTCGCTGTGAAACGCGGTCAGCAACGGCAGGCCGGTGTTGTAAGCGTCGCGTAACGGCGGCGTACTGACGACGGCGTTCAGGTGCGACACCGCGCCCCACATTTGCTCAAGGCGGTCGAGCTCTTCCGAAAGCGGCGCGGCCAGATTCTCCCAAGTCGGCGGCTCGTCACAAGCAACCGCCTGTTCGACTGCTTCGCGCGCTTCCTGCAAGCGCTGCGCCAGCGCCGGCGCCACATACTCGGGGCGAATATCGGAAAAGCGGGGAAGCCCCGAAGAAACCAACAGTGGATTATTCATGGAATGGATCGTATTTCTAAAAGTAAAGAGGGTAACAACATCAGACAACCCAATTTTACAGCTTCAATGCGGGAATTCGTTTGAACTCCGGGCAACCGGAATCCATCAGCCCGCTACGGACTTTCCGGCGGCGGGTTGGTAGCCAGTTGATCGTAAATCGCTCGCTTCGCTTTGTCATTCATTGCGCGAATGTCGTCAACGGTCAGATCGACTTTGCGGAAATAACTGACCATTTCTCCGGCAATCAACGGGTCGCTCAATTTCATATACAAGCCAAAATATCCGCTCCACCTATCTCGTTTGTCCTCCATCTTTAAGACGCCGGAAGAATACCTGGTGATCTCCATAAAGCGTCGAGATTTGCTTCTTCCGCCCTCCCCCATGGAAAAATCAGTGAAAGATTTTTGCCACGATGAGGCGTCGCAAGAGAACTTTTCTTCTTTCCTCCAGTTTGATTCCTGGTCTCTCTCCTGCATGTTGAATACCATCGTAAAAGATTGACCTTCAATATTAAAAACCGTCGCCTCTAACCGCTGACTGTCGAGAAAGCGAAAAGTAATCCATGTATCGATCAAGTTCAGTTTCTTCTCCCCTCGATAGAAATATCGAAAACCTTCTTTGTTGCTTTCTCTGTCGAAGCGACGAGGAAGAAAATCACTTAACTCACCGAACCCCCCCCCTTCTTTATAAAGCTTCTCTTTATAGAGCTCCATATAAGTCCCTTGTATGTCGAGGCATCGATCCAGTGAACCGGCATATGGCGTTACCGAGTACGACAGCACGGGAACACAACTGCTGAGTAAAATCACAATGATCCCCAAAAGAATGATAACCTTCATCTTCATCGCTTATCTTTTCCTGTTATCAGCGTCTGATCCAGCGCCGCCAAATCTTCCGGCGCGCCGACGTTGAACCAGAGGCCGTCGTAGCGTTCGCCGGAAACAAAGCCTTGCGCGACCCATTGCCGGTAATACGGCGTCAGCTTTTGCGGCACATCGGGCGCGATGTTTGTGAACAAACGGGTATGGTAAATGCCGATGTTGCCGAAGGTCAGAGGCTCACTGGATTTTTCCTCTCTCGCCCCTTCATTTTGACTCAGGGTCAGCCCGACCGGTTGAAGCTCCAGCAAGCCCCCGCGATTCAACGCGAAATCGCCTTCGGGATGATACGGCGGATTGGGCACCATCACCAGATGCGCCGCGCTGTTTTTATGTGCGGCGTTTTTTTCACGCCCTTTGCCATCCAGCATTTTTTCGATCTGCGGCAAGAGCGCGCGGTAATCGAAAGCGCTCCAGACATCGGCGCTCACGATCAGCACCGGCCCCGGTTCGAGCAACGGCAGCGCGTGCGCGATGCCACCAGCCGTTTCCAGCGCCGGATTTTCCCGCGAATACAGAAGGCGAACCTGCCACGCCGCGCCGTCGCCGAGCGCCGCTTCGATTTGCGCGTTTTTCCAGGCGACATTGATCACGATTTCGTGAAATCCGGCTCGCGCCAGCGCTTCAATCTGCCAGACGATCAACGGTTTTCCGCCCGCCGTCAACAACGGTTTCGGCGTGTGGTCGGACAACGGTCGCATGCGCTCGCCGCGACCGGCAGCCAGTATCATCGCGCGCGCTTTCATCGTCGTCTCAAAAAGTATAGCCGATCACCGGCTCGCGTTTTTCGAGAACATCGAGAAAACGCAGCAACGGCATCAGTTCGGTGTAGCGCGCGCAGGCTTGTCGCAAATAGCCCAACACGCGCGGCACGTCGGCGAGGTAAGCGTTTTTGCCGTCGCGATGCCACAAGCGCGCAAAAATCCCGACGACTTTTAAATGGCGTTGCACGCCCATCCATTCAAAGTCGCGCCAGAAATCGTCGAAGCGTGCCGCCACCGGCAAACCAACGGCACGGGCGCGTTCCCAATAGCGGATCGCCCAATCGAGTTGTTGTTCTTCGTCCCACGCCACGTAAGCATCGCGCAAGAGCGACACCAGATCGTAAGTGATCGGGCCGACCACCGCATCTTGAAAATCGAGGACGCCGGGGCGGTTTTCCGCCACGTCCATCAAATTGCGAACGTGGTAATCGCGATGCACGAACACTTGCGGCTGCGTGCGCGCGGCGGCGATCAGCAACGCAAAGGTGCGTTCCAGCATCGCCCGCTCGGCGTCGCGCCATTCGTGCCCGCAATGTCGGGCGACGAACCAATCGGGGAAAAGGTCGAGTTCACGACGCAACAACGCTTCGTCGTAAGCGGGCAACGCGGGCGCTTCGATGCGCTGAAAAGCCGCCAACGCCGTGATCGCGTCCCGATACAGCGCTTGCGCGTTCGCGCCGCGCTCCAGCGCCGTTTGATAAGTGGTGTCGCCCAGATCGGCGAGCAACAAAAATCCCTGCGCCACATCCTGCGCGAAAATCTCCGGCGCATTGACGCCGCAGCCGCGCAGCAAACCCGCCACCTTGATGAACGGGCGGCAGTCTTCCTTGTCGGGCGGCGCGTCCATCACGATCAGCGAAGGCCGACCCGCCTGCGATACCGGCGGTGACGACGGAAAGGTCACGCGAAAATAGCGGCGGAAACTGGCGTCCGCCGAAGCGGGCGTCATGGCGTAAGCCGCGCCGTCGAACTGCGCGTCCAGCCAGGCCGCCAAAGCAGCGGCGCGGGCGGCATCGAGGGAGTGAGATAACTTCGGCATGAAAAATCGCAAAAAAACGGCGTCGGCACCGGGCGCGTCACCACAAAGCGCCCAACAATTTCATCAAGAACAAACGAAAACCATCGAGTCGGCTAGAATAACGCATTTTCACCCAAGTGTCGGTGTCGATTTTCATGTCATTGCGGCGGACTTTGCAGCGAACAACCCAGCACACGCTTTTCATCGCGGCAAGCGCCGGATGGTTGCTGGCGGCGCCGTGCGCGTCGGCGCAAGCCGCCGATGTCGAAACGGTTTCCGCGCCGCCTTCCCCACCGCCGCTCAAGCTGCGGGACGCGCGCTCGTTATCGGCGTTTGATCCGATCGTGCCAACGACGCCGCCACCGCAACATTCAACGTCGCAACAAGGTTCTCTGCCCGGCTTGCAACCCGTCGGGCATGCCAAAACCGAGCAGGGCGCCGTTTTCCTGCGCGCCGACCGCACCGAGGGCATCGGTCGGCAAATCGAAGCGAGCGGTCACGTCGAGTTGCGCGCGCATCGGGAGACGGTGCTTGCCGACTGGATGCGCTACGATCAGGACACCGATACGCTGCAAGCGCGCGGCAACGTGGTGGTGCGTCGCTACGGCAGTTGGGTTGCCGGTCCCGAGATCGATTACACGCGCGGCGAAGCGACCGGCACCTTGCAAGCGCCGTCGTTTTACGTCGATGAGGTCGGCGGTCGCGGCGACGCGAAAACGCTGACTTTCGACGGCCCCGATGCTTACACGCTGAGTCAAGGCCGTTTCACCACTTGCCAAGCGCCGCGCAATGATTGGTTTTTGTACGCCGACACGATGAAGATCGACACGCAGCGTTCGGTCGGCACCGCTTACGGCGCTTCGGTGCGCTTCATGAACGTGCCGCTCTTCTACTCGCCCTGGCTGGAGTTTCCACTGAACAATCAACGCAAATCCGGTTTTCTGACGCCGACGTTCGGCTCGTCGAACGCTCGCGGTTTCGAGTTCATGATTCCTTATTACCTCAACCTTGCGCCCAACTACGACGCCACGATTTCGCCGCGTATCATGACCAACCGCGGCTTGCAGTTGGGCGGACAATTTCGCTACCTGTTTGGCGGCGCGTTGTCGATGCGTGGCGAGATCAACGGCGAATACTTGCCGGACGATCAGCAAACCGGCACTTCGCGTTACTTGATGTCGTGGAAACACGAACAAGGCTTGACGCCGTGGATGAACGCTTACGTCGATGCGACCAAAGTTTCTGACGACAATTATTTCGCCGACCTCGCCGACCGGCTGGCAGTGACTTCGCAAACCACGCTGTCGCGCGAAGCCGGTATCCGCATGTTTCAAGCGCCGTTCTCGGTGCTGGCGCGCGTGCAGAATTTCCAGACCTTGCAAGACAGCAGCGCGTACATTCAACCGCCGTACAACCGCGCCCCGCAAGTGCTCGTTTCGATGAGCGACTGGATGTTGCCGAGCTTGCGTTCGCTTGATCTCAGCCTTTCGGGCTCTGCCGAATACACCCGCTTCACGCATATCGATCTGACACAGGGAGATCGCTTCACGATTCAGCCGACCATTGCCTGGAAGAAGCAGGAGTTGGGTTGGTTCGTGACGGCTCGCGCCGGCATTCAGCAGCGCAATTACTGGCTGGATTCCAACACCACTGCGCCGACCACCGGCAAAACGCTGGGCGTCTCCATTCCGGTGATGAGTTTCGACAGCGGCCTGACTTTCGAGCGCGAAGGTTCGCTCTTCGGATCGCGCTATGTGCAAACACTGGAGCCGCGCCTCTTTTATGTTTACGTTCCGTATCGCAATCAGGACAAGATGCCGGTGTTCGACACCACGCTCGACGATTTCAATTTCTCCCAGTTGTTTAGCGAAAACCGCTACATCGGCAGCGACCGTTTCGGCGACGCCAATCAAGTAACGTTGGCGATGACGTCGCGCATTCTGGGCGACAGCGGGGCGGAAATTTTGCGTTTGATGGCAGGCGAGCGTTTTTATTTTTCCGATCAGCGCGTCGTGCTGCCGGGTGAAGTGCCGCGCTCCGCTGACAGTTCCGACTTCTTGTTCGGCGCAGAAGCGCGGCTCTCGCACACTTGGTCGGCGTCGGTGCTGACCCAGTACAATTTCGACACGTCCCAGTACGAACAATTCAACGTCAGCGCTCGCTGGATGCCGTCGCCGGGGAAAGCCTTGTCTGGCAGTTGGCGTTACACGCGGCAGTATCAGGACCCGGACAAGGGGCTGACGGAACTCAAACAATTCGATCTCGCCGCGCAATGGCCGCTGACGCAGCGCTGGAGCGCGGTAGCCCGCTGGAATTATTCGCTCGTCGATTCAAAAACGCTGGAGGTTATCGGCGGCCTCGAATACAATGCCGATTGCTGGATCATTCGCGCTGCCCTCCACCGCTTGGCCACGACCGTTTCGCAGACCAACACTTCTTTCTTCTTGCAACTGGAGTTGAGCGGCTTGGGACGTGTCGGCCCGTCGCCGCTTGAAGTGTTGCGCCGCAGCGTTCCCGGCTACACGACTTCCGACGATCCGACGCGGCTCGACAAAACACCCAGCTATACGACTTACCCTGAATTTTGAGGCTCGCTATGAAACCTTACCGCACGTTTCTTTCTTACTTGCTCGTTGCCTCGGCGGCTTTGACGAGCGCGCTGTTGTTCGACGGCCTCGCCGTCGCGCAGACAGAGCCAACACAAGCGACGCCAGCATCGACGGAACAAAAGCCGACGCCCGCGCCCAAAACCCCAAGCGCAACAAAACCGGAAATGCTCGACCGCCTCGTTTTAATCGTCAACGACGAAGCCATCACGCAGTACGACATTGACACGCAAAAAAACACCATTCTGAAACGGATGAAAGCCGCCAACGTCACGCCGCCGCCCGACAGCGAACTCGAACATCAAATCATCGAACGTCTGATCACTGAAAAAGCGGTAATGCAATACGCCAAAGAAACCGGCGTTCGCGTTGACGACACGATGATCGATCGCGCCATCAACAGCGTCGCGCAAGAAAACAAAATGACGCTTGACGAATTGAAAGCCGAGTTGGCGAAGGAGAACATCCCGTTTCCGTTTTACCGCGAAGAATTGCGGCGACAAATCTCCATGCAGCGTCTGCGCGACCGCGAAGTGGACAGCCACATCGTCGTGACCGATGCCGAAGTGGACGCTTATCTCAAGCTGATTGAAACCCAAGCCGGCGGCGAAAACGAATACCTGATTTCGCACATTCTCGTCAGTCTTCCCGGTCAGGCCACACCCGATGTTATCGAAACACGCCACGCTCGCGCCGAAGACATCCTCAAAAAATTGCGCGACGGCGCCGACTTCGCGCAAACCGCCGCTGCCATGTCGGACGCTTCTGACGCGCTGGCCGGCGGCATGCTCGACTGGCGAACACTGGCGCGTTTGCCGACTCTGTTCGCCGACGCCGTGCGCACCATGAAGAAAGATCAAGTTTCAGACATTCTGCGCAGTCCGGCCGGTTTTCACATTCTGAAACTGAACGACTCGCGCAGCCGCAATGAACCGAAAGTGGTCGAGCAAACCCACGCCCGCCACATTCTGGCGCGTGTTTCCGAAACCACTTCCGAAGACGACGCCCGACAAAAAATCGAGCGCGCCCAACAGCGCATCGAAGACGGCGAATCTTTTGAAACCGTGGCGCGGCTGATGTCCGAAGACGCTTCCAGTTCACGCGGCGGCGATTTGGGTTGGCTCAACCCCGGCGACACCGTGCCCGATTTCGAGCGCGCAATGAAAGCGCTGCAACCGGGAAAAGTTTCTGTGCCCATTCGCACGCCGTTCGGTTGGCATCTGATCGAAGTGATCGAGCGACGTCAGCAAGATATCACTAAAGAAAACCAGCACGAGCAAGCGCGGCAAGCGCTGCGGCAACGCAAGAGCGATGAAGCGTTTGAAGACTTTCTCATGCAAACGCGCGATCGCGCTTACGTCGAATACAAAACCAGCGAGAAATAATGGTAAGGTGGGCAAGGCGCAAAGCGCTGTGCCCACCCCTTGTCTTCGCGCTACTATTCTGCCGTTACTGAATGAATCTTGAACTTCACGGTCACTTGCGCCACATCTGCGTCGGCAGCGCCCAACCGTTGGTCGCTGCCGGACGCACCGTACTTTCGGGCATCGTCAAACGTCCGCTGCAAGGCGCGATAACCGTGGGCGCGTTGGGCTTGGCAGGCGATGAGCAAGCGAACTTGAGCGCACACGGTGGACTGCAAAAAGCCGTCTATGCCTACCCTGTCGAACACAGGCCGTACTGGTGCGCACAACGACGCGCGCACGGTGTGCCGCTATTGAATGAAGCCGAAGCCGCGAACGAATTGCCGCCCGGTTTCATGGGCGAAAACCTGACCATCGAAGGCATTTCGGAGCGCGACGTGTGGGTTGGCGACACGCTGCACTGGGAAAACTCCGCTTGTGTGTTGCGCGTCACCGCGCCACGCCAACCGTGCTACAAATTCAACGCCATCATGGGTTTTGCCGAAGCGTCTCGGCTAATGGTGCGCGAAGCGTACTGCGGCTTCTATCTGGCGGTGGAGCAACTCGGCACGCTACAAGCGGACACGCCCTTCACCTTGCGCGCCGGTTCGCGCGCGTTGTCCATCACCGAAGCGATCCACGCCCAATGGGCGAAACATCGGAATTGAGCGAAATCTGTAGCGGAACTCCCACCACAAATGGACGATAAGCGCGCCGAGATAATTGTCCCTTCTGGACGACAAGTTTCCGCTCCTGCACCGATCCCTGCTATCCCCACTCCCTCAAAAACTCGCGCCAATGTTCGGCGTCGTCGGTTTGCAGGCGCTCGCGCACCAGCGCCATTTCGTCTTCGTAGGTTGATGCGGTCAACACGCCGCGCATCAACTGAAAGCGTTGAAAGAGCAGATAGGTGTTCAGTGTGTCGCATTCGCAGTAGTTGCGAACTTCGCTGATTTTTCCTTCGGCGACAGCTTTGCCGACATCACCGCCGTCCATCAACAGTTTGCCGGGGAAGCCGCACAAGCGCGCCATCGCGTCGAGTCCGGCGTTGGCGCGCGGCTGGTATTGCGCCAGCACGTCCATCAAGTCGATGTGACGGGTGTGATAACGGTTGAGGTAATTGTTGTACTTGAAATCGCGGTCGTCGTCACCCCATTCCCAGTAGCGCGCCGCCGTGACGCCGTGCAGCATCGCCCGATAATGCAGCACCGGCAGATCGAAGCCGCCGCCGTTCCACGAAACGAGTTGCGGCACGAAGCGTTCGATGCCCTCGAAGAAGCGGCGAATCAAAACGTCTTCGCCGTCGTCGGGTTGACCGAGCGACCAGATTTGCAAACCCTTGTCGTTGCGCAACACGCAGGCAATCGCGACGATTTTCTGAAAATAAAGATGGGCGAAATCGCTGCCGGTGGCGGCGCGACGCTGTTGTCCATACCAATCGAGCACATCCTGGTCGGTGAGTTCAGGCGGCAAGCGGTGAACTCGGCGCATTCCGGCAACATCGGGAATGCTTTCGATGTCGAAAACGAGAATCGGCGTCATCGCGTTATAACCGAAGTCCCGCTTTGACTTTTTGCGCGTGCGTCAGTTTTTCTTCCGGCAGATAAACGCCCTTGGCATCGGCGGGCGGCTCGGCGAGGCGCGGCACATGGTCGCCGGTCACGGCGTTGGCGGCGGCGATCAGCCCCACCACTTCGCCGCTCTCTCGAACGCCCCAAGCCGCGACCTTGATGACGAGGTCTTCATTGCGAGCGCCTTTGCCGCAAAAAAACCAGTCGGAACAAGCGCTGATACTCAGAATTTTCATGAATCCTCTCCTTACGCTTACGACAAATCGGTGCTTCTTATGATACGCTGTTGAGGGTGTTCTGAACAAGTCACCTCGTTTCAACGTTTAAAGGAGGAAATCTCATGTCGCCGCCTCTTGAAAAAATCATGGATGCCGCCCGACGGGTTTCGCGCGCCTACCGCATCGAACAAGGCCGGACGTTTCGGCTCAACCAGATTTCACCCGGCGATACCGGCGGCGCCGCCAAAAGCGTCATAGAAATTCAGTGGCAAGCGAAAACGTTTCTCGATTTCGCCAATGCCCAGTTGGCGACGTTGCAGGAAAAATTGTACGCGCAGAAACGCTGGTCGGTGCTGATCGTTTTGCAGGCGATGGATGCGGCGGGCAAAGACGGCACCATCAAGCATGTGATGTCCGGCATCAACCCGCAAGGCTGCGAAGTTACGTCGTTCAAAGTTCCGACGGGCGCCGAGTTGTTGCACACTTTTTTGTGGCGTTGCGCGCAGCGTGTTCCCGAAGCGGGAATGATCGGGATTTTCAATCGCTCGCATTACGAGGACGTGTTGGCGCCGCGCATTCACCCCCAGTTTTTGCAGGCGCGGAATTTGCCGCCTTCGCTGGTGACGAAAAAAATCTGGTCGGAACGCTATGAGGACATCAACGCGTTCGAGCGCCATTTAACACGCAACGGCGTGCTCGTTCTCAAGTTTTATCTGCATCTGTCGAAAGAGGAACAGAAGAAGCGTTTGCTGGAACGCATCAACGAAAAAAGCAAAAACTGGAAATTTTCCGAGAGCGACATTCAGGAGCGCGCGCGGTGGGAGCAATACATGGCTGCGTATGAAGAAACGATTCGGGCGACGGCGCAACCGTGGGCGCCCTGGTACATCGTTCCCGCCGACAACAAATGGTTTACCCGTGCCATTGTCGCCGTGACGATTATCGACGCGCTGGAATCGCTTCGACTCAAGCGCCCCAAAAACCCCAAAGAGCAAAAGAAAATTCTGGCTGCCGCTCGCAAGTTGCTCAACAAAGAGGATTGAAAAATATCGCCTTCGGATCATTTGTTACTTTGCCCGCGCGGCGAACGTCATGGCATTCATTGCGTCGTGGCGTGATTGGCGCGATACTGTCTTATTGGAAAGTTTTTGTCTTAACCGATTGCCATGCGCCTTTCTGTCGCAACCTACAACATTCACAAAGGCGTTTCGCAATTGCGTCGCCGTTCCAAGATGCCGGAGTTGAGCGATCACTTGCGCGCGCTCGACGCCGACGTGGTTTTCTTGCAGGAAGTGTGCGGCACCCAACCGGAGGCTTCTGGCTCACGTTCCCTTCATTTGCCGCAACACGAATTTCTCGCGGATTCGTACTGGTTCACCGCTTACGGTAAAAACGTCGAAGCGCAACACGGCCATCACGGTAACGCGCTGTTGTCGCGTTACCCGATCATTTATCAGGAAAACGAAGACATCTCGGCGCACTGGCTCGAACGGCGCGGTCTTCTGCATTGCGTGCTCAACGCCGGGAAAACGATGCCGCGTCTGCATTGCCTCAACGTTCATCTCGGCCTTTTTGAACATTGGCGGCGGCGGCAACTGGCGGCGATGGTGGCGCGGGTTGAAGCGTTGATTCCGCCCGATGAGCCGCTGTTGATCGCCGGCGATTTCAACGACTGGCACCGCAAAGGCCATCGCTATCTCTGCGAAGCGTTGCGCGCTATTGACGTTTTCGCTACTTTGCAAGGAAAACCGGCGCGAACCTTTCCTTCGTTTCTGCCCGTTCTGCCGCTGGATCGCATCTACGTGCGCGGCCTCGATGTTCGCGATGCCCGCATTCATTACACGCAACGAGCGTTGCGCGCGTCAGATCACGCAGCGTTATCGGCGGAACTGGAAGTTCTTCCGCGCTTTCTTTCATCGCACCGCTGACATGCAAAATCTCGCGACCGGACATTCAGTTCATTTGTTGCGCGGCGGCGGCGATTTTTTTCCGGCGCTGATCGACGCTTTTGACGCCGCCCAACACGAAATCTGGCTCGAAACGTATCTCTTTGCCGACGATGCCAGCGGTCGCGCTGTTGCCGAGGCGCTGATTCGCGCCGTGCGGCGCGGCGTCGATGTGCGCGTGCTGATCGACGGTTGGGGGGCGCGACTTTATTTGTCAAAAACGCTAGAGCGCGAATTAACTTCCGCCGGGGTGGACTTGCTGCTTTATCGCCCGGAAGTGGAGCGCCAGCCGTTTCGTTTTCGCCGTTTGCGCCGCTTGCATCGCAAACTTTGTCACATCGACGGCAAGGTGGCCTTCATCGGCGGCATCAACATCATCGACGACATGAACACGCCCGGCCACACCCCCCCGCGCATCGACTTTGCCGTGCGCGTCGAAGGGCCGATTCTGGCGGACATCGTGCAAACCATGCGCCGCGTTCGCGCGCTGGTGGAGTTGTCCCAACTGCACGACATCAGTCTCGAAGAAGACGATGATCTTCCCGCTGTCACCGAACCCGTCGGCACGATTCGGGCGAAACTCGTCGTCCGCGACAACCTGAATCATCGCCACGCCATCGAGCGCGCTTATTTGGCGGCGCTGGGACGCGCTCGCCGCGAAGCGATCATCGCCTGCGCTTATTTCTTTCCGGGCTGGCGTTTTCAAAAAGCGCTGATCGCCGCTGCTCGCCGCGGCGTCAAAGTTACGCTGCTCTTGCAAAGGCGCGTCGAATACAAACTCATGCACTACGCGGTGCGCACGCTCTACGAAAGATGGCTCAACGCCGGTATCGAAATTCAGGAATACCATCGTTCGTTCCTGCACGCCAAAGTTGCTGTGATCGACGATGATTTCGCCACTATCGGTTCATCGAACATCGACCCGTATTCTTTTTTGATGGCGCGCGAAGCCAACCTCGTCGTCAACAATCAAGCGTTCGCCGAGCAACTGCGCGGCGCGCTGTTGAAACTGATCGACGACGGCGCGCAACCGGTGCTGGCGGCGCAGTGGCAACAACGCACGCTGATGACGCGGCTGCTGTCATCGCTGGCGTTCGCCACCCTTCGACTCATCATGGCCGTGACCGGCGCCGATTCCGAGAAGGGCTGGTTCCCGATGTCGCGCGAAGCACAAGAAGTGCGGGAACAGGGAAAAGGGAAGGCGACGCCGTGAGGCTAGCGCCTCATTGGTAGCCATTCCCGCGAAAATATCCTGTCGAGATATGCCTGTCGAAAATCGCCCGCTTACCCGCCGGATTTGCTATAATGCGCGCCTTGCGCCCGTAGCTCAGTTGGATAGAGTACCTGGCTACGAACCAGGGGGTCGTGGGTTCGAATCCTGCCGGGCGCGCCATTTCTCAAAAGCCTCGCTTGAAAAAGCGGGGCTTTTGTTTTGGACGCTTGTTTTCCTTCCATGATTCATATATCCTGAAATTCTACCCCCTGCTGTCCCTATGGAAGAAAGAAATTACCGTGAACATTCTTCGTCACTCTCTCCTTTCTGTTGCTCTCGGGTTGCTTGGCGCAACGCTGGCGCTGTTCGCTTCAACGGCGTTTTCCTCCGACGAGGTTTTGCGCGTTGAAGGCGCGCCGGTCACTTCGGCCAAAGCCGAAGCCGTGGTTGCTTGGCGCGCGGCGTCGAACGTCAGCAACGCCACCGCCGTTACCTTTATGCCCTTGCCCGCAACGGCGCTGAAAGCCCTGCAGGAAGAAAATGCGCCGGATGCAAACGGCTACCTTCAAGCCTATCCCATCAAAATTGGCGTCAACCGCAACGCTGACACCGAAATCGCCGACACTCCCGCTGCCCTGAACTGGCAAAGCAATGGCAACGGCTACGTTGCACAATGGGCGATCACTTCCCCCGAAGCCAAGGAATTGCGTGTCAGTTTGCGGATTCGCGCCTTGCCCGACAACGCCGAGTTGCGTTTCTCCGGTTCCGCCGAGCCGGACCGAATCATCGGCGTGGTCAGCGGTCAGGAAGTCAAAGCCTTGCTCAGCGACAGTCATGTTTATTGGACGCCGGTTACCGAGGGCGAAACTCAAAACATCGAAATCTACCTGCCTTCGTCGGTGAGTCCGAGCGATGTCAACATTCGTTTAGGCGGCGCGTCACACATCTTCACATCGGCGCAAGATGGGCTCAGCACCGCTCAAGTTATTCAGGCATCCCTGTCCTGCGAAGTTGATGTTGCCTGTAAATTCAGCTCTCTTGGCACGGGTTTTCAGAATGCGTCCAAAGCCGTCGCCAGAACTGTGGTTACAGATGCTGTGTACTCTTACGGTTGCACGGGAACTTTGTTGAACAGCTCCGATAATTCGCAAATCGCCTATTTCTGGAGTGCTGCGCACTGTGCGGTTTCTTCTGCAGGCGCCAGCGCCCAATCCTTGATGAACACCCTCAACACCTTTTGGTTTGACGAAGCTTCCAGTTGCGGCGGTTCCCAGAAAAACTCGAATTACACGACCCGAACCGGTGGGGCGCAAATCCTGCATAACCAAATATCCACAGATACCTTGTTGCTTCGCCTCAACGACAGCGTGCCGGCGAACGCTTACTTTGCCGGATGGGATTCCAACCGCTTTACCAGCGGCGCCATGATCGGTATTCATCACCCCAGCAGGGATGTCAAAAAAGTCAGCGCCGGCAAAGGGGAAGGGAAAACCTGTGACGCCGTTTTTAGCCGTTACTTTAATAATATCGATAATGCCAACTTGACTTTGGTCAGTTGGTCGGAGGGACTTGTTGAATCTGCCAGTAGCGGCTCGGGCGTGTTTACCTTATCGAACGGCGCCTATTATTTACGAGGCGGGCTGTCGAGCGGCGCGGCAGGCGCATCTTGTTCTGATGTTGGCAGGTCCTATATCACCAGCAATAACGTTTTTTGCTATTCGAGCATTTCACTGGTTTATAACTCGATCAAACAATGGCTGGATCCGGCCACGACCCCGCCGTCTAGCAACTACGGCCCCACCCGTCAATACACCGGCCAATGGATGAAAGCGGATGAAAGCGGTTGGGGGCTGACGGTTCTTCTGAACTTTCCCACCAATTCCCGCTACATCTTTGTTCCCTGGTACACCTACGACAGTTCCGGTAAAGCGTTCTGGTACATCTTCGAGGGCGCTGATGGCTGGGTCGCCAACGACAAGGTTACTCTGGACGTTTATCGTTTGACGGGACCGGCGTGGGGAGTTTTGCCTTTCAACAGCAACAATGTCGTCAAAACCAAAGCGGGAACGGCGACGTTGACGTTCACCTCGGCAACGGCGGCAACGTTTACCTATACCGTCGAT
>Ga0123354_10000076_pt1 | contig 75619 bp, 76 predicted proteins | sample TergutLab28metaG_2_FD_97872 | JGI IMG/M metagenome (GOLD analysis project Ga0123354, IMG submission 97872) | Labiotermes labralis P4 segment gut microbial communities from Petit-Saut dam, French Guiana - Lab288 P4 | ecosystem: Host-associated > Arthropoda: Insects > Digestive system > Gut ... | reverse complement strand
TCGGTTTGGGCGGCAGATCGAAATGGTTCGGGTAAGCAGATAGATTGGCATTTTACCACAAAACAAGCAAGAGGTAAACTAAAACATCTATATCCTAACTTATAATGCGGTCAAAGCAATATTACTTAAAACAGGAAGTTAGGGATCAAACTTATTATGAAAGTTAGCGAACTTGGTTCTATTTATCATGTTCTTAGCGCAACGAACTTTAGAATTATAAAGGCTAACAGAAAGACGGTGGCGGCAATTAGAAACGTGGGCAGATAGTTGAGGTTGCTTGCTAGGTAGGGTCCTAGAAATGAACCGATGCCGGTACCTACCCCGATAAAGCTGTCAAATAAACCTGCTTTTCCTTGGGGGGTGATCTCCATAGAGAGTGAAAGCATCATGATGTGGTACACTCCATAGGCAAAGCCGATCAGAACCAAAACCAGTCCTGTTATTATATCGGGTGCAATGACAAACTGAACCGCAGCCACTAAACCAAAAATGAGCATGCTTCGGATGAGCACAAAGCGTGGTAACTGTTTTCTTAGATCCATCGAGTATGCACGGTTATGGATAAAGAAATACCCAGACATTGCTCCCAAGGAATTGAGCAGGTATGCAAAATAGACAAAACTAGTCGAGGTCAACCCTAAGGTATGGTGCTGACTCACGATGTCGCTTAAAAAAATCGGCAAGGGCGTAAAAAATATACTTGTAGCCAAAGAGAACATAATAAGCGCAACAGCAAATCCTCCAAAACTCTCCTGTCGGGGGAGTCTAAAGCGGTTCATTGTATATGATTGCATACCGCGATAGGCAAAGTTGAGTTTTCTCTCAATGCTGACTAAACGCCGCTCAAAAATAATTAGCGGATCAGCAACTAGGAGAACTGTGAGAATAAACGCAACCACGCTAAGCCCGCTGCACAGATACAGCGTATAGGTTGCCAAAACAGCGGGGCTCAAGGCGGCAAATGTAAATAATCCTCCCGTGAAGACTAAGCCTATTGCCAAGCCGATAAAATAGCCCATTTCAGTGATACCCTCATATAACCCGTAGGATTTTTCCCACTCATCTCGGCTGTAATTTTCAGCAACCAGCACGTTTTTTGGAGCTTCATGGGACATGTGGAGCACCTGCATTACTACATAGAGCGTAACAAACACCAGTATATTTTGTGCAAACGGTAGTGTCATCATAAAGAGCAGTATGGCTGTGGATGAGAAAGAGAGCAGAATAAAGACTTTATAGCGTCGGGTTCTGTCGCAGAGGTAGCCCCAGATATATGATGCAGGAATTGAGGCAAACACCGCAATAGATGTCATGATGCCTAATGCGACCAGTGGTCCGCCTAACATACTTGTGTCGTTAAACGCGACCAAGTAGAGAGGTATGAAGACACTTAGTAAACCAAATGCCATCTCGTGGAAGAAAAACCCAAGCCGCCACATAATCAACAGACCCACAAAGGACCAATTAAAACCTTAGCTCAAACAAATACCGTTTAGCTCGAAGCGCCACCGATAGCACTTTTGCCGCATATCGACGTTTTTTGGCTTTAAGACTGTTTGTAGCAAAAAATCATCCTATTAGGTGGATATGTCTGATTTTTCAGAAAAATCCGATAAGTTTAAAGCCTAAAAGCACCCTATTTATCGAGTGCTGAATATGGTAAACTGCCAAGACGACACTTGCACCATAAACTCTATTATAACCATCGATGCAAAAGGACAAATCATCCTCCCAAAAGACCTCCGAGAAAAAGCCAACTTTAAACCAAATGACAAACTCGCCATTGTAACCTGCGAAAAAGACGGCGCCATTTGTTGCTTAATGATGATAAAAACCGAAAAACTCACCGACGCAGTCACAAAAACACTCAGCCCACTGCTCAAAGCAGTAACCACCCAGAAGGGCTAACCATGAACGAGGAAAACATCAAAAAAATAGTTAGAGACCGTTACGCAAAAGTCGCCAAAACCAACGGGTCCTGCTGCAATGCAAACACAAATTGTTGCACTACCCCAAGTGATAAACAAATCAGCAAACTCGTAGGCTACAGCCAAGAAGAAATCTCAGAAGTACCCCCAGGCGCAAACTTGGGCCTAGGTTGCGGCAACCCAACGGCCCTAGCAACCCTAAAAGAAGGCGAAAAAGTCATGGATCTGGGCTCAGGTGCAGGATTTGACTGCTTTTTAGCATCAAAAAAAGTCGGACAAACCGGCAAAGTAATCGGCATAGACATGACCCCTGAAATGATCGATAAAGCCCGCCTAAACGCACAAAAAGGCAACTATACAAACGTCGAATTCAGACTTGGAGAAATCGAAAACCTGCCCTCAGCAGACAACTCTGTTGATATAGTTATCTCAAATTGCGTCATCAACCTATCCCCCGACAAAAAACGTGTCTTCCAAGAAGCCCACCGTGTATTAACTCCAACCGGTCGATTGATGGTATCTGATATAGTTCTGCTAAAACCTCTACCCGACGCACTACGGCAAAGCGTTGAAGCCTATGTCGGATGCATAGCAGGCGCGGAGCTCAAAAATAACTACCTTGAGTTGATAATTGAAGCAGGTTTCCAAAACGTCAAAATCCTGCAAGAAAAAGTATATCCTCTTGACTGCATAATAAGCGAACCAAAAACCACTGCAACCCTTACCAGCTTAGGTATGACCCTCCAAGAGGCAAAACAAGCTACAGATTTGGTTGTTAGTATAAGCGTTTTAGCCACAAAACAATAAAAGATAACGCTATGTTGGTGTCTAAAAAATTTTAGACGCTTTTCTGTACTTACTCAGCTATAGCTGTCTTTAAACGATGCTGGCATTGTGTTAGCTTGTTTACTTATCTATAAACATGGACCGCGGGATGGCTCTTTTTGGGCTAAAACCTTAAATGGGAGTTGCCCAACTTCATATTTCCGCTGGAGAGTAAATCTGTAAATGGCAAAATTCAAAGTCATAGTTTCCGACCCACAGACGGGTGCATCCAAAGTAGTAGAGCTTGAAGAAGCACGTGCAAGCCCCTTCATCGGTAGAAAATTGGGTGAAACCTTAGATGGTGCAGTCGTTGATTTGCCAGCACACAAAGTGCAACTTACGGGCGGTTCTGACAGTGACGGTGTTCCTATGCGTGCAAATGTTCATGGCGGTATACGCCGTGCAGTTGTCCTTAGCGGCGGCACCGGTTTTAAAGCTAAACGCGACGGCGAACGTAGACGTAAAACTGTCTGCGGCGACGTCATCACTGATGAAATCGTTCAGGTCAACATGAAAATCACCGATCGCCCCGCTGGCGCGGCACCTATTGCTTTGCCGGTTAAGGCCGAGCAGGCACCTGAACAATAATTTTTTGTCAGGGCGCATGCCCAAACCTTAAAAAGTGCCATAATTAATTTCTTTATTCATTCCAGGCTTATTAGAAGAGAAGAACCCATATGAGTAACGCTACTAAGGATTTGCCAAAGCAACCCGAAGTCAACATCGGCACCATTGGACATGTTGACCACGGTAAAACTACACTTGTTCAGGTATTGACAGGTACGTGGGCATCACGTCATAGTGAAGAACTAAAACGTGGTATCACCATCAAACTCGGTTATGCCGATATGCCCATTTATAAGTGTCCCAACTGTCCTGCACCAAAAAACTATACCATAAAACCTGTATGTGAAGCCTGTAACAGTGAAGCAGAGTTTATACGTGCCATAAGTTTTGTCGATGCTCCTGGACACGAAGCGTTAATGGCAACAATGCTCTCAGGTGTTGCAATCATGGATGGCGCCATTTTGGTCATTGCGGCTGATGAACCTTGTCCTCAAGCCCAGACCCGTGAACACCTTGCAGCCGCCGAAGTTAGCGGTGTAAAAAATATAATCATCGCCCAAAACAAAATAGACATAGTGGATCAAAAACGGGCACTTGAGAGTTATAAAGAAATTAAAGAATTTGTAAAGGGCACAGTAGCAGAAAACGCTCCCATTATCCCAATTTCAGCACAACGGGGCATAAACATCGATGTGCTCCTTGAGGCTATTCAAACAATTATCCCCACACCTAAACGTGATCCCAACCTAGCACCGCTTATGTACATCATTCGTTCTTTTGACATCAACAAACCAGGTACAACCATCGAGGGCCTAGAGGGCGGAATCATCGGCGGCACTATCGCTCAGGGCAAATTCGCCGTAGGCGAAGAAGTCGAAATCCGACCCGGTATCATGTCAGAGCGCGAAGGCAAAACCGTCTACACCCCGCTTATTAGCGAAATTGTTAGCCTACACTCAGGTGTACAGGAAGTCGAAGAAGCAACCTGTGGCGGTTTAATAGGCGTTGGAACTCTGCTAGATCCCTCCTACTCTAAAGCTGACGGTTTAACCGGTAGCATCGTTGGAAAAACCGGACAACTGCCCCCAATCGTGACAGAACTCACCTTGGAAACCCATGTGCTAGAACGCGTAGTGGGAACCAAAGAGTTACTAAAAGTTGAAAAAATCAACCCCGATGAAGCCTTGTTGCTCCACATCGGTGCAGCGGTCAATGTCGGTAAAGTCATAAACATCAAGCAGAACACAATTAAAGTAAAGCTGACCCGTCCCATCTGTGCATTGCCCGGTTCCCGGGTTGCCATCAGCAGAAAAATAACTGCCAGATGGAGACTCATCGGATACGGTTTTATAAAATAAACTAGTTAGTCTTTGACTAACCCTTTTTTCTGCAAATAGTCGTGTGCTTTTTCCAACGTTTCTTTGGCGTTTTTAAACGTCAACTTTTCTATGGCGGTTTGATAGTCGGCCCATAGATAGTTGATGTGCTCAAAGGAAAGTTTGATTTCATCGGTTTGTGCTTCGATGAGATAGACTATGACTTCTTTGTTTACAGTTAAGCCCTGTCGACGGTAGAAGTAACTGAGTGACTCCCTAAAGCCTTCAATGAACTCTGCGGTTGTTATGCCTGTTTCTTCCATCATTTCTCGTGTGACTGTTTGTTTCTCTGATTCGTTGGCTTCCACATTGCCCTTAACAAAGTCCCAGTGTCCGGCAGTGTAGTTGAGAAGTAGATATCGGGTTTTGTCTTGATTGTTAATGTATATGACTGCGCCGCAAGATTTTTCATGAAGCACTCTTTTTCACCTGAATAAACAGATTTCAGTGACACTTAATATTTAAATAATACCAAATGGAATGCCCGATAAACGGCAACATGTTTAAGCCTCTATTTACCTTAACTATATAGGAGCCAGAAGTGTGGCAGTTTTACCTATAAAAGCTGAACCATTAAAGATTATTTTGGATTCTAATGCATTGTTTGTGCCTCTTGAGGTTAAACTTGACATTTTTGAAGCCCTTAGGGTGTTGCTTAGCAGAAATATTGAGTTTGTGTTACTCTCACCGGTTAAGCATGAGCTGAAGATGCTGGCATCTGAGGGTGCGCCTAAGTTACGACGTCAGGCGACTTTTGCATTGCGCTTAGCTGAGAAATGCCGTTTAGTTGTTGTTGAGGATCACAGCGAAATGGTTGATGATATTATACTGCGAATCGCCCAAAGCTGGGGTGTTCCAGTTTTTACAAATGATAGATTGTTGCGGCGGAGGCTAAGAGATATAAGTGTGCCAGTGATTTATCTGAGACAAAAATCTCGTCTTGACATTGATGGGTTGATTTCATAGATGTTCAAACTGATTACTCTACAAGATACTATCCGTATCCCGCCCGAAACCTTTGGTAACCCCTTAGAGAAAGTGGGTAGAGACCAAGTGAAGCAAAAGTATGAGGGTATTGTGGATGAGGAATTAGGCTATGTTATAGCTGTGACCGGTATAGAGGTAAGTCCAATCGGCAAAATCATTCCCGGTGACGGTGCAACTTATCACAAAGTAAACTTTAGTCTTCTCACCTTCTATCCTATCATACAGGAAATTGTTGAAGGTGATGTGGTGGAAATCGCTGATTTTGGCGCGTTTGTCCGCATCGGACCAGTTGATGCATTACTCCACGTATCTCAGCTCATGGATGATTACATCAGCTATGATGAGAAACAAGGCGTCCTCTTAGGCAAAGAATCGAAACGCAAACTTTGCTCAGGCGACCAAGTCCGCGCAAGAATCACCGCCGTCTCGCTGGGCCGCGCTGGTAGCAGTGGAAAAATTGGCATAACCGCACGTCAGCCATTTTTAGGCAAACTAGAATGGCTCGATATGGACCAAAATAAAACCGAGAAAAAACCTGATGCGCCAAAGGAACAAGCATAACGGACCTGATTAGATGAGTGAAAAAGCCTGTACTAACTGCCACTTCATAACCAAAGATAATGTCTGCCCCAAATGTAGATCCACAAGCTTTAGCGAAGACTATAGCGGTTTGGTGGTAATGTTTGACCCCGGCCATAGCGCCATCGCGAAAGCCATGAATATCAAAGAAAAAGGCCGATACGCCCTAAAAGTGCGTTAACACCTTTTTTCCCTCTTCTTGTTTGCTGGTTTAAACCATGACGTCCGCGTACACTCTAACGTCGCGGTTGCGTGTTTTTCTCAAAGAACCATTTGGCACCCTAATCGAGGGTACACCACAAGAGACCATGGCTAAACTCAAAGTTCTGCTGATATCTGAACAACCGCCGGAGTTGATTTCAGTGGGTGATGTGGTTTCCCAAAACCTCCATGAATACGGTGTCAACCCTCAGCTCACAATTATTGACCATGTTTCTCTGCGCGATATCGCTATGCCTCGACAAGATCCTGTAGAAAAAATGGTGTATGTGCAAAATCCTCAGGGAACCATAACTGAGCAGGCTATATTGGCAGTTAAGGAGGCCTTAGAGTCTGAGGTGCATACACACATCATTGTTGAGGGCGAGGAGGATTTATTGGTGCTAATAGCTGTGTTGTATGCCGCTAAAGATGCGTTTATCGTTTATGGTCAGCCCTACTGCGGTATTGTGGTCGTTAAAGCATCCTCTGAGAAAAAAGCACAGGTAAAAGAGTTCTTAAATGAGATGAAAACTTCGAAAAGCTAAATAAGAAGAATACTGTTTGAATTTACGCCTTAAGTGAACACTAATGCAAATCAAAATAGATTCAACCAAGGAGAACCAACTTCTGAAACGGACAGAAGTAGGTTTCACCATCGTTTCTGGTCCAAAAGAGAAAACTCCGCAGCGACTAGAAGTCAAAAAAGCCGTTGCAGGTGAATTAAAAATCGGTGCAGAAGTCGTTTACGTTAAACGTATGCGTACCAAAACCGGTACAAGCATCACCCAAGGAGTTGCAAATGTTTATCAATCCGTTGCTCAAGCCAAACTAGTAGAGCCAGAGTACATCCAAAAACGGAACAATCCCAAAGAGAAATCTGCTGAAGAGGCGAATGCATAATGGCACCAAAGAATGACCCAGCGGCAAAAGGAGCTGCAGGTGCAAAGAAAGACGATAAAGCAAAGTCCGATAAGAAACGTAAAACCGAAAAAGGCGCCAAAGACCTCTACAAGGTTGAAACTGATAAAGTTTCCCGCGTACGCCCTGCCTGCGAACGGTGTGGCACCGGATACTTTATGGCAGACCACCATAATCGCTACACTTGCGGTCACTGCGGATTTACGCGCTATAAGCAAAAATAAGCAGTTTTAAATCCTCCAACTACACTATTCTTTTTGACCTACCATGCTTCGAGTTAATGTTACCGTTTCAAGCATCTCAGCAGAACGATTCTGGGATATCCGCAAACCGATTCCACCCATCCAGATAAACACAAACATCAACGTGGTGGGCATGGAAAAAAAGCAAGATAACTCTCTTGATGTGCCCTTTGTCTTATCAATCGTCTATAATCCCTCCATCGCACAAATGAACCTCAAAGGTACCGCATACGTTATAGGTGACAAAGAAGAAGTCGACAAAATTCTCAAAGATTATGAACAGAAAAAACCTCCGGCACAGATAATCATCCAATCAATATCCAATGTAGTTTTCATCGAATCAGTACTAATTTCCCGCTCCCTCAATATTCCCCCCCCAATCCCGCTACCCCAGATTCCCGAAGCCGGAGCAAAACCAACAAACACCAAACCCGAAGGCAGAGACTACAGCCGATAACTCCCTTAACCACTGTTGCGAAAAATTTGAAAACCTGCCCTACACGGCAGATCTATCTCTTCTTTATTCTTGCTTGTTTTCTCTTCAAAATAAAGTGATTGACAGTGCACAAAAATAAATAAAAAGAGTTTACTCTCTACTTGAGAGTACTTGTATGTAGTCAGCTGTGTCAGCGCACATGTCTGCGGCCTGTTCTATGAATTCGATTAAGTCATCAAATATGACCATGGCACCACAGTTCATGTTTACTCCATACTTGATGAAGAGATTTTTTGTTTTAAGATATTCTTTATCTATGGCCTGTTCAATTTCTCCGACTTGTTTTGCTTCCTTTATGGCTTCATTTGGGGCGGCGGAGATTTTTTCGATACTGCTCCGTAGAGTCTGAGCGGTTTCAACAAGTTTGGAGGTCATAAAGACAGTTTTCTCTGAGAGCTCCTGAGGAATTTCGGCTTCAGATAGCATTTCGAGACATCGGGCGGCATCTTTGGTATGGTCAGCTAGTGTATCTAAGCGCTTGACAAGGTGTAACAGGTCTTCACGGTAATCAGAAATCAGCGCGGCACCTTTGGAGAGTTCCATAAACGTGTCGCTACGAAGTTTGTCAACTTCTTCTTCGGCATTATAGAGGTTATCGATGTATTTTTTGGCTTCTGAAAAATTCTTCTCAGAGAAGCATTTAGTTGCTTTATGTAACAAAGTTACAGTATCAAACGCTTTAGTTATCTGTTCATGGGCTAATTCTAAGCCTATGGTTTTGCGGCGTTGTTCAAACCACTCGTAACTTTTCTTTTCAGCCATACCATCCATCTCTTGGTTGATTAGTATTTATTGTGCTTAATATAACCTATTGTTTTCTTATTTAAAATAAGATCAGTTTAAGCTTAGGTTTTTGTTTTATTTTATTTTTTTTAAATATTTATTTCATTTTATACTTATATGTGGCTTAAATGCCTTGTTGCATTTGTTTCTTTATGAATGTTTTTTTAGTTTTTGATCTGCATGATCACTCGAGTTTGCTTGCTTATCAAACGTTTATGATATACACATACGTAGTGTAGGTTGTTAACCTGCTGAAAACTAGCTCGATAGAGTTGCTTTAGCCAGTGAAATTTTATCCTCCAACGATTTCATTATCGTGTTGGTTACTAAAACATCTACGCCCAGTTTTTCAATTCGCGTTCTCTCCGCGGCATCTCTAATATCAATCACAAAAGCATCAAGAAAATCAGCATAAAGTTTAGCAACACTGTAGGCAGAAACCTCCAAACCTGCACTTTGCAACATCTTATCAGCTGGGCCCTTAAGCGGCATTCCCCCAACAATCGGACTTATCGCAGTCACCCGTGCCTTTGTTTGCTGAAGCGCTTCTCTGATGCCCTTAACTGAGAGAATCGTGCCGATACTCACAATAGGGTTGCTTGGGCAGACAATCACCCGATCTGCATCTAGGAGCGCATCTAAAACTTGTGGTGCCGGCTTTGCAGATGCCACGCCATCAAATTGGATACTTAGAATTTCATCTCTACATTGATCTCTAACAAAATACTCTTCAAAATGCATGTTACCTATATGCGTGGTTATGCGGGTTTCAAAATGGTCATTGCTCATAGGCAAAATCTTGATTTTAAGTCCTAAACTACGACTAACTTCTCCGGCAATATCTGCAAGCGATGCTCCCTGCGCCAAACGCTGGGTTCTGTAGATATGTATAGCTAAATCTTGGTCACCGACATTAAACCACGTGCCAGCGGCATTGTACCTTTTGAGTTTATCCAAACAACAGAAGCTATCCCCTCTGACCCCCCAGCCTTTTTCCTCATCCACAACACCTGCCAACGTATAGGCAACTATGTCCACATCAGGCGAGATATGCAACCCAAAAAGGTTGATATCATCACCTGTGTTGACAATCACTGAGAGGTCTTCTTCTCTGATAAGCCGCACTAAACCTGTCAAAAATCTGGCGGCACCTACTCCACCCGCTAACGCAGTAACTCTCAAAACCTACGCTCTCCTTGTTGAAGCATAGCTAATCGATCTCAAATAAACTGTAAAGTTAAAAACTGTTTAGATTAAAAAGAAAAGAAAGAAAGAAGAACGGATTATTCCTGAGCTACTTCTTCTATTCCTTCTGTGTTGTCGTCGTCTTCTGTTGCGCCCTCTTCTTCATCAGGGGCTTCGTCGTCTTCTTCTAGTTCCTCGTCTTCGGGTGCTTCTGCTTCAACAATTGGTGCTACAGCGAATTTAGGTAGTTTTGCTGGGGCGGCGACGAGTTTGGATTTGCGTATACCAACATGACGCAGGGGTGCAACAAGTTTGGCTTGATTGTAGATGTCTGAGGCAATTTTGCCTAGTACCATTTCTTGCACAAATTGGTCAAGGGTAAGGGTAGCAGCTTTTTCACGGATGATTTTTTCCATCATGTCGCGGATGATCTTTTCTTGTGAAGTCTTTATGCGCGAGAGGGTCAGGGCAGAGACGGATATGCGAAGTTTGAAACCGTCTTTGGTAACGAGGTTGAACAATCCATCTACTTTGGTTGTTCTTCTGCGAACCAAGCTTCTGAGATAGTCGCGTGAATATTCATGACCTTTGAAGAGAGTTCGGGCAGTTTTTCCATCGATCTGGTTAATCTGAAACGCCATTTTCAGGTAATGATGGGAAAAGTCACCTGTTATGTCATAGAGAGTTGCCTCTACAACTCTGCCCAGTAACATTTTTTCCTCTTGGGCTGGAATACTGCCTAACTCGATGTTGCCGAAGAACGGTGGTGCAATGACCATGTACCATGTCTTTCCGCGCCACTTATCGCGGATATGCTTTGCCGATTTTGTTGACAAGCTAATTTCTCCAAGTCGTTCCACAAGATTCTCAAGGCTGTATTAAAACTTTTAGCGTTGACAGCCTATTTTTTCTCTATCACCCATATATTTCCTTAACACTTTCGGTATATTTATCGTTCCATCCGCGTTTTGATTGTTCTCTAACAAAGCAACAATGGTTCTTCCAGTGGCAATAGCAGTGGCATTAAGCGTATGTAACGGTCCCAGCGGCGGCGCGCCCTCTTTGAGACGATATTTGATGCCTAAACGTCGGGCCTGATAATCAGTACAGTTACTACACGATACAACCTCACGATAATCCCCCGGCGCGGGCATCCACGCTTCAATATCATATTTCTTAGCTGCAACAGTACCAATATCGCCCGTACAAACATTAACAACCCGATACGCCAACTCTAACTTTTGGAGGATATTTTCCGAGTTTGCAAGAAGTTCCTCTTGAAATTTGGAGCTGTCTTCGGGATTACAAAAGATGAACTGCTCTATTTTGTTAAATTGATGCGTACGGAAAATGCCGCGGGTGTCTTTGCCATGTGCACCTGCTTCTTTACGAAAACAAGGACTAATTCCAGCTAGCTTGATGGGCAAATCATCTTGTTTCAGGGTTTCATTCATGTACATAGCTGCCATGGGATGCTCAGAGGTGGCAATTAAGTAGCTGTTTTCACCTTCCACTTTGTAGAGTACATCTGCAAAGTCTGCCAATGAGGTTACACCTTCATAGGCTTCTCTGTTCATAAGATAGGGTGGAACAATTGGAATGTAACCGCTCTTGGACAACTCATCTATGGCAAAACTCATCAACGCCATATCAAGACGGGCTATATCACCTTTGAGATAGAAGAAACGCGCCCCCGCCACTTTACCTGCCCGTTCCATATCAACCTGATCAAGTGCCAAAGCAAGATCAATATGATTTTTAACTGGAAAACTAAACTGAGGAACAGTACCCCACTTTTTAATGGTGAGATTATCATTTGAATCATTACCAAATGGAACCGACTCATCAAGCAGATTTGGCAAGTTAAGAAGGAACGTGCGGATTTTAGTTTCCTGCTCACAAACCTCTGTCTCAACTAGTTTGATCTTTTGATCAATATCTTGTGCCCTTTTAAATTCACCATCCGCTTCTTTGCCTGCTTTTTTGAGTTTTGCAATCTCTACTGTAACTTGTTTTCGATCATGACGCAGGTCGTTTAGTTTAGTGCTGTTTTGGCGCCATTCTTTGTCGAGGCTAATGAGGTCTTGGAGCATCTGAAGACATTCAGGACTATTACGTTTAGCTAAGTTAGCTTTGACATAATCAGGGTTCTCACGGATAAGTTTGATGTCTAACATGAGGGTCACTAGATAATTCCTACTAACTAAATCAGATATTTAATATTTGACCTCATCTGCACCGTAACTTCTAACCCTCTAACACACTGTTCGGGGCTGGCTGATTGATGACAAACCAAGCACCTCCTCAACAACCCGCCTCAACGGCAGTCAACAGATATTGTCATTAGTGGTTACCAAATCCTGTGATTTAGAGTTTACAAATAATACTTTGTACCCTGGGGGTAGATAAGCAACTAATTCAGATTCAAAGTCTAACCTTATCTTATCATAATTTCATAAAGTTAATTAATTGCTTGTATTTTCATTTATGCCCTAATAGCCAACATGGGGCGTAATGCTGTGGACTTTGCGAAGCTATCTGTTTTGTTGCTTATCGCATTTGTGTTATTGCTTGCTCTTGTATTGGTTAACATATATGCCGCTAGACATAAACCAAACAAGTTGCGCTACAGGGTTGTTTTGGTTCTTTGTTTCTATATTCTGGGAAGTGGGGTTGGTATCTTTGATCACCTCATTTGGAGCATTTCTATTATGGTTGTTGCCACCATTCTTGGTTTTGTTCTTCTTCGAGGTATGCCTGAAAGTGTTAGATTGGAGGAGGCTGAAAATACGCGAACTATTGATCTCTCAGCGCCCATATGCGCTAAAGATTTTTTCTCAGCCGGCTTACTCATAAAACTTGAACGGAAATATGGTGTACAGAAAGCTAGGGTAATATATTTACTCCCTGTTCTAGTTCTCCTTGTTATATCTGTATATTTAACAGGGTTAGCAATAAACTGGATCACTGAACCTCTGTACACTGATCTATCTTGGATAGTGCCCATTAATACGGGTGTGGTGACTTTTTTACTCATTATCCGCAATTATCGGGACACAAAAAAAGCCATAGATGCTTCTCAGCAGGGCACTCCTTGAAATATAGCCACGATATTGTTGTATTTGTTATTGTATACTTTTTAAGAGTCAAGTAATGCGCGTACTGTGCCAAAACCATTTAATAACTAGACCCCTCAAATTTTAACTATACAAACTTAGAGGATTTAATCTTGTCACTAAATCAGAATCTAGAAAAGCTCTCCAACGCTTGCGGTGTCACTGGCAGAGAAACCCCTGTCCGTGACCTCATGGTAGAGATGCTAAAACCCCATGCCGATAAGATCCAAGTTGACCGCATGGAAAACGTCATAGCGATCAAAAACGGTAAACCCAACGCACCCAAAATCATGCTTGCTGCACATATGGATGAAGTCGGGTTGATGGTGAAAACCATAACCAAAGACGGTTTTATACAGTTTAGCAAAATGGGTGGAATTGACGACCGCATTCTTCCCGCACAAAAAGTTGTTGTCCACACCAAATCAGTTACTTACCCAGGCGTTATCGGCTCAAAGCCGCCCCATATTCAAAAAGAAGAGGAACGTAAAAAAATCATCAGCTATGACGATCTCTTCATTGACATAGGTGCTGAAAGCAAAGATGATGCTGTTGCAATGGGCGTTGCAATAGGTGATCCTGTTGCGTTTGATGTAAAATATGCTCCCTTGGGCAAAGACACAGTCATGGGTAAAGCATTTGACAACCGTGCTGGCTGTGCAGTCATGGTTGAAACCATGCGATTGCTAAAAGAAGTAGACTGCACCGTATGTGCGGTAGGTACTGTGCAAGAAGAGGTGGGTCTGCGGGGTGCGGCAACTGCTGCCTTTGGTGTAGATCCCGACCTTGCAATAGCACTGGATGTAACCATCGCAGGCGATGTTCCAGGTGTTCGCGAATTCGATACCAGTGTTAAAATGGGCAAAGGACCCGCATTGACTATTAGCGATTCTGGATTAATCACTCACCCCAAGATTCTTCGCTGGCTTCGCGAAACAGCACAGGAAGAACAAATCGCTATCCAGCTCGAATCAGGCCTGCTTGGTAGCACTGATGCTGCACGCATATCCATCACACGACAAGGCATCCCAAGCGGAACTATCTCGATTCCCACACGCTATATCCACAGTCCAACTGGTATAATGAGCCTCAAAGATCTGGAACTATCTGCTAAACTTGCAGCTGCGGCCATACAGAAAGCCACCAAATACTTCTAATCTTTCTTTCTTTGTAGCTTGCCCTATCTTTTTGATGGGGAAAATTTGTTTTTATTCTAGCCCACCTATCTATTTTTGGTTAAGTTATGAGTAAATCTGACAAGTTCGCTGGGAAATTTGAGTTCTTAGAACACACTGCAGACATCTATGTTCGGGCGCTAGGTACCCGCATGGAGGAAGCATACGAAAATGCGGCGTTAGCCCTGTTTGAAACTATGACAAACAGTGCCAAAATCGCTCAGACCAAAGAAGATACCTTTGAGGTGGAAGCTGAAGATCAATATGCTTTGCTCTACAATTGGCTTGAAGCTTTACTGGTCAAGTTCGAAACAGATGGTATGCTCTATAGTAAATTCCAAATAAGTGATTGGCAAGAAACTCCTGAGAGTTTCAAGTTTACAGCAAAAGCATGGGGTGAAAAATTTAACCCCAAACGACATCCCCAAAAAGTAGGGGTGAAAGCGGTAACATACCATTTGATGGTGGTTATCCGCGAACCTGAACGGGTGGTTTTAGAGTTTATACTCGATATTTAGCAGAAACCCATCTTTGTTAGATCTTCTAACATTTTTGCAACCATGGGTTCAGGTGGCGAATCCAGCGATTTGGTAACGGAAACCACAAACGGAATATTTTTCTCTCTGTAGTATACGATGAGGGGTGCGGTTTGGGTTTTGTAGATATTGAGACGATGTTTGATAACTTCAATGTTATCGTCGTTGCGCTGGTAGAGCTCACCACCGCATTTGTCGCATATACCCTCTACTTTGGGTTTGAGAAAGCGAATGTTGTAAACGGCATTACAGTTTTTACAGATGCGCCGTGAAGAGAGCCGTTCGATGATGATTTCATCAGGGACATCTAGTTGGAGGATAACATCAATCTTTGCGATACCCTCTAAAGTTTTAGCCTGCTCGATGGTGCGTGGAAATCCATCAAGTAAGAAACCCTTATCTGCGGGAATTTTGCTGAGTCGGTCTTTTAGAACCTCCACAACAACATCATCTGGGACTAATGCGCCCTGTTCAACGTAGCTTTTGACTTTTTTGCCCAGCTCGGAATTCTGTTTAACGGATTCCCGGAAAATATCGCCCATAGCGATAACCTCAACGCCAAGTTGGTTCTGTAACCGTGAGGAATACGTGCCTTTTCCTGCGCCCGGTGCTCCAAATATGATGGCCTTCACTCTGTTTACTCTCCAATGAGGCTCGTATATTTGGGGATGATAATTAAATTTATCGTCGATTCTGCTTTTTCTTTATGAAAATAGTTCGGTTTGTCAGCAACAATAATTTCAGAATCCCAATCTGATAGAGAAACAAAAAGAAAGAAGGGATGGAAAGTGAGATTTGTTAGTTTATTTTCCCATGACTTTTTTTGCGGCGATTTCAATATCTTCCGCTTTGATGGTTTTTCTTCCTGCATGCATCGCAAAATCGAGTGCTTCTTTAGCGATTTTTACTCCGATTTCCTCTAAGGATTTAGCTAGTTCTTTTGCTGCGGTTTCGCTTACTCGGTCGGCGCCTGCTTTTTTGCATAGTCTATGCATGGGGGCTACAGCTATTTCTAATTCAATCATATCGACATCTCTTTCGCTTCTTTTTCTATTTAAGGCTGTATTTAACCTTTGTTATCTCTTTTTACACTAAAATGTTTCCAACGGCTGATTTGAAGTAAACATAAGAAAATCTTAAAACCCTCAAAGGCAAATATAGCGCTGAACAAAATGAAGCTAATAGACGCTCATATTCACCTCTCTGAGGCCGAGTATGCCGGGCACATTGATGAACTGATAGCGGATGCCAAAAACTCTGGCGTGACTGCACTAGTCACCAATTCGCTGGACTTAACAACATGTCAAAATGATATCAAATTATCCCAACAATACCCCGATTTGGTCTATCCAGCTTTAGGTATCCATCCTTGGAACGTAAATGTACTCAAAGAAAACGAACTCCAAGAAACCATCGACTATATCCAAACCCAAAAAGGCAAAGTAGTTGCCATCGGCGAAATTGGCTTAGACTACAAATATGAATCCACCTGGGAACAACAACTCACCGTATTTGACAAAATGTTACGCCTCGCCGAAACAATGGAACTCCCCGTTATCATACATTCAAGAGGAACCACCGATAAAATCGTAGAGATGCTCCCCTCCTATCGTCTCAACAAGGTCCTTCTACATTGGTTTAGCCATCCTCTAACGGCACTTGCTAAAGCTATAGACAACGGCTACTTTATCACCGAAGGCCCCCCATCTACCTATTCTAATGGTATTCGCGAAGTCGTGGAAAAAACCCCTTTGACTAATCTGCTAACAGAGACCGATGGTCCAGTAACTTATTGGAAACAACCCTACAATGGCCAACTAACCAAACCCTCCCACATACGATGTGTTGTGGATGCCGTGGCAGACATTAAAAAAATATCTGTGGAAGAAGCCGCCGAACAGATTGCCCAAAACTTTGAGGTTTTCTTCAACATCAAACCCTAATCGAAGATAATTTTCTATTTGGCGTTTGACTCGTAACCTCTCGGGGGCTTATTTTTCACCGTTGAGGCGCAAACTTAAATTAAGCCTGTTCTCTATTGAGTGTTGCTCCTACGCTTTTAAACGCTGGAGAAAAACTGTTAACACCGGAGGAATAAACATAGGAAAAGTGAAGACTGAACAGATAAAGCACCTCGGCAAAGACCTGATGACGCGCTTTCCAGGCAAATTCACAACCAGCTTTGACGAAAACAAACGTCTAGTTGATGAGGTTACCAGGGGCACAACCACCCGGGTACGTAACAAAGTTGCTGGATACATAACGCGCACTAACGCATTAGCTCAAGCCGGTTCAGATGACGATTCTGACCTTGACGAATCAGAAATGGCCGAATAAGCCGGAAAAGAATCCGTATGATGGATGCGTACCGTAAAGGATGGGCATTAAGGTATTTGCGTGAAGCAAAGGCTGAATTAGAGGCCGCGCGCAAAATCCCTTACATGGCATCAAGTTTGGTTTTAGAAGCCATTCGAAAAGCCCGAAACGCTATCTACTATAGCTTAGGTGAACCTGCGTTTATAGAGATACTTATCCATGATGAAAGCGCTAAAGTTCCCAGTTCAAATGATTCGGTTCTGCGTTTTCTCATAGAAATAGAAACCATAGTTCAGCAGATCTCTCAGCTCGAAGAAGTCAACGGAGAGGCCATGATGAAACAAGCCGATTCAATTGTTGACATCGCAACTGACATCGTAGAAACACTTACGCAGGAAAAATTTGAAAACTTTAGCTAAGGCTAACCAGCCTTTTTATTCCTAATTCATCGTCTTTTCATAAATAAAACTATTTAACAATCCCGCCTATATGGTAGATTACTCGTATGCTCATAACTATAAAATTTCTCGGTGCATTACGCCACATTTCAGGCAAGACCCAGCTGACCCTTAGCTTTCAAGATGGAGTTTCCATACAGACTGTTGTAGAAACTCTTTGCCAAGAGTTGCCCCCGCTTAAACAGATTTTTTCTGATTCGGAACTAAATGACGCTCGTTCTAACTCTCTGATTCTAGTTAATGGGCGCGAAATTAGCGTTCTAGACGGTTATGAAACTCAACTTTGTGACGGCGACGAAATTGTGTTTGTTCCAGTGGTTCATGGCGGCTAATCATGATAACTCTAACCACCGACTTTGGATTAAATGATCCCTATGTCGCTCAGATGAAGGGCGTTATCTACACCCTAAACCCCAACTCTAAAATTATCGACATAACTCATGGCGTAGATAAATTCAACATATGCATGGGTGCTTTTATGCTGGCCTCAGTTGCACCCTACTTTCCTGTTGGGACTGTGCATGTGGCGATTGTGGATCCCGGGGTGGGCACAGAACGACGGGCGATTGTAGTACAGACTAACCAGGCATTTTTTGTGGGTCCTGATAATGGCATCTTGATGCTAGCCGCACAACAACAGGATATCAAGCATGTCTATGAACTCTCCAACCCCAAATTTAGATTACCCAAGGTTTCACACACTTTTCATGGCCGTGATATTTTCGCACCCGTAGCAGCACACATCGACAGCGGTATATCTGTAGCAGAGTTTGGATCTGAAATAACCCAACAGCCACTCCTCACACCCAAATTTGCCAGCATCCAAAACATCAACGGCACCCTAACTGGTCAAATTCTATATGTTGACAGCTTTGGCAACGCAGTAACCAACATCCCAAGCGAATTAATTCAATCTCAAACAGTAAACGTTAGTCTGCCTCAGGTAGTGCTCAAGTTAGCGCTAAGAGAAACCTATGCACAAACTAACTCAAAAGAAGCCGTTGCCTTGGTGGGCAGTCATGGGTTTTTGGAGCTTGCCCTAAATCAAGACAGTTTTGCTAAAAAATATCCTGTCCGCACAGGTGATCCTGTCACAGTTACTTTTGCATAGTTATGTTTTTGGCTATATCTGCTATGACATCCACTGGATTCTCAAGTGCGGCAAGTTTATCAGCAACATCAAAACGTTTGCCCAAATACTGTTTGGCAACCTCTATCACCTGGTCCTCTGTTGTTGCAAACAGCGGAAAACCCTTCTGAGCGAGGTAGGTGTTAACGTAGGTTTTTGCCATATCTGAGATACCAATGCTAGGTACGCCCTGTAGTGCAGCTTCGCGTGTGATGGTGCCGCCATAGCTAACTACTAAATCGGCGTGTGCTACCAACTCAGCAGTATCCTCAAAACCCAGCTTCCCCTTGTAGGCCTCTTCATTTTCATTATTGTATCTTTGAACGACATGGACATTTCCCAGCTCAGCAAGTCGTTGCGCCAATGTTTGAACGTTATCTTGTTTTTTTTCTGCATAGACTGCTCTGGTTTCTATCTGTCTAACCACAATCAGTGGTCTTTTTGTATCGGCTGTTTTTTTTGATTTGAAGCCCTTAATCCATGCAACTTCATCAACACCCCTAAAAACTGCGACGTTGTGAGCGCCATTGTCTGCTGTGAAACTCTTGGGCAGTGCCTCAGAGACCACCACCGTGTGTGCAAAGGGCAACGTTAAGCGATTTACTGCATAGGCATAGGGTGTGTCAGCGGTGGTTATGATGGGTATGCCCAAGCCAAATGCCACTCGACAAAGCTCTACGGATTGATGGGCAATTGCTACATCTGGTTTTTTATCTCTAAACATCCTTGCAAACTGGATAATGCGCTCCGCGCTCTCCTCAAGCCTTGATGTAAGCGTTGTCGGTGCATATTTCCCAACAACCAGTGGATCTTCGCCTAATCCTTTGGCCAGTGGAATAGTGTCGGGATGTTCACGAGTGGTAAAGATAACTTCATGTCCCAAGGCTCTGAACTTTTTAGCTATGGCAATGGCATAACGAACTTGTTTGCCTGTGCAGGCGTCATACCAAACTCTCATGGTGACACCCTGCACTTTTGCGCCAAGAATTCTTCGCGTTTAGCTTCAAATTCCTCAAGAGACATAACTTTCTTAGCTGGACAACCCGCAACCACGGTTCTAGGTGCCACATCTTTGGTAACAACACTCCCACCACCAACCACCGCTTTTTCACCAATTGTTACGCTGGGAAGAATAGTCACCCCACCACCAATGGTAGCATCATCTTTTATCATAGGCGGCGTCAAATAGTTACATCGGGGATATTTGTCATTTAACAAGCTAGTGTTTGGGGCAATAAAGACATTATCGCCTAGCACACAACCGTTTGATATGGTAACATGAGCTTGTATGTTACAGTTTTTACCCAAGGTAACATTTTTGCCCAAATCAACAAAACTACCCACAATGGTACCTGCACCGATTTTGGTTCCTTCCCCTATGACGACATAGTTCCAAATCGCACAATCGGCACCAATTTCTACGTTAGCACCAGTCACAATACCGATGCCTCGCTTTGAATTCTGCATACCTGTCTTTTTGTGCTCCAGATTTAAATAGTTTTAACACCCATGGATTTCCATCGAGGCCTCAGCATGACTCACCAAATAGTCCTCATCGTTGGGTTAGGTGAAATCGGCCATACCCTTTTCTCCCTCTACACTGAAAAGAAAGCCGAGTTTACAGTTTACGGTTTAGATTTAGATCAAACCAAAATGCAAGAACTCAACCAAGACAAAACCAAAATCCCAAACAAAATTGACGTTCTACAAGTAGCCCTTCCATGTGCAAACCCTGAAAAATTCGCTCAAGTCATAGCTGACTATGCCAAACAGTATCAACCTAACCTAATTATAGTTAACAGTACAGTTCCGCCGGGAACCACTCTTCAAGTTGCAAAAAAATGCAACGACTGCCAAGTGGTACACTCCCCCGCACGAGGTGTGCACATAAACGTAGAACACATGATCTGGGAGATGAAACGCTGGCCCAAATACATCGGCGGCGCCACACCCAAAGCAGCAAAAGACGCAAAAACCCATTTCGAGACACTGGGACTCCAAGTTAAAGTACTCAAAAGCTGTACCGAAACCGAATTAGCTAAACTCTTTGAAACCACCTACCGCGCCTGGATGATTACCTGCTTCCAAGAAATGCACCGCATCGCACACACATTCAACGCCGACTTTAACAACACAATTGATTTCCTCGAAGATACCCACCGTCAACGCTACGACCGCCCCATAATGTTTCCAGGATACATCGGCGGACACTGCCTCATTCCAAACACAGAATTACTTCTCAAATCATACGACTCAGATCTTTTGCGTCTTATCTTAAAATCCAACGAAAAACGCAAAGAAGAAATGAAAGACCCCCAAATACAAACTGAAGCCCAAATGGTCGCCCAAAGAGCCCAAACACTACAAAAAGAACTCACAGGAGAAAAAAACGTAACCCTCCCACAAAAACAAACCGAAAACAACCCCTAACAATCCTATATACCCCATAGTAGCAGAAAAATACGAATAAATCACTGTAAAATTAACTCTTGTATCTCTGTTGGTTTTTGGCTTAAAAAACCCCTTTTCTTGGGTAATGCATAAAAGCAGATTATGCACAGTGATACTCAACACCAAAAGGTTTGATAATTCACATGTCCGCTAAAACCTTGCCTAGAAAATTCGTCTCAGTGGACCCAAGCAAATGCATTGGATGTGGTATTTGCGAATATGCCTGCACCACCGAAAAAGGTGAAGGTAGCTGGAACCCGGTTCGCAGTAGAATCCGCGTCGTACGAATGGTACCGGTCTTCAATTTTGCCCTAACCTGTCGAGGATGCATAGACGCACGATGCGTAAAAGCTTGCCCTGAACGTGCAATCACACAATCCGAGGTCAACAGCCTCCTAATTGTAGACGATGCAAAATGCAAAGGGTGCGACTGGTGTGTCCAAGCCTGTCCACACGGTGGAATCACCATCCATGCAGAAACCGGCAAAGCCATTGCCTGTAACCTCTGCGAAGGCGACCCACAGTGCATAAAAACCTGCCCCGAGGAAGCCCTCGAAATCGTAGAATCCGACGAAGCTGCCGATAAACGCTTCAACGACGCCCTAGAAAAACTACCCGCACAAGCCGACCAGTTAACTGTTATCGTCAAAAAGAAAGACTGGAAACCCCTTATTGCCACTGCAGAACAACGCTCTGAACGAGTCGCAGAAAAACTCGACGCACTAAACCAACGGGCATTAGCAAAAAAACACGACAAAAAACCCCCACCCTAACCTTCGGAGAACAATTCTCCAATTCCCACCAACTTCTATTTACCTGCTCTACCTCAATGAGCAAGACGCTTTGTGTTTCTCTTTTCTACCCGGCTGTATGCTGTGTGGTGTGGTAGATGTGGCTGGTGTTGTTTTCTAATGCTTTTTATGGATCCATTAGACACATAAATGTGTCAGCGTATTTAAAATACAACCGCTAAGATTAATTGCACAAATAGTGTGGAAGCGCAAATGATGATTGCCCCAAATCCTTTCGAGTTGTTTCGCCAAGAATGTCAAACGGTATTAACTGCTGTTATAGAAAAAACGCTTCCCGAAGTTGCGTTACCCCCTATTAATCTTAGAAAAACTCCCAATATCGAATATGGCCAACTGGCAACATCACTATGTTTTGAGTTAGCCAAAAAACTAGGCCAAAAACCGTTGGATTTAGCAGAAAAATTGGTTGCAGCCATCGATCCATCTGCATTTAGTCTCATTGACAAGGTTGCACCTGCAGGCGGCGGATACATAAACTTCCATCTAAACTTTGCCAAATTCAGCGAACTCACACTACAATCTATTAAAGAGTTAGACAGCCAATACGGCTTTGTCAAAACCGATACTCCACAAAAAATAATAGTTGAGCATACAAGTGTCAATCCTCTGCATCCTATCCACATTGGACAGGCCCGCAACCCCATGATAGGCGACACTTTAGCCCGCATTCTCCAATACAGAGGCCATGAAGTTTCTCGCCACTACTATATTGATGATGTCGGACGCCAATCCTCAGTTGTGGCCTATGGTTATTTGAAGCTAGGCAAACCCCAACCCACTGAGAAACCGGACTTGTTTGTGGGCAAAATCTACACCGTAACTTGCTGTATTGTTGAAATCAACCGACTCAAACAAACCCGTGATAGAGCAACAGAGTTGCAAAATGCCGCTGACTTAGTCAAAGCAAACAAAGAACTTGACGAATGGCTGTCTATTGCTGTGGAGCTCAAAGAGAAATACCCCGTGCTCTTTGAGATGTTGCTGGCAAAAATAGAAGAAGACCCCAACCCCGAAGAAGAAATCAACAAACTCAACCGAGCATACGAAGACGGCCAACACGAGGCAAAAGACCTTATACGCGAAGTCAGCAATCTCTGCCTAAATGGTTTCCAAGAAACCATGAACCGCGTAAACATCACCTATGACTCATGGGACTGGGAAAGCGACCTCGTATGGACCCCCCAAGTCAACCAAGTCATGACCCAACTCAAAACAACACCCTACCTCTCAAACGAAAAAGGTGTTCTCCAATTCAACGCCGACCAAGTCACCCAAACACTCAACCTCAAAACCAAACTCGGACTAAGCCCAAACAACGAAATCCCACCCCTAACCCTAGTCCGCGCCGACGGCACCACCCTCTACACCACCCGCGACATAGCCTACACCATCTGGAAATTCAAACACGCCAACAAAGTCATAAACGTCATCGGCATGGAACAATCCCTAGCCCAACTTCAACTCAAACTCGCTCTCTACGCCCTAAACTACACCAAACAAGCCGAAAACCTATTTCACTTCGCCTACAACCTCGTTACCCTACCCGGATACAAAATGAGTAGCCGCCGAGGACACTACATAACATTTGACGAAGTACTAAACGAAGCTATCAACCGCGCACACCAAGAAGTCACCAAACGCTCCCCCATGCTAAGCCCAGAAGAAAAACAAACCATCGCCACCTTTGTCGGATTAGGCGCAGTACGCTACGCACTAATCGATGTAGACCCCAGCAAAAACGTCATATTCAACTGGGAACGAGTCCTCAACTTCGAAACCAACAGCGCACCCTACGTCCAATACACCCACGCCCGAGCCACAAGCATCCTACGCAAAATAACAAACCCACCCCAAAACCCCAACTATGAACTCCTCACCGAACAACTAGAAAAAGAACTAATCCTAACCATAGCCAGCTTCCCAGATATGTTCATCGAAGCCACCGAATACCTCAAACCCAACATGATCGCCGACTACACAAACAACCTAGCCGACAAATTCAACACCTTCTACAACGCTTACCCCGTGCTCAAAGCCGACACACAACAACTCACAGACGCACGCCTGACTCTAGTGAAAGCCATTCAAACAGTCCTAAAAAACGCCCTAAACCTTATTGGTATAGTTGCCCCCGAAAAGATGTAGCAAACTGTCAAAAAATGAATTCATGAGGCTTTTTTTAGGTCTTTTTTCTGATTGTATGAGGCCCTGCCTTGGGACTTGTTTATTGTTTCCCGTAAAGCCTTTAAATGGGCTGGATGTTTCTATATTTCCGCAAGCCTCAAAAAGTAGAATCTAAGCGGAGGTCGCCAAGCATGGTCAAAGGTGTAAGACTGAGGCTCTTATCCCGCAGGGGTTCGTGGGTTCAAATCCCACCCTCCGCACTTTTGCTTTCTATTCATGATTAATGGTGTGTTTGCCAGTATTTTTGTAATTAGGGTATAAAATTGCCTTTATTGGTGAGAGGTTTGAGTGTATCTGAGCTGTTTGTGCCGCTCCCAACTTGGGAGGATTTTGCTGAGAAAGCTCTGACGTTAAGTTGTATGACCCAAATCACCGAAGTAATAAACCTGTCATATTTGGAGAAGCAAACTTAAATACAAAAAATCTTAAGCACTAAAACAAAAAAATCACCCTATCAACTGCAGATAAGGTTCACAGTTAAACAGTTCATTTTTTCAATACACCCTTCAAGTCCATAAGTTTGTTGATATTTTCTAAAACAATAGCATCTGTTCTAAATTTAGAACACTTTAAGTAAAAGTGTTCTAAGCGTCAAATTATATGTTGCCCTGAAAAATACAAGCCAGGGAAAAACAGATGCAAAACGAAAAAAAGATGGTACTATATTTAGTGTCAACCCAAAAACTCGAGGTCATCACGTATGGAAAAACAGGTTAAATACAGAAAAAGAATGTTGCTCTACAGCATACTCGCTTTAACAATCGGCATAGCCGCAATTATACCGTTATCATACATTACACTAACCATAGACGGCACAAATCAAACACAGCCATTCTTCACGCCATACTTACAGCGTGTACAAGCTGCCCCAGATGTCGCAACTCTATATAACGCTCCTGGACTTGTTTACATCGATGAACCCCCTAACGAAGGTTGGATTTCCATATCCATCTGCTACGACATAACGCCTAATGGAGTTGACCTTACAGATGTGGATGCAAAAATAGAAGTCTATAATTTCCATTTCTACTCTGAACAAGGCTCAATTCTTAACATGACACAGTGTGTGGCAATTGCTGGGAACGTATCCAACCCAAGCTCACCTAACGGTGTTTCTACTGCAATCATAGATTATCACGGCTACGAGGATTATGATAATCCCATAGATTGGGCAAACCACAGGAATACCTTTACCTTTGCAGACGGAACAGTATATGACTTTACAGAACTACTCGGTTACACCGAATCATGCACAGTAGCTTATAGCTCAGCTGAATATTACACAGAATACACAGGAGAAACAGGAACTGTAGACGCTCATCGTAGCCTTGGTTGCATTGCGGTTCTAACTGAATCTAAAGGTGAAAAAACAGCACAAGCATTAACTGACCTAAGAAGCGCCCAAACAATCTATGTTGACATCACCAGAATAATGCAGATAACCTATAAACATCCAAGTAGCTCCAACACATCAGCAGGAATTAAAGCCACACCTACTAGCAACGAAGTTTTGTATCATATGCAGCTACCAGAGTCAACTCGTTTAGGAATAGCCGAGTATGAAACTGACCACAACGGATACCCGAATCCCCGTTTCGGCAAAGTGATGCCGTAAACCAACAACCCGACTAAAAGGCTGTAAAAATGACTAACGCTGAATTGGAAGGAACTGCATTAAGCGTTTATACTTTCATTGCCCGTGCAGATGGGCCAGTAGGAACAAGAGAAATAACTAGAGGCGCAAAACTCAGCAGTCCAAGCGTCACGCACTATCATCTTCAAAAACTTGAAAATCTTGACTTAATAGAGAAAAACAGCAACGGCGACTACATCCCTAAGAAGAGAGCAACTATTGATGGACATGTATGGGTCGGCAAAAACCTCATGCCACAATTAATGCTTTACTCCTTCTTTTTTATAGGTGCATTTGCCGCAGAAGTAAGTACGATACTGCTTAGCTTAATTGTTAAAAGTTTAGTGGTTGAAACAAGTTTCTGGTTTTTAACAGGCATAACTTTGGTATCAATGCTTCTATTCATCAAAGAAGGAACAAGACTGCAACGCAAACTAAAACCCAAATACACAGACAAGAAGTAAAAAACTGTATGTATTTTGCTATAATGGAACTGTGTTATCAGTTTGCTTTTTTTTCATTATACCTTTGGATTTTCGGTGACTTTGTTGAGCAAGCATAGTCATACATTCATGGATTATGATCTCTGATATGAAGTCTGCCAAATTATGTTGTTATTTTTGGTGTTACACGATTAAGCCACGACTTCTATCGGTTGGATTTTATACTGAGGTGGTAATTATTCTACACGGTGTTTCTTTGGGCGATCGTGCAACTTTATTACAGCAACATATGGATCAGTTATGCGAAAAAATTGGCGTAAGGCCGACCGGTTCTACTAAAAATAAAGAAGCGGTTGATTACGCTTTTGAGGTATTGCAAAAATGTGGTTTTCAGGTATATGCGCAGGAGTTTGACTGTATTGATTGGCTCAACTTTGGCGCACTGTTGTTGGTTGATGATCAGAAGGTGCAGGTGGAACCCGCAGAATATTCGCTTCCTTGCGATATTCAAGCTGAATTTATCTGTATCGATACCGTAGAGGTGCTTCAAAAGGTAGAGTTAAGCGACAAAATAGCTGTTATTTATGGTGAGTTATGCAAAGAGCCTTTGATGCCAAAAAACTTTGAATTCTATAACCCTGAGGAACACAAGCAAATCATAGCGTTGCTGGAAGAAAAACATCCCCAAGCCATAATTGTGGCTAGCCCGCATAAAGAACACATCATACAAGATGGGGACTTTAACATCCCCTGTGCCGTTATATGTGCGGATAGGTTGGATATTTTTTTACAAAGTAACCGCCGGAAAGCAAAACTAACCATTAACACAGAGCGGATTCCAGTAAAAGCCCATAATGTAATTGCCACCTATGGGTCAGGTTGCCGTGATAAAATCTGTTTTTCAGCGCACATTGACACAAAACCCACAACACCCGGTGCTCTTGATAATGCTTCGGGTGTGTCTGTTCTGTTGGCTTTAGCGGAGACTCTTACCCATAGCGACTATCCGTTCCAGATTGAAATTGCCATACTAAATGGCGAAAAGACTACTACTCTACTCCCGGAGAAACCACATATATGGCAGGGCTCTCCCCGGAATATTTGTTGGCTGTTAATGTAGATGGTGTAGGGTTGCGAGGCAGTGCTACTTCTATCTCTTTTTATGCGTGCCCGCAGAAACTTGAGAACCAACTCATGGAATATGTAAAACGAACACCCGGGTTTGAGCGCATTGAACCCTGGCCTATGGGCGACCATATGATATTTGTTGCCGCAGAAATACCAACCATTGCCCTAACGGCCTGCAACATATTTAGTCTGATAGATACTCTGATTCATACTTCCGAGGATAACCTGAAAAACATTGATTTGGATATTTTAGTCAATGTTGTAGATTTTTTGATGAAGTGCATTGATGCTGGCGTGTGATGTGTGGTTTTTTATTTACCCCACATTAACCGTTTGTATGCGTAGTGATTGCTGAAAGTGATCTCTGCCTCTGGTTGTAGTAGTTGTTGAACTAACAAAATCCCTGGTGATCTGTTGGTCGTGCTAAAGAAAGACTTTAACCCTGGCCAGCAACCACAAACACCATCAACAAACCTGACCGAATTTTTATCTCTCAAAAACTGATACAGTTGAGGTTTGTCTAAACATTTTTCTATATCTCTGCATTGTCATGTGGGAGAAGGCAAAGAAGTTATGACTGATGAAATCGTTGGCATGGGCACATGGTACGATATGATGGCTAAAAAAGTCATCGAACGTGAACAAACTCTCAATCGTGACATGGGTAGAATTCGCACCGAGATGGGTTTGGGTGCCTCAGGTTTTCCTCATATCGGTAGTTTGGGTGATGCCTCCCGAAGCTATGCTGTTACCTTGGCGCTCAAAAACTTGGGCTACAACTCTGAGTTGATTGCCTTCTGCGACGACAAAGACGGTCTGCGCAAAGTTCCAGCTGGTCTGCCGGCTGATATAGCTAACAGTTTGGAAAAATATCTCGGATACTCTGTATCCACTATCCCTGATCCGTTTGGTTGTCATGAGAGCTATGGTAAACACATGAGCTCGCTTCTACTTGAAGCCCTTGACAAATGCGGTATCCAATACAAGTACTACAGTGCCCAAGACGTCTACAAAAAGGGTCTGTTGCTAAGTGAAATTCGTACCCTACTTACAAATGCCAAGCAGATTGGCGAAATAATCAAACAAGAAGTCGGACAAGAAACCTACAACGCGGTTTTGCCCTTTTTTGCGGTTTGCGACAAATGCGGGCACCTCTACACTACTCGCGCCTACACTTTCGATCCTAAAACTGATAAAGTCACCTACAAATGTGAAGGACAAGAAATCAAAGGTAAACTCATCGCCGGTTGCGGTCATGAAGGCGAAGTGGATATCAAAAGCGGTGAGGGTAAACTGACTTGGAAATCCGAGTTCGCCGCAAGATGGCGCGCCCTTGACATACGATTTGAAGCCTATGGCAAAGACATCGCCGACTCAGTGCGCATAAACGACCGCATCTGCCGTGAAGTTCTTGGATATGAGCCGCCTAGCCATGCCCAATATGAAATGTTTCTCGATAAGGGCGGCAAAAAAATCAGCAAATCAGCCGGCAACGTATTCACCCCTCAGGTATGGTTCAACTATGGCTCTCCTCAATCCTTGTTACTGCTCATGCTCAAACGTTTCGTAGGCACCCGGGCTATTGATGTCTCAGATATTCCCAGTTATATGGCTGAACTTGACGAATTAGAAGACGTTTACTTTAACAAAAAACAAACTAACCCCAAAGAAGCCATCCGCCTCAAAGGGCTATTCCAATACTGCTATGTCATGAACCCGCCCGCTGAACTCAGCATCCATGTGCCCTACAACCTGCTGGCGTTTCTTGTCAAGATGGCTCCCAAGGAATGCATAAACGACTATGTCGCTGAAAAACTACAAAGCTACGGCTACCTCAAAAAGGATCAAAGCATAGACGCAAATCTCCAAACACGCATCCAATATGCTCTAAATTGGACCCGCGACTTTGATGAAATCAAAGAAACAACCATCGAACTCTCCGAAGCTGAACACAAAGCCCTGAGCGAACTCTGTATAAAACTACAAGCCAACCTTGATGCCGATGCAATTCAAAACGCCATCTTTAACGCCGCCAAAGACAACGAACTAAAAGTTGGTGCTTTCTTCAAAGTACTCTACACTGTACTTATGGGTGCATCCCAAGGACCTAAACTCGGTCCATATGTACTAGCGATGGGCAAACAGAACGTAATCGCCGCAATAGAACGCGTACTTAACAAAACCAACACCGAACCCCAATAAACCCTGATTGTTCACAAAACAATCGTTTCAGCAAGTTTGTGGAACTTTTTAACCCACAACTTTAACCCCCTCTGATTTACATTCACATTTGTCAGTTTTTCTCACAGAGTCAAAGTAACCTCGAAGCCGAAACCACTATTTTTAAGTTCAAGCTCCGTATTTACTACCTTTGCCTTCAAAATTTTGAGGGCTAACAAGACAGTTGGGCCTGTCGTCTAGTACGGATTATGACACCGGCCTGCGGAGCCGGAGGTCCTGGGTTCAAATCCCAGCGGGCCCGCCATCTCTTCTTAACTACTTAAGCTAATAGTTGAATGCATTTTTAGGAAACTTTTCTGCATAGTTGTTAGTTTTCACACTCAAAGTTGGCTTTTGATGGCTTGTTCGAGGTATGTGTGCCTAGAAAAACTTATATGGTTAAGGCAGTCATGTTGTTGTTCGCATTAATTGGAGGTTTACTTGATTTGTCAGCAATACCCACGTCAGCGGGCGGAGTTCCCATTATGGTTCTCAGAGAAGGTACTAAGCGGAACCGGGGAAAAGACGCTCAGCATGGAAACATTATGGCTGCTAAAGTTGTAGCTGAATCCGTCCGAAGTGCATTGGGACCCAAGAGCATGGATAAGATGTTAGTCGACGGTTTTGGTGATGTTACCATAACAAGTGATGGTCGAACTATACTTGACGAAATGGATATCCAGCATCCTGCGGCAAAGATGCTAGTTGAGGTTGCTAAAACCCAGGATAAAGAAGCCGGTGACGGAACAACATCTGCAGTTGTCCTTGCAGGTCAACTCTTAAGCCGTGCTGAAGAACTTCTTGATAAAAATATTCATCCAACAATCATCATTGAGGGCTACAAGCAAGCTGCCCAAAAAGCGCTAGAAACCCTCGATAAAATCGCTATTCCCATAGATCCAAAGAAATCTGATTACCTCAAAAAAGCTGCTGTAACATCGATGGGAAGCAAAATCGTCTCTGAGCACAAAGACTACCTCGCTGATATCGCTGTTAAAGCTCTGCAAGCAATTGCAGAAAAAACTCCTGAGGGAACAATGAAAGCAGATATAGACGATATCAAAGTTGAGAAGAAAACCGGTGGATCCGTCGCAGAGACCACCTTTATCAGCGGCATTGTGCTTGATAAGGAAATTGTACACAGCGGTATGCCTAAACGAGTAGAAAAAGCAAAGATTGCTCTTCTGGATGTCTCCTTGGAAAACGAAAAGCCCGAACTCGACGCTAAACTAACCATCGAAAGCCCCGCACAGATTGAGGCTTTTCTCAAACAAGAAGAAGCTATGCTCAAAGCAATGATCGATACCATCCTTGCAACCGGCGCCAACGTAGTGATTTGCCAAAAAGGTATTGATGATCTTGCCCAGCACTTCATGACTCGGAAAGGCATAGTTGCCATTCGCAGAGCCAAAAAATCCGATATGGAAAAACTCGCACGGGCAACCGGTGGAAAAATCATCAGCAATATCGATGCATTAGCCAGCACCGATCTTGGCGAAGCCCAACTAGTCGAGGAACGCAAGACCGGCGATGACAAAATGACCTACATCGAAGGATGTAAAAACCCCAAATCTGTCACGTTGCTCATAAGAGCCAGCAACCCACGCTTAACCGCAGAAGCTGAACGCAGTATTCATGATGCTCTCTTTGTCATAAAAGACCTCATAGAGGATCCCCGTATAGTTGCAGGCGGCGCGGCACCTGAACTAGAAATGGCAAGTGCCCTGCGCAAATATGCCCAGACACTCCCCGGTAGAGAACAGATAGCCGTAGCAATCTTTGCTGAGGCCCTAGAAGAACTCGCAGTGATTTTGGCAGAAAACGCAGGTCTAGATTCAGTGGATCTTCTCACCCAACTTCGCGCAAGTCATGAAAAAGGCCAAACTTGGGCCGGCATAAACGCATCTGCTGGAAAAGTCGACGACATGACAAAACAGAACGTTTACGAACCGCTTGCTGTTAAAAAACAAATCATCAAATCAGCCAATGAAGCCGCATCAATGATCCTAAAAATTGATGATGTTATCTCAACCGCAAAGATGAAGTCTCCTCCAATGCCCCCAGGAGGAGGAATGCCCGGCGGTCCAATGGGCGGAATGGGCATGGGCGGTATGGGTGGCATGCCTGGTGGAATGATGTAGAATGCAACAAGAAAAATCAATCAATGTAGGACCCCCCAAAATCACTCGCTTCGAGAAAGCAAGAATCGTGGGCGCACGCGCTCTGCAAATCTCGATGGGAGCCCCAATCTTGGTAGATGCCGCAGAAAACACCAACCCCATAGACATCGCACTAAGCGAACTCAATGCAAACATATTACCCATAACCATACGACGCACACTACCCGACGGCACATTCCAAGATATACCCCTAAAATGGCTATTTTAAAACGCCATCTTTTCTTCTCTCTACTAATTTTAGTCTCTTAATGTGTTTGTACAAAGAGTAGCCACATACTCTTAAGACCTCTCACCCGCTAAACAGAATGGTGATAAGTCTGATTTTTAACGTATTCCACAGTATACCCCCTCTGCCTGCCCCACCCGAACACCCCGAACGCCCTCCGCCAAACATACCCATCCCCGGTGAACCCACAGCCGGAGATAAAAGCCACCACCACAACTACCGATGCAAAAAATGCGGCAAGGCATTCAATAGCAAAACCGAACTCAAAGCACACCTAACCATAGAACACCCCTAAACTACTATACAACACAAATGTAATTTGCTGTTATAGTTGCTTAAGTCAATGATTGCTCAAACGGGTGCTGTAGTTAATGTTTTGTTGGCTTCTGTGAGTGTGTTTGTGATTTGTTTCCAGTGTGCACCCTGCCAGTAGATCTGTCCACAGTTGGGGCACCGCCAAAACTGCTCATAGTAATGAGCAGTATTGGGTTTTAACTGGGCTTCTATTTGTTCTTTTTGAATCGATTTGAGGGGTGTATTGCAAATGGGACAGCGCGACTTATCCATATCAATCTCTAACAATAGCCCATAGCGCTCTGCAATTTTTGCAAGCCGCTCGACTTCGGTTTTGCCCTCCACATAAAACGTATCCAGCCCCCTTGTGGCCGCTCTTTTGTAGAGCTCCTTGTCTCTTGTTAAAAGTATTCGTTGCTCGAGTTTTGCTATCTCTAAAAGTTCCCTGTCTTCTAAGTGCACATTATAGGTTACATCATGCCCCAGCATGCGTAACCAGCGTGCCAATTTCCCCAGCATACCATCTACAAGAAACCTCACATGGGACCTCCCCGCACGATTTTGCCCGTGCCGCCCTTTGCAACAATTTGGTTGTCCTCATAAACAATCTGTCCTCCCACTATGGTTTTAACTGGTTTGCCATTAACTTCCCAGCCATTATAGGGACTGAATTTGGCTTTGGACTTAAATTTGGATGCATCTATTTTAAATTGACTCTGATAGTCAACGATGGTAAGATCCGCTGCTTGACCAGCTTTGAGATATCCCCTATCTGTTAACCCATAGATTTGTGCTGGGTTTTCTGCAAGATGGGACACAACTTGTTCTAAGCCAAGCTTGCCCTTTCTTACCATTGTGAGCATAAGCGGCAGGGTCACTTCCAATCCGGGGATGCCTGCTTTGACTTCCCAGATGTCATTTGCTTGTTTCTCTTCTATGGTGTGGGGTGCATGGTCTGAGCCAAACGTATCAATCAAGCCCTCATTTACGCTTTGCCACAAGGCTTCCACCTCAAGTCGGTCACGTAGCGGCGGCGCTATAATAGCCAGCGAACCATGCCGTTCTACCTCATCACTGCTCAGCATCAAATGATTGGGTGTGACTTCACAGGTGATGTTTTTTTGGGTTTTTTTAGCTTCTACAATTGTTGCTACACTATCTTTGGTGGAGATGTGACAAAAATGTAGCTGTGCCCCTGTTTTGGCACTGAGTTTAACAATGCGCTCAACGGCCATGCGCTCAACCTCTTTGGTGTGTGCTCGTAGATAATCCGCTGGGGCTGTTTTTTTAGTCTGCTTAAGCTTGGCCTCATTTGCGGCCAATAAGGTGTGATCTTCTGCGTGGATGGCAACCGGTAGTTTTACTTCCGCAGTGGTTTTTAGCGCTTCTGTTATAGCGGTATTGTCATCTACGTTTACCCCCCCCATCTGCTCGCCCATAAACAGCTTGAACCCAACCGCCCCTTGATTAGCTATTTCTCTTATTTCGGGGAGCGTTTGGGGAAACTCTGAGTAGAATCCCGTGTTGACCACAATCCGCCTTTGGGCAGTTTCCATGCGATTTCTCAAGGTTTGAGCACTCATGGTAATAGGCACATTGTTTGGCATATCTAAAACTGTGGTAAAGCCGCCCGCGGCTGCCGCAGAGGTGCCAGAAGTAAAATCTTCCTTGTATGCTTTGTCTTCATCTCGCAAATGTACATGCGTATCAATTAACCCTGGCAATACAAGCAGGTGACCGTGCAGGTCATTTTTTTGGTCGGCATTTGGCATCTGTGTTTCTTTGCCAATTTTATCGATTATTCCCTCTTCTATGGCAATACAGCAATCAACGATTTGCCCATTTAGGTATGCTTTGGCATTGAGAACGACCGAATCAACAACAACCACTTCGTTTCACAGTAGAAAATAGGTATGCTGCACTAAAAAGTTATTTGACCCCATCTGCTTAGACTATGCATAACCTGCGGTTCTAGTTTTCCTTTACTTGATTGACCGCTAATTAATGTTGTTACTCTCAAACGTAACCGTTTCTGATGTAGAAACTATAAAACATGCTAATTAAGCCCTGTCTATAATGGTTGTTGTTTTTTGGTTCTTTCTAAAAAGGGTATAAATGGAAAAGATGCTGGGTTATTGTTTTTTACCCAGAGGATTTTTTTGAAGTTCTTCCAAGATTTTGGGGTCTTCACGTAGGATCTTGGGGATATAGTTGCATGCGGGGTCTGATGCGAAGAGGTCGCCTGTGTAGTGTTCTGCACGTGTTCGGCATCCGCCGCAAATTTCTCTGTATTCACAGATACCACATCTGCCTTTGAGGTTGTTTTTGTCGCGTAGCTGGAGGTGCAGAGGACTTTGTTGGAGTTCTTCCCAGGCGGTTCTTAGTTTTTTGGTTTTGACGTTGCCGATGCGGTAGCCTTCATGGAAGCCGCAGCTTCGATAGTCGCCGTTTTCTGTTATGCCTATATAGTTGCCGCCTATGCTGCATTTGCCCAAGTAACCCTCATTGTACCAGGCCCAAAAGTTGGCGGGGTTTTTTTGTCGTACTATACGTGCGTAGAAGGGTGCATAGACATGGATTTTGACTTTGCCGTAGAGTTTGCGTTGGATTTCATAGATCTCATCAAATGTTGTTTCGTACTGCTCTGGTGTGGGTGCCAAGTCTTCCATGTGATCGCTTGCTCTGCCCACTGGAACCAGGTTGTGGTAGACTAGCATGCGGGCTTTGTATTCTTCAGCGAGTTCTGCTGGGTGTGCCATGTGGTTTATGTTGATTTTAGTCATGGTGGTGACTAAACAGTCTAGGAGCCCAACTTCGCTAAGTTTCTTCATGGCATGTAGTGCCATGTCGTAGCCGCCTTTGCGGCGGGTTAGATCGTTTGATTCTCTGTTACCATCAATGCTAATGGCAGTGTGGACGTCATATTTGCGGAGCAGATCAAAGCGTTTTTCGTCCCATGCAAAGCCGCTTGTGATTAGGCTGACTTTCATATCATGCTTCTTTTCTGCGTATTCGATGACTTCCCATATGTCTGGGCGAACCAAAGGTTCTCCGCCGCTGATTCCAAGCCATTTTGAGCCGAACTCTGCCATTTCATCAACCATATGCTTGGCCTGTTCGGTGCTTAGTTCCTGGTCTTTAGCGTATTCTTTGGTGTAACTGCAATATGTACAACTTCCAACACAGTTACGAGTACAGCGCCAAACAACCATGAACAATGGGTCAGTGATTGGATTCATTTAATTACACGGTAAATGAATGATTTCCTACTCGATATAAGATTTACTATGGAAAACCAATTTTTCATGCTACTTCAAAGTTGCTATAATTGTATGCTGTGTCTAAACGTTTGCTGGCAGGTATGGTTGTTATTTGATAGTTGCTTGTTTGTCTTTGCTTAATACAGGTTTAGCCCTAAACTTGGGTGTGTTGTCTGAGGTTTGTTCTAACAATAGCTATATAGTAAAACAGCAAAAAGGAGCACTTTTTAAAAAGTTTAATAAGCCCGCTCCTAGAATTAGCTCTTCATTTGAGAAGGTTAAATTGATATGAGTAACGAATCCTCAAATGAACTGGTTGTAAATCCAGCACCACACATTCACGGATCTATGACAAAAGACCGTATGATGCAATACACTTTCATTGCTATTCTCGCAGTTACCATCGTTTCCGCTGTACTCTGGTCAGATGTCGTCACGCCCTCCGGATGGAACTTAGGCTTAACCGTTGCCATCGGTACTCTCATTGCAGTAGGCTTAGCCGTAGCAATCGACTTTCTTATCGGTAAAGTCACCTCTGATAGCGAAGTTAATACTTGGTCAGCCGCAGTTTTTGGTTTAATCGTCATTAACTGTTTTACTCTTGGTTTTCCTTCAATGGCAATGGGTATGGAAGTTGGAGTACCCGTTGAGGCACCTCTCGCATTCTTCTACATCGCGTTAATCTCCATCATTGGTATCGTTGTTTTCAAAAAAGTCGCAAGCATAGCAGGCAGAAAACTAGTTAACCCCGCAGCCGCCGCCAAATTCCTAGTCCTAATACCGACAACATTTACAACGCTTATCACAAGCTGGCACCTAAGCACCGGTATGCTAATGGTTCCCTCACTTGCAGGCCCCATTGGCAGTCCCGCTGATGGCTTAGGAACTGCAGGCAACGGCTATGCCTCGTTTGGTGCCTATCTGCAGGGATGCTTTGGCTCACCTAACGGAACAGAGGCTAGCGTAGAATCAATCATGTTGCTGACAAAGTACCATGGTTGGGTTGGCGGTGCATCAAGCATAGCTGTCATCATCGCAGGTGTTGCACTCTTTGTTGTTGGCCGTAAATACTTTAAATGGAAAATCACTGCAAGCTATCTCATCGCTATGGCTGCTACGTCTTTGATATTCTCCTTCATATTTGGAGATGTAGACCTAATCACTCGATTGCTCTTCTCGCTCTTCGCCGGTAGCTCAATATTCTTAGCGTTCTTTATGGCAACCGATCCAGCGACAACACCCTTTAGTGGAACCGGACAAATCATATTCGGTGTCGGCCTCGCAATTTTGACTATTTCGATACAAACCTTTATGGGTTTCTTCGGCGGCTCATTGTTGGCATTGTTGATCATGAACCTGCTTGTACCAGTTATTGACAAAGTTCGCATCAACAAACCCTTTGGGAGATGATTAAAATGGCAAACTTAGTTCACATACCAGAAGTAAAAGACCTAGCACGCAAAACCCCGATCGAGATCTTCCCAGATCCAAAAATCGCAGTTGTACTAACTAACCAGCAAGGCGGAGCAACAAACACACCCATCATAAAAGTCGGTGACACTGTAACTATCGGAGAAAAAATCGCAGACGCCAAAGAAAGAGTCAGCGCACCTATACACAGCCCCATAAGCGGTACAGTCATCAAAATCGAAAACGCCTACAACAGTTGCTTTGAAGCACCCACCGAAGCTATCTATATCGAAAACGACGGCAAAAAAACTAAAGCCAAACCCCTAACCTCCATCACTGAAGCAGAATTAGCCAACACCAAAAACGAAGACCTCCTAAAAATTATCCGCGAAGCCGGCATAATCGGCCTTGGCGGCGCAGGATTCCCCACATCTGTCAAACTAGCAGTACCTGCAGACAAAAAAATCCAACACCTCCTAGTTAACGGCGCAGAAGGCGAACCCTACGACACAGCCGACGAACGCATCATGATTGAACGCACTGCAAACCTAGTTCGCGGTGTCCGCGTAGTCCGCAAACTCTTAGGCAACCCCAAAGTCATCATCGTTACCAAAGAAAGCAAAGTCGAAGCCGTACCAAAACTCGAAGAAGCATTCAGCAAAGAACCCAACACCGAAGTCCGCGCAGCACATCTAACCTACCAGCAAGGCGACGCAGCTATGATGCAAAAAGCAATCCTAGGCTACGAAACCCCCGCAGGCAAACGCAGCTACGAAATGGGAACCATCGTACAAAACGTTGCAACCATAAACGCTATTGCAAACGCAGTCTTTGAAGGTGAACCCCTCATAAGCAGAGTCACTACCCTAAACGGCGATGTTCCAAAACCCAAAAACCTCCAAGTAAAAATCGGCACCCCAGTCAAAGAAATCCTCAGCGCCAACAACGTCAACTTATCCACCCTGAGCTCAGTCGTAGTCGGCGGAGTTCTCATGGGTACAGCACTCCAAACTCTCGACGCCCCAATAACTAAACGCACCTCAAGCATCATCTGCTTTGCAAAGGACAAAGCCAAACAAGCACAGAAAACCACCGCCTGTATCCACTGCGGCAGATGCGTCAGCGCCTGTCCAGTACGCCTACAACCCGTAGCAATACACAACGCTGTTGTCAAAGGTAACTTCGAACTAGCTGGGAAACTTTGGGCAAACGACTGCATCGCATGCGGAACCTGCTCCTATGTCTGTCCAGTCAGACTACCACTATCACACAACGTTAAAATGGCAAAACAATAAGCCATCTTTTCTTTTTTCATTTTTTCTTTCTATAATCTTGAATCTATAGTTCTGTCGCGCAATATACCAATTAATCAACGATTAGCCCATAAGCTGTATTTGCTTTTTAATTCCTGTGAACTGTTGCTTGGGGATACCCGCAAATATTCCAGTTATACAGATCGGTATGAGCTGATTATAGCTGATAGAGGCTATTAGGGAATGTGGTTTAGTAAAAGATCGGTTTAGTAATGAAAAATAAAAGGAATGTGTTCAGCTAGTAATATAGTGCAAAAAGAGTGGTTACTCTTTTTTCTTGTTTAGTCTATCGATTAGTGCGCTTGTCATTATTGGTAGTACCATTGTTGCGTCGCCTTCAATCATTATGCGTTTGGCTTTTTCGCTGATTTTACCCCACGATACTGCTTCTCTGGGGCGTGCGCCGCTGAGGCTGCCGTCCCATTCGTTTGCGGTGCTGATGTAGATGACATAGTCTAGGCCGTCTTTGAATTGGTTCCACCAAATTGTGTGGTGTTTGCTTATGCCGCCTCCGATTATGAGTGCTCCTGACTTTTTAGCGTCAAAGACGGTGTTGTTGAGGTCTTCTTCATCTTTTAGGATGTTAACTCGGAAGTCTTTGTGATCTTGACTAAAGAACCACAGCTGATACCCAACTGAGCCATCTGTTATGCCTGGTACATAGATAGGGATGCCGTTTTTGGCGGCCCAATAGAGAATTGAGGATTCGTTGCAACAGCGTAAGCCTATTTCACGTGACAACTCTGAGGTGGAGAATTCTTTTTTCCCTCCTTTATAGAGCTCAGTGAGCATGACTTGGATTTTATCTTCTATGATTGTGCCATAGCTGTCGTTTGGAACAAGCACGTTGCCTAATCTGTTGACGCCTTCTTCATGGAGTTTGCTGTCATTCATGACAAAACTGCCGCGGTAGTAGTCCTTCCAGCACCTAGCTATATCATGGTCCAAAGTACCGCATGTTGTGATGATGGCATCAACGAGTTTGCGTTTTACTAATTCTCGGATAACACCTCGGGTGCCCGTTGCAATGATATCAGCGGTAAATGAGAGAAATTTGATGCATTTCTTGTCTGCTGTCATGGCCTCAAGAATGTCTACACCTGTGGCAAGTTTGCCTGCTGTGAAACCCCAGGCATCCTCCATTTGTCCCACTAGATTATTTACTGTCATGTTTTCTGTAAATTGGTAATCTTTAACTGCAACTTTATGGGTTTTCTGTTATTTTGCCATTTCTTAGTCTCTCCCCCGAGAAAGAATATATAACGAAATAAATAGCTGTCGAAAACAATACGCTAAAATTGGTACGTGTTTATTCAGTTGTATGTGATTTAGTTATTCCTAACGGTTGTTGGTGTTTTGGTGTTAGTGGTGTTGTTTGAAGAAGATTGTTGAGTTTATAGAAAACCTGCATCCCGTAGTTTCAAGGCAATTGTTATATCGCCTTTGAACTGGATTTTGCCACTAAAGAACGCTTTTTCGGCGCTCAATTTTTTGTTAACTAAATCTAAAAAATCTCTGCAACTCATTTTGAGCGTTAGGCTCGCTGAGGGTGTAATGCCTTCACTTACTTGGATCTGTTGGTTTTTTATGGTGATAAACCAGTTGCCGCCCTCGGGACCAGATACTTCAAGCTGGGTTACTATATCGATGCCTGTGGCTTTTTCAGGTTTAAATTTTGTAGGTAAGGTTTTCTCGAAGAATTCTTTGGGGGTTTTTTCATCCATGCTTTTCATCTCGCGGCTTTTGCTAAATGTAACTCGAGCTTTTTGAACTTTTGTAAGTTATCTGAAGAGATCTTTCTCTTTGGGTCGCGTAAGTGGGGTTGTATTTGTGTTTTCAGTGGGTTGGTATGCTTTGTAGCCTCGCACGATAGCAACTGGTATACCTTCGCTGGCTTGTCCCATCACCAGTTCTGCTGCAGAGGCCAGTTCATCAGCTATTGCGGTTTGCTTAATTTTGAGTACATATCCAAAAAGGTCTTTTTCGCCTCGTCGGTCTCGGATTGGATTAAATCCGGCTGTGCCGATGGCTACGTTGATTTCTCCCATCCGAAAGGGTCTGCCGTGTGTGTCTGCAACAATAACTGCTACTTCTGCGCCGCTGTATTGTTTGATTTCTGTTCGGATGGCTGTTGCGGAGGCGTTGGGGTTTTTGGGCAACGGCACTACTTTTTGGTCGCCGCTGACATTTGAGTGGTCAATGCCAGCGTTTGCGCAGATGATGCCGCTGTGGGTTTCGGTTATGATGCTGTTCTGTCCTAGGCGTACGATGTCTTTGGTTTCTTGCAGTACAATCTCAACAAGTGCGGGGTCTTTGTTGGTTTGTTTGGCGATTTCTATGGCGCGTTGGGATGGTTTAACGGTGTTGAGGTCTACAATGTTGCCCTCGGCTTTGGAGACCACTACATGTGTGACCACCACAACATCGCCGGGTTGGATTGGTGTGCCCTGGGTTTCTGCGTTTTTAACAATCATTTTGCCTAGGTTGTCGCCTGTTTGTATTAGTGGTAATCCTTCAAGGGGAATCACTTGGATTGTGTTTGGGATCTCTGTCGCGCTCCTATCAAAATTCCTGTTGCCCTAAACTTAAGGTTTGCTTCGAGGTTGAATAAATTATGTTTTTGGTATGTGTCTATATAAAATAAAAATAAATAAAGTTGAGGGGGAGACCTTGGGGGTCTCGTGGTTGTTTTTTTAGCCGCGGAATTTTTGTAGTTTTTGTAGCATCAGTTTGTCGCCTTCAGCATCGCCTGCACAGGTTGCGATGAGGCCGTCGACAAGTCCGACGCATTTGGCTGCTTTTTCTTCCACGGTTTCCATGGTTGCAGAAACTGGCCAGCCGATGAGTTTTAGGGTTTCTGTGTTCTTTGCTGTGCTGACTAGGAAGTATGCAAATAGGGGTTTGTTGAGTTTTTTGCATTCTGCAGAGACTGCTTTGAGTTGGTCAAATGAGTCATCACATAGTCTCATAAAGTAAACGAAGTCCCATGGTTGACGGACACGTTCTAGGGTGTCTTCAATTGATTGTCTTGCGCTTAGGAGGCATCCAAGTTTTAGTTTCTTGGTTTTTACGTCATTGCGTATGAAGTCCCGGGCAACCTCAGATGAAGATAGTTGCTTTATGGCTTCACCGTAGTGAGGTTTGTCTCCCATGGTGACTGCTAAGCCGTCAAGACCAACGACGTCGGATGCAAGGGCTAAGCCGCCGACTTCGACGGGGCCTTTGTAGTGTAGTATGAAGATTGGGCAGACATATTTGTCTGGGTACTTGTTTTTGAGTAAGCAACTAACAACGACACCGCTCGGTGCTGGAAATCCGGCTGCGCTGTCAGTTACGTTCCATCCGTCAACAAGGTCTTTTAGTTCTTCTGCAAGATTGAAGAATTTACGTGTAGGCACAAATTCGTTTAAGATTTTCATAGAGATTCCATCTCGCTTTTAAAGGGGAAGGCCTTCTGGGTTAAAAAATCTTTTGTATATCACACTTTATGGCGTTCTCTGGCTTCTGTCTTCATAGATCTGCCAAGTTTTTGGTGTTCTTTATTCTGTCCAACCGATAGGCTATCTCTTTGGTTCATTTTGGAAAAAATTGTTGCTTGCTGTTTTTCATTGGTTCTGGCGTTGTTTGGTGTTATTATTTTCTGCTTGTTCTTTTTTGAGTTTGGCTAGTTTTGTGATTTCTAGTTTGTCAGCTGTGTCTATTTGTACATCTAACTCTGACACTAGTTTTATGCCCTTTTCTGAGCGTACAATCACTGTTGAATACCCGTTTTTGCTGCCTGCTGAACCAACGGAAATATCTGCTAGTCGAGAAACAAACTCTCCACAGCTACCACAGGTCCCCTCAAAGGCTTTGAATAGATCTTCTATTCTACAGCTAACCTCTTCACCCTCAACAGACACGATGAATTTGCCCTGTTTAACCTGTGTTTTTGTGGCCCTATCCAAATCAACACCCAATTGTGTTTGTATTTCCTCTTTGAGTCTTTGAGGATTAAAGGCACCAAAACAAAATAATCCAATAATAGTGAGATCAACATCTTTGCACTGGGTTTGTTGTAGCTTTCTAATTATTGCCCCCTCGCAGGGTGTGCAGACAACAGCTATGCGTTTTTTGCCCTGTGCTACGAGCTCCAATAACTTTTTGGTTGTGTTGACTCTATGGTAGACACTGCCTTTTGATGTCAAAATTTCCTCTGTGGTCTCTGCTGCTGTGACCTCTGCGTTATATCCATTTTTACGATGGACAACTATGGCCACATCAAACAAGCCCTTCTGTAATCCCTTTAGCAACAGTGCGGTAACTACGCCGCCGTCTTGACCCTCAATTTGACTTTTTGCCGAAAACAAACTACAATAAACGCCCAGCGCCCCATCTTTGGCTCCCTCAAGAATTCGCGCCTCCATTTCGTCCTCTATGTTATTACTTGGGTTTTTCTCTGTTTGTTTAGTTGACATCAAACACACTGCTCTACTTTAGAGCTGATTTAGCCGCAAATAAAGTTTAAGTCCAAACAGCGGTTCGTTGCCAATGATGATTTATGGCTGTTTAGTCAAAAGATTATCTGAGCTGATCTTGGCGTTTTTGGATTGGATGAGAAATCTTAATTATTTTGGAATCGAATCTTTCTTTGTTTGTGATTGTTATGAAGATAGCTGTTGCTGGTAAGGGCGGCGTTGGTAAAACTCTCATCGCAGGTGGTATCGCCCGGGGCTTTGTTGAGCGCGGGTTAAAAACAATTGGTATAGATGCTGATTCTTCTCCAAATCTGGGTTTAACTCTGGGGTTATCTGCGGAGGAAACCCGAAAAATAGTTCCCATCTCAGATAATGAACCGCTTGTTGAAGCAAAGACCAGTACAGGTTATAGCGGTGTCTACAACCTCAACTTTAGTGTTGATGATATCGTTAAACAATACTCTGTGCCCACTCCTTTGGGTGTAAATCTTATTGTTATGGGTACTGTTCACACCATGGGTGCGGGGTGTATGTGTGCTCCCACTGCTGTTATTCGGGCTCTTTTACGTCATCTTGTGGTTGAGGTAAACGAGGCGGTGGTTATGGATCTTGAAGCCGGTGTGGAACATATTGGTCGAGGTACAGCACGTCAAGTTGATGATCTGCTCATAGTTGCAGACTCTAATATGAAATCCCTTGAAATCGCCAAACATATCCATGATTTAGCCTCCGTTGCAGGCATGAAAAGCCTCCGACTTATCGGCAATCGTGTCATGAACGACACTCAGCGGGATGCGATTCAGACCTTTGCTGATCAAAACGGTATCAAAGTGGCTGCGTATGTGCCTTGGGATCAAAAAGTCATAGAATCTGACATGCTGGGTGTGTCTCCACTTAAAAACAAAGATATCGAGGCGGTAAAGGCTATAGATGGTATCTGTGAGCTTTTACTGGCTAAGAAAAACTAAATTTTTATCCCTTATGGCAAATTTTTGTCATGTAGACCATAGACAATATATGCGGCTTTTTGATTAAGAAAGCCTGTGGTTATTTGTAGATGAAAACTCTTGTTACTGTTGGACGGGGTGGAACTGGGAAATCCAGTTTCAGTGCGTTGATGGCAAAAGCCTTCATTGAAGCCAAACAGGCACCTATCTTGTTAGTTGATGCTGATCCAGATCAGAATTTAGGTGAAATGTTGGGTGTGGATCTCAAAGAAGCCGGCAAATCTACCATAGCTGATTTGATTGTGAGCACATTTATCGAGGGTGGTGGTACAACCATTGGTGTTGCCCCAACTCAGCGTATTGAGAGCCGCATCTGGGAGAAGGGCTTGTATGAGAGTGAAGCCTTTGATTTCATGGCTGTGGGCAATAAATGGGTTGAAGGCTGTTACTGCATGCCAAATAGTGCCCTCAAGGGTGCTTTGGAGTCACTGTCGAAAAATTACAAGTATGTAATTATTGACTCTCCTGCGGGGTTGGAGAATCTAAATAGGCGTATAACCTCCGATGTTAATGATATTTTTGATATTTTGGATCACTCCAAAAAATCCCAAGATCATGTTCGCCGTGCTTATCGAATCGCCAAAGAAGTTGATATGCGGTTTGAAAACTTTTACCTAATAGGCGGCTATCGTTTTCCAGCTGAGCTGGGCAAGCGCGCCGAGGAGGAGTTGAACTTTAAGTATTTGGGTAAAATCGAGGCGGATGATTTGTTAGATCAGTTCGTTCTTGAGGGAGAATCACTTTTAGATTTGCCAAATACTAACAAGGCTTTCTTGTCAGTTAAGAAAATCCTTCAAAACTTGGGTTATTTATAAACTTCATTTTTTCACCCATTTTTTGGAACTTAACATTTCTCCAAGTCCGACCTGATTTTCGATTAAAGATTCTGGAAAGGTTTAAAAATACTGTAAATGGTTGTAGATGGTAAACCTTTACTGAGGTTTACACTTTGACTAAAAACGTCCATGTAAAAATAGACGAGATGAAGACCAATGTTGGTCTCATAAAAAACCTCGAGTTATCCATTGGCAAAGTTGTTAATGACAACTATACTGAGCCTATGGGTCCAACTCCAATGCCCTCTGTAACTGCCCTGCGAGATTGGGACATGAAGCTTCTTACTAAGTACAAAGCCTTCTACATGCCTGACTGCGATTCATGCTGTCTTTGTACCTTTGGTAAATGCGACTTGACCGCTGGCAAACGCGGTGCCTGTGGTCTAACTATTGCAGCCCAATCAGCTCGCATTGTCATGATTGCTTGCGCAATCGGTGCAGCGTGCCACTCAGCACACTCAAGGCACTTGGTTCATCACCTAATTGAAAAATATGGCCGCAGATACCCCATAGACATCGGCGGCTTAAACATCAAAGTTGAAGCACCCATCACACGTCTAGTAACCGGTATTAAACCCGAAACTCTAGGCGACTTGGATGAAGTTTTAGGATATGTCGAGGAGCAAATCACACAAGTTCTTGCAGTAGGTCATACCGGCCAAGAAGCATGTGATATGGACTTTGACTCTAAAGCATTCCACGTTGGTATGTGTGACCACGTTGGTATGGAAGTCGGTGACATTGCCCAGATTTCTGCTTTAGGTTATCCAAAAGCTGATCCCGAAGCACCCTTGGTAAAACTAGGTATCGGCAGTGTTGAGCGCGAAAAACCAGTTATCATGTGCATTGGTCACAACGTTATTCCATCTGTTGGCATCATCGACTATGCCAAAGAAACCAAAGTTGACGATAAAATCGAAGTAGTCGGCTTATGTTGCACAAGCCACGACATGACACGATACTATAACCGTGCCAGAATCGTCGGTCCAATCAGCTGGGAACTTAGATTTATCCGCGCAGGCTTAGCAGACGTTGTTGTTCTTGATGAACAATGTATCCGAACAGACGTCGCTGAGGAAGCCGCCAAAGTTAACGCACCAGTAATTGCAGCCTCTGAGAAGAACTGTGTTGGCTTTAAGAACCGCACAAACGATGACACAAATGCAATCGTTGACGATCTTGTCAGCGGCAAAGTTCAAGGCGTACTTATCCTAGACCCCGAAAAAGTCGGCGAAGTAGCAGTTCGCGTCGTACAAAAAGTAGCACCAGTACGCAAGCGCAAAAACGTTTTGCCAACACCAGAAGAGATTGTTACAATTGCAAAGACCTGTACACAATGCAAACTCTGTCAACGCAACTGTCCACAGGACTACGCAGTTCCTCCAGCTCTAAAAGCAGCTGCCGCAGGTGACATCTCATTACTAACAGACCTCTATGAAGTCTGTATGGGCTGTGGTAAATGTGAAAGTGCTTGCCCACAGAAAATCAAAATACACTCCCTAATCGTCAAAGCCGGCGAAAAAGCAATGTATGCTGAAAATAACCTATGCCGTGTTGGCAGAGGTGCCATCCAAGACACTGAAATCCGCAACGTCGGTAGCCCAATTGTGCTAGGCGAAATTCCAGGTATCGTAGCACTCGTCGGTTGCAGCAACTATCCAAAAGGCGGCAAAGACGTCTACGACATAGCCAGAGAATTCGCAAGCAGACGCTACATCGTCGTATTGTCTGGATGCTCAGCCATGTCCGCAGGCAGCTACCGCAACGAAGAAGGCAAAACCATCTGGGAAGAATTCCCCGGAGGATTTGAAGCAGGAGGAGTTTGCAACGTCGGATCATGCGTATCAAACAGCCACATCGCAGGTGCCGCAATCAAAGTAGCAAACATCTTTGCAAAACGTAGCCTAAGAGGCAACTATGAAGAAATTGCAGACTATATCCACAACAGACTTGGCGCTGTTGGTTTAGCTTGGGGTGCATACAGCCAAAAAGCAGCCGCCATCGCAGCAGGCTTTTGGCGCTTAGGTGTACCTGTGGTCGTCGGCCCACACGGCAGCAAATACCGTCGTGTCCTTCTGGGCAGAAAAGAAGACCCCAAAAACTGGGAAGTCCTCGACGCACGCACCGGTGACACAGTTAACGTCGGACCCACACCCGAACACCTCTTCAACATTACCGAAACCAAAGAGGAATGTATCGTCGAAATCGCTAAACTCTGCATGAGACCAAACGACACCTGGAAAGGCCGAAGTATAAAACTAAGCCATTACGTCGACCTAAGCAAACGCTACTTGGGTGTTATGCCAGATGATCTACACCTCTTTGTCAGAACAATGGCTGATGTCCCATCAACTCTAAAAGATGAATTCACAAAAATCTTGGCCGAGAAGAACTGGAAAGAAACAATCATTCCAGATCCAACTATGCTGCCAAGAATGGTCCGAAAAATGAAGGAGTAAACGGAGGAACAAACAATGTCATGTGAACCATGGTTATGTGCAGAAATTGCAGCAACTAAAAAAGCAAACCCCATTCAAAACCCCGAGATAGCAGTTGCAATGATAAAGAAGGCTCAACGCCCTCTCCTCATTGTAGGCAGCCAAATCGTTGAGCGAAGCATGGAAGGCAAACAAGCAATCGAATTCATCATCGATTTCGCAAAAGCATCAAAAATCCCAGTTGTCGCAACAGCTCATATGGTCGGAGAATTCCTCAAACGCGGCTATACTCCCGCATCTCACCTAAACGCAATGGAAATCAGCCAACGCGTTTGCGACCCCACTTGGATGGGCCTAGACGGCAAAGGCCGCCCAGACCTTGTCATGTACGTCGGAATGCCCTACTACATGGAATCCTTGATTCTATGCGGTCTTAAGCACTTCGCGTCTGACCTTAGAACTATGACCCTTGACAACATGTACCACGTACATGCAAGCTGGTCTTTCCCAAATGCAGGCGCAGACGTTTGGGCAAACAACCTCAAAGTAATGACCTCAAAATTTAATGACGGAGGAAATTAAAATGTCAATGTTTAAAGATATACCAGTAGAAGTTGGCGTAATCTACGAAGGCGAACGTATCCGCAGAAACGACATGCAAGTCGAACTCGGCGGACCTACAGTCAAACAAAAATTTGAACTAGCAAAAGTAAAACCCCTTGACCAAATCGAAGATGGCAAAGTCTTCATAATCGGTCCAGATCTAAAAGATCTACCCGAAGGCGGCGCCTATCCCTTTGGTATACTCATTGAAGCAGCCGGCGAAAAACTAGACGCAGGTCTTGAAGGTGTCCTAGAAAGACGCATCCACGGCTACCTCAACTACATCGAGGGCTTTATGCACCTAAACCAACGCTACGACATCTGGATTCGTATCGGCAAAAAATCCTTCCAAAAAGGCCTAAACAACTTTGAGGCAATCGGCCAAGTCCTCTACAAACTCTTCAAGAGCGAACTACCCATCATCGAAAAACTCCAAATTACCTTCATAACCGACGCCGCAAAACTTGAACAAATGACTCCTGCAGCAATCCAAGACTACGAATCACGCGACTCAAAAGCCCGTGGCCTAAAAGACGCTGAAGTAGATACCTTCTATGGCTGTGCACTCTGCCAATCATTTGCACCAAGCCACGTCTGTGTTATCACACCCCAAAGATACAGCAACTGTGGTGCCATCAGCTGGTTTGACGGTAAAGCCTCCGCAAGTATCGATCCCAAAGGCCCAGTCTTTGCGATCCCAAGAGGCGATATCATCAACGAAGAAAAAGGTGAATTTAGCGGCATCAACGAAGCTGCAAAGAAACGCAGCATGGGCGAAGTTAACAAAGTCTGGCTATACACAGCCTTTGATTATCCACACACTAGCTGTGGTTGCTTTGAAGCAGTAACATTCTATATCCCCGAAGTTGACGGAATGGGCGTTGTCCACCGTAGCTTTAAAGGCGCAACAGTAAACGGTTTGCCCTTTAGCACCCTAGCTGACTCCACAGCAGGCGGACGCCAAATTGACGGCTTCCATGGAATGTCTATTGAGTACATGCGAAGCACCAAATTCTTCGCAGCAGACGGCGGATGGAACCGCATCGTTTGGGTACCCAAAGAAGTCAAAGAAAAAGTCAAAGAATTCATCCCCAAAGACATCGTCGACAAAATTGCAACCGAAGACGATGCTAAAAGCGTTGATGAACTCAAAGCATTCCTAACCGCAAAGCAACACCCAATCGTCGCAAGATGGAGCGCTGAAGAAGCCCCCGCAGAAGCAGAAGCAATCACAATTAATGAAGACGCCGCAGGTACCATGATGCCCGTCGCAACCGCAGGTTCACTACCCTTTATGGCCGGTGGATTCAAAATCATACTCAAAGACGCCAAAATATACGCCAACAGAGTCATAATCCAAACAGTAAAAGACAAAGACAAACGGTGATCACTACGACTCACCACGACACAGACAAAAAGAAGGACAATGAAGGCCTGCAGCTAAGCGGCGACATCTTAGAAGCCCTCGCCAAATTCCAGCAGGTTGAACTCACAGACTTCCAGCTGGACGCTAAAGAACTCGAAATCCTCTTTGCACCCAGCATGGCTGCACAAATCCTGCCAAAACTCAAACTCCCAGGCGCACCCGGTAGCAAACCCACAAGTCTGCTATCCACAACCTTCCCAACTCCAATTGAGAAATACCCCAACAAAATCAGTACAGTCAAACTAGGCGCAACCAAAAGCGAAGGCGGTACACGCGGCAAATCATTCACAATCGGCGGAGAACTCTCTCCAGCCTTCTATACCTTTGAAAATCCAATTCCACACAAACCAATCATCACCCTAGACGTCTTTGACATGGAAGTACCTCTGTCCAAAGCTGTCAAAATGCACGTTAAAGACGTCGTTGGTGACCCCGCCGCATGGGCCAAACTTGCAGTCGAAAAATTCGGCGCAGACATGGTCACAATGCACCTCATCAGTGTAGACCCCCTGCTAAAAGACGCTACCCCCAAAGACGCATGCCTGACAATTGAAAAAGTCCTCCAAGCCGTAGATGTACCACTCATCATCGGCGGATGCGGCGACCCAGTCAAAGACACCGCCCTCTTCGAAGAAGTCTGCACACGATTCCCAGGTGAACGCTTCCTAATGAGCTCCGTCACACTTGACATGGACGTAGCTAAATGCGCACAATTCATCAAAAAAGCAGGCAACGCAGTTCTTGCATTCACACCCATGGACCTCAACTTTGCACGCGAACTCAACAGACGCCTCTACGACCACCTCGACCGCGAAGACATCGTCATGGACCTAACAACCGCAGCACTAGGCTACGGTTTAGACTACGCATTCACAAACATGGAACGCGCACGCATCAGCGGATTAATGGGCGACCAAGAACTCGCACACCCCATGAGCAGCGGCACAACCAATGCATGGGCAGCACGCGAAGCATGGCTAAAGATGTCTGCTGAATGGGAACCACGCGAACTCAGAGGTCCACTCTGGGAAGTCACAACAGCTCTAACCCTGTTGCTCGCAGGCGTTGACCTATTCATGATGATGCACCCAGCAGCCGTAAAAACCCTCAAAGACGTAACTAACCATCTAACAAGCGGCAAAAAAGCCGACCCAGCCAACTTTGCTGATTGGGTCAAAGTGAAAGCTTAAGGAGACATGAAGTGTATGGCAGAAAAGAAAAAAGGCGGATTAAAAGAACTCAGCCCCATCACCATTTACAAAAACTTACCTAAAACCAACTGTAAAGAATGCGGTCAAGAAAACTGTATGGCATTTGCCACAAAGATTGTCAACCGCGAAGTTGACCTCGACGCATGCAAACCACTGCTAAAACCCGAAAACGCAAAACAATACGCTCTGCTAAGCGAACTCCTCAAACCCGCAGTTAAAGAAGTCACAATCGGAATCGGCGACAAAGCCAAAAAAATCGGCGGCAAACTCGTCATGTACCGCCACGAATTCACCTACAAAAACCCCACAGCCATCGCCATTGATGTCACTGACGAAATGCCTGAGAGCGAAGTCGTCAGCCGTGTACAAAAAACCGATAACTTTAGCTACGAATACATCGGCAACACACTAAAACTCGACTTAATCGCTGTTCGAAGCACCAGTGAAAACGCAGACAAATTCAAAGCATGCGTCAAAAAAGTTTCTGAAACCACCCAGCTCCCCCTCATCCTTGTCGCCCTCAACCCAGCCATAGCCGAAGCAGGCTTAATGGCCGCACCCAAAGCCCGACCACTCCTCTACGCTGCAACCACAACCAACTGGAAAGAAATGGCTGAACTCGCCATCATGTACGATGCACCCCTTGTTGCATCCGCACCAAACGATCTAAACGCTCTAATCTCCTTGGCAAAAACTCTCCAAGAATACGGCGTCAAAGACATCGTACTAGACCCCGGAACCTTTGCAAACGACGGCTTAGCAGACACACTCAACAACTTTACCATGCTACGACGCGCAGCCACTAAAGGCGGCGAAGAACTCGCAGGTTTACCCCTCATAGGCATCCCCATGGTTGCTTGGGCAAACAAAGGTGACCTCGCAGACGACCTCGTCAAATGGCGTGAATCCTACCTTGCATCAATGCTCATAACCCGCTTCGCAGACGCAATCATACTCCACAGCAACGACGGCTGGAGCTTGTTGCCAACAGTTGTCCTAAGACAAAACATCTACACCGACCCAAGAAAACCAGTCGCAGTTGAACCCGGTCTCAAAGTCTTTGGTACCCCTGATGAAAACAGCCCAGTCATGTTCACAAGCAACTTTGCCCTAACCTTCTACACCGTTGCCTCAGACATCGAGAGTAGCAAAACCAACGCCTACCTCATCGTAGTTGACGCAGAAGGTGCAGCCATAGACGCAGGAGTCGCAGGACGCAAACTTACCGCCGAAAAAATCGCAGACGCAATCAAAGCAAGCGGCATCGAAAACAAAGTCAAACACCGCAAAATCATAAGCCCCGGCAAAGCCTCACGCATCAGCGGCGAAATCGAAGAACTATCTGGCTGGAAAGTCTTGGTTGGACCACGCGATAGCAGCGAGATCGCCAAGTACGTCATCGACAAGTGGCAACCCTAAACTCCCCACTTATTTTCTTTTTTAATTTTAACAACCTTTTTTGATAACAAAATTTTACATACGCGTGACGCTATCTCCGTTGTTACTTATAGTTGTCTCTCGATTTTAGGGTAAAGATTTATTCACCAGAACAGAGAAGATGTTGGGAAAGAGGGTTATACTCATGGATATATCACTGCCCAGCGATGAGTTCATTAAAACAAGCTTCCAAGACGCCTGCAAAACCTTGGGAATAGAAAACTTTGAGCAAAGTCTCAAGCAAACCGTCATCTACGATATGACCGATGGCATGCGTACTTCCACTCAGCTAAAAGGCTCCAACGCCTACTACGATGGCGGCATATTTGTCGTGCGGTTAATGAACATCATGCGTGTGCTGGGTATGCCTGCATGCTACGTTAATGTCATCGAAGAAAAACACCGCCAAAGAGACAACTATTCCGATATCTATGAAGGCCTCAAGTTGCTTTATGCTACCTATGAGGAATACGCCCAAAAGTATGGTGTTAGACTTAATTTCGTCGGCGATTTAGAAACCGCACTTGAACCCAGTGGTTCATCAGGTGGATTTGGCGAAAACCTCAAAAGACTCTGTCAAAAAACTGCAGGCAACACACAGTTTACGGCCAACTTTTTAATCAATTACTCACTGGATTGGGCCATGAAACACGAGTCCTACTTCACAGGGTTTCCAAAAATAGATGTAACTATCCGCCACACTAAACTCCAGTTCCCAACCGGTATGATGCTTCCTCCCACGATTTCTGATTTTAGCAGTCTTATGTATGTCCAACAGGGCTCTGCAAGTAGCACTTGGAACGATAACCAGCTTATCTATCTGGTTGCTGTGGCGCTGAGAAGTAAAATCCTAAACGAATCCACTCAATACTTCAAACAATACGCCGATGGCGAACGCGATTTCGTGCGTTCTCAACGGGAAACCGAACTATATCTAGTTCACAGACGTCCTTTTGTGGAAAAACTCATCGGCGACATTATGTATGCAAAAATCAAAACGTCTTCTATTCCCCTAGCGGAAAATGTGCCGCAGACTAAGCGTATGATGATAACAGGAAACCTTGGGCCGGAAATATATGAATTCTAGCGCAACAGGCGAAGCAAAAGCGTCTTTCCGCGGAATTTTACATATAGGCCGTCCCTTCACCTCTTTGCTTGTGGGCTTAGGCGTTTTTGCTGCCTGCGTTGCCGGTGCTGGTTTAAATGTTGTTGATTTATGGCTAGTTGTAACTTTGGCAACTCTTGTGGGCTTTTTGTTTGGATTAGCCAGCAATGCCCTAAACGATTATCTTGACATTGACATAGACAAAGTTGCCCATCCCGAACGCCCGTTGCCCTCTGGTTTACTTAAACCCAAAACCTACTTGGTTTTCTCAATTGTTATGTTTGGCGGATGTTTTCTCTTAACCTACTTCTTGAGTACAATATCTGGTTTAGCTGCCTTTGTAATGGTGTTGCTTGCATCTGTCCTCCAAATTGGATATGAGCTGGGTATAAAAAAGAAAAAAGCTGCCGGTAATGTCCTTATGGGTTTTCAGGCGGCATTGGGTTTTATCTTTGGCGGCATAATCGTGGGTGGATTGGAGGCTACCTTGGTTATGGCTGGTTCTTCTTTTTTGGCTATTTTTGGTCGTGAAATCATCAAAGATATCGAAGATATCAAAGGCGACGTAGGCCGTAGTACACTACCCAAGATCATTGGACCCAAAAATGCGGGTATTTTTGCCTCGTTTCTGGTGATTATTGCAGTTGTTATCAGTATCTTAGCCTACTATCCTTTTGCGATCTTTGGTTTAGGTTATCTGGTAATTGTCCTAGTTTCGGATTGTATTTTCGTCGGTTCTATTCCCTTGATCTTTAAAAATCCCAACCGGGCAAGGAAACTCCTTAAAATTGCAATGTTAATCGCTATTATTGCATTCATCTCGGGTCGTATTCTTCCATAATTTCTCTTTTTGTTGCTGTTGTTTTCTGTATCTGTTGACGTTTAGTTCAATCTGATAGGTGTCAAAAAACCCATGGGGTTCTGTTAGGTTTGTACTAAAAATTGATAAACCCCCAATTACATGCATACCCAATAAGAGCAGTGATTACTATGGGCTGCGGTATCTTTGGTGTAATAAACTATGATAATCAACCAGTCTTCCCCTATGTTTACTGGGGACTGCGGGCACAAAACCACAGAGGACACCAGTCACATGGTTTTCTCACCTACAGCAATGGCGAATTTTATGCATACAAAAACCTTGACTTGGTGCCAAAAGTCAAAGGCGATGCTATAAATGAGTGGTTTAGCCGTTTGCCTGGCTCAATTGGCATCGGCAATGTTCGCTATACCACCTCGGGCAAATGTGACGATGTCTCTATTGTCCAAGGCACTCAGCCATTCGTAGCTTCTATAGATGGTATAAAAGTTGCTTTATCCTTCAATGGTAACATTGTAAATACTCAGCCGCTCAAAAAAGAGATGACTGAGCATTTCCCCAACTTTGTCTATAACTGTGATTCCGATTTGGTCTGCCACAAGATGCTTCTTGGTCTCAAACAAACCAATGATTTGGTTCTGGCCGCCAAGAGCGTTATGGAGAGCTTAGATGGTGCATTTAGCGTTACGGGTATAACCTGTGATGGTACTTTTTTTGCTTTCAAAGATCCTCATGGTATAAAACCTCTCTGCGCTGGACATGACCCCAAAAGCAAAACCTATGCGTTTTCATCTGAAACTGTTAGTTTAGATATGAACAGTTTTGTTCGGGACTTTGAATTAAACCCCGGTGAACTTGTTACTGTCTCCAAAGAGGGTTTCAAACGTATCCAAGTAATTCCAAATCCAAGACCTGCCTTTTGCGCTTTCGAGTTTGCATATTTTGCACGGCCCGATTCAATTTTCAATGGCAAGTACGTCTATGAAATACGCGAGGAATTTGGACGCAATATCGTTAAAGAATTCCCTCAAATCGCCAAAGATGGTGATATCATTTTATCGGTACCTGAAACCGGTGATGATTCTGCTATGGGTGTTCATGAAGAGTCGGGTCTTCGCTGGGAACGTGCCTCACGTCGTCATCGTTATGTCACTGAGCGTGCTTTTATTTTGCTAAATGCGGAGCGCTACTCCACCATAGACAAAAAAATCAACATCCTAGATGCTAAAGTTAAAGACAAACGTGTCATCATAACCGAGGACAGTATTGTTCGGGGAGACACAACAAGTGTCATTATTGAAAAGTTACGCAAAGCAGGCGCAAAAAAAGTCTACGTCTTTGTAACTTTCCCACGTATTATCGGTCCATGCTTCTATGGTATTGACATGTCCAGCTATGGTCAACTCGTAGGCAGTCGACATAACGCTGATGAGATCGCTAAAATTATCGGCGCCGATGGCGTTTGCTATCAATCCCTTGAGGGCTTGCTTGCCGCTATAGGTAAAAAAGAAGACGATCTCTGCTTAGCATGTGTCACCGGCAAATATCCCACTCCCTGTGCACAAAAAATTGCTGACGCCATGAAGAAACGCTTCCAAGAAGGCTATGAAGAAAAGGGCCGAATCTATGAGAACGAGGAAGTTCAGCCGTAACTGCTATTAAGCGTTCCATCACAAAATAGGTTATAACGGTGGTATCTGATTGGAAAAAACGGGTGTCTTGCTAGTTTCCTATGGTGCACGAGAAGTCGCCATGGCAGACGCGCTTCTAAGAAGTCCAAACCACAAAGTTGAACTCTACATTGCCGATAAACAATGTAATCCCTTCAACGTTAAACACGCCGCCAAACACGTGGTTATTCCAAGTCTAGATATCGACGATATCTGTCATTTTGCAATGGCAAACAAGGACCACCTAGACTTTGTTTTAGTAGGTTCAGAAACTCCCATCATCAAAGGTATCCGCGACTTAATCGAGGAAAAAACCCACATCCCAGTTATCTGCCCCAAAAAAGCATATGCAATTGAGGAAAGCAAAGTGGCGCAGCGTATCCTCTTTGAAGAGATCGCGCCCCAAGCCAATCCCCGGTTCAAAGTTTTCAACCCCCAAGACTACCCCGCCCCCACAGATGCAAAAGCCGATGTCTACAAATGGCTTGACGACCTTGACAATAACGCCGTTGTTAAACCCGACAAACCTGCTCTGGGCAAAGGCGTCGGAGTCTGGGGCGATCATTTCACAACCCGAGAACAACTCTTTGAGCATTTCCTCTCCAGTTTCAAATCTAACTCTGTTATCATCGAAGAAAAAGTGCCCGGCGAAGAATCCAGCTGCATGGGCTTTTGCGACGGCGAACACTTCATCTCCCTCCCCGACACCCGCGACTACAAACGCGCCTTTGACAACGACCAAGGCCCCAACACAGGCGGCATGGGCTCATACAAAGACCAAAAAGACTACCTTCCCTTCCTCACAGCCGCCGACCGCGAAGCAGAACTCTCCTTAGCCCAAAGCGTCTTTGAGGGCTGGAAAAAGAAAATCCCCGATAACACCGCCCTACGCGGCGTACCCCTCTATCTCGCATTTATGCACACCGCCAAGGGTATAAAAATCCTAGAAATCAACAGCCGCCCCGGCGACCCCGAAATCATGAATTTACTCCCCATCCTAAAAGATGACTTTGTCGACACCTGCTACCGCATGATAGAGGGCACCCTGCGAGACGTTGCAACTCAAAAAGCCGCAACGGTTCTAACCTACAAAGTGCCCCCTGATTACGGCGGCTATTCCACCCTACATTCAGACAAGATAAACAAAGCCGACATCGGCACACCAGTTGACCTAACAAAAGCCCAAGTTCTCACCCAAAAGTACGGTGACAAAATCCGCATCTACCCCGGCTCTATGGAAATCCAAAACGGCCAAACCTACGCTCTTAAATCTCGCGCAATTGGCATTCTTGGCATCGGCGACTCCATAGAAGAAGCCCGCCAAATCAGCCAAGAAGGCGCAAAAACCATCACTGGCGGCGCATTATGGAACCGCACCGATATAGCCGCTAAAGAACACATCACAAAAAGCATCCAAAACCTGGAGCAACTACGCCGATGAAACCACCCCACCCTCCCAAATACCTCGTGATTTCTGACTGTGAGGGGCCCATCTCAAAAAATGATAACGCCTACGAATTAGCCGCACATTTTATCCCAAACGGCTCAGCCCTCTTTTCTAACCTAAGCTGCTATGACGATGTGCTAGCAGACAATCTCCACAGACCCAACTACTCCGCAGGCAACACACTTCGCTTAATTCTGCCCTTCTTTAAAGCATACAACCTCACAGACAAACAACTCGAAGAATTCTGCACCAAAAACGTTACCCTTCTACCCCACATCACCGATACATTGAGCTTCATAAATGACATCGCCGAGGTCTTTATCGTCAGCACCAGCTACGAACACTACATAAAAGCCCTCTGCAAAACCATAAACTTCCCCTACAAAAACACTTATTGCACAAAAGTCAATCTCGACAAATACCCCATCAGCCCCCAAGAACAAACCCTCCTAAAAGAACTCGCTCAAGAAATAGCCCAGATGCCCAAAATCACAATTCCACCCTACGCTGTATCCCTAAAAGATTTCTCAGCAACGGACCAAACAACAATCCGACGCTTAGATGAAATTTTTGAGGTTGAACTTCCAAAAACCAACGCCGGTAAACTACTCACAGAAGTGGTTACAGTTGGAGGACCCCAAAAAGCCCAAGCCATTTGCGATGCCGCCAAACGATCCGGTGCCCAACTCTCAAATGTAATGTATGTCGGTGACAGCATAACCGATGTAGACGCCTTCCGATTAGTTCGGCAATCAGGCGGTTTAGCAGTCTCTTTTAACGGAAACATTTATGCAATAGCAAACGCCCAAGTCGCAGTGCTCTCAGAAAGTACACTTGCAACTGCCGCACTTGCTCAATTATTCTACCAAACCACCAGCAAAAAAAACCTGCTAAACAAATATATTGGATTTTGGTGCAAAACCTTACTTGATAAAAACAGTCCCCTGGTTGGTATGCTAAACCATCCAATCACAGTTTACCCTGATACATTGCCTGAAGTCCAAATAATAACACCTAAAAACATAGAAAAAATCGCACAGCAAAGCTGTGCATTTAGAGAAAAAATCCGTGGAGAAAAAATTGGGAGACTAGGATAGATGATGAATAAAAAAATCGATGATACTTTCATAGAAGCATTTTCCGGCATCTATTGCCGCATAATTATAACCGCAGATGATGTGGAAACTCTCTGCAAAGCCGCCTCTGATGCTACCGCAACCCCCTCAGTGGTAATTGGCAGAACCGAGGGCGGCGTAGAACGCTACCTCAACCCAGAACAAACCCCTGACGGTCGAGTTGGTGCTATATTGCAGCTCTGGGGCGAAATCAATGCCAAAAAAGACTTCGCTCAATCCGTAGAAAAATTTGAAAAAGAACTCAGCTACCGCATCCGCCAAGACATACTTGTCAAACCCTTCACTGCAGTCTATGACGCCCTGCCAGATGCCGAGGGCAAAATGGATATGATGGAACGCATAGGACACTGTGGCGACGGATATGAATGGGTCGAAAAACGCCACAACAGAGACGTCATTGTGGTTCCCTTGATGGTCCCCGACTTTGTTATTGAGCGCTATATCGGCTACGCACGAGGTGTAATGGGCGGCAACATTTGGTTTATGTGCACAACCAAAGAAGCCCTCAAACAAGCCGGCGCCCAAGCCATAGATGCCATCCACCACATTGATGGTGTTGTTACAACTTTTGATATCTGCTCAGCGGGCAGTAAACCCGAAACAAACTTTCCCCAAATCGGCCCCACAACCAACCACTACTTCTGTCCCTCTCTTAAAACAAAGTTAGGTGACAAATCCAAAGTGCCCGACGGTGTAGGCTACATCGCCGAGGTCGTCTATGACGGGGTCTCAGTGGAGGCACTCAAAGCTGCAACCAAAGCAGGTATTGAGGCTATATTAGACATCGAAGGTGTCGTGCGTATTTCAGCTGGCAACTATGAGGGTAAACTAGGTCAGTACAAAATCCCCCTTCGGGAGGTTTTCCAATGACCCGCTTTGATGTTATTGGGTTTGGAGCACTAAATGTCGATACCCTGCTAAAAGTGGATAAAATTGCAGGGGCTGACAATGAGAGCTTTATCCATGACTCCACCGAAGCTTGCGGTGGCTCAGCAGCCAACACCACTGTTGGCTTGGCACGCCTAGGTTGCAAAGTGGGATTTATCGGCAAAGTCGCCGATGATCACCAAGGTAATCTCCAAATAAACTGTTTCACAACCGAGGGGATTAACACAGACGGTATAATACGCTCTCCCAAAGGCAAAAGCGGCATCTGTCTGGGTTTTGTGGACAAAAAAGGTGCCCGGGCTCTCTACATAAACCCCGGTGTTAATGATAACATTGAATTCCGCGAGTTGCAAGCAAACTATATCACCAATACCCAATTCCTTCATTTGACTTCCTTTGTTGGCGATAAATCTTTTCGAACCCAAAAAAAACTCATGAGCTTTCTACCGGATAGTGTCAAAGTCAGTTTTGATCCTGGTGTTCTCTATGTTCAAAAGGGTTTAGCGGCACTAGAACCCCTAATTCAAAACAGCTATGTTATGATGCCTAACTTGGCAGAGCTTGAGCTTCTCACAGGCGAGACCGATGTTCCCAAAGGTGCCGAGTTGCTTTTGCAGATGGGTGTTAAAATCGTAGTAGTTAAACTCGGAGCCAAAGGTTGCTATGTAACAAATGGAACCGATAAACGCACCATCGAGCCTTTCAAAGTTCCCGTTACTGACACAACCGGTGCAGGCGATGCTTTTAACGCAGGTTTTCTCTACGGTTTGATCCACAACAAATCTATCTTTGAATGCGGTCGATTGGGCAATTTTGTCGCCTCCAGAAGCGTGACAAAAATGGGTGCCCGAGATGGGCTGGTATATGAAAAAGATCTAATGATGAACTCCAAACCCTAACAGATACCAAAGGGAGCCTCATCTCTCTTTTTGGCTGTGCTCCCTTGTTTATTGTTGTTAGAATCTATAAATGGTGGCTTAAATTCAAAAATGGGAAGGGTTAGGTTTTGGCTTTTTGGGCGATTTGTACGCCATAGTCGAAGCATTTTTTGATTTCTTCTTCTGTTGGGACCCATTTTAATTCGATACTGGGTTCTATAACTTCAAAGCCTGCTTCTTTTGTCATCTTTGTCATATTTCGTATGGCGCCTCCGCCCCAGCCATATGAGCCAAAGAAGCCCCATAGTTTGCCTTTGGGTTTTAGTCCGGTGATGTAGGTGAGAAACATGCCTACTGAGGGGAACATGCCGTTGTTGAGTGTGGGTGATCCTACTAAGACTATTTTTGAGTCGGTGATTTCGGTGACTATCTCTGTGTTTTCGGTGCATCGGAGTTTAAACAGTTTGGCTTCAACGCCTTGGCTTGCTATACCATCGCCGATGGCTCGGGCCATTTTGTTGGTGCTGTCCCACATGGTATCAAAGACTATGGCTACTTTTGGTTTCACGGTTTTGCCGGTTGCCCATTCTATGTAGGCATTGATGATTTTCACGGGATCTTTGCGCCAGATGATACCATGGCTGGGTGCGATGATGTCAATGGGAAGTTTCATGTCAATGACCTCTTGGATTTTCTTAACGATAAGTGGTGCAAATGGGGTGAGAATGTTGCTGTAGTAGGTTATGGCTTCTTTCATTAGAACTACTTGGTCAACTTCATCATCAAAGTGGCCTGAGCTGGCAAGGTGTTGTCCAAAGGCGTCGTTGGGCATTAGAACTTTGTCTTCAATTACGTAGGTGAACATGCTATCGGGCCAGTGTAGCATTGGGGCCTCAAGAAAAGTGAGTGTTTTTTTGCCTAGGCTGATTTTGTCACCTGTTTTTACAATTTCGACGCGTTCGAATTCTGTTCCGTAGTGTTTGATGAGTTCTTCTTTGCCTCGTGCGGTGGCGTAGATCTTGGCGTTTTTAGCGAGTTTAGCGATGATGGGTAGGCCGCTTGAATGATCCATCTCTACATGGTTGACTATGATGTAGTCGATTTTTTCAAGGGGGGTTAATTCTGAGATGTGTGTGATTAATTCATTGCAAAATGTTGCTTTTACGGTGTCTATTAGTGCAGTTTTTTCATCTTGTACTAGATAGGCGTTATAGCTGCTACCGCAGGATGTTACATAATCGTGGAAGTCTCGTATGTTCCAGTCAACTACGCCGACCCAGCTGATTCCCTCTTTAAGACTGATTTTAGTCATTTAGCTCAACTCAAAATTAGTTGAATACACCTCAAGTTAACTCTAAACTCTTATATGACTTTCGCAAGTGCATGTTTGCAGTTTGGACCTGCAGAGTTTAATGAATATAGCTTCTGGTTCTTTTTGGGTTGTTAGTAAATTTGTGATATGTGTTTGTTTGTGTGTGTTGGTTTGTTATTGATGATTTTAAAAAGAGCTACTTTAGCCTGTGGATAAGAGGTGTGGTTGTTTGTTATTCTATGCGTTTTATTATGTGGTAGCCGTATGCGGTTTTGATTGGGTTTGAGATTTGACCTTTTTGGAGTTCAAATGCGGCTTTTTCAAATTCTTTAACCATTTTGCCTCTTGTGAAGGTGCCTAGGTCTCCGCCTTTTTTGCCTGATGGGCATAATGAAACCTGTTTGGCGATGTCGCCGAATTTTTCGCCTTTATCGAGGCGGGTTTTTACTGCGGTGGCTTCTGTTAGGGTTTTGACCAGTATGTGGCAACAGTGGACTTTGACTGACATGATTGTATTTTAGGTGGATTGGCAATATAACTTTTGCTTGTTTTCAGGGGGTCTTCCATGAAAAACATGTTTTGTTGTTTACTTGCATGTGGTCTATATGACTGTTTATTCGTTAAATTTGCATAAAAATGTTAAATGTGTTCTATGTGTTGAGCCGTTACTTCGAACTTCGAAGTAACAAAGCAGATAGTGTTAAAGCAAAAGTAGCCAATACTTCTACTATGCAAACCGATAACCCTCTTCTAAACATCGACGAAGAACAAGCCATCGACTTAATCACAGCAAAACAGCTAGGCCGAATCATAGAATTCCTTCTAAACATAGAAGAAGACTAACCCTTCTGTTTTTATAACAAAAACTTGGCGTGTTGTACCTGAGTATTTAGACCTAGTATCTCACTAAACAAAGTTAACTAGACATTGTTGATGCTTAATTTTTTTGTCCCCTGAGTTCTTCGTCTTTTTTTGAACATAAAGAGCATAACTGCCACAACAACACCCAACGTCACAAACACAACACGCATACACCAAATAATCACAACCGTTCTTACACCAAAATAATATGTCTCACTTTTTTCGCTATATACATTCCCGCCGTTTGATGCTGTGTTGCTCGAAATCACACCACCCACCAATTTGAAAGTACCCAGATAATTATACACCCCACCACCATAACTAGAAGCACCCTTAAAATTGCCTGAGCGTAAAACAGTATTTTCTGAGATCTTGCCGCCAGACATAGTAACCGCGCCTTGGATGTTAGATATGCCTCCACCCTGGCCGATAGCGGTATTGTCCGAAATTGTACCCCCCGATAATTCAAAAGTATATACTCGAAGATTATCGCCTCTAAAACTCACACCACCACCCCCCGACCCTGCGGTATTGCCCGAGATTTCGCCGCCAGACATAGTAACGTTGCTCTCCCAATTATACACACCCCCGCCCTCAGAGTTTGCCCAGTTATTAGAAATCACTCCATTAAACAAACTAAATACACTTCGAAAGTTGTACACACCCCCGCCATGACCCGAGGTAGCTCTATTGCCAGAAATTACACCCCCCAACATCACAAAATCCCCCGCCTCATTATGTACACCTCCGCCTCCCCCCGATCCAGCGGTGTTACCCGAAATCCTACCCCCCATCATCTCAAAAAGACCACAATTGTATACACCCCAACCCGTGTTATCTGAAATTTCACCATCAGACAAGGCAAGAGTGCCATTAGGATGAACCATTACGCCACAACCAATGACGCCCTTTGCATGAGTTACAATAATACAATCAAGCCTCAACACTCCCCCACTCTGAACTGAAATAGTCGGATAAAAACCACTTTCAATTTCAGCACGTTTTGTGCCAATTAACTTGTAAAATCCACCTTGATCTGTAACAGTACTTGTTAACGTAATATTTCTGCCCTCAGAAATAACAAGCGTCTCTGAGAGGGAAATATCGCCATCAAAAACAATAACAACCGATACACCCGATGGCGCATTATTAACCGCCGCCGTAAGTTCAGCTTCATTACTAACCATAGTATTAGAAGCGCCTAACACAAAGGGCGAAACAGCACTAAACATAGAAACCAAACAGGAAAAAACAAACATTATAAACAACAAAAAAACAAAAGACAAAACCTTACTACTACACAAACGCTGACCGTGTAAATTAAACTTGGCCTGCCCATTTACACGCATGCAAATAACCCCTCACAACTACATCTATAAACTCAAAAATAATAATTAACCGCGCCAATATATACATTAACACATCACCTTACAAGTGAGTCCCACTTTCGGATACACTATCTGTTTTTTCGTCTCTTTGTGTAGAAAAATAAGGATGTTATAACAATAACAATACTTGCAGTTAGGCCTATTATGGCTACAACATATCCAGTTGGAAAAGTCTGATAACCACGTGGCTCATACCCAATTGGTACATATTGCATGTTTACTTCACCATTTTCAGTAGACCCAAATACGTATAAAACATCGTCAATCTCGGTTACGCCATAAACTGAAAGTCGATTAGGTGCCGCTTTAGCCGTTGACCAAGCATCTTTTTCAAGATTATACACCCAAGTGATGAATTGTGACCCCCTGTTAGAACCAAAGAGATAAACATTTTTAGGCGCATAAACACCCGTTGTTACTCCAGCACCCATAATGCTGCCGTCAAGACCTATTTCCTGTGTTTTTCCTTCACTCCACCCATCCATTTTTGGATCATAAATCGCAACATTCACATTAAATGGCTGGTCATAAGTATTATCTACTGCATCTGGATAAAAAACTATTATTTTATCATCCACCACAACCGAAGTCACATAGTGACGTAGTTCACTTCCGTGTATTGGGGTTTTTTCAATCCATGAATCCTGAACGGAATTATACATAAACAACTCGTTAAAAGTTCTAACAAAAAGTTTGTCATTCACAACATGTGCTTGCGTATGATGTGGATACGGCAATGAAACTGGCAGGTCAGCTTTAGTACTCCAACTGTCAGTAGCTGGATCATAAGCCTCAACCACACAACTATGCATATGTAAACTGCCTATACAGTAAATTTTGCCTTGATACTCTGTTATGGCAAAATGAGCTCTAGGTGTGGGCATAGTTGCTAAAGTAATCCATGTATCAGTCACAGGATCATATTGTTCATTTGTGCCAAGATAACTTTCACCGTATTGAGGGTAAAAGGGATTTTGTACTTCAACATAATGGAAACCTCCAATAGCATAAATTTTACCCTCAACTGCAACAACTCTAAAACCTACCCGTTCTGGGTCGGAAGATGGCGTTTTGGTATTCCAAGAATCCTCAACTAATTCTAAAGCTGAAACAGAATTAAATGTCGTTGTTGCAAATGTTCCACTTATGAAAAAGAAAATTAACATAAAGGGAATAATTTTATTCACGTTTAACACTACGGGTATTTGTAACTTTTCCTATAAAACAGTTTTTGTTAATATTGACTTATGAGGTAAAAAATGCTTTGAACAGTTTTCTTGGTTTACCCCTCTTGGGCATGTTTAATTGAATAGTTTATTTGAGATTATGAAATGGTATAGGTGTATTAGAGATGAGTAACATACTTTCTTTTCGTTTCAAACATGAAGTTTCAAAGTTTATGTCGTGATTTTGAAGATAAGACCCTGTTCCAGTTGGGTGTATCCCACTTTCGGAACTTAAGATGATATAGACCTGGTTGTGCTGAGGTTTGCTCTTTCTGTGATTTGTTTCTGTTTGCCAATAGTTGTCAAACTAGTTGTTATTGTCTAAAATTGAATTAATTTTTGTTGTTGGCTGTTAATTTTCTAAAAAATAAGTTTAATAAAAGGGAATTTCTGTTAGGTAGCGAGATTTTGTTTACTCGATTACCTGAATGGCACCTTCAGGACATTGTGCTTCACAGGCTCTGCAAACTAAGCATTCGCTTTCTTTGCTAGCCACACATTTGCCGTCTTTGAGTTCATAAACGCCGACGGGGCATGTGTTTACACAAGTTTCGCATCCAGTACATTTAGGATCGACAACGATTTTCACCATTTTGTCTTACCTCCACTGATATTTCTTCAAAAGTCTATCTGTAAAATAAAAGGTTTTAGGTTGATCACCGAATTTTTTCACGTAGCCTTTGCAGAATTCCTTTGATGGCTGTTTCTGCTTTATCATAGACTTTCTGGTGATTTATCATGGATTGCTTATAGTTCTCACGCGAAATCTCACCTTTACTATAGAGCACCACAAGAGTTTCCATGCTCTTCTCTGCTTCCGCCATGTCTGTTTCTGCTAATTCTATTTGTATAATCAAATCTGGATAGATGCCGCTGACGCTTTTCCATAGCGCTTTCTTACGATCTATATTACGTGTTATGCCCTCGATTTGAGCTTCTACAGTTTTCTTTTGCAATTTGTATTGTTGTCTTTGTATCTTGCCTTTTTGTGCCTTTGCATCTAGCGATCGTAATTCTGCTTTTAGCTGTTTTTTAGACTCATAGGTCTCTAGGAAATCTTTGATGTTCTCTGTAGTTATCTGCTGGTCTGGGTTTGTTTCCCCGTCTGGTTGTGAACTCGAAGCAATCCTCTCTGCCCGGTTCTCATAGGTTTCCTCTCTAGATTTGTGAATCTGATAAGCAAATATGACCACACAACCAATTGCGGCGGCGAGTACTGCCCAAAATGTGGCTCTAAGCGAAACCCATACTGGATTATAGTTATACGATAACTCAACGATGTTTTGTTGATGTGCCAGATAATCAACATAGCTTACATCCTCCGCTTCTATAGTGAGTATGTCTTGGTAGGTGTTGCGTGTCAAAGTGGCTGATGTATCCAGCGTGGTTATCTGAGGCAACACAAGTGTTGCCCCCTCAGGAAAACTAAAAACAGCCGTTGCTTTCTCAACAAGATATTGCAAGTCTGGGAAAACTTTGAAATCCCTGAGCACATAATCGACGTTTTGTAATTCCGCGCCAGGCAAATTATACTGTGCCGTTACACTCATTTTTTGACCCTGATTTATAAAGGCTCCAAACGATACACTGACCAAGAGTATGTCTGAGTTTTCTGTTAGTTTAATCGGCAAAGTTTCTTCGGCTTGATCTTTGACAACCACATTTGTTGCTTCAAGCGGTAAACTTAAAACAAAAGCGCTCAGAGGCGCGACTGATTTACTTGTTATCTGATAAGTATCTTCTGTCGCTACTTTGCCTGTGGCGTCAATGGTTATCTTATGATTTAGACTGTTTATAGTCGCTATCTGTAGCGTTCCCACCGGCAATGTGGCATTGGCTTGTGCTATTACATAGGTGTAGGCTGGTAAATCCGCTCTAACATAGCTGTTGCTTGTCTTTATTCCATCTGCTTTGTTTATGATAATAGTTGTAGGGCTGTTGGAAAACGTGATGTCGACGTTACAAGTTTTAACATTCTGGGTTAAGCTTGGGTAAGCTGGAAAATCCACGATATAGCCGCCGTTGTCAGTCTCGCTAACTAATTGATTGGACAACACAAATGCCACGGTAAAGACGGATGGGCTATTTCCCTCAAAGTTGACCTCTACTCCGTAGAACCCGTTGTGGTCATCTAGTGGTACCCCACGTTTGATATTGTATTCCTGCTTTTCATCATATGCTATGACTTTTAGGACCTCAGCACTATATTTGTAGGGCAACCCAATTTTGAAGCCGTTTGTTATCTGCCCCGAAACATGTATGGTGTCAAAAATGGCTACATTGCCCGAATACATAACCTGCACTTGATGATCAATTTGTGTGATGCTGTAGCTATCGGTCTGTGCCAAGACTCCGTTAAGAGATGATACTGTTGAAAGAACGATTAAACCGATGAAAACTGCAGTTAACAAAGATCCTGCGGATTGCTTCAAGAGATTCACCAAACTGGTTGTTCTATGTTATCTCACTTGGTTTATTTACATTTATCGAAATGAGTCTGCCAATTGTGACGGAGCATAAAAACAAAAATAACAAGTTGTTCGCGCTATCTTGATCTTACACAAAACTGGTTCTGGATTGATTTTTAGTAGCGGGGAGTAGATTTGAACTACTGATCTCTGGGTTATGAGCCCAGCGGGTTGATCCTGGCTACCCCACCCCGCTATGTTTCTGTCCCCAAAAATGGGTTCGGTGTAACTATTAGAAGATGTCAGATATTAATAGTTTCTTTTTTTCTTTTTCTTTTCCAGTTCCAGCAAAAGGTTTTTAGAGGCGGTGTCTTTCCCTAAGGCTAGATGGCTACAATGGACACGCCGTATTTACGTAAACTCTCAGATCCTGCACTTGACAATCCTATCTTCATACAGGGGTTGCCAGGTTTTGGAAACGTAGGCCGAATCGCTGCTCACTTTCTCATCAAATTTTGTGATGCTAAACCCTTTGCAGAATTGTACTCGCCATCTTTCCCTGATTACATCTCCATAACCTCCAAGGGCATCGCACATCTACCTCGCTATGAATTCTACTATGCTCCCATGGAGAAAAACACCCTAATTATCATGACCGGGGAAATTCAACCCAGTTTTGACGATGTCGTTGCACACTATGAGGTCTGTGATTATGTGGTTGATTTTGTAGAAAAACTTGGTTGTCACTTCATGGTTACCATGGGCGGTGTTCCCATCACAGAGGACAAAACACAGGTCTATATTGCCGCAACCTCACCTAGACTGGCAACAGAGTTCATGGAAAAAGGCGGTGTTATCTACAGCAAGGGCCGAATCGTCGGCGGCACAGGCCTAACATTGGCTTTAGCCAAGGAACGTAAAATCGATGGTGTCAGTCTGCTTGGAACAACCTTAGGTTTTAAGGCAGATAAGAACGCTGGATTTTCAGTTTTCAAGTTTTTAATGAAAGCTTTAGGAAAAGAGATAAAAGAAGGTTTAGCTGAGAACAATCAAATTGAAGAGTCATAAGTTGGGTGCAGTGCATGTCTGAACGTAGAGAAGAAATTAAAGTTAGCGGTATGGAATCAAAATTCAACAAAGTAGCCTTAATTATCCTTTCAATGTTGTTAATCTTCGTCGGACCAACCTACATACCCTACCTAATGTCTGATGTGCTAAACATAGACTATTTTGCATCCATAGGTATTGGTGCCGCTCTATTCGTCGTGGGCTTAGTCATGCTGATCTATCTTATCCGCAAAAAAATCATAACCTAACCCCAATTTTTGCCTCAGATACCCTAGAGTGCATCATCAATCAGCTTTTTAGATTCTTCATCGGCACCAAAGAAGATAAAACCTATTTAATTAATGATTCTTCTACACCTGTCCTTCATCAAGCTGAATTTTCACTTCAAACTCACAAAAATCCGTTAAGATAAGCTATGGACCCTTTTTTTGCTATACCCTATGCTGGCGCTGTAGTTGCTTTTTGCTTTCTCAAAGGGGTTTAGAGTATGAAGGGTAATACTATGGTTGCAATGATTAGGGTTGCGCAGATAGCTGTGAGGCTCAAAGTTATCCCCTGGATTGCTTTCCCGCTTAATTTGTTGCCGGCAAAGCGTTTGAGCAGTATATCTACAATTCTTCCGCCATCCATGGGATAGATGGGTAGCGCATTAAATATCGCTAGGTTGAGGTTTACAAACCACAGCCAAAACAACGTATTTGCAAGAATTACCCATACCGGTCCCAGACTATGGGTGTAGAAGGGTGCCAGAAAATCAGAGTACGGCACCAACCCCGAAGCAAGCGTAGGGGGCACCATATACATTGAGAGTCTCTCTATGGAAAATGTCTGGTAATTTTCCAGTCGTAACTCGGTTTGTAAATCATAGGTAGTTATCCCCATGATCGTACGGTTATCTTCTGAGATTGTGAGGGTAATGTTGGTTGCGTACTGTTGTTGCCAGTTATCCCCCCGAATCACCTCTACCCATACCGTATCACCTGCTGTTTTGCTGTTTATTATGGTCTGCAGATCGGTGGCGTTATTAATTGGTATGTTGTCGATTGCGGTAAAGACGTCTTTTGGCATAAGTCCTGCTTCCTGTGCCGGCATCCCATCCACAACACTGTTGACATATACTCCATTGACTGCTGGACTTACGCCGCTCACTAAAACCAAGAGCAGCAACAGACAGGTTGCACCAAAAATAATGTTTCCGCCCACTCCAGCCGCCATTACTTTGAGTGAAGGTCTAGCTCTGGCTTTCTTTACCTGTTCCTCATCAACATCAACAAATGCGCCAATGGGAACAAACAAGAAGAACAAAAGCCCGCTTGATTTAACATCGAAGCCTACGTTACGGGCAATGATGCCATGGCCGCCTTCATGAATCACAACAGCAACAACTATAGCAATCCAGCCATAAACAATAGGTAGCATAGGGTTAATCCCTGGCAGCATCAAAATTGCTTGAGGTCCCATCTCGCGTGAAATTTCGCCGAGTGCAGGGTTGTTTATCAGAGCAATAAGGCTGTTAACTATAAGATAGAGCGCTACACCGGCTACAAATGGTACCAGCACCAGCAAAATCCACGAAATGTAGTGTGAAGCCCGCATTGCCCCTAATCGGTCGAAAATTTTTGAGAAACGTTTTGTTCGGATGATAATTAGAGGGAACTGTATGGCAACGCGTTTCTCTTTTGCTTGTTCTGGTGCTTGAGCCTCTTGGGTTTCTATTTCGGGATCGGTCAATATAGAACGCTCATCAAACAAATGTATCTAGCTCACATAAACTTTTGTTTATATCTTCAGAAAAGAGGCTGCTCTTTTGCTGAGCTAAAAACACGGCGATATTAAAAAGGAAAGGTAGTTAAGAGTGTTATTGTTTGCCGAGATTAAATTCTTCGTGGATTGTTTGTACGACTGCGATTCCGTCTTTTTCTTTAACGACAAAGCTGATGTTTAGCTCTGAGCTGCCCTGGGCTATCATGCGAATGTTTATGCCTTTTTTTGCGACGGCACTGAAAATTTTTGAAGCCACTCCAAGTGTCCCTTTCATGTTAGCGCCTATGGTTGCGATGACTGCCACGTCGTCTTCTGCGGTGACTTCGCTGATTATGCCTCCGTGTTCTTGTAGTGCTATTTCGAGGTTGCTTATGGCTCTGCCCAGCAGGTCTCGTTTTATTATCATTGATATGTTGGCTTCTGAAGCGGCTGCTGATATCATCATAACATTGATACCGTTTTTACCTAATACATCAAAGACCTTGGCATAGCTGCCCGGTGCTCCCACCATGGCGGCTCCATATACGTTTAGCATGGCCACATCTTTTAACATGGCGACTGCTTTGGCGGCTTCTTTTGCGTCTGCTTGTGGTTCTTTGGTGATAAGAGTACCTGAGTTTTCGGGATTGTTAGTGTTACGGATTCTCACCGGTACGTTTGCTTTGCTTACCGGCCCCAACGCTCGGGGGTGCATGGCTTTGGCACCAAAAATTGCCATCTCGGTTGCTTCTTTGTAGCTAAGCTGGGATAGCATCTGGGCCGTTGGGACAATTTTGGGATCTGTGGTCATTATACCATCGACATCGGTCCATATCCAAACTTCGTCTGCTTGTAGGGCGACGCCTAGTATGGTTGAGGTGTAGTCTGAGCCTCCGCGTCCTACAGTGGTGACTATGCCGTCTTGATTGGCGGCAATAAACCCGGTGACGATTGGGATTATGTTTTTCTCAAGCAGAGGTTCGAGTCGTTCTCGGACAAGATGAGTTGTATAGTTCATAAGTGGATCTGCGTCGCCAAAGTTGCTGTCAGTGACTATACCTGCATCTTTACCTGTGAACCACTGTGTTTGGGTATTGTGATCTTTTATGGCTCCCCAAACAATTGGTGCTGATAATCGTTCTCCAAATGACATAACGTAGTCTTTAGATTTTTGTGTCAATTCTCCGATGTAGCAGATACCGATTAGGATTTTTTCGAGTTCTGCTATGTTTTTCTCGGTGATTTCTATGACTTCTTTTTGGATTATCTCACTTGTAATGGCTTCTTTTATGGCGTCTGTGTGTTTTGATAGCAGGGTTTTGGTGAATGCTTGGATGTATTTTTCATCACTTTTTTGTGCGCGGAAGCTTGTTTCAATAAGGCTGTTAGTGACGCCTGCTAACGCTGAGACAACCACAGCTATTTTGTTATTTTCTTTGGCGTACTTTGTGACTAATCCGGCTACATGGCGAATGTTTACACCTGAGCCGACGCTTGTACCGCCGAACTTCATGACTAGCTTCATTTGTAGGACTCCAAATTGCTATTTAGCATCCGATTAGCTAACTTATGTTTTATGTCTAGGAGGTCTCTTAAAACTGCTCCTGCAGTCTCGATACTGCCTGCTCCTCTGCCCACCAGGGTTTGTTCGCCGGCGTATTCGGTTGAGAAGGTTACTGCGTTGAGTACTCCGCTGACACAGAGCGGGTGAGTTTTAGCGATTTCAGTGGGTTTAACGGTAGGTTTGTTGTCATCTATGGAGCCAATAAGTTTGATGGTGTTACCCCGTTCCGCGGCTTCGGTTAGTGTTTGGAGTGTTATGTCACGGATGCCTGTTCGGTCCACATCTTTTAGTGTGATTTTTTTGCCCATGATCCAGTTTGAGAGAATAACCACCTTGCAGGCGGTGTCAAACCCATCAATATCCATTGAGGGCTCGCGTTCGGCATAACCCAGCTTCTGGGCACTTGATAGGGCATCTTGGAAGCCTACTTGGTTTTGGCTCATTTCAGTTAGTATATAGTTTGTTGTACCATTAAAGATGCCTCGTATGGCTTTGATTTTATCACCAGCCAAACAGCGTTTGGCAAATTCCAACATGGGAGTTCCGCCGCCTACGGTACCGCTGAAGCGCAAGTACACATTATTGTATTCGGCAAGTTCGGTGAGTGCTGGCATCGCTAAGGCCAGGGGTCCTTTGTTGGTGGTGACAACATGTTTGCCTGTTTTGAATGCTTTTGTGATATGTGAGATTGCGGGTTCGGCGGTTTGAATGTTTACGGGGGTGACTTCTACGACAACTTCAGCTTCAACGGATTCGATAACTTCGAGTGCGTTTATGCCGGGGTTGCCAAATTCGGGGTCTGCTGATATGGGATAGCCCCTTTGTTTAATGGCTTCGAGTTTTTCAGGGCTTAGGCCTCGGGGATTTATGACTGCTCCATCAATGTCTGAGATGGCTACGATTTTTGGGTTAAATCCGTAGTCTTTTACTTTTTCCGCGTATTTTTGTGCCAGAATTGTCGTTACGCCTTTACCGACGACGCCATAGCCAACTAGGATAATTCTCATTTTTTATATCACCTTGCTAGAATTGCTTTTTTTAAGCCCAATGCTGCCTCTATAGCGGCTATATCTGCTTCAACTTCGATGGGTTTTTCGCTTTGTTTGATAGCGGTATCGGGATCTTTTAGGCCATGTCCGGTGGTTATGCAGACTACTTTTTCGTCTTTTGTTACGATGCCTTTTTTGATTAGTTTTTTAAGTCCGGCGATGGAGGAGGCTGATGCGGGTTCCACAAAGATGCCCTCGATGCGTGCTAGTGTTTTTTGGGCATCAAGAATTTCGTCGTCGGTGACGGTTTCAGCGGTGCCGTGGGATTCGCGGATGGCATTGACTGCTTTTTTCCAGCTTACTGGTGCGCCGATACGGATGGCGGTTGCTATGGTTTCGGGGTTTTCAACAGGGATGATTTGGTTGCTGCCTGTTTGGATGGCTTGTGCGATTGGTGCAGATCCTTGAGCTTGGATGCCTGTCATTTTGGGTAGTTTTTTAATTAGGCCGAGTTGGTAGAATTCTGTGAGTCCTTTCCAGACGGCGCTTATGTTGCCTGCATTACCCACTGGGATGACGATGCGATCGGGGGCTTCATAGTTTAGTTGATCACAGATTTCATATCCCAGGGATTTTTGTCCCTCCACGCGGAAGGGGTTGATGGAGTTGAGCAGGTAGATGTCTTTGTGTTTTTCTGCGAGTTTAAAGACAAATTCTAGGGCTTCATCAAAGTTTCCTTTGACTTGAAGCACTTTTGCGCCATGAATCATGGCTTGGCTGAGTTTGCCATATGCGATTTTACCTGAGGGTATAAGTACGGTGCATTTGATGCCTGCGCGGGCTGCGTATGCGGCTAGGCTTGCTGAGGTGTTGCCTGTGGAGGCGCAAATTACATGGCGTGCGCCCAGCTCAACGGCTTTGGTTACGCCCACGGTCATGCCGCGGTCTTTGAAGCTGCCGGTGGGGTTTTCGCCTTCGTTTTTAATGTAGAGGTTTTGGATGCCTAATTCGGCACCTAACCGTTCTGATCGGTGCAGACCTGTGCCGCCCTCGCCTAGTGTGATTAGTCGGGTGGATTCGTGAATGGGCATAAAGGGACGGTAACGCCACACTGAGAGGGGTCTAGTTTTCCACTCGGTGGTTTTTGCGTTTTCTTCTAATTCGTTTGGGTCAAATTTGATTTCGAGGATATCTCCGCATTTTTTGCAGAAATAGACCACTTCTTCTGTACCGTAGATGGTTTTGCAGTTTATGCATTCCTGATGGGCCATATCTTTCTATCTTCTTAGCTTTCTTGAAGTAAAAATTAGGCGGCTAGCATATTAATAATTTTGGTGCTTTGATGGTTTCTTAACCTATCAAGTTTGATAAAACCTCATAGGTCTTGAGGCTGTCTTTTTTCTCAACCACCAAAATAGTCTCGGTCCAGCAGGAAATGAATTCTACGATGTTGACGTTTTGTTCTGCAAGCAAAGTTGCTAAAAACGCGACAACTCCTGGTGTTGCTTCTAGTTCTTCAGGTGAGTGTACCACAATCATTGTACAGTTTTCATGTTTAACCAAGGCGTTTATGCGTTCCGGTAGGTCACTTCGATCCAGCAGATAAACAAATTTATCCAGTAAGTCTACTTTCATGCCCGGTTCAGAGCTGAGTTCTTTGGAGGTTATGATGACTGATTTGCAGTCAAAAACTGCTATGCCGCTGCGTTTGAGGAGCTGGAGGACTTTTTCTTCTCTTTTCTGCCTATGTTTTTGCAGGTCCTCACTATAGCGGCGCAGGGCTGCTTTTATGGCGCTGGTGTCACTGGTTTTAAGATCTTTCTGTAGCTGGCGTGAGAGTTCACTTAGGTTTACAATGCCCTTTTCGAGGGCTTCAAGTAAGTAGGGTTTATTGCGCAGATGATTTCGGACTTCTTGGGCAGTTGTCATTGCTCACTGCTGTACCAAATGGAACATTTAAAGCTTATTTGGTAACTGACTTGAACTCTTATGTTGATGGCCACCTTAACAACTGGTACACTTGGTACATTTTTCTGATGCAGGGCTGTAGTTCACTCAGATTAGCAGGGCTATCTCTATTTTGAAAGTGCTCTTAGCTTTTGCCAGAGATGATTGATTACTTTCCAGCCTTTTTTCCGCGGTATGTTACCAACGGCTAATATCTCGTCTGAAAAGCTTTTCTCACTTACATCATATAAACTAATCCAGCCCTCAGTATGAACCATTACACCATTCTGATCGGACTTTAATGACACCTCAAAGTATTTTGGCGCAGTCAAACCCAATCCACTAGGAATCCCAAGACGCCCCCTTATGAATCCCTCTCTTTCAACTTCTATGATTATGCCTTCTTCTCTTACCCAGTTCTGAATCTCTTCTTTTACTTCCTCTGCTCGTCTTCCTGAAACAAAAACATCTTTGATTGTTCGATCTTGTTCTTTTTGGCTTTGTATTTTTTGTTTTTTGCTATTTGGTCGAATCATTCGATAGAAAAAATAAGTGAATATCATTGCGGAAATAAATCCAACTGTCGTTTGTATAACTCGGTATGTGTCTAAATAATCTGAAAAATACAAATACAGAACTATCAATAGCAATAAAGTTGGAAGCAGAACGGCTACAATCCAGAATCGGCGCCACCAAACCTTCTTAGTTTCCAAGGCATCGTTACGTTCTGGAAACTCGGTTAAGAACTGAGAGGCGAGTTTTCCTTTTTCAGAGAGGATATACTGCCCCGAATCAGTTTTTTCTAAAAGGTCGCCTAAAACCTTTAGATGATAATTAAACGTTCCAGTACTGCCGATCTGAAGAGTTTCCATAAGCTCGGTATAACTCAACCTTTCTCTATCAGTCAAGGCCAGGATGATTTTTCTTCTTGTTTCGTCCTTGAGAATCTTGTTCAAGGATCCGATTCCATCACTCATAAGACGTTATATCAAATGCTGTCTCATTTTAGTTTTGTTGACGAGAAATGTCGTCAACAAAAATTAGGCACTGAACTCAAGTTTTCTCTGTATACCTGTGATGTGTCTCCCATTTCAGGTGCATTTATGCTTCTTAGTTGCAGATCAACTTTGAATGTTTATGAGGTGTCGTCTGAGCGTGAAGCCTAACATTGCTGGTTACTTGTGCGTATGGTTTGGCGGCGTCTGTTGAGGGTATTGTCTCTTAGAACTATGTTGTTGTGCCGTCTGGCCAAGTTTTTTTTAACCTGAACTTTACAGTTTACGCCATAGTTTGAATGGTTAGAGGTTGCTTTCGTTTCTTTTTTGGTTTTTAGCCCTAAATTTCAAAGAATAATTACGCCATAGTTACACCATATGCAACGAT
>Ga0123354_10000075_pt1 | contig 75698 bp, 66 predicted proteins | sample TergutLab28metaG_2_FD_97872 | JGI IMG/M metagenome (GOLD analysis project Ga0123354, IMG submission 97872) | Labiotermes labralis P4 segment gut microbial communities from Petit-Saut dam, French Guiana - Lab288 P4 | ecosystem: Host-associated > Arthropoda: Insects > Digestive system > Gut ... | reverse complement strand
GGTGCGACAGCAAATTTAAAAAATCACTGTAGTACCCTGCCCCAAAAGAATGACCCTAACTTTTACAAAAAATTAGGGCTTATGTTTTAAATTTTTTGGGACATTTTCAAAAAAAATTGACAGGTTTCTAAACACTCCTTAGTGCATCAATTGGATTAAGCTTAGCAGCTTTACTTGCTGGTGTAAGTCCAAATACCACACCAACAACCATTGAAAATCCTATTGCTAGAATTACCGTAAATGCTGAAACAGAAAGACTTATCCCTATTAAATTACAAGCCACCAGAGCAATTAGGACACCAAAGCCTAAGCCTATTACGCCACCAAACAGTGATAAGAAAATTGCTTCTAATAAAAACTGCTCTTTAATAGCTCCAGGCTCTGCACCTAACGCTTTTCTAAGCCCTATTTCTGTTGTTCTTTCCGTCACAGAAACAAGCATCATATTCATTATTCCAATTCCACCTACAACCAAAGAAATAGAGGCAATTCCTCCTAATAATAGGCTCATCATACCAGTCATTGTTTGGAATGTAGATAACATATCTTGCATATTAGTAATTGAAAAAATACTATTATCACTATTATCTTTGTTGTTAAATGCTTGCAATAACATTGAATTTATCTTTTGTGTTGTAGTATCCGAGATGCTTGAATCAGTCATATACAAGTCAACACTTGAAATATATTTTGTATTCAAAACTTTCATAGCAGTAGTATACGGTATTATTACAGTATCATTATTTGAATTGAACGAAAATCCGCTGGATGCCTGTAAAGTTCCAACTACTGTATATGTAATCCCATTTATTATGATTCCTTGTCCTATTGGACTTTGCCCATAAAATAACCCTTGTGCAATATCACTACCAACAACACAAACATTGCTTTCTTGATTAATATCAATTATATTAATTGCTCTTCCTGTAGCCATAAGATTACTTGTATTGCTGAAATAAACATCATTTTTACCTTGAATTGTAATGTTTTGCATAACTATATTATTTCCAGCAACTGCTGTTCTTGAACTAATTGTTGGAGATACTCCATTAATATTATCTATGGTTGACAAGTTTTGAATATCACTATTTATTAATCCTGGTTTTAATGGAGTTCCCATAACAGTTACTGTTATCTTATTTGCTCCAAGTGCATTTACTTGGCTTACTATAGAATTTGTTGCCCCACTTACTAAGGTAATAAGTGCAATAATAGAAGCCACACCAATTACAATTCCTAATATGGTGAGGAAGGAACGCATTTTATTATTTATAATATTTGCCCAAGACATTTTTATACTTTCTTTAAACACTTTTATTCTCCTTCGCTTAAATTGCCATCTAAAATTCTTACAATTCTACTTGCATTTTTTGCTATGTTTATGTCGTGTGTAATCATTATAATTGTCTTGCCTTCTTCGTGTAATTCCTTAAATAATTCCATGATTTGATGCCCTGTATTTTGGTCTAATGCACCCGTTGGCTCATCTGCTAACAATATTGTAGGCTCTGTTACTAATGCTCTTGCAATTGCAACTCTTTGTTGTTGTCCTCCTGATAATTGGTTCGGTCTACTTCTTACTTTTTCTGCAAGTCCAACTTTTTCTAACATTTCCTTTGATTTTATTTTTCTTTGCTTTTCTGGCATTTTTGCATATATCAACGGCAATTCAACATTTTCCAAGGCTGTGAACCTTGGCAACAATTGAAATTGTTGAAATATAAATCCAATTTCTTTATTTCGAATATGTGATAATTCTATTTCGTCCAATTGGTTTGTTTCATTGCCCGATAAAATATATTCTCCCGATGTAGGTACATCCAGACATCCAATAATATTCATTAATGTTGTTTTCCCAGAACCAGATGGCCCGAAGTATTGCAACAAATTCACCTTTACATACGTTTAAGTTAATACCTTTTAGTACAATTTGTTCTTCTTCGCCCATAATATATGATTTCACAATATTCTTCATTTCCAATACTTTATTGTCCATTACTACTTCCCCCAGTTGTGTCGCTATTGCTTGCTCTGCTTGAATTTCTCATACTCATAAGACCCGTTGTTGTACTTGCAGAAACAATAGGCTTTAATATAGTATCTCCAGAATTTAATCCAGATGTTACTTCTACATTAGTTCCATCTGAAACTCCTGTTTCAATATATTGCGTAACTACTTTATTTTTATCTCCTCTTACATTTACATATGTTTTATTTTGATCATCTATTTGAACTGCATCCATTGGAATTAATACAACATTTTTTGCACTTTGAGCTACCACCTTTGTTTCTGTTGTCATCCCAACTCTTACAGCTGAATCTTTTGCTAACTTAATATCTGCTGTAAAATATGCTACTCCGTTGCTACTGGTTGCTTCCTTAGATATATCAGAAATTGTACCGCTCACAGTTTTATTTAATGCATCAATGGTTACATCTACTTTTTCCCCTACTTTAATACTTGATAAATCATATTCATCTACTCTTACAGTTGTTTGCAAGTTATTGTAATCTACAATATCAAATAATGGACTACCTGTCATAACGGTATCATCCTTTTGTACGTATATTTTAGTAACCGTTCCATCTTGACCTGCTGTTATATTACTTCCATAAGTTGGCTTAATAATAGTATCTCCTTTTTTCACGATTTTTCCTTCTGAAACTGATACACTAGATACTGTAAGACTACTTTGGCTTAATTTATTTTGAACATTAATTGCTGCAACATTTCCTGAGAATGTATAATATGATGTTATATCTCCTGTTGTTGCAGTTATTTCATCATATTGGTCCTTATTACGTGACCTTGTCCATATTCCTAATATTATCAATATTATTATAATTACAATTATTGCAATTGCTACTTTTTTACCTTTCTTTTTCTTTGTCTTCCCCATTTTCGTTACCTCCACAATACATATTATACTACCATATTTATTAAAATGCAATTAAAAAAAGTCCCTTGGGTTACTAATCCAAAGAACCATATAGAATTTAAAAGTAATTACATTTTTTTCCCAAATTGCATCATAATGTTTTTAACCTCATCAACATGCTCTGGCTTTAGCATTGCAATAATTTTAGACATAACACTTTGCATATATTCTTTATTAAAAGTTCCATTATTTTGTTTTGCAAAACTTTCATTTAATAATTCTTTTGCTTCTGCTTTCTTTTCATCTTGCACTCTATCCATAATAAAGCTAAAAAATTTTTCTTGATATTGATTCACAACTATCACCTCTTAACTTTTTTCAATTTTATCACTAATAACAATATTGTTAAACAAGCAATAAATTCTATAAAATATGCTAAACATAACCATATATCAACAGTAAAAATAATGGAATAAATCAACATTAATGTATATTGTCCCAACCAAATTACCCACGATATTACACTAATATCATCTGATTCTCTTGTTTTTATTAATTTTATTATTTGTGGTAAATAAGCAATAGCACTTGTAATAGTTACTATAAATAAAATCATCCACGATATTTGATTAGGATTTATTCCAAACATTTTATTTTAAAGTCCTTTTGATTTGTTTTATATAATAATATCAGTTTAATGCAAATTTTGCAATATTTTAGCAGAATTTTCATTTAATAATTCCTTTGCTTCTTCTTTTCTTTTATCTTGCACTCTATCCATAATAAAGCTAAAAAATTTTTCTTGATATTGATTCATAAATTTAGCACTCCTAATTATTGGGTATTGTTTTCATCAATCGAATTATTATCATAATTATTCAATATATCATTCATAGATTGTTGAAAATTATTTATTGCATCATTTTCTTCATTAATTGAATTATTATATGTATCTTGTGCATTTTGAACATTATACATATCTTGAAATATTTGTACACTTAGAACATACTCCCAGCCTAAAATTGGCAACTTTTTCATAAATTCATCTGGATTATTTGTTGCTAAATCCTCTATTGTAGTCATTAAATCTGTTTGAGTATTTTCATCAAACACGCTTGCGGAATTTGTAGAAGTATCTGGAATCTCTACTTTATCTATTGGAACAAATGTTACATTCGCATTCAATTGACCAGCAAAACTCATATTCCCATCTAAACTTTCAAGACTATAAGAAGGTGTTATTGTGTATACCATATTTACTGCACTATTGTTTACAATTTGACTATCCCATTTTATTCCCAAAGATATATTCATTTTATCTTCTGGTCCGTACACAATATATGTCATTGTATAGTCATTATTATTGTTTTTCTTCAATGTTATACCCATTTCCACAACATTTGTTGTGTCATTGAATACAATTCCAAACGTGCCACTTTCTGATTGTGTAATTAAAATACTTCCCTCTGAAAAATTAAATGTTATAGATTTTACAGTGTTATCATTATATATTACTTGCATAGTAATATTTTCACTAGTACTACTATACGTTTGTGTAACTTCATCAATCATATTTGATAAAGTACTGTCATATGTGCTATAGTCATTAGTTAGCCCAACCTTATTTGCAATAATATTTTTTACATCTTCATTGTCTTTTAATATTGATAAAGTATCTTTTACAAAGTTACCGAAATCAGCCTCAGTCATGGTTACTGTTATTTGAGAGTCTTTATTTTCATTAATATTTTTTTGTTCTGTAAACTTATCGTCTGTAAAATACTTATTATAAACGGGTTTTAAATTATTTAAAATTGTATTAATTTCATCACTAGTAAACCAATTTATTGAAGACTTAGTTGTCGTTGAATAATTCATGTTTAACATTGAATCAAATGCTGTAGCAACGTCTTCCATTCCGTTATCTGTTAAATCTGTTTTTGTAAATGTTAATATTTTATTGTATACCTCTGATAAGCTTATTCCATAGTTATCGCCTGAATTAAATACTTCATATGGATTATAAGTTTGTCCTGAAGTTTTATCGGTGTAACTCATATTTAACAATTGTTCTTTATTTTGTTTGTCTTTTTCATAGGTTAAATTGACTTCATAATTTCCAATCTGATTTTTTATATTATCTGACATTGATGTTCCATCACCTGAATTTGATGCTGAGTTACTATCAACCAAACCTGATGCTGATAACATATCATCCAAATTCAAATCACTTATATTCGCACTTAATTTCATATCCGCAGAAAACTTACCATTTAGTATTGTAGCTAATTTGTCACTTGTATCGTTACCTTCGCTTGAAAATTGAGATACCATCGCACTAAAAAATTGGTTTGATAGTTTTGCAAATTTATTTATTGGTTTATTTATTTGCATATAATAAATATATCCTGCTATTCCTCCTGCAATAATAATAACAATTATGCAAATTAATACAATTAATTTTGCTTTACTTTTTTTAACAATTGCTGTGGCTGTAACTTCTTCCTGATTTGTGTTTTGATATACTGCCTGACTTGCATTTTGTATCGCTTCCTGTGGACTTATGTTTTGATAAATTCCCTGATTTGTGTTTTGTACTACTTCTTGTTGCTTTATAACTTCTTTTTCTCCTTCTTCTGTTTCCACTTTAGAATCTCCTTTCGATTTATCTTATATAATAATATCAGTTTAATACGAATTTTGCAATATTTTAACAAAAATTTTTAAAAACAAAGTTTACCAATTAACACGTTTCAGCAAAGTAGCCTCCTTAAATATAGTATAGCTTTTAAAAAGGTGAACGACAGCCCTTTGAGGCCCATGGAGTCTTCGGAGGCTTGGAGGAACCTTTTTAAAAGCTATACTATATTTAAGGAGGCGGAAGTTTTAGTCCAAACCATTAAATAGTAACAATTAGTTAACAAAAATAATTAATTGCTTGAAAAAAGTATAATAATAGTATATAATTTTTTCAAATTGAAACGAGAGGTATTTTATGATGAACTTAAGAAAAAACAAAGGTATAACCTTAATTGCATTAATAATAACAATAATAGTAATGCTAATACTGGCAGGAGTAGCAATCTCTTCGATAACTGGAACAGGCATATTTAGCAAGACAAAAGAGGCAACGGATGCATATAATAATTCAGTAAATAATGAAAATAATCAAATAAATACTGCGTTAGGCTGGTTTGATAATACGAATAGCGGAAGTAATGATAATGGAGAAAGTGGTGATGAAACATTAGCATTGGCACCAAAAGTATCTGAGCCAAGCTCAAGCCAAACTGGTGGAAATATTGTTACTACTACAAATAGTACAGGAGTAATAGAAATAGTATGGTTAGATATGAATAATAATGTAATAGCAAATCCATTACCACCTAAAATGGCAAGCGATATGACACCAATAAAATATGATGGAACAACAGAAGAAACAGCAGGAACATATAATAACCCAGATAACAATTGGTATAGTTACACTGCACAAACAGGATCAACAGATGGACAAACAAGTAATTGGGCAAATGCAAAAACAAATGCAGATGGAAGTTACTGGGTATGGATACCAAGATATGCATATAGAATAGTATATTTTGATGGGAAAGATCATGCAAATGATTATAGAGAAAATGGATATACCGAAACAAATAAAGCATGGATACAAGGATATAGTACAGTATATGGAATGGTAGATGCAAGTGGAAATTTAGTAAATGGAACTAATCCAAATATAGCTCCAGCAGATAGAGTACAAACGGCAGGGTACACAGATTATATACCACATCCAGCATTTTTAGGAAGTGCATATATAGATTTAGGTGGAGGCTTTGGTGATGCTAAAGGAATAAGTGGATTTTGGGTAGCAAAATTTGAAGCAAGCCAAGAAGATAACAAACCAGCAAGTAAGCCCGGGGTATCACCATGGACAAATATCGCCGTAGGAGATTGTTATACAAATTCACTTAATTATAATCCAACAAATAATAGCCATTTAATAAAAAATAGCGAATGGGGAGCGACAGCATATTTAACAGATAGTAAATATGGTAGAAATGGAACAGAAGTAACAATAAATGATTATTATGTAGGTGCTACTAACTCATCGATAACAGGAGGAGGAACTGGAACAACATATGCAACAACAAAAACAGTACAAAGCACTACAGGAAACCCAACAGGAATATATGATTTAAATGGTGGCGTATATGAGTATATAGCAGCATTTAATAAAATAGGTAATCCATCATACTTGTCATCCTATGCTAGTTCATTTGCAAGTGCTAATGGAAACAGCACGAAATATGCAACAGCATATAGTAATTTAAACACAAGCTATGACTATTCCATAGCAGGAGATGTCTCTCACGTAGGAGATGGAATGCGTGAAGTTGCTGTATCCAATAACACTGGCTGGTTTTCTGACTACTCTACTTTCGTTTATTACGGATTTCCATTCACTGGCCGTGGAGGTTATTACGGCGGCAACTCAAGTGCAGGTATTTTCGCCTTTGGCACAATCACTCGGTGGTGGCACCTGGTCTTACAGCTTCCGCATGGTATTAGTCCCACAGTAGTTTTGTATCAAAATTAACAGAAAGTATGTGTTCTTCAAACTTTTGTTAACGCATTAACAAAAGTTGACAAAAGTTGATTTTTATAATATAATTAATTTAATGGAAGAAGGTAAAAGTCATGATAAATAGAGAAACTTACTTATCCAAATTAGTCTCATATAAAGATACAGAATTTATAAAAGTAATAACGGGAATTAGAAGATGTGGAAAATCAACAATATTAAAACTATTTATGGAATACTTAATTCGGAGAAGATAAAAATACAAATATTATATATATAAATTTCGAATCCTTTGAATTTGATAATATAACTAACTATAAAGAAATGTATAATCAGATAAAAGAAAAAACAAAAAGAAAGCAAAAAAATTATATACTTCTTGATGAAGTACAAAGAGTGCAAGATTGGGAAAAATGTGTAAATGCTTTACATGTTGATTTTGATACAGACATTTATATTACCGGTTCAAATGCTTATTTATTATCTTCTGAATTGTCAACATATTTATCAGGAAGATATATAGAAATTAAAATGTTGCCATTATCATTTAAAGAGTTTTTAGATTTCTATCAGTTTGAAAGCAATGTTCCTATGGATGATAAATTCACAAGATATTTAAAATATGGTGGAATGCCTAGTGCTATTTTATTAGGTGACACTAATAATTTGTATGAAAATGCAATAAAAGGAATTTATAATACAGTATTTATGAAAGATGTTATTGACAGAAACAAGGTTGTAGATAGCAGTTTACTTGAAAAAATATTAAAGTTTTTAATGAATAACATTGGAAATGTTGTTTCTTCTAAAAAAATAGCAGATTTTTTAACAAGTCAAGGAACTAAAGTAACACATAATACAGTTTTAAATTATTTAAATATGTTAGAAAATGCTTATATTATTTATAAAGCACAAAGATATGATATTAAAGGAAAAGAGTTATTAAAGACATTAGAAAAATATTATATAGTAGATATGGGGATTAGAAATACTATTCTTGGATTTAGAGATTCAGACTATGGACACATTCTTGAAAATATTGTATATTTTGAATTATTAAGGAATGGATATGAAGTAACAGTTGGAAAAACAGACAATTTAGAAGTTGATTTTATAGCAACAACGTCAGTAGATAAAAAATATTATCAAGTAACTTTAAGCCTATTGGAAGAAGAAACAAGAAAAAGAGAGTTACGTTCATTAAAAAATATAAATGATAATTATGAAAAGACTATATTAACTCTTGACAAGATATATAGTGGCACTACAGAAGAGGGAATTAAAATTATTAATATTGTTGATTTCTTATTAAAGGATGCATGATTTTATACAGGGAAAAGTAATAAAATTACAAAAATATTACAAAGATGAAAAACATGACTGTAAGGGCGAGCATTGCTCGTCCGAAGTTAATCAAATTTAACATGTAATATATACTAGACAAGGAGAAGAAAGGTTTAATCGTCATAAAGAGCAAAATAGGTACCCTAAAAAGTGCGAAGAGATTTTGATGAAATGCTAGGAAAAAGGGGGTGTCCTGCAATGTCATTCTGAGTCTTTCTACGAAGATTTCACTTGCGAAGAATCTCCCGAAATATGAGATCCTTCATAGCAAGGCTTTGTAAGAAGTGGTTCAGGATGACAATTCTAGGACGCCCTCTTTTGAACAACGCATTTCGCAAAATATCGAGCACTTCACCCGAAGAAGCCCTTCTTTTTTACAGGAGGCTGCTCATTCATCGTCTTAGCAAGCTGAAGCAATAACTTCCTTTGCTCATCTGTTAATTTCTTTGGAATTTGCACAATCACAGTAAATATAAAATCTCCTTTTGCACCACTATGAATACTTTGGAACCCTTTATGCTTTATAGAAAATTTTGCACCTGTTTGAGTTCCTTCTGGAATTTTTATCTTTTCTTTACTTCCATCTACCATTGGTACTTCAAGTGTTGCACCTAATGTTGCTTGAGTATACGTAACTGGTATATCGCAAAGTACACGGTCTCCGTCTCTTTTAAATATATCATGCTTCTTTACTCTAACAGCAAGATTTACATCACCTCTTGGTCCACCTTTTTCACCCAATTCACCTTGTCCGCTAACGGTTAAAACTTGCCCATTATCAATACCTGCTGGAATTTTTATATCTAGCCCAACTGTCTTTTTCGTCTTACCTTTTCCTTTACATTCCACACAAGGTGATTCTATTATTGTTCCTTTTCCTCCACAAAGAGGACATGTATTAACTGTTGGAATTTGTCCTAGTATTGTGTTTATAACTTGCTTTACTTGACCAGTTCCTTTACAGTCACTACAAGTGACTGGCTTTGTTCCTGGTGTAGCTCCTGTTCCTTCACAATGGCTACAATTTTCGTACCTGTTTATATTAATCTTTTTCGTTACTCCTAAAAACGCTTCTTCAAATGTTAAATCAACATTGTATGTTATATCTGCACCTCTTCTAGGACCAGCTGATGTTTTAGAACCTTTTCTTCCACCAAAATCAAATCCCATTCCACCAAATACAGATGAAAAAATGTCTCCCATATCAAAGTCAAAACCAGTGGTACTATATGAATAATAATTACCACCTGGTTGACCTCCGCCTTGACCTCCACCAAATCCGCTTGGAGCACTATGTCCAAACTGATCATACATTGCTCGTTTTTGCTTATCTGATAAGGTTTCATATGCTTCAGAAACTTCTTTAAATTTGTTTTCTGCTTCTTTTTTATTATCTTGATTAGTATCTGGGTGATATTGTTTCGCAAGTTTTCTATATGCCTTCTTTATTTCTTCTTCTGTTGCACCTTTATTTACACCCAGCACTTCATAATAATCTCTCTTTGTTGCCATTATATTTCGAGGATATCCTGAAATGTCATTCTGAGCCCTTCTTCGTAGACTATCTAACGAAGAATCTATTGTAATTTTTAGATTCTTCGAGAGTTAGTCTTTGTAGCTACTCTCAGAATGACAACTTCAAGACACCCTCGCACCCCTCTTTCTTGTTTCTATTTCTTATCATCCTCATCTACTTTTTCAGCTTCTGTGGCTTCTGCTTCGGCTCCCGCATTTGCATCCGTTCCTGCTTGTGCATCTTCTGCCCCAGCTGCCCCAGCTGCTGCTTGTGCTTGACTATATAATTTTTCTGAAACTTCATAAAATACTTTTGTTAACTTTTCTGAAGCTTCTTTTATAGCATCCATATTGTTTGCATCTAAAGCTTTTTTAGTGTTTTCTATTTCAGTCTCAACTTTTGCTTTTTCTTCGCCACTAATTTTATCTCCCAATTCATCAAGTGTTTTTTGGCTATTATATACTAAGCTTTCTGCATTATTTTTTGTTTCAATTTCATCTTTTCTTTTTCTGTCTTCTGCAGCATGTGCTTCTGCATCTTTTACAGCTTTATCAATATCTTCATCAGATAAATTTGAACTTGCTGTTATAGCAACTTGTTGTTGATTTCCTGTTGCCATATCTTTTGCAGATACGTGAACTATACCATTCGCATCTATATCAAATGTTACTTCAATTTGTGGCACTCCTCTTGGTGCTGCTGGAATTCCAGTTAAGTTGAATCTTCCTAATGTTTTATTATATGAAGCCATTTCTCTTTCACCTTGTAAAACGTGAACTTCAACGCTTGTTTGCCCATCAGCTGCTGTTGAGAATATTTGTGACTTCTTAGTTGGGATTGTTGTATTTCTTTCTATTAACTTTGTAAACACCCCACCATATGTTTCAATACCTAATGACAATGGGGTTACGTCTAACAACAACAAGTCTTTTACATCCCCTGCCAATACACCAGCTTGAATAGCTGCACCAACTGCAACGCACTCGTCTGGATTAATTCCTTTATTTGGGTCTTTACCTATTATTTTCTTAACAGCTTCCTGAACCATTGGAACCCTTGTTGAACCACCAACTAGTAATACTTGATCAATCTCTGCAGCAGTTAAATTTGCATCCTTTAATGCTTGATTAACTGGTTCAATTGTTTTATCTACTAAATCCCTAATTAAATCTTCAAATTTTGCTCTTGTTAATGTAATATCTAAGTGTTTTGGTCCTGCACTATCTGCTGTAATAAATGGTAAGTTAATATTTGTTTGTTGAACACCAGATAACTCTATTTTAGCCTTTTCTGCTGCTTCTTTTAATCTTTGCATAGCCATTTTATCAGCTTTCAAATCAATACCTTGATCTTTTTTAAATGTATCAACTAAGTAGTTCATAATTCTTTCATCAAAGTCATCTCCGCCAAGCTTATTATTTCCGCTTGTAGATAAAACTTCAAATACACCTTCATCTATTTCTAGTATAGAAACGTCGAATGTTCCTCCACCTAAATCATATACCATTATCTTTTTATCTGCTGACTCTTTTTCCATACCAAACGCTAAAGCTGCTGCTGTTGGTTCGTTTATAATTCTTAACACTTCAAGCCCTGCTATTTTACCTGCATCCTTTGTTGCTTGCCTTTGAGCATCACTAAAGTATGCTGGTACTGTAATAACCGCTTGAGTTATTTTTTGTCCTAAATAATTTTCTGCATCCGTTTTTAATTTTTGTAAAATCATTGCTGAAATTTCCTGTGGTGAAAAATTATCACCATCTATTTTTACTTTCTTATCTGTACCCATATCTCTCTTTATTGACATAACAGTATGGTCTGGGTTTGTAACCGCTTGTCTTTTAGCGATTTGACCTACTAATCTTTCTCCGTTTTTTGAAAATGCAACTACTGATGGAGTTGTCCTATTTCCTTCTGGATTTGGAATTACAACTGGCTCTCCACCTTCCATAACTGCAACACATGAATTTGTTGTTCCTAAATCAATTCCTATTACTTTTGACATAATTTTTTTACCTCTTTCTTTCTTTTTAATTTTTTTCCTACACTTATTTGTAGGCTCTGCAAATTGAATTTAAAGCAAGTATTGCTAGGCAGCCAAGGTAAAAAACCGGAAACGTACACCTAGTACGCCAAAGGATTTTTTATCCGACGGCTAACGACGCAAGACGCCGCTTAAAATTCAATTTGCCACTACTACCATTGCGTGGCGTATGACCTTATTTCCTATAATATACCCAGCTCTAAACTCTGCACTTACCATCTTTTCTCCATAATTTTCATCTTGAACAGTAGAAACTGCTTCGTGCAGTTCTGGGTCAAATTTTGTTCCCACTGTTTCAATTTTTTTAACTCCTAATGAAATTAATACATCCATAAATTGTTTATATAATAATTCAATTCCTTGTTTGTATTCTTCATCTTTTGTATTTGCTTGACTTGCTTTTTCCAAATTATCTATAATTGGCAAAATTTTACCAACTATATCTGCTAGAATCATTCCGTATAAATCTTCTCTTTCTTTTACGCTTCTTTTTTTATAGTTATCAAATTCCGCCATTATACGCTTTAACCTGTCGGTTGTTTCTTCCAATTGGCTGTTGGTTGTTGGTTGTTGGTTGTTGGTTTCCTCTGTTGTTGCTGTTTCTTCCATTCCTGCCTCCTGATTTCCGACTTCCGCCTTCTGTTCGTTTGTAATTTCTTTATCTTCTTCCAAAACTTATCCTCCTATTCTTTTTCATTGTCATCCTGAGCCGTTCTCTAGAACCCTGCTTACGAAGGATCTAGATTCTTCGTAAGTAAGCCTTCGTTAGCAAGGCTCAGAATGACCATTATTCTTCTTTTCCTTTCAGCTGTTCACTTATATACTTCATTATTGAAATGACTCTAGAATAATCCATTCTTGTTGGTCCAATAATCCCTATAGTGCCCAAATCTTTGCCATTAACTTTATGTTTGAATGTTACAATGCTAAAATCTTTTAAGCTTTCATCATCTCCCTCGCTTCCTATATATACATTAATATCTTTTGCTAATTCATCTTCTAAAATACTTTCGACAAATCCTTTTTTATCAATTACATTTAAGAAATTTTTAGCTGCTGATACTTCGTTGAATTCAGGAAAATCAAAAACCTTATTTGCTCCTTCTAAGTACACTTTTTTATGCTCTTTAATTACTTTGTTTATTTGCTCTATTATTGGTTTTATAATATTAAGTTCATTTTGCATTTCTGCTAAAATGTATTCTTCCATTGGTTGTGTGATTTCAGCTAATGGAACACCCTTTAATTTTTTGTTGAAAATTTCATCAACTGTCTTAATTTGTGATTCTGTAACATCTTCATCAAATTTTATTATTGTTTCTTTTATTAAACCGCCATCTGTAAGAATTACAACCATTAGAAGTTTGCTACCTAATAATATAAATTTAATTTCGCTAATATTTTGTGTACTATTACTTGGAGAAACTGCCAAAGAAGTATAATGTGTTACTTCAGCCAAAGTATTGGTTATTATTTTTGTAAATTCTTCTATTTCATTTGCCCTTACTTCTAATTTGGATTTTATATATTCTATTTCTTCCATGCTTAGATAGTTCTCTTGAACTAGTTCATCCACATAAAATCTATAACCTTTTGCCGATGGAACTCTACCCGCTGAAGTGTGAGGCTTATCCAACAATCCAATTTTTTCTAATTCCATCATTTCATTTCTGATTGTAGCACTACTACATTGCAAATCATACTTTCCAACTAACGCATTTGAACTAACGGGTTCTGCTGTATCAACATACTCTTCAACAATTGCCTGTAGAATTTTCTTTTTCCTTTCATTCAACATGCCTCATCACGAGTTCCTTTCCCTCAAGTTTGCACAAGTGCAAACTCTCGTCTAATCCACTGTTCGTCGGCTCTCCCTGAAAGTTTTGCTTCGCAAATACTTTTGAGGGTCCCTCTACTATTAGCAGTCGCTAACCACGACTGCTAATATATTATAATAAAAATTAGCAATTGTCAATACCTTTTGCTAATTTTTTTTAAAATATTTTTTTACATCATAATAAAAACGCCCCGTGTAATTGAAACTACAATTACACGAGGCATTCACATCAATCATCCTCCAATAAGACAAACTTCCACTTCCTCAAGCTAAGACTATTCCCGTTTGGGTAATAGCCTTCATATTCAAACTTTATTCTCCATAGTTTCCAACCGCTCCTTACCATATAATTGGCGTACATGGTTGGATTTTTATCAAGCAAGAGAAACAATCCTCTCACATAACTGGGAACCTCAATTGTTTGCGTGTAGGTCATCACTTTTGTGTTCCTACCCGCTTTGCAAGCATACCACATATCCCTTTCGTCATACGCTCCACCCAACGTCAGTACTACTGGAGTACTACGGCCTGGAAACTTTTTCTTTGTTTCCAGTAGTTTTGGGAGTACAAACTCCCTAACTAGTTTTCTCATCAATTTTTTCTTGCTATTTTCGTTTACCTCAATTGGCTTTGACATAGTTTCACCTTATAATTATAAGTTGTTGAAAAACTACGGTTTCATCGTTATATTTTATCATACTTGACATGTTATGTCAAGTATGATTTGCTTTTCCTTTCTACAATGGAATTTCACAGATTATGGCCTTCCATTTATGAACTTTTAATAGCTTGTCCATTAAATGTTTCCGTTGCACCATCTTGATTTGTAACTGTTATCGTTAACACGTTTGCACCAGAATACATTGGTATCATAAATTCTATTTTGGGAACTCCAAATCTATCTTCAGTTAGTACAATAGGTTTATTATTAAGCATTATATTCGCACTTACAATTGCTTTATCATCAGTTAAGCTTACAACTAAATAATCTCCATTCTTAGTTACGCTTATTTTAGGCTTCTTAATCCCTATAATCGTTTGCTGACGATTTGCTTCTACACCATTTTCATTTACAGCCATAACTGTAATTGTATGAGACCCCTCTGAAACGCTTGTTGTTGTTTCTATTGTCGTTTGATCATCAGTAGCATCTATCCTTGTTTCATCACCAGCATCCCACTTATACATCATATATGATAATTTAGTTCCAGTTGTAGTTTTTGCCGTAACAAGTAATTTTGAACCTTGCTGTGTCAACTCTATAACAGGTTGCGTTGAATCTTCTGAAGCTATTGTATTATCGCCACTTTCATTTTGTTGAGCTACAATATTATTCACATCTTCAATTGCCTCTGACTCGATTGCACCTGAAGGTCTTGATTTATTTAATAAACCCGTCCCCAATCCTATACATAAGATACATATTAGTACAATTAACAACACTATAAATATTCTTTTTACAGCTTTTGAATTCTTTGGCCTTTTTCCATTGCCACCCGCATTATAATTACTTCCAAAATTTGGATTTTGTTGATTCATAGATAAAATTTGATTCATTACCCTTTCCCCATTTACTCTAATTAAAATTTTTCTTTCTTCTATTAATCACGTATGTATTGCCCAAGGCAGCTTTAGCAAGATGTTTAACCTGTGCCCCAACTTCGCCTATTTCCAGTATATTTGCATAATGACCTCTATCCACTACCACCACTCCGATTGACAAAGAAGTAATTGGAAATTGCTCCATAATTGATTTTCTATTTGGGACCTCCAAATAACCTTTTTCCATATCCTCTTCAGAATAGTATGCCGAAATTCCGTGACTAAATTCAAGTATAATATTTTGGCAAATATTTTCATATGAATCATTATCCACTATTGCTATAAAATCATCTCCACCAATATGTCCAACAAAATTCTCAGTTGAACTAGTATCGTGTACATTCCTTACTATGGCAGAAGCCGTATACTTTATTAATTCGTCTCCTTTTAAAAATCCATATACATCATTGTATGCTTTAAAATTATCCAAATCCAAATACAAAACTGCAAAAGTTTTCTTAGATAATAACCTTTTCTTTAATTCAGCATGTATTTGCACATTCCCCGGCAAACCTGTTAAAGGGCTTACCCTTCTATTTGTATTTACTAATCTTAATAAATTCTTTATTGTATAATAAACACATTCTTTATCTATTGGTTTTTCTATTACATACTCAACACATTCTTTAAGTATATTCATCTTATGTTCTTTTTTTGGTGTATTTGAAACCACCATGATAGGAGTAATACTGTTATCTTCATCCATTCTAATTTTTTTACATAGTTCAATAATATCCATATCAATATTTTCTTCATCAATCATAATTAACGATGGTATACCATTAAGTGCTTCTTCCAATTTAACGTCTTCTATATTTTTAAGCTTAAACTCTTTCTCTTGTTTAAAAACTTTTCTTAGCTTAGATATTAATTTATTTGAATTATCAACAACAAATATCTCTTGTGCCATATCTTCCCCCTATTATTTGTATTTACTGACTATTACTATTTGTATATTGTCCAGTATATGATTGCGTTGCCCCATCTTGATTTGTAACGGTTATCGTTATTGTATTTTGTCCAGGATCCATTGGTATATTTTTAATTATTTGCGGAACTCCAAATTGATCTGCCGTTATGGCTCTGTTTTTACCATTCAAAACTATACTTGCATCTGTAATTGCTTTATCATCAGCCATTGTTATAACCAAATATTGCCCAGTTGAATCTTCAACTACACTTATCGTTGGCTTCTTAATTCCTGTATATGTCCCTTGCTGAGTTGCATCTACACCATTTTCTTTTACAGCAACCACTGTTACCGTATGGGTTCCATCTGGAATGTCTATTGTTGCATTTATTGTCGTCTGATCATCAGTCGCATTTATTTTTGTTTCATCCCCATTATCCCATTTGTATGTTATATAAGATAATATGGTTGAAGTTGTAGTTCTTGCTGTAATTTCTAATTTCGAATCTGATCCCACATCTGAATTTGATGGTGGCGATAACTCTATCACAGGCGGTGTTGTATCTACAGCTGATTGCCCAGTATATGTTCCTTCAAAATCTTTCGTATTTCCATTTATATCTGTAACAGTTAATTTGAAAACACTATCTTGTCCTTCAGGAATTACTAAGTCTTGTGTTAAGTTTGCCGTACTGTTCCCTTCAATTATATTGCTAACTCCATCGTTCCAAGAATATTCTGCTTTTTCAATTACAACATTACTTGACATTGTAACTGTTATAGCATTGCCATTTTGTTGAACATCAATCGCAAGCCCATTTCCGAGTCGCTGATTGGCTTGACTTGCTTAATAGTCCCATTATTCCACCAATAAATAGTGCCAACCCAAATATAAGTAATAGCACTCCAAATATTCTTTTTACAGTTTTCAGGTCCATTGGTGTTTTTCCATTTCCACCACCTGTATTTTGATTATTATAATTGCTTCCAAAATTTGGATTTTGTTGATTCATAGACAAAATTTGATTCATTATTCTTCCCTCTTTATTTTTTCTTTTATTACTAATTATTATAATATCCCATTTTTAAAAAATATGCAAGACTAACGTAAAATAAATTTAAAAAAAAGTCCCAGCACAAAAATTGTGCTGGGTTCCCCAAGTCAATCGACTAAGGGGTTAAAGTCTTTCAAAGGTTATCTGTTGCTGACCGCCAACCCCTTGGGTTTTGGCAACGTCATACTGATAACGCGACATCATGTTAACAACCTCTGGAGCATTTTGTCGTGAAATTCTCACAACAACCTGCTTAGGTTGTCGCTGCTGTACAAAATTGTCCAACTCGTATGAGCTGGTCCTTTTGAAACTCCCGTCCCACACCTCAAGTGGGACTTGCTGATACGACTGCTGATACCCTTGCCGTTGCTGATACTGCTGTGAGTACTGCTGTTGAGGTGGTGGCTGGGGTTTGTCGATCATCGACCCAACGACTGCTCCCGCAACCATTGATCCCGGTGCAATCCATCTATTCGCCGAAGAATTCGGCGAGATTACGGATACCACCGTACCAACAAGCCCTCCAACAGTTGCACCTTCAACTGCATAATTCTTCCCGCAACCTGCACTAACCATTGCCAGTACAACCACTACCAACGATGCTGCAAAAGCTTTCTTCATGACGTCCTCCTGTTGTGGATTTGAAAAACTAAAATAAAACTGCCCATAAATATATTATACTCCAAATTTCACAAATTGTCAAATTCCCCAAAACGGCGTAACCCTTTATTACAAAGCAAAACGCATACCTATTATTTTTAATAAATGTATATTTTTTATGTCACCCAAAACCGATTTTTTCTTATCATACAAAGTAGCCTTCTTAAGTATAGTATAGCTTTTAAAAAGGTGAACGACAGCCCTTTGAGGCATACGGATTACCCCTTGACTTGGAGGAGCCTTTTTAAAAGCTATACTATACTTAAGGAGGCGGAAACTTTAGATTAACCCATTAAAAAAATCACCTTCCCACAAACATTTGCACATAAATTTTACCATATTTTGGGCTACTCACAACACCTATTCCAGTATAATTATATGCACTATTCAATATATTTTCCTTATGCCCTGAAGATGCCATCCATGCAGAAACTGCCCCTGCATTAGTTGAATTTCCTGCTATATTTTCACCTGCTACTTTATATGTTATTCCATAGCTTTTCATCATATCAAAAGGCGAACCATATGTTGGTGAAGTATGAGAAAAATAATTGTTCTTTACCATATCTTGTGCTTTTACTTTAGCCACTTTTTGCAAATCTTTATCCATAACTAATGCTGGAAGCCCTGCCTTCTTCCTTTCTGCATTTATTCGATTTAAAACATCATCCTCATCACTTATTGTTGTAGTTGCTGTGCTTGACCCACTATTCCCAGTTGAAGTTGATGCCCCTGCTGTATTTGTATGTCCTTTAATATAGTCCTTGGAAACCACACCTATATGGTTGTCCTCTGTTTGAATTACATACCAATTTCCTATTTTTGCAAAAATTCTTACAGTAGCATTTTTCTTTACTTGAGTTACAACCTTATATTGTGTACCTGGACCTTGTCTAACATTTAACACACTAGCTGTTACCGAAGCTGATGTAAAACTTGGCTTTTCGTAGCTCAACATGGCTAAGCTATCATTTTTTGAAACAAAAAATAGCATAACGGTAAGAAAAAAAACTATAACTAATAAATATATTCTTTTCATTATAAAAACCTCCTACTGGCAGTATTTACCAATAAGAGATTTTTTATACTAACAGTTACTATTTAACACTTTTTTTGTAGAGTAGCTTGTGGTGGTTAGTATATATTTTAAAAAGGTGAACGACAGCCCTTTGAGGCCCATGGAGTCTTCGGAGGCTTGGAGGAGCCTTTTTAAAATATATACTAACCACCACAAGCGGACATGTTAAGTGGCATTTTATACTAAAATACCACTTGTGTACTATACAACTTCACTGCGTTATCCAATTCATATTGCTTAGTATCAGGAGAGCCTGAATACGTTTTAAGCACTCTTACCGCATTAAATGTCAACCCTGTTGACTGATCTGATTCATCATAAAATTTAGTGAAATTCACAGTAAACGTTTTTGTTTCACCTGGTTGAAGAACAACATACAAATTACTATCATTTGGCGTTCTTGTTGAAGAACCAACCTGCAAAGCTATCTCTGGATTTTCAGTGCCATCTGCTAATACCATAATATAATCCGATTTATTCTTTACCTCCACAGTATACGTTTCATTCTCATAAAAAACATCCCTTTGAAGCACTCTAACTTTCATATAATCATCTTCATAAACTACGTCCATAGGTTCTGTTGTTATAAACTCCCTAATTGACAACCATAATTTACCATTCGCATCTTGACTTATTGCAATTTTCTCTTCATAATATTGTATATCACTTTCGCCAGTTAACCCTGTTTTTAGTATATCTTCCATTATTCTAATTCTGTATATATAAACATTATTGTAGTTTGAATAATTTTGCATATAATATACTTTATTTTCGTTAAATACCATATCAACATAATCCTTAAAATCCTGCAATGTTGGATAGTATATGGTTTTACATTGTTGTGAAAGCATTGCGTATGCCTTATCATATTGCTTTGTATTGCAATAATTAAAATATGTATCCACCAAATCATTTATTGGCTGTTTTAAATTGTCTGGTACCGTTTGACCAGTAATGTCAATTATTGGTACATCAGGGCTATATGTAGTTCTTTGAAAACTTTCAAAAGTATTACTTTTAAAGAAATCATTTATAAATATTATTATTACCCATGCTAATAATATCCCAAATACCGTTTTTTTATGTTTTCTAAAGAAATTCGCTATCCTTAATCTAAAACTTGTAAACAAAACCTCTCACCTCTCTATTCTGCTTGGAACGACATTACAAAATCGTTGTAATCGTTTTCATATATAATGAATTTTTGAGTTTTCCATATAACTGGATTGTCTTCTGTAGAGTTAAATACGTCCAAAAAGCCAATTGTCAAAACATAATAATTACCTAATCTTGTAATATCATTATATTGAACTGACATTACAGGTAAATACTTTTCCTGTACATACTTTGTGAAATCGTACAATGTTTTAAAATATTGACTTTTAAAGTCTTTGTCTAATAGGTTATATGCCGCTTCATAATTGCTATCTTCCAAATATGTAATATATTCATTGAAATAGTACTTTATTCGGTCAGATTCACTCATTTGGTATATCGCTAAAAGATTTGGATCTACCTTTTGACCCGTATTGGTGTCTATTACAGTCTTTGTTGTTTCTCCGTTTTGATTCTTTTTGTCTGCCACCAAACCATATATTATTAAACCAATAATTAATAGAACTAATAGGATACTACCAATAGTTAATAAGCTTATTCCTTTACGGTTACTCTTTTGCTTTGCCATGTTTTTACAGTCCCTCCTATTTTATCGGATTCCCTTGAGAATCAACTTGATTGCCATTAGCATCAAAACGCATTTCTTGTGGTGGTTTCAAAAAGTCAGATATATTTGAAACCATTGTATGGTCACTCTTAGATAACACCATTATTTTAATTTCACTTGTTCCTGTTGTTCCTATTACTGTTGCACTTCCCGTACTGGTTAGGCTTTCTTTATATACTTGCATACCAGGTACTATGTTACTTCCAATGTCTATGCCCATTATAACAACTCTCATACCATCTGCATCTTTATCTCCGCTATTTCTCACCTCAATTGTAATGCTTGATGGTGTTATTTGTCCTAACTCATTTTTAGTTTGATCTGTTTTTGATATAACTACACCACTAACTGGAGAAATCACATCTAACCCTTTATTAAATCCATATACTTTATCTTCGGTTATTGGTGTTAATATACCCATTGTGTTAGCTACCCATGTATATGGTTCATATGTTGCTTTTAACACTGTTTGTGTAACTCCTGTGTTTGTATTGATTGTTTGTTTCGTTGCTGTTGTTTTAAATATCCAACTAAAAGCTTCGCTTGCTGCCAAAGTTTGTGATGTGCTTTGAGTTGTCGTTGTCGTACTAGTATTAGTAGCATTGTTTTGCTTATTATATGCATTTTGCAATGCCCAGCCATTATCTGTAAATAATTCTTTAAAGTCCCTCAACAAATATTGAGAATCTACATCCCCTACACTATCTAGCATTCCATAAATTATAGTGTCAAGATGTCCATTTGTTGCTTGCCAAACACTTTGTCTATCATTTGGCATATAAGTTGGATCGGCTAATCTACTAATATCTATATTATCATTACCAACTATAATATATTTATCTTTAATAAATAAATCTATCCAATGCTGAGTATTATATGGTATTCTTATAGGTTCAGCTTTTTGTATATAATCCTCTTTTCTTACTTCTTTAACATAGAGTCCTGTTGCATATTCCGTAGTACTATTTTCAGTAGGTTGATCTATTTCAGTTGGATCTCCTTGTTGTACATTACCACCACTTGGTGCCATTATCTGCGTTAATCTATTTCCAGTGTTTAAACTGTTAAATAAATCTGTTGATAACTTGTCTGATAATTGTTGAGATATAGCTTGCTTTAAACCTTGTGATATTTGCGTAGTCAATTGATTTTGTAAGTTGCTAATTATTTGATTTGGCATACTCTTAATTTGGTTAATTAAGTTATTTATGGTTGAATTTGCCATTCCTGATAATTGAGCACCCAATCCAGTTAATAGTTGACTGTTAATACCACTTACTTTACTCTTAATATTAGTTAAAGCATTAATATCCAAACCGTTTACACAATTAGTCACTAGATTAAGAGAAGAATATAATTTATTTAAGTTATTAGATAAATCATTTTTATCAGAATCAAGTAATCCATTCATTCCATTAAAAGCATCTCCTGAACTTTTAATATATGCTGATAACTTATCACATAATCCCTTTAAATCCTGCACATCTAAACTATCGGTGTCTTTTTTCATCTCATCTATTGTTGATGTTAGACCACTTTGATATGGATCTATACTATTCATTCTATTTACAAAATCTAACAATGTGTCTTTATCTAAACCATACCAATTTGAACTTGCATTGTTTACCACATCATCTATATTTTGTGTTTTTATTGCATTATTTATCATTGCTAAATCTTGTCCGGTCATGCTTTTAGTAATCTTATTACATACGTCTGATAAATTTTGAACCGTATTATCTGTCGCATTTAATGCACTTTGTAAACTTGATACTTTGTTTGATATGTTTTCTACACTATTAAAGTCCATATTGTTTATTGAAGCTAAAGAATTAAGTTGAGCCATGCTTAGTCCAGATATTTGTCTCGAAAATTCATTTTCTAATCCTGGTACAAGTTGCGAATTAAGTTGCCCCGCAATTGTTTGCTGTACTTGAGCACTTATTTGGTTTAGAAAACTTGCTGCTGTATTATCAACAATTTGTTTAGATAAGCTATCTGTTAATGATTTTGCATATGTAGTAGCATCAGCTGGATTAGATAAATCAAACATTTGGCTCATCATAGATGATACTTGGCTATCCAGATTCTTTAACATACTTGGGCTAAAATTTTGATACATATTGTTTACTATTGAATCGATATTCATTCCGTTATAATTAATAACATTTCCTATGTTAGTTGTATTAAGAACACTATTCAAATTAGACATGTTAAGTTGACTTGTTAAACTAGATAAATTGCTAATATTAGTTATTCCAGTTAAATTAAACTTTGATGTATCAAGCGAATTTAAGCCCTGAAGAAGATTATTTGTATTAAACAAACTTGACATATTATTAAGGTTCAATGAACTAGTTATTTGGCTAATATTTAAGTTCCCAAATCCTTGTGTCCAGCTATTTGAAATGTTTGATAAAAGGCTAGAATCTAGATTTTGAAACATACCATTTGATATTGCACCAAACCCGTTGGTTATGCTTCCTGTTAACCCCCCTAAGCTACCAAACCCAGCATCTTGAATAACGCTAGATATTTTCCCTCCTATTGTTCCTGCAATTCCTCCAAAATTTGAAAACACATTGCTAAGTAAATTACCAATTGCACCACCAAATAAACCACCACTACTAGAACTTGCTGGTACTTCTTGTGTTTGTTGCCCAACCTGTGTCGCATCATTATTTAACGTTTGTGTATATGCATAATATCTTACAGCACCAGGACTATTTGGATCTATTGGTTCCATTTTATATACATCTATAGCTTGCCCATTAGGTGCAGTCCCTTGAAATATTACTTTATCATAATACCAATTCTTTTCCACTGTTGTAATATATGGTGTAAAGACATTTATGCTTGTGTTATTAAAATTTTGTATCTCATTCGGTCCTGATCCCGTAATTCCTTTCAAATCCGCATCAGTAAGTGGAATCATTTTAGGTTTTCCATTTGAATCCAATATAACGTTATTATTAGCATCTTTATCTACCTTTACAAGGCTTACTTGCACATCATCAATTGTTTTTGTATTTACATATACTCTTGTATCATAAGTTGTTGCCATGTTATATACAAACTCAGGAGCTCTTGTTGCTAAATGCAATGTTAGAAACAATTCCATTGGCGAACCATAGTCTTCTATCCATTGTTTTAAACTAAATCTATAAACATCATACCCTGTATTCCAAATCTTTACTTTTACGTTAAGACTTCCAAGAATTAATTCTTGAGTATCACGATTAATTTGAGCCCTTTCTAATATGTTTTGAGCAGTACTTCCTAAATTATTAGCAACAAACCCTATTGGAGTCCATTCTATTGCCGTATTTAAATCTTGAATAACACTTGAAAACAAACCGTCTGGATTTGCATTGGTTGTTTTTAATACCTTCGTAGTAATAGTTTTAGTAAGAGTATCTTGATCTAGAACTATCATTCCCACTCCCCATTTTATTTGCTGACCTGTAACTACTCTAAAACAATTCTCAAATATATTTGATACACTTACACCTTCATTTCCAAACAAATAACTTCTTTCTTCTGCTGCCATATATGCTGATAAATATTTTGACTGTATAGATGTTATATTTCCATTAGCATCTTTTGTTAGGCTTTCTGCAAAACCATAATATTTTAAATCATACCCCATATTTTGTAAATATGTTCCTAATACCTTAATTTGTTGCTCGGTAATTTTTGTTTGTTCCCCCGTTACTATCCCTTTTAAAGAGCGAAAAAACTCATTAGTGGATGCAAGAAGTCTATCCTTAACCATACTTGGCATATTTAATAAAAATGAACCCGCCCCTATAAATGCTAATATAATAATTATTGCTGCTGCTATAATTCCAATAACCCATCCAACTGGAGTTCCTGCCAACCACATTGCAAATTTGCTAGCTTGTATAGTCCTCATAACTGCATTGCCAGCTTTTGTTCCCTTATCCCCGATTTGTCTGGCTTGATCCATAAATCCACCAGATGCCCCTGAACTAGCAGGGCTCGTACTTTCACCAGCATCATCCATAGTTTCGCTACTATTACCATAATTGCTGACAGACCTACCGCTAGTAATACCAGTATTATTTCTAATTCTTAAATTATTTAATCTTCTTCCAAAATATCCACCTAATGCAACGGGTGGAACTATTGGTATATCTCCAGGATTTCTAAGCGTTCTTGCAGATGGCCCCGTTGTGCCTGTAGGAGTATCTGTAGGAATATCTGTAGGAGTATCTGTAGGTGCATTCTCATTTGAATTGTTACCAAAAATGCCACTATATGGATCTTCGTCTGTTTCTGGACTTTTTATATTTTGACCATTATTTTCAGTATTAACACCTGAACCAGCTTCTGGCGTTTTATTTGAGTTGTTTTGTGAAGAATCTGTGTCTTCGCCTCCTACTGGCCCATTTGTTCCAGCACTTTGTGCATTTGAGCCTACACTTTCTGTAACAATATTGGCTACTGGCTTTTTCCCTCCATTTTGAACTTGTACATCCAATCCGCCAACACTACCAACACCAACGCCACCTAATATCGCAGCAACAATATCTTGTGCATTATTGCCTGCTTGTCCTGTACCTTGGTTGTTTGAATCCTCTGGTTTTCCATTTATTTTCGCAGAAGTAGCCTCAACACCTTTGCCTGTTTTCTCATCATTTAATCCTTTCCCACTATTGTTTGCAAGACCTAGATCTTTTGACCTATGGCTTTTACTAATTGGTTTCCAACGTTTTTGTTTTGTCTTATTGTTAATTGGAGTATCAATTCCTCCATATTTACCTGCTGTCTCAACGCTTTTGTTCCCAAATTTTTTTCTCTGGTTTTCCTCCTGTTTTTGTTCTCTTATTTCTTGCACATCTTTTGAAGCTTGCTTTTGATCTGCTTTTTGCTGCCTTTGTTTTGCTAACCTTTCTCGTTTTTTACTTTCATCGTTTTCTTCTCTTTGCTTTTTCTTTTCATCAGCTACTTCCTGCTTTTTCCTTTTTAGTTCTTTTCTCCTTGATTTATTTATTTCGTCTTCGTCTTCTTCATGTTCCAAAGAACTTTGCTTTCCCACTTTTTCTACATGAGATTGAACACCTGATTGTACAGCTTCTACTAATGTTTGTTGTCTTTCTTCATCAGCCTTGACATCACGATTACGATCTCCGTTTTGTGAAAATTTCATGATGTAACTTTAGGTTGTCAAATCGTTTTTCTTCTATTGTTCTATCGTCAACAACCTCATTTCTTTTTTTATCTATATTTTTTTCTGGATCATCAAATCTTTCAATCATACATATCACTTCCAATCTATTAATATTCTCTGTTATGTTGTATCCGTCATCTATGTATTCATATCGCGCATATTATCTCGTTCATCCCTTGCTCCTTGTTCTCTCATGTGTTTTAATACATTCTCTATACTTCCATCGCCAGTTGTATCCTTTAACTGTTTAGATACTTCTTGTAACTGTTGTGCAAATTGTCCTTCCTCATTTAATTGACCCTTTGACGCTCCTTTATCAAAACGTATTCCTTGTGATTCCCAATTATTTAAATTAACACCCATCAAAAATTCAGCTCTTGTTTTTATTTCGCTGTCTGTCCAAGGCGTTTTTTCATCATGTTGCCAATGTCCCGCATCTTTAGTCGCTTGATATTGCTGACTTAAACCACTTAAGTTATTCTTTAATTGAGCTTGCTCGTTTTTTAATCTAGCTTGCTCCATCTTCTTTATAATAGGTGCATTTTTTTTCTGATCTATCTTATCTAATCTATATCTCACTCCCGCACCAGCTTTTTTTGCCGTCATTTCTGCAAATCCTCCACCTAAAGCTCCAGCACCTGTAGCCGCTCCAACTATTGTGTCTATATTACCATTTGACTGTATAGCAGCAACGGTTGCCCCAGATATACCAGCACCAATAGTCGCACTTTTTTTCAAATATCCACCAACAAACTTGCCAGTTCGACTATTCATAAAGTTATCAAATCCTTGCCTTAAGTTTGAAAGTTTTTCTGAACCTTGTTCTGTTGATGTGCTAGTGCTTAAATCTCCGCCACTTGGACTTGTTCCTACACTTGGGCTGCCACCTGGGGTACCGCCTCCACCAGCACCACCGCCACTACCGGCATCGCGGGCAATGCCTATTCCATCGCTAACGCCTGTTATTCTGGATGGTTCTTGCATTTTTATATTGTTACCAGCTCCACCAGCTTTTTCTTTTTCTTTTTCTTTTTCTAAACGACCACTTGTAGTCTTTCTTGCAAAATTAGCTCCAGCCATTATACCACCTGCCGCCAATGCAGCTCCAGTAGCTATGCTTCCCATATGTGATGACGATTGTATACCAAATATCTTCTTAACAATTTCTTCAGCACTTAATATAAATAACATACACATAATAGCTACAATTGAACTTGCTAAGTTTCCATTCGATAACAATCCCGCTGCTGCACCCACAAATACTAAATAAATTAAACAATGGAATGGTTGTATTAAAACTGTCCAAATAAACTCCCTTGACCAATTACTAAAGGCTTGAGCCTTGCCATCTCCTATTTTATCTATTGCATATGTTACTGTTATTAATGGAGATATTATTATTAGAAATGCAGTAACAATTAAACGCTTTACATACATTACAAAGAATGCTAATGTTATTGCTTCCAACATCAACCATACTATAGCTGCAGAAAACCCTGTTGTAACTGTAAGATTCCCTATTGCCATGGACTTTATGCTCGCCACATAGTTTGAAAATGCACTGTTTGTAGCCGTACCATCATTACTTACTTGACCAGTAAATAAACCTCCTATTACACTACTTGTACTTGTATTTGATGTCCCTGTACCTAATGCACTCTTTAGCATTGCCACCAATGTATTGTTGCCACTTATTACTAATATAATAACATAATGAAGTAAAAATACTATTGCAAAACTTACAGCCCAATTCTTTAACATTCCTTTGTATTTTGCTTTATCGTCAGCAATACTTGCAGTTACCATTCTTATTGCTATGTATATTAATACTGCTAAAGAAACTATTATTGCTATGGTTCTTATTCCATAATACCATCCAGCGATATTTTTTCTTAACGTGGTTACAAAGGTTGATGAACCTGTCGGAGCCGGCTTAAAAAAGTCTATGTTCGTTAACTCTGAATTTTGGTCATTAAATAATATTGATTCTGCAGTTACTGTTGTCCCATTGGTACCTGATACTCCTACTATTGTTTCTATTGCTTGAGCAACTATCATAATTACTAATCTTACTGGGTATAGTAATATTCCTGAACCAAAGTCTGCTATTGTGCTTAATACATCTCCAGATACAGCTGAACTCTGTATACCACCATCACTTCCAAAATTACCACCACCATCAGCAGCTGATGCTGCACTTAAACCGTCCCATACACTTGATGTGCCAGATGTGCTTGATGTACCTGTTGTTCCCGTTGTTCCCGTTGCACCTGTTGTTCCAGATGTGGTAGTACCTGTAGTATCGGCAAAAACCATCGGCACAACTGAACCAAACAATATTATAAATATTATTAGTATTATTAGCACTCTCTTTCCTATAATTTTCATATCATATACCCTTTCCACAGTTTATTATTTATTGAATTGATTTTGTATGTATTTTACTAAATTTTTTATGCTTGGGTAAATTGGCTCCCCAGTTCTTTCTACATAATTTTTATTTACCTCATCTAAGTCCTTAACTATCTTCATTACTGGTTCATATTTTTCTGGTACTTCTCTATAAATACTTCCTTCTTTTTGTAATGCTTCAGTCATAAGTTCTATAATTTCTTTATGGCTCATTCCTTTAACGGCTTCTTCAACTTTTTGATCCAATTCTTCTTCCGTTATTACTTTTCTTGTATCTTTTAAACTTTCTGCATCTGCTTGGCTTTCTTTCTCTTTAGTATGAATTTCCTCTTCTTTTGCTTTCTTTAAAGCCTCCTCTAATGTATCGACACTTTCTGATTTCTCGTGTTCATCTTTGTCAACATCTTTACGTTCATGCTCTTTACGCAATGTATCGCCATCAGTTGTAGTTTCGTGATTTTTATCCTTCGTACGAGGTGCTTTTCTTGAAGTCTCCCCACTTTGTTCCTTTTTCTTTAAATCTTCTTCTGTTGCATAATTACCAACTGCCTTAACTTTTTCCCTAATTTCATCTTTTAAATTTTTTGTAAATTGATCTGTAACTATAAGATTTTTATCCTCTTCTTTTAGTAAGTCATTTACCTGTTCTGCTATCTTTTCTATATCTTTTACTTCTACATTAAGTACTTTATTTTTTAGAATATATGCTGTTACTGCTTGGTTTACTTCTTGTTTAGTTACGGTCTCAAAGGTCATGTCTAGTGCTTGTGCAAGATCTCGATTATTCGTTTGTTTTATAACTTCATTAACTTGGTTTTGTGCAGTCGGTTGAAATTTTGCCATTGCTCTTATTAATTGATCTTCTAACTCTCGTGCTTTTTCTAGTTGTTTAAGGTCCTCTAAAGGTATATTATAATGTGCCTTTCTGCCTTCTGCATTTCTATATAAACTTCCTGCCGCCAAAGTTGCACCGCCTGAAGCCCAACCAAATAGTAGTTTTCCGCTAGTATATCTCTTAGATTCCCCAGAAACCTTTGGTCTTTTTAGTCTATGCCTACTTGGTTTAAATCCTCTATACATACTATAAATACTAGTACCTGCCATCCCCAATCCTTTTGTTGGACTTACTATAATAACTGGTATACTTGCCATAAGGGCCGCTGTTCCCAATATCCCTCCTACAGCATTTCCTGCACTTTTCCATATAAACTCTCTTCTTGCAGCTGATTTTTCTTTTTCTTTATCTTTTATTTGTTGTTCTATATCACTAGCAGTCAAATAACTTGGATTTCCTCTTTCATCATATTCTGGTGGTATAACAATTCCACTTTGGTTCTCTCCATTATTATCTGGAGAACTATCATTTGAGTTTCCATCACCTGAGTCCACGCTGCGTGAACCGCCACCGTCTGAACCCCCAAGATTTGGCATGCCATGGATTCCACTTTGAGCTCCACCTTCTTCATTAGGTGGCGTACCTCTAAGTCTATTTCTAACGTAATTTATACCACTTCCAGTTCCTGTTATAGAGGTCTTTGCAAGACCAATAGATTTTGGAACCAACTTTCTCGCTCCAACAACTGCGGCTGTCGCCATTAACGATGAATTGGCTAAACTAGGTAATGATTTCGATCCAAAATTAAATATCTTTTTAACCAATTCTTCTGCACTAAGCATAAAGCCCAAAAAGACTACTGCTATGATTGCACCTACAAATGTTGACGTTTTTGTAAGCTGTAACGCAATAGATATAAACGCACTGTATATTATTGCATGCACAAGTTGTATCAAAACATTATGCCCATACTCTAATCCCCAATTCTTTAATGCATACACTCTCTTATTCATTGCATACAATACACCCATTAATGGGGATATAATTGTTAATATTGCTAATGTAAATAATCTGACTGTATAAAAAACTACAAACCTAACTAAGAAAAATACCAATACCATATATATTATTGTTGCTGTCCATCCTGTTGATGCCTGAACATCATATGCTTGTATTCTAACTGTCTCATATATACTCTGACTATTATCATCTGGTTGAACTGCATTCTTTTGAGTATACCCAACTGTAGAAAGTCCCTGCATCATTGCTCCAAATTGTTCATTTGCAGTCATTTCATCGCCATCACCTGTAGTCCCACTTTGTGTTGTGCTTGTAGTACTAGAATTAGCAGAAAAGTCAAGTATTTTAACAAATTGGTCATTAATCGTTATAATTGCCAGCATAAAGTAGTGTATCGTTAATACTATTATAAATCCAATTAACCAATCAACAAATTTAGATTTATAGTTTGCCTTATCTTCAGCTACGTTAGATAGTGCCATTCTTATTGCAATGTATATAAGCATTGCTAGCATACCCATAATTGCTATTGTTCTTAATGTTGAATACCAACCAGCTATACCTTGCCTTACTTTATATATTAAACTATTTTGTGATAATTGTTTTCCACCGGCATTTGCAAAATCAAAGAAATTTGCATCTAGTAAAGGAACTCTATTAAATATTACATCTTCTACTGTGACTTTATGGTCTCCTTTTAGTACATTAAACAAACTTCCTCCAGAACTAGTACCAGTATTAGTACTACTAGTGCCATTATTGGTGCTAGTACCAGTGTTGGTAGTAGTACTACCAGTGCCAGTGCTGCTGGTGCCTCCTGTGCCAGTGCTGGTTGCCCCTACATTTGTTTGACTCATATCTTCTGTTCCAAAATTTAAAATTTCTCCTACTGTATTTTCAAATAATGATGTCCAACCTATAACTTGAATTTTAATTCCCATTGTTACCATTCCAATTGTCCAGTTAAGCACTGCTGCAGCTGTGTCATTAAACCAATCTAATACAGTTACTTTCCCAACATATTCACCAAATGTCGGCATACCTTTATAAAAATATCCCTGTGAATTTATTAATGGATCGTCAGCTATAGTTAGTCCGTCCTTTTGGCCAAACTACTATGTTTTGGTTTGGTACAGTTATGGCATTGTACATACCTGTTTTTTCGTATTCTTGTAAAGTGCTGTCTTGCCCACCTGTAGGTGTTGTTAAGCCTGTAAGGTCTTGTGTTGTACCTTTGTTAACTGGACCTACATACGTTAATGCTTTTTCCCAATCTGATGCATTAAATTTACTAGCTATATCAACCTGATGTTTAACATCTCTTATTGCAGAAGCTGGTAATTGCACTGTTGGTTGAGATTTATGTCCTGGTACAAGAGGTGTTGTATTCACATATTCTAAATGTGTGCTTAAAAAACTAAATAATGCATCTGAGGCTCCCATATAACCAGCTGGATTCCCAGTTTTGCTAACCGACAAAAAGCCATGTGCTTGTGCTGTTTCCGCAACACCATCATTATCAACATCACCTAAATATATTCCAACATGACCTGGATGCCAAAGAATATCCCCAGGCTTTATTGCTGACATGGGTATTGCCTTAAAATATGAAGAATCTTGTCCAAGTTGAGTACTTGCCCATGTAAACGATGTTCCAACTGCAAATTTATATGCTGCATCTACAAGAGATGAACAATCAAATGCAATTTTACCCGTTATATCTGCACCAAGTACTGTACACGTATATTTTTGTGGCGATGTAAGCACATATTTAGTTTTATTATCTGAATACTTTTGATTTATCAATGCTTGAAGCTGTGCATAATACTTTGAATCTAGTTCTAGAGTACCAACAGTCTGTTGGTTTTTGCCACTATTTACTGGTGTTAAATTATTAAATCCACTAAGACGATTATATTGGCAATATCTTAAATTTGCTCCAGTATTCCCTGCATTAATTATTTTAACAATACCATCAACTAATCCTTGCCTTTGTCCATCATTTAATGAGCCTGTCGCAGAAGCCGCATTTACCGTTGTGGAAAATGATCCTGAGAATATTGTTGAAGCTACTATTATAATTAAAATTATGCTTGTAATTAATTTTTTGAGTATATTCAATTGAATCATCTCCTTTCCACAATGTCATTTTACTCAAGTATCTGATGGTTCTTCAACATCTCCATTTAAGCTTTGAACCCTCGTATTTTCATATTCATTTACTGAATCTTTTGATGTGAAAAATATGTAATATGGTATCTGTATCTGCATATCTTTTAATTCAGCTTGGGTATAGTTCTGCAAAATTTTACCTATGTAATTGCTGTATACTAAAATTCCTTGATTGCTTGTTACTCCAAACTGTACTTTTATACCTTTTAATGTATACCATAAGTCTACTGTATTTGCATTGTAGTAATAATTATCATAATCTGGCCAATAATCAGTTAATGTAGATACCATTGTTTTAATATTGCCATCTTCGTTAAAATTTTCTAACAGTTTAACGAAGTCATCTGAACTTACACTTTTTTCAACCATATACACCGAAATTTGTGGATTACCTTGATTATCGCTAAAGAACACATAAATATCCTGTCCCTTATAACCTATGTACATATCATCTTCACTGCCAAATGTAGGTGTCCCTAATATGCTTATTATATTGTCAAAGCTTGTCCCAACAGTAATTCCATTAATAACAGCTCCTGTATATGTATTATTAAACACCATATTAAATACGGTTTTACCTGTTGTTGTTATATCTATTCCTTTTTCATAATACATTTCTTTAATATCTGTTGGGTCACTGCTACCTGATTTCAAGCTAGTTAATAACCAATCACTATTAATTAAAGTTTGAATTTCGCTTGATTCAATATTCATGTCTGTTTCTTGCGTTTTTGTATATTTTTTCAATTCAGCCATTGATTCCTGATGTCCGTAATAGTTTGTGTCCCCATTTATATCATAACCTACCAATTCTTGAGTATCTGAGTTGCAAATTACTCTTATTGTAATCTGTTTATCTTCATCTATAATTCTATAATTTTGATAATTCATTTTATTAGAAATATTTGTGACCATTGCATCATAGAAATATTGCTCGCTTTCTCCATTTTCATATAAGTTATATTTGAGATTTATATAAATGTCCCAATCGAAGTCTTTATCCGTGGATAATTCGCTTTTTATAAATTCACCATAACGCTCATTAATTAGCTGTTCTACGCTACTTGTTTGTTCCATACTGGTATATGCTTGAGGTCCGTGCAGTTTGTTTTTTATTAATGCTAACTATTATTACAGTAAGTATAATAATTACGACTAACACTATAATAATATATTTTTTCTTGATTTTCTTCATTACCTAAGACCTCCCCTTGTTTTAATTTACCTAATCAGACTAGTAAAGCTGAATTGTTTACTGGTTTTACCAATTGTAGATCCGCCTAATTTGAAAAGATTTCTTAACAAATCTTCCATTTTGTCTAATCCAAATAAAAATATTATTGCAATTATTGGATATACTTTCGCTATTTCTAATGCTGAGTAAAAAAACAATAATACTAATAATGCATGAAGTGGTTGAATGAGCATATTGGTTGTCATTTCTTGCCCCCATCTTTTAAATGCAGTTTCTCCATGACCTCCCGCTTTATCTATTGAATATGTAACTGTTATAATAGGTGCAATTAGTATTAAAAATGCATTTGAAAGGAGCCTCTTTGAGTATAGTATAAAGAATTTCACTTGATACATAACTATAAGTGCATACATAATCGCAGCTAAAAGTGTTTCCCAGCCGCTAATTTTATCAGAAAATATTGCATCAACCAAATATGCTTCAAGGTTCTGTTTCCCAGCTAATGCGGCAAATATATCAACTAGAAATTCCGACATATATATAAATATTATTATTACATAGTGTAATACAAATATCAGAACAAAACTATATAACCAAGATTGTAACATTTTTTTATATTTTACCTGATCTGCTGCTATTGTGGATGTTGCCATCCTTATTGCTATATATATTAATACTACTAAACTTAGTATTATTGCAAGAGTTCTTATGCTCGCATACCAATCTGCAACATCATTTTTTAGTGTAGCACTCATTTTTGATGTAACCTCTGATTTCGTATTGGTATTAAATACATTTATATCGAATAATTCATATTTATTAAATACTAAACTTTCTATAGAAAAACTGGTATCAGGCTTCGTAGCATCTCCCATTACTGCTGATGTCATAAGGGTATTTACTATCTTAGCTATTCCACCTATTAAGTCTCCTAACATGCTCGCTAATGCGGCTCCTACACTTGGTGATTGATTTGTGCTTTTTTGAGTTTGTTGAGCTATTTGCTGAACTTTTCCGCCTATTGATGCACTGGCATTGCCTGACCCCGTGGCTGTTCCGCTGTCTGAAAATTGAGTATAATCGCTCTGTGTTTGGATTTTTGATAAATCCGTACTCGTCATTGTTCTTAAGTCAAAGTCAGCATAAATCACGCTTGAAAGTAGTACATTTGATATAATTATTATTAATAAAATTATTGCAGTTGCTTTAATTATTTGTCTTTTCATTATCTATGTATGTACTCCTTTCTATCGGGGCACCAGCCCTCTGGTACCCAAAACATACATTGTTGTTACACCATTTGGGTGGCGGGTAGCTGAGGGCAGCTACCCCTACAACCCCTATAACTACCCATACAACATTTAATTCCATATCTTTCTTAGAACCCAAATGTTGTGGTTTGTTGTGGTACCCTATCTGCTTCTATTTTCTTTCTTTCTTGTATTTTTTTCATTTCGTTAACGTTCGTTTCAACGAATTCGAATTCTTTCTTGGTTGGTTGTATTGATATAATTGCTGAATCCGATCCTACTTTTAGTAATCCTTCTCCTCTATTACACGTTGTTAAGAATGTAGATTCTCCTTCGCTTAACTTAAATACTTCTTTAAGGTATTGAATTTCTGATTTATCCTGTGCTAAAAATAGTTTTGTATCAGATGATGTTAACACTGCTTGTACCTCTGGTTTTTCATAAAAGTCTTGAAATTTTTGAGACATAACACACAAAGATACATTTCTTTTTCTTGCTCTTCTTGCCATTGTATTTAAGAAGTCTACGGCCTCTGGATATGGCAATAACATCCATGCTTCATCTATTAATACCCTTTTCTTTTTAGCTCTCGATTTATCTTCACTATTTTTCTTAACATATTTTTCCCAAATCCAAGAAAGCAATATTTGTTGTGCAAGCGGTCTTGCAAATCTTTCTTCTAATTGAGATATATCTAAGTTAATAAATGGAACATTATCTAATAATTCAAATGTAGATTGTCCATCAAAATATGCCATTTGTCCATCATATTCCCTTATATATTGCTTCATAACTTTTGATAAATAACTATAATGGAAACGATAATCTGGATTTTGGTTAGCTCTCTCATTCATAACTATTCTTTTGTACCAAGAGCCTATTGTTGGCATTTGTTTTTTTACTCTATCTGTGTTTTTAACCATATCGCCAAGTTCTTTTACTTCATATAAACTTTCTATATTATTTGTTATTTTAAACGCCGCATATTCTTCCGATATGGCTTCTGCTATTATTTGCTTTGTAAGTTCGTTTACCTCTTTACTACGTGTACTTCCTCTAGCCATTGTTAAAAGGGCTTGGGTTACGTCTTCTATTTTATTTTCAACATTTAAAATTGTCCTTTCTCTTCCTGTTATTTCGTCCCTTGTTATTTCTGGTTCAATATCGAATAAATTGATAACTGTTTTTGATGTTGGACTTATTGCCACATTTATTCCACCTAAGCTTTCTGCAACAACTCCATACTCACCTTCCGCATCTAGTGCCAAACTTTCTATTCCCATTAAAACGGATGAACGTGCACTTATTGTTTTTATTGTAACACCTTTACCTGCACCAGATTTACCAAATATAACCATGTTGTAGTTAGTAAGCTTTGGGCTGAAATTGTCGTATAATATTGGCAATCCCGTTTGTCTATTGAAGGCAATAGGTATACCTTGTTGATGCCCTATATCTGATGTAAAAAATGGGAAAACCGTCCCCATTGAGCTTCTATCAAATGTATGTATTTTATTTATTTTATTTTCACAATAAGGCATATTGCTTTTGAATGCTTGTTCTTGTATTGCCCATGCTGTCTTTAACCCTATTAAGGTTTTTGACATTTCCATTGCTAATAATTCTGTATTTTTATCTAATTCTTCCAAACTATATGAAAAAAGAGTACAAACAATAGAGGCTTCGAATAATTTATTAAATCCCGCCGCTATTGAGTCTCTCAAGTCTTCTGCTTCAATTCTTTTTTGAGCCATAAGCCTTTCTCTATTAATATCGCCTCTATCCATGGCTACAACTCTTTCAGACTCTAACTCGTTAATTGTTCTATTTAATGATGTTTGTGAACTGCTCTCACTAACTGGATTAATGAATACTGATGTATTTAAATCTCCGAATGTATACATGCTTCTTAAAAATTCTGGAAAAGTACACATCCTTGGTATTGTTGATACAATCATACTTCTTGCATATTTCTTTTTGTTAGAAATTATCTCCATATGATTTGTATGTGTTGCATCAATTCCCGCTGGTGAAATTAAATCTTTTAGATTTTTTGCATTTTGTTGTAAAAATGTTTTAGCCTCCACAACATTAGTATTATCAGTTGTTTGTTCACCTGTTTGAGGTGTTGTTTGATTTTTGCTAAATAATCCCATGTGAATCTTCTCCTTTTAAATTATATATCGCCTTTGGTGTTGGGGCACCAGCCCTTTGTTGCCCATATTCATTGGTGCTTTGGGTCGTCGGGGACGCCGACCCCTACGTTTATGTCATCTTGTTTGTACGGGTTGCATGGCATGCAACCCCTACATTCATCCTGTTTTCTTTATTATCTTCCTGTTTCTTACTTCTTTCTTTGCTGCTTCATACAATGCTGGATCCATTTGTGCTTGATACTCATCTATCAATTTTTCTGCTTTTTCTTGAACTTGTATTCTTCTTAATTCAATTTCTTCTTGTCGTTTTCTATCAGCTTCTAATATGCTTTGCGTCGCTAATTCTATTGATTCTGCTTCAATATCTTGTTTTAATTTTTCTTGTTTTTTAAGTAATATATCTTTTCCGCTACTATATAAAGCATCATATTGTGCATTTAATACTTTTGATAATTGCAAATTCTCTGAATCATCTCTATTGTATGCTATGTACAACAATTCCGCTAGTTCTTCCGAATTTAGAACCCTACCCATTACTTCCGCAGAAGCCAAGGCACTTATAATAGATTGGCATCTTGTATATAATTCTGAAAAGCATATGCTATCTATATCCTCGTTTGCTGAATGTACCATATCTCCAGCTTCTGCGACAAAATAGGAAGCAATCACATATGTTTTTTGTTGTAATATGTTCCTATTTACACTTAATCTGGAAATATAATCCGATATATCTGTTCCATACGACAATACATTTTCTTTTCTTCTAATATCAAATTCTAATTTATCAATTGCATCAAGGTTTCCTGTTCTTTTTGCTTGGTCTAGTCTTATTTTTATTTTTTCTATTTCATCTTTCATTCCCTGCATTCTAGATTTATATTCATCCACTATATCTTTTAAATTTAAAGTTCTTGTTTGAACATATAATTGTATTGGAAATCTTAATGTGTTCAAAAATTGAATAAATCCTTCTTCTACTGCCATCTTTTCTTCACCTGATAATAAGTCGTAATTTACTCCTTGACATTGTATTACCATTATATACTGTGTTCTCTTTTTTCTTATTATCATGTTATCTTTCACTTCATCAAAGTCCATAAAGTTTGTTGTAGATTCTATTGGAACTGAATTTATATCTCTAGTTATCATTGGTCCTGTGTTTTCTAATTCTTCTTGTGTTTTCTTTTTTGCTTCTCTAGAAGACATCACAAAATACACTACACCCAGAAGTACTATTAGAGCTACAACTGCTCCCAATGCAATTATTACCATCGTCATTGTTCCCATTATTTTTCACCATCCTTTAAATAATAATAGCTGTATTTTTTCTTTTTTGTTCGAAATATTGCATACCTTTTTACTATTTCATCTATCGATTCTCCACCAATTTTTTTAGTAAATGGAATTCCTGCTAATGTTGGTATTTTAAATGTTCCGACTGCGAAACCTATTAGCCCTAAAATTCCCAATACTATTAATCCAGCTATTTTTTGCGACATCATCACACCTACAACAAAATAAACAACTGCTCCTATTCCTGCTCCTATTGCAGTTGTGATTAACGACTTTATTGAGAAAACCATTAATAATCTTGTTTCGCCTTTTAAATTTCTAGGAATTACATATGTTCCCATAGTTCTCCTCCTTTACGATGTAATGTCTGATAATAATCTGTATGCTAGTGACCAAATTCCAAATGCACCATATAAAACTACAATTGAAACTACAAGTCTTATTAATTGTGTTTTTAGTTTTGCATGTTGTTCTGGTGAACCAGTTACGTACTTTACACCTATTACACCAGCAGCTGCTACTACAACAACTGTTCCAATCCCAAGCAATATAGATGCTACTGGTTTTACTAAACCGGCTACTGTCGATGCTGGAATTTTGCTTGCATTTTGTCCTTGGGTTATAAAATTATTTGCTTGAGAATGCAGTTCATCTGCACTAGGCATATTTGCATATATTTTTGTATTACCAAGATAAATACATAAAACAATCAATATTCCTAAAATTATTTTAGAATATTTTACTACTTTCATATTTTATTTTTTCCTTTCTTTATCACATAAACAAACACTATCCATTACCCTTTATTATACTTTATTTTCTTCCATTTTTCAACATTTTTTGGCAACATTTCGCAAATGTAACGGAATTGTCATGTAATTGTAATTGTATTGTAATAAAAATAAAAAAGTGTCATATGACACTTTTTTTATTTTTATTACAATACTTTATCCTCCAGCAGTCGAAGAAACTTGTCCTCCAAAGGCTGCAACCATTTGTATTAATCCAATCATAGCAACTAGTATTACAACTCCTATAACATATCCAATTAATTGCTTTTTCACGTCTGCTTTTTCTGTTGGTGATGCCGTCATGAATTTTATCGCAATCATTACTATCATAATAGTTGCTGCTACTGCTCCAATTATTTGTACTATATTTAGAACCTTGCCTGCTACTGTAGTAAAAAAACCGTTGTCTGCTGTTGGTGCTCCACCCATTGCAGTAATTGGATCAGTGTCAGCAAATACAACACTTGAGCAAAACGTTATTAAAATTATTATTATCATTAAAATACTAATTAGCTTTTTCATTGTTTTCACCTTCCTTATAAATTATGGTTTATATTGTACTTTCCCCTTATAACATAAATCAATTTTATACAGTCGGATTAGGTTTTATAGACGGTGTTGAGGATGGCGTTTGAATCGTAGTAGTAGTTCCTCCTGCAGCGTTGTTTACACTATTTCCTATTGATTGAATGAAACTTAAAATTCCTACTCCACTAAACAGTATCAACGCACCTATTACATAATTAATCATATTTTTCTTAAGTTCTCCTCTTTCACTTGGCGATGCTGTCATATATCTTATTGCTATTACCACTAGCATTACAATCGCCACTCCCACTGCAAATACTTTTACTATGCCTAATACCATCCCACCAATTGTTTTAAGTTTTCCAGAAGCAACCGTATCTGTAGAAGTTATATTCGGGAAACCTGCAAAAACTGCTGTAGATATAGTTAAAACAACTAGCAATATTATAAGGAAAACTATAATTTTATTAAGTTTTGTATTTTTCATTTTTAATTACACCCCTTCAAAAAAGAAGGTGTCATACATTGCAAACTTATGCTTATGATGACACACATGAAAATATTTTACCTTCTTAATTTATCCTAACTTATCGATGTTTTGTACTTGTTCAATTTGTGGAACTATAGCCGTCTGACTAAGTTGTTGTCCTGCATACTGAAGCATCTGCAATATTGCAACGCCACCAAATAATATCAATGCACCTATTACATATTTAAAAGCATTTTGTTTAAGATCTCCTTTTTCACTTGGTGATGCCGTCATATATCTTATTGCTAATACTACTAACATTATAACTGCCACTCCAACCGCTACTATTTTTACTACACCCAATATAATATTTATTATATTATTAGCTGATTGTGCAACTTGACCGCTTGTATTTCCTTGATATTGACCTAAGTTTATATCTGATGCAAAAACTGTTGTTGCTAATGTTAATAATATTACTGCAATAACCAATGTAACCAATACTTTCTTCATGTTTATTGTTTTCATGATTTTTTCCTCCTTTAAAAATACTACCTATACATAATTTTATTATAGCTCAATTTGTCAATTAATGCAATAGTTTTTTATTAAATTTTTATTTTTTTCGACATTTTACTACTTTTTTTAGGCTGTTTTTTTGTTGTTTTTGTTGTTTTTTTAGGACTTTTCGCCTTTTTTTCATCTCCTGGTTTATTCCAAGAAATATAATCGCAACTTTTTGGATTATTTTCACAAATATAATATTTTCTATTCTTTTTTGTCTTTCTTATTTGAACAGTCGCACCACATTTAGGACATGGCTCAGTTATGGTTTCAATAATTGGTTTAGCATTTTTACATTCTGGGTATCCTGGACAAGCTAGAAATTTCCCATATCTTCCATATTTAAATACCATCATCTTGCCACATTTTTCACATGGCACATCTGAAACTTCATATTCTAATTTAACATGTTCTAATTCTTTTTCAACTTTTTCTAGCACTATTTTAAATGGATTATAAAATTCTTCTATTACTTTATGCCAGTCAATATTCCCTTCTGCAACTTCATCAAGTTTATTTTCCATTTCCGCAGTAAATTCTTCATTGAACACATCTGGGAAATTTTCTATAAGTAATTTATTTACCACTTTGCCTAATTCCATTGGTATTAACTGTTTTTGAACTTTCTCAATGTATCCCCTTGCTAAAATAGTAGTAATTGTTGGTGCGTATGTGCTTGGACGTCCAATTCCTTTTTCTTCCAATTCTTTTACAAGACTTGCTTCAGTATAACGTGGAGGTGGCTCTGTAAAGCTTTGTTTTGGGTCTATCTTTTCTTTAATTAATTCTTCTTTAACTTCTAGCTCTGGCACTTTTGTGTTTTCATCGTCTTCTTCAAAATCTGTTCCTTCTATATATAGTGTCATAAATCCTTTAAATTTTAATGTTTGACCATTTGCTTTAAAGTCATAGTCATTTGCTTTAATTGTAACGGCTACTGTGTCAAAAACTGCCGCAGACATTTGACTTGCAATAAATCTGTTATATATTAATTTATATAATTTGTATTCATCACTTGTAAGAGAATTTTTTATCTTTTCAGGTTCTAACTCCACATATGTTGGTCTAATTGCTTCATGTGCATCTTGAGAATCCTTTTTTGCTTTGTAATATCTATTTTCGTAGTATTCTTTCCCATATTGCGATTCTATATGTGCTTTAGCATTTGTCCTTGCTTCTTCCGAGATTCTCGTTGAATCTGTTCTCATATATGTAATTAGCCCGACCATGCCTTTTTCAGGAATGCTTTTACCTTCGTATAAGCCTTGTGCCACTGCCATAGTTTTCTTTAATGAAAACCCTAGCTTTCTTGAAGCCTCTTGTTGCATTGTACTTGTTATAAACGGCGGTGCTGGAGTTCTCTTTTTCTCAGACTTTTTAATATCTGAAACAATATATTTTGCATTTTCTAAATTTTTTAAGATAACATCCACTTCTTCTTTGGTATGTATCTCAACTTTTTTGCCATCTTTACCATAAAATTTTGCTTGAAATTCTTTTTTAGGTTTGATTTTTGAAACCATTAAATAAATATTCCAATATTCTTCTGGAATAAATTTTTCAATTTCTTCTTCTCTATCTACAATTAATTTTACAGCAATTGATTGTACTCTACCTGCCGATAAGCCTTTTTTTACTTTTTTCCATAAAACTGGACTTACCTTGTATCCAACAAATCTATCTAAAATTCTTCTAGCCTGTTGTGCATCTGTTAAATCCATATTAATTTCTCTTGGATTTTGTATGGCATTTTGTACAGCTTGCTTGGTAATTTCATTAAAAGTTACCCTGCAATTTTCTTGGTTGTTTATCCCCAAAATGTTAGATAGATGCCATGCAATTGCTTCACCTTCTCGGTCAGGGTCAGTTGCAAGAAATACTTTTTTTGCATCTTTTGCATCCTTTTTTAATGAATTAATTAAGCTAGCTTTCCCACGTATGTTTATATATTCTGGTTCAAAGTTTTTTTCTATATTAACGCCAAATTTAGATTTTGGCAAGTCTCTAATATGCCCCATTGAAGCCACTACTTTTACTTTCCCGCCTAGAAATTTTTTTATTGTGTTAGCCTTTGCTGGAGACTCAACAATTATTAATTTATCAACCATAAATCGCTCCTGTCTTTTTCTCGCTAATTATACAACAAATGTGTTTAACTGTAAAGGGGGTGTGTTGAAAAAATTGACAAAAACTAAATTGGATTGTATAATATATTTATGCTTTGGCATAAGTTTCATTTCATTTTGCAAACTGATTAACCCCAACACAAACGGAGGAATTTGCTATGAAACACTTAGTTATTTTTACATTGAACTCTGAAGCTCAAATGCAAGGCACAAGAGCTTGGCGAAAAACACGTTGCTGGGACAGCGACAAGTGTTGCAGACTTTGTGCACACGTAGAATCGAGGTCAACTGGGTATTGGTGTTGTGGCAAACAAGTTAATCCGAACGACTATTGTTCCTCATTTAAATGGGCTTGATAGTCCATAATTGATTTGAAATGAAATTCTGAGGAATGTTATTTACATTCCTCAGTTTATATATAGGAGATTTGATGAGTAAAAGAGACGCCAGAAAAAAAGAAGTAGTAAATATATTAGGAAAAATAATGAAAGAATTAAAAAAAGACGAATATGAACTTTCTCAAGAACAATTTGTCTATTTGGTTAAAAAGGCTAAAAAAGCTAAAATTCAAATGATTAGTTCAAATCAAAAAACTATTGAAAACAAATTATATCTAGATAATAATGAATATTATGCAACCTGCATATCCCCCACAAACAGAAAAAGTCATATAGTAGAAGAACCTCCAGTATTTATAAATAATAAAATATGTCCATTATTACCTATAGTTAACTTAATAGAATGCCCTGATGAGGATGAATTTTTTTCTACCGTATATCACGAATTCACACATCTTTTGGCAACTGGAACATGGAATATCGTTGAAACAGATGATAAATATAACGCTGAGGTAGAATATGTTAATGCTAGTATATGTGTAGATAGATATTATTATTCAAATGGCAATATTACAAATGCAAAGATACGAGATTTTTATAACTTGGTAGAAGTATTAAATGACTGGGTAGCCTCACGTCTTTATGAAACTATAGAAAAAAGGGAAAATTTACACAATTCTCTGCACCGAAAAAAAGTATTTAATGATTTTTTAAACACATGTATACAATCAAAACTTAATGGAAATTATAAAAAATTTATAGCCATATATTTTTCTCATGATTCAAATGCAATGGAACAAGTATTGTTAAGCAATGGCAAGTACAATACATTAGAAGATATCGACAATTATTTTAATCATGTAATAAATGAAAATTATACAGAATTTAATAGATAATCTTATATATTCTAACTATTAAAATATATAAAAAAATTCTAAGGGCAATCTGGAAATTATCCCAGAAAGCCCTTAGAATTCAGCTGAAAAGAGTTTTTAGAAACGTTCCTGGCAAGATTAACGTCCACAGGAATGCTGTTAAAGCAGCGGCACATACATCTGGCACCCAGCCAGAAAGAAAATCTAGCCAAACCAGTTTTTTCATTCTGGTTTTCAGCCAATCTCCCATTTTGCCAAAAACTAGCAAAACAAGCATTGCCAAGCTAATTTGTCTGGCATGGGGGCCTATTGCGACCCCCGCTATTAACAGCAAATAGCCAATTATTTGGGCACTTTCTGCCCAACCAACCAGTGCTCTACGTATAAATCTATATCCGTAGACAAGAATGAAGGTTAAGAAGCAAATGTATATCCCGTATCCCAGGCGCGTAAGCCCCTTATCAATTGCCCATCCAAGTATCTCCATTTTTACCTCAATGTAAATAAAAACAAAACACCTAACAAGATGAAGAATGTCCCAACTCCACCCCCTAGCCTTAGGAATAAGGCTAAAGCTATCAAGACTATCCCGAATGCCCATGGCCAATGTAATAAAAAACCCAACAGTATGCATACTAAACATGCAATAAAAACTCCAATTAGTTTATCCATAGTTTCTCCTGAATAGTTAAATTAAACAACTGGATTTTTACTAACGCTTAATAATTTAATTATACTAAATTTTTAACGAAAAGTCAAAATTTAAAATATTAAATCGACCATTTACGTAAAATAGCATTAACAAAGAGAGTAGCAATTGCCACTCCCTTTTATTAAGATACAATGAAGTTTTATTTTCTTCCTATCCACCAAAAAAATAATATCCACCGCAAAATCCGTTTTTCTTGCTCCCTTTCCTCCGCTTCCAACTTCTCTGCCTCTCTTATTTCCTCCTGCCGTTCCCGTTGTCTTATTCCGTACTCTTTTTGAGCTTCCGGCGACAGTTCTTCTTCTATCCGAGCAACTTTTTCGTACTCTATCCTATTTTCGATTATCGCAAGTATGGGAACCACCACAATAATAATGAACAACCCTATACAGCTAACTACTTTTGAGATGTATCTGATACTACTACTCTGATCTACGAACTTATACAATACAACGCCAATCAGGAAAGAAACTGCTGCAATGGCCATCAATATAGGCCACCATTTGTGCTCTCCCATCGCATCATAAATCCCTTGTATTTCATCATCAATCGTCTTCTTTTTCATATCGCACCTCTTAGGTGTTAAGTATTTATAATAATTGACCAAACACGATATTACTACTAATCACAATAGAACCCTTTATCATGGAAATTTTCTTCTATGACAGCACTTATTTACTAAAAATTTAATAAATTAATTATACTATATTTTATAGCTCCAGGTCAAGTATTTATGTAAATTTATAAGGCAATCGACTAGTCAACAGCTTTCAGTAAAGTAGCCTTCTTAAGTATAGTATAGCTTTTAAAAAGGTGAACGACAGCCCTTTGAGGCCCATGGAATCTCCGGAGGCTTGGAGGAGCCTTTTTAAAAGCTATACTATACTTAAGAAGGCGGAAGTTTTAGGCTAAAGCGTTAACTGGTAACGTTAGTATATATTTTTTCATTTAGTACTTTTATCCCTATTACATTCATGATATAATAGAACCTAATAAGGAGAATAAATCGTGAAATTAGTAACAAATAATAAAAAACTAGCCGAAAATAAAGTTATTATATTATATATTCTAAACAAAGTTAATAAGCCATTAAACAATACTGCCCTTTTAAAATTAGTACTATCACTTACAGACATGAATTACTTTTACTTCCAACAATTTTTGGTAGATTTGGTAAATTCAAAATATATTGTTCAAGTAGAAAAAGATGAAATTTGCTACAAACTTACAGATACTGGAAAAGAAGTATTAGAATTAACACAAAATGTTATTCCTGGAATATTAAAATTAAAAATTGATAATAGCTTTAAACAAAGTTTAAGTAAAATAAATGATGAAATATCTATAATTGCAGATTTTATTCCCGAAAGTGAAACTGAATATACTGTAGTATGCAAAATTATTGAGAACAATAAAAAATTATTTGAAATTCAGGTTTTTACCGGCTCTCGTGAGCAAGCGAAAAAAATAGTAGATAACTGGAATAAAAATTCCAGCAAAATATATGGAGAAATATTTAAATTATTGACGGAATAATTCTTCTAACATATTCGTATAAAATTATGCCCGTTGCAACTGAAACGTTAAGGCTTTCAGTTGCACCTAAAATTGGTATTTTTATTTGTTTATCTGCCTTTTTTAGCACACTTTCAGAAACACCATTTCCTTCATTTCCCATTACAATAGCAACTTTTTTTAATTCAGTTTGATATAAATTTTCTTCAGCATTTAATGAAGTTACCACTATTTTATATTTATGTTTTTTAATTTCAGTTAATGTTTTTTCTAAATCGATACTTTCTATAATATTTAATCTAAATATGGCTCCCATGGTTGAACGAATAACTTTTGAGTTATATACATCCGCACTGTTTTTTGAAACAATCACTTGCTTTAAATTGATGCTATCTATTGTTCTTAATATTGTTCCCATATTGCCTGGATCTTGTATGTTATCTAAAACTATAATAATATCTTCTGTGTAATCAATGTCTTTTTTAATTTTAGATTTATTTATTATTGCTAAAATTCCTTGTGGGTTTAGTACTTCTGTCAAACTTGTAAAAATGTTTTCTGTAACATAAATACAATTATATTTCGCAATTTCATAAAGCATTGCCTCACTTAAGTTTACATCTTTTATGCAATCTTCACATATTACAATTGATTCTATGTTGACTTGCTCTGTAATTGCTTCTTCTATCATTTTTGTTCCTTCAATAACGTATTGATTAAATTCGTCTCTATATTTTTTGTCTTTTAACTTTTTAATGTGTTTTATTTTTTCGTTTTCTTTGCTTTTAATTATTTCCATAATAATACCTCCTATATAGAAAAAAGCTCTAGTGCTGGGTCGTCGAGGACGCCGACCCCTACACCCTCCTGCACACGCTAAAAATTCTTTAATTATGCCTAACACAGCTTTGTCATCACCTATATCTTCCTCGTCCATCACTACACTTATTGTATCTGCGGTACCTATTCTTATTCTATTATTATACTTTCTTATTAATATTTCTATACTACTTGGATTAAATCTTTTTCCACATGTAAATACAAGTCTATTATCTTTTTGAGCTACTTTTACTATTCCTGCTCTTTTACACATGTTCTTAATACGTGATATTTCAAGTAAATTCTCAATTTCCTCAGGCAAATTACCATATCTATCAATTATTTCATCTATTACATTTTGAATGTCCATTTCTGTGCTACATAATGCAATGTTTTGATATATTTCAATCTTTTGTTCATACTTATCTATAAACGTATTTGGAATATAACAAGAAACCGAAATGTCAATTTGAACTTCTTCCTCTTCCTCTACAACTTCCCCTTTTGATTCCTTTATTACTTCATCTAATAGCTTACAATACATATCGTATCCTACCATATCCATATGTCCGTGCTGAATCTCGCCAAGCAAGCTACCTGCCCCTCTTATTTCTAAATCTCGCATTGCTATTTTAAATCCAGAACCAAACTCTGTAAATTCTTTTATTGCTCTTAATCTTTTTTCTGCAATTTCTGAAATTAGCTTATCCCTTTTGTATGTAATATATGCATACGCCTGAGTATCGCTTCTTCCAACCCTTCCACGTATTTGATATAATTGAGCTAGCCCTAATCTATCTGCATTTTCTACAATTATTGTATTTGCATTTGGAATATCTATCCCAGACTCTAAGATGGTTGTACATACTAGCACATTAATCTTTTTATCAATAAATTTTTGCATTATATCTTCTAATTCTCTGCCTGTCATTTGTCCATGAGCAAATCCTACGCTTGCCTCGGGAACAAGGTTATTTATATATACTGATTTTGCTGAAACTCCCTCTACACTGTTTAATAAATAAAATACCTGTCCGTTTCTTTCTAATTCTTTTGTTATCGCTTCTTTTATTACATCTTCGTCATATTCTAACACGTACGTTTGAACTGGTTTTCTATTGTTTGGCGGATCGTAAATTACAGACATGTCTCTTAGCCCAACAATAGACATATGTAATGTTCTAGGTATTGGTGTAGCACTCATTGATAATACATCTACGTTCGTTTTGATTTGTTTTATTTTTTCTTTTGCTTTTACTCCAAAACGATGTTCTTCGTCCACAATTAATAATCCTAAATTTTTGAAGCCGATATCTTCGCTTAAAATTCTATGTGTTCCAATAATTATATCTATTTCGCCCAACTTTAGTTTTTTTATTATTTCTGTTTGTTGCTTTGCTGATTTAAACCTGTTTAACAGTTCAACTTTTATTGAAAACTTTTCCATTCTTTCCTTAAATGTATGATATTGCTGGTTTGAAAGAATTGTTGTAGGTACTAAGTAAGCAACTTGTTTTCCATCCATACAGGCTTTAAAGGCTGCTCTAATCGCTACTTCTGTTTTTCCATAACCAACATCTCCGCAAAGTAGCCTATCCATGGGTTTTATGTTTTCCATGTCTTTTTTTACTTCTTCAATTGAACGAAACTGATCATCAGTTTCTGTATATGGGAAAGTTGCTTCAAATTCTTTTTGCCATTCTGTATCTTTTGCAAAGGCAAATCCTTTTGCCTCGCTCCTTTTTGCATATAGTTCCATCAAATCTTTTGCCACAGCTCGCAAATTCGATTTAACTTTTGCTTTTGTTTTTTGCCAATCTTTTGACCCAAGTTTGTTTAGCTTTGGTGCAACATCGCCTGTTGCAATATATCTCCTTATGTTGTCTAACGAATTTGTTGGAACATATAGTATCCCATCATCACTATATAAAATTTTTATATAATCTTTTGTTATTCCACCTGCTGTAATTGTATTTATTCCAATAAATTGACCAATACCTTGGTTTTTATGTACAACGTAATCTCCAATTTTTAATTGCTCAATTTGCACTTGTTGTCCTTGCTTGTATTCTTCACTGTATTGTTTTTTTACCTTTTTATTTTCAAAACAGTCCGCTGTTGAAACCACATACAAGTTAAAATCCAGTGCCTCAAACCCAGCAGAAAGAGAACCAATCGTGTTAATTAAGTTTCCATGCTCATCCGAATATATCCCGCATGATTTGATTAGGACGAGTATGGGAACCCGCCCCTACATAATGATGTTCAATATAATATTTTTTTAGTAACATCTCCATTGCTTGTCTATTTTCTTCATTTTCATTAAGGATTATTACTGTTTTTTTGTCTCTAACCGCTTTTTGTATTTCCTCCAGCAATAAATCCATTGTACTACGAAAAAAGTTGGCCTCCCTATAGCTAAAGCTATATCCGTTTCTTTTGGCATGCATACTTTTTTTATCTATGAAATTTAAGTCGTTTTTACATAGATATATAACTTGTTTATTTAAGATATTTTCAACAAATTGTACATAATCACTGATGTTTCTTAAACCATCTGGAACTATTTTTTCTTTTTCAGTTAATTGAGAAATTATGTTTTTATTGTTCTTAATTATATTGTCAATTCTTGTTTTTATTCTTTCAACCTCATCTAAGAATATTATATAATCTTCTGATAGATAGTCTACCAAAGTTTCTTGCTTTGTATAAAATGAGTTAAAGTATTTGTCTACTTTATTGATATAATCACCTGATTTAATTGCTTCTATATCTTCTTCTACAATGCTTTTTACAACCTCTTCCAGGCTTTTTTCTAGTACAAACTCATAGGCTGGGTATATTGTTATTTCTTTTAGCATTTCTATTGACCTTTGGCTTGAAATGTCAAAGTATCTAATTGAGTCTATTTCATCACCAAAGAATTCTAATCTGACTCCTTTTTCTGAAGATGTTGCAATGTCTACTATTCCGCCTCTTACGCTGAATTGTCCTTTTCCTTCCACTAAGTCATATCTTTCATACCCCAAACTAACCAGTTTTTCTTTTAATTCTTCTTGGGTTTGCTTTTTTCCAACTTTAAGTTCTAAAATGTTTTTATATAAATTTTCTTTAGAAATAATTTTCTGACTAACCGCTTCTATCGTCGTAACTATTATTTTGGCATTATTTTTATATATTTCATTTAGTGCTTCTATTCTATCGTTCAACAAGTCCTTGCTTTCAGCCAAATAGTCATATGTTACAATTTCTCTTTTAGGAAAGTATATCACTTCGTCTTTAAAAAATTTTAAATCTTGTATTATTTTTTTTGCTTGAATTTCGTTGTATGTTATTATAACAATAGGCTTTTTCGCATAAAAGTGTGTTGCATATGCAAAATGGATTTTTCCTACGTCAGTTAAGCCCGATAGCATTATCGGACTTATGTTGTTTTTTACATCTGTGATATAGTTATCAAATTTTTTAACATTTGGCATGTGTTTTATTAGCTCGTTTTCCACTGCTTTTTGCCCTTTCTTTGTTTTTTACTAATTCACCATTTCTCTTTTACTAAATTTCACGAATCCTATAACCGAAAGTACAATTGCTATAGCTGTTAAAACAACTATACTAGTAACATTCATTTCTTGTACTGGAACTTGTGGAATGTACCCAAATGGTGTTAATTTTGCAACCCATTCAGGGAATTTCATTATTTTTCCTAAATATACTATAAAGAATGAAGCTCCTAGGTAAATCCATACTATGCTTGTTAAGCGAGGTAGAAAATCAATTAATAATAATGCAATGCTTATCATTACCCAAATTGCTGGTAAGTACACAAACCCAGCTTTCATAACTAACCCAAATGAAAGCGGATCCGACATTGATGCATATGCTGAAGCCCACAACCCAAAAGTTACACTAAAAAGCATAACCAAACTTGCAATAACTGACATAACAAAATATCCGCTAAGTAGTTTTGTTTTTGATACTTTTCTGGCAAGTATGTTTTCAGTACGCCCCCTTTTTTCTTCTCCTCTAACTTTTAATAACATCATAAGTACTGGAATACATGCAACAATTGACATCATTGATAATATCATTGTTATAAATTGTTCCACCAAAGGTATTCCTACACCTGCATCTAACATTTGCTTGAAAAAGTCATTGCTTCCAATAAATGTTTGTAAATCTCCCATAACAGAGCCATACGACATTCCCAGTAATAACAGACAAATAATCCAGCCAATAAATACTCCACGTACAAGCCTTGCAGAAAGCCCAAATGAGCCTTGCAAAAATCTAGATGCATTTTTTCTTCCTGCACGTGCTGGAATTATTCCTTCTCCTAAATCACGTGTATGGTTTAATCCAAATGCTACTGCTAAAAATATTACCGCTAATATTAATACTACAAAAATTGGCCATATAAAGTTTGAAACATATACTTGTGCTTTCATAGGCAAGCTAAGTAGTGAAATATATGATAATGCTGGACTACTTGCTGACCCCGCTTGTATTAAATACATAAGTCCTAAGAATGCAAACGAATATCCATATGCCCCTCTAGAAGTAGAAGTAAGCTGACAAAATAATGCTGTAATTCCTGCAAATAATATTCCAGACACTCCCAAAACTGCCCCATACATTAATGAACCTGCTAAATCCATGCCTTCTATATGTAGCGCATATAATCCAAAACCAACTAATACTGCTATTATTATATTAGCAATAACTGAAACAACCATGGTTGCAGAAAGATTAGATAATCTTCCAACTGGAAGTGAACGAATTACTTCAACTCTGTTCTCTTCCTCATCTTTTCTAGTGTTTCGCACTACCAGAAAAACATTCATTATTACTACCCCTATTATGGTGAATAACAACATCATTTGGCTCATCATTGCTCCGTTAGTATAGTTGTCTACACCATATGCAGGGCCAAGCATGGCGACCATCGCCGGGTTTTGCATTGTTTCTGCCATAACTTGTCGTTCAGCATCAGAACTAAAAAGTGTTGGCAGTACAGCAGCCACTATCAAAGTAATTGCAATAATTCCGATAACCCAGATTGTTGTGTTAATGCGTTCTCTCTTAAAAATAAATTTTATAAGAGCTCCCGTGTTTGAAAATAATTTATTTTTCATAATTTAAATTTCCTTTCAATAATAGGTTTTTTATAACAAGCTAATCCAGTCTCTCATACCATGTATAACTCTCTCAACATATACTGAACTTGCTTTCTCATTGATAGAATAAAAAACTATATATTTACCTACTATACATTTTCTATATTCAATAATATTTTTGAATTTAGTAAACTTTATTGGTGTAGAGCGATAAGGTGAAGTTTTTAAGCTGTTAATTGCGTTCTTTATATCATTATATAATTTTCTAGATATATCATATTCTCCGTAAATTATTAGCAATATAATCTACGGTATTATCTATTTCTTTTATAGCTATTTTTGATAATATAACTTTATATTCTTTCAATTAATTAACCGCCTTACTTTTTTATAAAATATTTATTTTCTATTTTAGAAAATGCTTCGTCTGCAGATATTCCATTACCATTTTCAATGTCTAATCTAGCTTCTTCTAATTGATTATATAACTCTTCTTCATCTTTAATATTTAAATCGTTTTTAAGATAAATTGTATACTTTAAATAAGCAATATAATCAAAAACTTTATCATATGCTTCCTTAGGTAAATCAGCAATCATAGTGTATAGCATGTCTATTTGTTGTTGACTCATATAAAAAAATTCCCCTTTCATTCATTATTACGGCTAGACTTCGCAGAAACTCCCCATAGTAACAAGCTTTGAATATTCTTCAACGAATGATCTACGCTTATAATTTATTATACCAAATTTTTTGAATTTTGTTTCATCATTTTTCAAATTTTATAGTGTGTCATAAACAACTCTTCTAACGAAGGAGGCGTACTCCTTAAGCTCGATATTTCAAACTGAGTTAAATATGAAATAACATTGCCAAGATTTTCATTATCTACTTGAAATATAATTTCATCTTTGTTTTGCTGAATATCATGCACACCTTTTTGTTTTTCTAAATCTTTTATTTCTTTTTTTGTATCTACTTCTATATGGGTTCTGCTTAAATGTCTTAGTTCTTTTAGTGTTCCCGTATCTATAATTTTCCCTTCACGAATAATACTGACTCTATCACATAGTTTTTCTACTTCAGACAAAATATGGCTAGAAAGAAAAATACTTTTGCCTTGCTTTTTTAAATCAAATAAACATTCTTGGAATGTCATCTCCATTAATGGGTCTAAACCTGAGGTTGGTTCATCTAATATATAAACTTCAGCATCTGATGAAAGTGCTGCAACTAATGCTACTTTTTGCCTATTTCCTTTAGAATATGTTCGGCATTTTTTTGATGGATCAAAGTCGAATTTTTTTATTAATTCTTCTTTTCGATTTTTATTGCTTGTTCCCCTTAGCTTTATGAATAAATCGATTACTTCTCCTCCAGTTAAATTATCCCATAAATTAACATCGCCTGGCACATAGGCAATATCTTTGTGAATAGATACTGCATCGTTCCAGACATCCTTACCTAAAATAGTTGCATTTCCTGAGGTTGCTTGTAAAACTCCAAGCAATATTCTAATTGTTGTGGTTTTTCCTGCTCCATTTGGCCCGATAAACCCATAAATCTCTCCCTTGTTAATTTCTAGATTAACACCGTCTAATGCTGTAAATTTTCCGAACTTTTTTGTAACATTGTTCATTTTTAAAATAGACATATGTATCCCTCCATTTTCTCTATATATAATATCATTATTAAAATATATAGTCAATAATTTTATTGAATATTACGAACATATAAAAAAGAGTCAGCATTTTCAGCCAACTCTTTTATTTTTTAAGTCGTTTTATCGACTTATTCTGTCCATTCAATCCCATCCGAGTACATCCGCCCTATTTCTTGATCTTTGTGGCCGTAGATTATTCCTGTGCTCAAATCTATATTGCCTATACTACCTCCATTACCTCCTTTATCTAACGAGAATATTTCACTCCCATTCGTGGCAATGAATCCTACCAATTCCCCATCTTCTCCTCGGAACATTGTCGTACTGCCTTGCTCAAATTTTTTCCATTTCTTCATGATGTCCCCCATGGATAAGTGACTTTTCCTGCAAAATTGCAGGAACTCAATAAAAACTACTTAAGACTAACTCTATTATATCACACAATTATGTAACCCGTCAAGAATTCATAATGTTCAGGGCAATCGCATAAATATTTATGGCATCATTAATTTCCTGCCTCAATTGTCAGCTCGCTAATCTCTTTCATGGTATTCAAATCCGTTGCCTTTACTAATGCTGGAGATAATGTAAATAGCGTATCTCCAATATATAAACCCCTTTGTATCTCCTTGTTAGAATCATATTGTTTACCACTAGAATGAACCACTTTTCCCTTTAGTATTAACCCTTTTTCTAAATCCACACTGTACACCATGAACGCATTGCTAGGCTGTGAATTTGAATAATCAGTAATTGAAAATGCGAATATATCCTTTTCTTTTGAAAACAACAATGCTTTGTAATTGTATGATAAATCTGAATAAGTATAAGCCCCAAGTTTAACGCTTGAAACTTCTTTTGGATTTGCCACATCACTTACATCAAATAATGAAATTTTTATTCCATTAGTAACTGTTACTTCCCCATAACCATAGTTGGTTTGCTTCGTATCTTGTCCAAAACCTATTAGATGAGTTTCATCATATGGTTGTAAATATTGACTAAATCCTGGTATTTTCAATTCGCCCAAAACCTTTGGTGCTGTTGGATTTGCTAAATCTATAACAAATAATGGGTCCGTTTGCTTGTATGTTACAATATATCCCCTGTCTCCCATAAACCTTACAGAATATATTTGCTCGCCTTTTGCTAGGTTTTCTAAGCTACCCAATTGATTTAAGTTTCCGTCTAAAACATACACATTATTTTTATTTGGTTGAATTCCACTTTGTGTCCAACCATCTATCGTTGTAGCAATTCTAAGGTTGCCGTTATACTCATCCATAGAAAATTGATTTAATATTGCTCCATTAACTTTTCCCATAGCCACGTATTCTGCTTTTGCATCATATAATTTATATTTATATATTTCAGTTTTTTCTAAATAATCTGTTGACCCTACTGGCATGCTTATACCAACTGGCATACCACCAGTTTGATTCGCATATTTTGTTACAGCAATATATAAATTATTTTGCGAAACATAGATGTTTTGTCCAGAGCCAAGTACTGTTTGCACATTAACCGCCATATTGTTATTTATATTAAATCCAAAAATAAACATATAATTTTCACTTGTAGAATTGGGAATATACGATATGTCCGTATAATCTATTTTACACTCTGAGTCTCCAATCACGCTATCTTTATACACTGGTCGAATGTCCGTATTATTGTCTGATAATTTATAATATAAATTTTGGTTTGAAACTACATATACATTGTCACCTATCATACGAGAAGATAAATAATTTCCCTCCTGTTCGATGGTTCTGATTTCTTTTGGATTTGATTTATCTGAAATATCATATATTTTTATTATAACCGTTTGATTAGTCGGTGCAATCATATCAACAGCACTACGCAAAACATCCATATATACTGAATTATACCCTATTGCAACAAGCTTATTATTATTTATATATAACTCATTAAAATATACTTGTTCATCATTTTTTATTTCAGAAACAATCTTCATATTCTTGTTATCTCTTACATCAATTATTTCTATTTTTCCTCCACTAACATAGTAAATGTAGTTTCCATCTGTTTTTACTATATCTGCCTCATCTACGCCTGCTACTTGTGTGTTTGTTTTAGAATAATCTTCCGCATTAATATCTTGGACTGCATTTGATGAACTTAAAGTATCTGCACTTGTTGTGCCATTTATTGCATCCAACATGCTGGCAGAATCTGTTGCAAATTCATCTTCTTGTGCCATCGAACTTTTTTCATAAGTATTAGTACTTTGACCTAAAATCGTTTTTAAGTTTGCCAAAGTTCCTACTAGTGGGAGTTCTTGTTTTAACTCCTTTGTATAATCCGCTCCTTGTTTATTTGCAAGGTAATCATTAATTTTAGGAATGCTAGCAGAAAAAATTACAGTACATACAATTACCGCTGTAGCCATTACACTGGTTAATCTGTATATTCTTGGGGAATGTGCACTTTTCGTGCTTTTGGTGTTTTTCGCCTTCCTTTTTAATTCTTCACTCGCATGAATTTCATCTACTGCTTTTATAAATTTATCTTTATTCATTATCAAAGCCTCCTTCTAATTTTGACTTTAATTGTACTCTCGCACGTGCAAGACGTGTTTTAATTGTATTAGGGTTTGTTTTTAAAATATGGCCAATCTCTTCTATCGATAACTTTTCGTAGTAAAATAATTGAATCACTGTTCTATATTTTAGTGGTAGTCTTAACACTTCAAAATATACATCTCCATTTTCTTTTTCAGTAAATTCAATTTCAGTTTCTAATGCAATAGTTTTTCTATTCCAAGCATTTGATAATAAATTTTTGCTACAATTAATTGTAACCCTGATAAACCAAGCCTTTTCATGCGTTTCATTTTCAAAATCTAATATGTTTTTACTAAATTTATAAAATACTTCTTGAAAAATATCTTCTGCATCTTCTTTTTTTCTAGTTCTTGCAATAGCCAATCTGTAAACCATATCTGCATATTTTTCTACCATTTCTTCGATATATTGCTTTTTTTCATCGGTTACCATATATTATCCCCCTAACGTTAATACAATTTAAATTAGAAAAAAGTTTCAAATTTTTTCATATAATATCATTGTTTTATAAAAAATGCAAAAAATAGGTCGCTAATTAAAAGAAAAGAATTCTAAATGTAGGGGCGAACATCGTTCGTCCGAGATTAGAGGAATTTGATAAAATTATTGAAAAACGAAATAATTATAGTGCAGGACGAACGATGTTCGCCCCTACATCTTGGAGAAAACTGGTAACCTATTTTTTGCATTTTTTACTTTTAGGTATTGAAAAATTTTTAAATATGCTATACTATATAAAAAAAGATTTTATTTAATGGTTTAGAAAAGGAGTTTAAATTTATGGATAATCAGACACTCGAAAAAATGTACACCCTGTTAAATATTCTCGACGCAAAAAAAGAAAACAAAGAGGACGTTGCCTTAATAAAGAGATTATTGGAAAATAACCAAGATGAAAAAGCTGTTGAGTTATTAGATAAACTAACTGCAAAATTAAAAAGCGGAGAAGCTGTAGAACTTCACCATGAATATAAAAAAGTTTTATTAAACGACTTAGAGCGCATATACATAGGCCTGCTTCTTAACGACCCTAAATTAATATCAAAATACTACTTCCTATACGATAATTGCTTTTTTGAAGACGAGGACTTATCTAACATATATAAAAGAATTTTATTTACAGATGGACAATCTTATGCTCCAGTAGAAGCAAAAGAAAGATTTACATTTGCTAAAAATCCAGAAAAATTAGACCCCATAATGGACACCTTAAAAAAGAGTGTTGACCTTTCAAAATATGACATAGAAAAAATATATATAGAACTAAGCAAATTATTTGAAATAAGAAAAAACTGCATAAAAACTCCAATAGGCAGTATACAAGAAAAACTTAACGACATAACAAACTATAAATTATATGACCACATGTCGCTTGACGAAATAAAAGCTGCGATAAATCAAGTTACAGTTACAAGCAAGTTTAAACCAGCCGTTTTAAACAAAGATTTAACAGATTTTATAAATCTAGGAGACAACGATTTAATAAACGGATTAGATTTACCTTTTCCTATTATGAACTATGTGTTTAAAGGAATCAGAAAAGGCGAAACAATGGCAATTGCAATGCCTTCAAATGCTGGTAAAAGTAGGTTTACTATAAATCTAGCAACCATTGTTGCCATTTTCCATAAAAAGAAAATCCTAATTATTTCTAACGAAATGTCAGAAGAAAAAATGAAGTTGTGTTTTATTACCACAATTATAAATAACCCTGTAATTCAAGAGTTACACGGTCATAAACTGAAAAAATCAGAAGGTGAAATATTAGAATATAAATATAGACCTGATAAAGGTGCTAAAGTGGCTTTAGATGAAAATGGATATATTTTAAGAGGCGAAGAAGAAACTCAAGAAGAATTTATCGAAAAGCTTTCTAAATATTCTTCTGAATATAAAGAAGTAATTGCTGTTACAGATTGGGTAAATAAAGAAACCGAAAACGCAATCTCTTTTATGAATATTACTGACCACACAAATGATGAACTCCGCAAAGTAATCACGAACTACTATTATAAAGAAGAGGTTGAATATGTATTTTATGATACTTTAAAAACGGACGTTAATAATATTGCAAGTCCAGAAGAATTAAAAAGAACCGCTACTATTTTAACGAATTTGTCACAAACTTTTAAATTGTTTATATTCGCAACATTACAACTTCAAGAAAGTTCAACTTCGCCATTAAATCTAAATGTAAACGATTTAGCCGTTAGTAGAACCGTAAAAGAAGTTTTAGACACACTAACACTTGTAAAACAACTTAATAGAGATACTCTTGACGAATATGAATATTCTGAACATGAAGTAGATACCGTGTTTCATAATTTAGAAAAATTCGACGACCCAGATGTAAGATATTACTCCTTTGTAGTTGACAAAAACAGAGCTGGTGCAAAACCTACTTTACTATTTAGGTTGAACCTTGCATATAATATGTGGGAAGAATTGGGATATTTGAGATTGAAACAAACTTCTAATACAGCTGAATGATAGAATGTATGTACAAAAAGACCCCCTAGTGGGTCTTTAACACTTTCCAGCAAAATAGCCTCTGGAGTATAGTATATCTTTTAAAAAGGTGAACGACAGCCCTTTGAGGCCCATGGAGTCTTCGAAGACTTGGAGGAGCCTTTTTAAAAGATATACTATACTCCAGAGGCGGAAATTTTGGACTAGACTGTTAAATAGTAGTCTGTACGCACAAAAGTATAATTAGCACCATTTAACCATTATTAACATATTATATAATATCAACGATATCGATGATATTTTCATTCATTTAAAATTTCTTTTACGGAGGTGATTTTAATGGACTATGAAAATAGTATAGATAACGATAATGATGTATTAGTTGAAACTAGAAAACATTGTGAACCAGATTGTGTAAAGCCTAGAATAAAAAGGCTTGAACCAGTATTAGTTACAAGAGTGTTTTTACAACCTATAATCGAAGAGTTACCTCGTTCTGCAATACAATTAGAAATAGAAAACAATACGGTTGTAATAGATGCACATTCAAAACCAAGACCACCATATTGTGATATCTAAATAACATGATATAAATTATCAAAGGAGGGTGTCAAACGTGACGCCCTCTACATAAGAATAAAAACAAGTAGGTGTCATTCTGAGCGTTGCCACAAAGCCTTGCTCACGAAGAATCTTACTAAATGGTAGGTATACAAATGAAAATAGATAAAGTAAGATTCTTCGTAAGTTGGACTACGAAGTAAGTCTCAGAATGACAATGCGTTTTTTAATATTTTTCAAACATTTTTCATACTGAGCTTTACCTTGTGCCTATCCATATCCAATCCAATAACTTTCACCTTTACCACATCTCCAACAGAAACAATCTCTGATGGGCTTTTTACGTATTTGTCTGCTAATTCAGAAATATGTACTAAGCCATCATTTTTTACGCCAATATCCACAAATGCACCAAAATCAATTACATTTCTTACGGTTCCATTTAACACCATGCCTTCTCTTAAATCTTCAAACTTTAATATGTCTGCCCTTAATATTGGTTTAGGTGAACTCTCTCTTGGATCACGCCCTGGTTTTAATAATTCGTTTATAATATCAGACAATGTCATCTCGCCTATACCTAATTCTTCTGCCGTTTCTTGTAGGGGCGAGCATTGCTCGTCCGGATTTGTCATGCCTGAATTCGTCACGCCTGAATTTGTTACGTTCGGACGAGCAATGCTCGCCCCTACGGGTAACAAATTTTTTAATGACCCTTTTAATTGTTCGAATTTTTCTTTATCTTCCAAATCCTTCACGGTGTAACCCAATTTGCTTAGTAATTGTTCTGTTGCCTTATAACTTTCTGGATGAACTGCTGTCATTTCTAATAAATTTTTACCACCAAATATCCTTGTAAAACCTGCACATTGTTCAAATGCACTTTTGCCTAATTTAGCTACTTTTAACAACTGTTTTCGTTCAGTAAATTTTCCATTTTCATCTCTATACATTACTATATTTTTTGCAATGCCTGAATTTATTCCAGCTACATATGTAAGTAGTGATGGAGTTGCTGTGTTTACATCAACGCCTACTGAATTTACTGCATCTTCTACCACTCCAGTTAAGCTTTCAGATAAAGTTTTTTGATTCACGTCATGTTGGTATTGCCCTACACCTATTGCTTTTGGGTCTATTTTTACCAATTCAGCTAATGGGTCTTGCAACCTTCTAGCTATTGAAATAGCACCTCTTATTGAAACGTTTATATCCGGATATTCCTCTGTTGCCAGCTTTGATGCTGAATAAACTGAAGCCCCAGCTTCACTTACAATTGCGTAATATACTTTTTCTTTGCATTCTTTTAACACCTCTGAAACGAATTGTTCAGATTCCCTAGAAGCTGTACCATTCCCAATAGCAATTATATTTACTTTATGCTTATTTATTAATCCAAGCAATGTCTTTTTCGCACCGATAACATCATTTTGAGGCTCTGTTGGATAAATTGTATTAGTATCCAAAACTTTGCCTGTTTCGTCTATTACAGCTATTTTGCATCCCGTTCTATATGCTGGGTCGAATCCAATTACTCTAACATTTTTCATAGGTGGTTGAAGCAATAGCTGTTTTGCATTTTGTCCAAACACCTTTATTGCTTTCTCCTCTGCCTTTTCTGTTAAGTCTGCTCTTATTTCCCTCTCAATAGATGGTTCGATTAATCTCTTGTAACTATCTAAAATAGTGTCTTTTAATATGTTCGTAAATTGATTATTATCTTTTTTAATTATGTAATTTTCAATCATTTCTATAATTTTTTCTTCTGGTTTTTCTAATTTTACTTTTAAAAATTCTTCTTTTTCACCTCTGTTTATTGCTAAAATTCTATGGCTTGGCATTCTTAAAATCGCCTCAGAATAATCATAATACATCTCATATACAGACTTTTCTTCTTTTGCTGCTTTCGCCCAAATAACCGCTTCTCTAAAACACATACTTTTGATGTTTTTTCTAAATCTTGCCTCATCCGAAATATTTTCTGCAATAATATCTAATGCCCCAGCAATCGCCTCTTCAACCGTATTTACTTCTTTTTCTGGGTTTAAGAATTGCTCTGCAATTTTATTTAATGGTGTTGTTTCTGTTTGTTCATAAATAATAGTAGCAAGTGGCTCTAATCCTTTTTCTTTTGCAATTGTAGCTCTCGTTCTCTTTTTTTGCTTATATGGCCTATAAATATCTTCTATTTCGGCTAAAGTAATTGCGTTTTCAATTGCTTTTTGAAGCTCTTCTGTGAGCTTGCCTTGTTCTTCGATTAACCTTGAAACTTCGGCTTTTCGTTCTTCTAAATTTCGTAAATATGTTAATCTGTCATATAGATTTCTCAATGTTTCATCGCTTAATCCCCCCGTTGCTTCTTTTCTATAACGTGCAATGAATGGAATTGTGTTTCCATCATCGATTAAAGCTACCGTGCTTTTTACTTGCGATTCGTTAATGTTTAATTCGTTGGCGATTGTTTGTGTTATTTGTTTTTGCATAATTTTTCTCCTTTATATCAATTTGTTTATCATTCAAAATTGCATCATATACTCTTTTGCAATTATTTCGATCATTAAATTTATAAAATTTATTTATTCTTTCTAAATACATATCATCTATTTTACAATCGTTTTCTATAAACCCAATTATTTTATTTATGGTATCTTCGTATGTGTCCGTAACTGGTCCAAATCCGTCTCTTGCATAATCAAAATAACCCTTATCATGCACATGTTGTGCATAAAACGCCTCAAAATCAAATTGACTATACATAACTGGCTTCCTTAAATAAGCAAAATCAAAAGCTACGCTTGAATAATCTGTTACTAGTAATGCGGATTTTTTAAATATTTCTTGGTAATCAATACCCTCTTTTAAAATACTTATATACTCATTTTCAATATTTTTAAAGTCAACTACTTGAGTTAAAGTAGCTGGATGAAGCACAAATTCTATTTTATATCCATATCTCTCTAATTTTTCAATTAATTTTCTATCTCTTAATAATTCGCTAAAGAATTTAAAGTAATCTGATTTAACAAATAGTTTATTATACTCCCTTATCATTGCAGTTTTATCATACTTACCAACTAAGTTTGATCTCCATGTTGGCATAATTGCGATTATATTTTCTTTTTCATCTAATAAATTATCATACCTTGGAAATCCTGTTAAAACTACTTCTCTACTTGTGTATCCATAAGAACCATTAACTATTGAATTATACTCTAGTTCTGAAGCAGTAATAAATTTTTTTATATTCTTTTTTAATTTATGCAACCAGCTTGATACATCATTATGTGTAATTCCATGTTGTAAAAATATAAAATCAAATTTAAGTAAATTTCTATAATAAATCTCATCATCTCCAAAAGTATCAAAAGCCCAATTATCCGCTTGAGAAGAAATAAATTTCTCCGACATCAAAAATAATAATTTGTACATTAACGAATTGATAGCAACGGTTTTCCCAATTTGTTTCATCTTCCCATAATCAACCGAATTCTTATCAACAGTAAAATATGGTTGTATATTTTTTGACTTTTCTTTTTCACACAAATATTTAAATAAGTGCATTCCGTTATCCCCAGCTGTATTACGTCTATCAGATATTATCCATATTTCTTTTCTATAAAATGGTTTTAATATATAATATAAGCTTCTTGTAAATAAAACTTTAAATTTAGCCTTTGCTAATAATTGCAAAGCATATAAAAATTTAAATTTAATTACATTTCCTTTTTTATTAATAAGCTGTATAACTGGACTTTTCACATAAAGCAATTTTTCTCCCCTAATAGTATAATTTATTCTACTTCTTGTTAATCTTGAATTTGTAGTGAAATTTAAAGGTAATGAAATACTCCCTTTTTCTTTTAGCTCCAATACAAATTTAATTTGTTTTATATTTATTGGTAAAGTGATATTAAACCCGTATTTACGTCCGTACAATATATCATCAAATCCATACTTATTGTCTAAATTTGTTTCGTATAAGTTCACTTCATATTTTTTTTCACTGGTAATTGCATACATCTTATACATATTTCTTGGAATATTACAACCCACTTGACCTTCAAAGGTTAATTCATCATTTTCATAATTTAAATTATTTATTACAAGAATCTTATTATTATCATTAATACCAAAATCATATACACAAGAATCATAGTAATACAGTTTATTATTCTGAACTATTAATTCTTTTGTTATATCTTTTTTATGTTTTAAAGATAGGAAGTAAGTTCTATATAAATAATCAGAAAATAACCTATCTGTAATTATTTTGTCTTCTATCCCTTTAAATAATTCTTTCGTAACTTCGAAATATTTATGTAAGGTCTCTTCGTCTAAAATCCCCGGTTTATATTCTTTAAGAGCCCAATAATATTCATTTGCAACATAATATTGAACATAAGAAATCACTTTCCCAAATTTTTCTATTGATTTTTCATATGCATATTTATAACAATTATACGGTACAACTGTACACCAACTAAAGTCTTGTTTCTTTCTTTGTATTGCCGAATCATCAGAATATCTTTTTCTATATAAATGTTTGGCAGATGCAATAATTCCCAAATTACACTTTTTAATTAAAACATTAAAAATGAATTTTGAATCTTCGGCATATTTTAATTTTTCGTCATACCTTACATCTTTAATCGCTGATGCTTTAAATAACGCTGATGTAACAGCTAGCTGAAGATGATTATATTCTTTTAAAATATTTATTACTTTATCTCTATTAAACTTATAATCTAAATAATGAAATTTATTTGATGCTTCAAAAAATTTTATTCTAACTCCAATTACATCCACATCTTCATTTTTTTCAAACATTTTATAAGCTTTTTTAAACACAGTCTTCTCCCATTTATCATCTGCATCTAAAAAGCTTACATATTTACCTTCAATATATTGCATTCCATTATTTCTTGCAGCACTAACCCCTGCATTTTTTTGTTTTATGTATATAATATTGTCAGGATATTTTTCAACATATTCTTCACAAATAGCCTCGCTGTTGTCTGGGCTTCCATCATTTATTAAAATAATTTGTATATTTTTCTTAAATCCAATGGTCTGTTTTATAACACTATCTATGGCTTCTTTCAGATATTTTTCAACATTATAAATTGGTATAATTACTGAAAATTTATATTTATAGTTTTCATCATCTTGTTCCAAAATCTTACCTCCATTTACAACTCTAATACTTCTTTTCTATACATTTCTGCCGCCTCGTTTATTGGTGCATCATAAATTAACTTGCCATGTTTTAATACTATCCCTCTTTCGCAAAATGATTGTGCTGTTTCTGTTGCGTGTGTAACAAAAAGTAATGTTACGTGTTCTTTATTAACAATTTCGTTTACTTTTTTTAAGCACTTGTTTTTAAATTTTTCATCTCCAACACTTAATGCTTCATCAACTATTAATATTTCGGGATTTATATTTGCATTAATGGCAAAGCCTAATCTTGCCTTCATTCCGCTTGAATATGTTCTAACAGGTTGGTCAATATATTCCTCCCCAATATCAGCAAAATCAATTATTGTAGGCTCTAACCCCTCAATTTCATCATTACTTATTCCAAGAATTTGTCCTTTTAGGTAAATATTCTCTCTTCCTGTAAATTCTGGATCAAACCCAGATGTTAGTTCTAATAATGCACTAACTCTGCCTTCTACTTTAATTTTCCCATTATTAGGGTATGTTACTCCAGTTATCATCTTTAATATTGTAGATTTACCAGCTCCATTTTTACCAAAAATAGCTACCGCTTCTCCCTTTTTTATTGAAAAAGAGACATCGTCTACTGCTTTTTTTTCAGTATGTTTTGTGTTTTTAAAAAATATTCCTTTTAGCCTTGCTTTATCATTTCTATAAAGCTTATATATCTTTGTTACATGTTCGAATTTTATAACTTCTTTCAAATTTCACCCTCCTTGAAATACACATTTGCTGATTTCATGCAATTTATCTATAGCACATCTGGAATTTCCTTGTATAGTTTTTTATAGCTCCATAATCCCAATATCAGCATTATTACTGTTATTATTAAAAATGCTATCATTCCTTTGGGCTCTTGAAAAAACCATTTTTGTCCTAAAAAGCAATTTCTAAACCCAGTTGTAATGTATGTTACAGGATTGATATCTAAAAACAATTTTAATGCTCGCGAATGGATATTGTCTACATTCCATATTACTCCAGACAACCAAAATACTGCTGTTACAAAGGATTTTACGAGGTTTGAGAAGTCTTTGCTCATTGCTGCAATAAACGATGCAAATAACGCCCAACAATTAAAGAATACAAACATTAGTATTATGTATATTGGCAGTTGTATCATGTATATAGTTAGAGGATATCCCATAGCTAAAAAGATTATCATTGTTATAATTATTAACAAGAATTCAATAATCATTTTAGATACATTTGTAAATGTTGGTATTACTGAAACAGGAAATTTCATTTTTGTAACCAAATGCGAGTTTTTTCTAACACAATCTGTTCCTAACGTTATCATATCACTCATATAAAACCATGGTAAGATACCTGCTATTAACCATAAAAAAAATGGATAATTATCAACCATCCCTGAAACTCTTAATCCTATCTCAAATGCAAACCAATATACAAATATTGTTACTGCAGGCTTTATAATGGCCCAAAACCATCCAAGAGCAGCTCCTCTGTATGTTTTAATTAAATCCGCCCTAGCTAATCTTACAATTTGACTTCTATATGATATATGTTCTTTTATTATCGTAATTAATGTTGACATGTTTTCCCCTTTTTAATCCTTTTCTTATACTTTTAATAGTGGGCCCAGACCTTCATCTTCTCCTGGCAAGTTCAAATCTTCCTTAATCTTTGTAGTTGAAACACCTTCCGTTCTGTCCAAATAAACTAAATCACAATGCTCTTTTAAATATTCAAATTTATCACTACCAGCCCAATCTCCACCCATCACAACTGTATCTATATGATATTTTTTTATATCGTCTGCTTTTTGTTCCCAATTTTCTTCTGGGATTACTAAATCAACATATCTTAAAGCTTCCAACATATTTTTTCTTGTTTCGTAGTCATGATATGCTTTTTTCCCTTTTAAAATATTAAAATCATCTGTTGATAATGCAACAACTAAATAATCTCCCATTGCTTTTGCTCTTTTTAATAATCGAATATGACCATAATGTAACAAATCGTATGTTCCATATGTTAAAATTCTTTTCACACTAACCACTCCTATTTCTTTATTATTTTTTCAAAAATTGCTTCAAATTCTTCTACTGCTTCTTTATTATATTGTTCAAAATCTATATTCATTGGTTTTACTTTGCCATTTAATAATAACTGCATTCCTTTAAATATTCCTTCTTCGGAATTTTCAACAACTTGTCCATTATGTTTTTTTACAAATTTACTTGAACCCACAATATCAGTTACTATCAAAGGTTTATTTAAAACATCTGCTTCTGCAATAACTATTCCAAATCCTTCATACAATGATGATAAAACAAAGTAATCTGCCTTTTTGAGCACTGTATATGGATTGCTCATGTATTTTATAATAATGATATTATCTTTTGATTCTAAACTACTAACAAGATTAAGAGTTTCTTGGTATAGTACTCCATGTCCCCCAATTATAATTAAATATATATCCTTGTTTTGTAAATATAAACTATTAAACATATTTATTAATCTAAAATGTCCTTTTTCTGGTGAAAATCTACCTATGTTTATAAATTTTTTACATTCTGTATTTTCTAATATTTCAACTAATTTATCTATGGAAACATTACATTCTGTATTTTTATCAAATTCTACTGGTTTATTGGCTTTTTCTATTATTTCTTTATATGCAATTACATTTCTTCCTACATAAAAGTTATCTGCATTCTTGGCGAAAAACAATGTAGGCTCCTTCATGTCTTCTGTTACTAATACAACTTTATCATAATTGTTATATGCATATCTTAATGTTGCTTCATGCTGAATTTTTCTTACATTCATCTCTTTTATCATATCGTTGTGAACATATATAGCTCTATTTGCATTAAACTGGCTAAAAAACAGTATCTGATACATATCATATCCATTATATTGTATTACTGTATCAAATTCTATGTCTCCATATAACCTTTTTATTTCATATTTATACACATTTTTTATATGTTTCCAAAATGTCTTTATATTTATTAAATTCATTTTATACAAAGCCATAATCATACTTTGTATAAGTGTTACATTTAGTCCTTCTGTTGTTGGGAAATAACCTACCTCAAGAGGAAAATTAGACATTTCATTTCTGCCCAATTCCTTTGCTTTCACATTCTTAAACGTAATAAAATAATTACGTTTTTCTAAATCTATAGTTTTTAATAAATTTTGTGCCGCAACTGTTACTCCATTTTTAGCTAAATTTCCAACGTACATTAAAACATTTTTTTTGTTATTGTTTCTTATTTCTAGTTCCTTTATATCTTGTCCTTCATTTAAAATTGCTTTCCTACATATTTGTTTAGTTACATCTTCAGATTCATATTTAGCAAACTTTTCTATAAATTCTGTATAATCTATTTTATATTGCATATTAATATCATTCATTAAAGCATCTACCGTATTTACTTTATGAAACGGTAGGTCATCTAAACTTAGGTACATCCCTCTATCTCTTAAATATTCTTCCTCATCATAAGTAAATAAAATTATTTTTCTTTTAGTAACTGCAAAATCAAAAAATACACTAGAATAGTCTGTTATTAGGCAGTCTGCAACACTAAGAAATTCATATGTCTCATATTCTTTTGAAAAAATTCTTATTTTATTAAATTGATTATAGTTAATCTTATCTCCAACAAATGGATGTAAATTTACATATAGTACTTGATTATCTTTTAATTTTTTATCTATTTCTATTAAGAAGCTATTCAATTGCATAGTTTGCTGCTCTTCTTCTACTTGATTTGTGGTACCACGCCAGGTGGGCATGTACGCTAAAACTTCTTTTCCTTCTAATCCAAATTTTTTTCTTATTTGTTCCCTTTTTGCTTCATCAAAAAAAACTGTATTCCTTGGATATCCAGTTAATAATACTTTTGCTTTACAGATATTTTCCAACATATAATCTTCAATCATATGTCCCATCATAAACTCACTTGGATATAATAAATAATCAGCAACAATAAAGTTTTTTTGTATATTTCCTAAAGCATACCATTCATTTTTAACGCTTCTACCTAGTGTTTTTAATGGAGTACCATGCCATGTATTTAAATATATTTGATTTGGCTTTTTTATAAAACGTTTTTCAAAACTAGTATCATTAAAAAGGTATTTTGCTTGGGATAATATTTTAAAATACTTTCTGCTTCGAAATTTTACAAACGTAATATTGTCTAATGCGATATCCTTTTCTATCAATTTTTTAGTGCTACTTAAAGATTTCTTTGAAATTACTACAAACAACTTATACCCTTTATAATTTTTACTTAATTCTTTCAAAATATAATATATATTTCCATTGATATTCTCGCCATGTTGAGATTCTAATAATATTACTTTTTCGTCTACACTATATTTCTCATAATATTTCACATAGTTTTGACCCATTATAATTGGATATATCATTTTAAGAAATCCTATTATAAGCTTTTTTATACTCATTAAGTTTTATTCTCCTTTAATCATAAAAGATACAATCCTTTTTGTATTTTCGGCATCTAATGTCTCAATATACTTTTCTTTAAAAAGTTCTAATTCAGTATAATTATATGCCTTTTTTTCAATTTTGTCAATTATTTCTTGTATATTATTATTGGTAAAAGATGGCATTTCATTCATTAAATTTACATTCAATCCTCTACTTTTTTCATATTTTTCAATGTCATATACCCAAAAGAAAACTGGAATATCTAAAACTGCCGCTTCTAACGAAATAGCCGAATAATCTGTAATAATGTAATCTGCTATTCCAAGCAATTCAAAGCTATCGTACTTAAAATCAATAGTATATTCATCTGAAACTATCGTTTTATCTAATGGATGTATTTTTATAATTAATTTATATTTATCTTTATCGATTGCATCAATTAGTTGCTGATAATCTATTTTTTCATTTTTTCTAAACGTAGGGAAATACACAACAACAGGCTTGTCCTTTATTTTAGGATTATCTTTTATTATTCTGTTATTTTGCTTAATATTTAAAATGTAGTCTATCCTAGGCATTCCCCATACTTTAACCTTATCTAATTCCGTATTAAATGCCTCTGAATAAACTTTTCTTGTTGCTTCACTCGCACAAGTTATGTAAGTATAATTTTTATGCATATTAAATAAATCTGACGTATCTTTTTTACTGCCTTCTTGTTTTTCTAATACTTGATAACCAAACTTCTTTATTGCACCTAAAGCATGCCACACTTGCAGTATTCTTAGTTCTTTTCTATGTTTCAACATACTAACACAAATTGAATATGTATCTACAATGCAGTATTTTGCACTTGCTAAGTGATATGCACTTATTAATAAATGAAAACTATATTTTATTTTGTTTATTATTCCCGGTCCTATCATTTTGCATAAAACAATAACTTCTACTCCATTTTTTTCAAATTCTTCTTTTAATAATTTAAAATCTATCGACATAAAATTCGATTGTCTGCTCAACATAACAACTTTGTTTTGTACTTTTCTTAATTTGAATAAGGAATAAATAAAATTAAACATTGTTTTAAACATGTTTACTATTATCTTTTTCATGCTAAGTTTAATCCCCTTATCTGTTTAATTCATAACAACTATGTCTATTTCTCTGTAAACTGTATGTATTATATCACTTATTTTAATATTTTTAAAGTTTTTTTCGAATTTGCTTTTTCAATGAAAATATGATAAAATATATTGTAGTTAACGCAGTTCAATTTGAGGCTAAATAGCCTCATCATTCAACAATGGAGGTTGTCATGGAGAAGTTTCGGCTTGTGAGTAAATTGCCTGTTATGGGCGAAAATGGAAAGCCAGTTAAAACGCCAAGGATGGCAGCAGTACGGGTTTCTTACGAAGGCGATAAGGGAACGAACATTAATCACATGATTATTGAATCAGCCCCCTCTGTTGCAATCATCATCACCGATGGTAACCAGCGAATCGCCTTTATCAAACAGTTTCGTTCAACCACAGGGGAAACTTATATTGAACTCCCAGCGGGTTTGTTGGTGGCTTCTGACAAAACAATATTGGACACCGCCAGTCGAGAAGCTCAAGAAGAAAGTGGGCTATTAGTAAAGAGGGTATCTTTGCTCGACAAAAGCCCAAATTTGCTGGACCCGAGCAAAAGCAATGAAGATTTCGGTCTTGCAATCGGAGAAGTGGCTGGTCAAGTAGATCGGAACCTTGATGAACAAGAAGCCATTTCCAGCAAACTTATCTGGCTCCCCAAGAACGAGGTTGAAAATCGCCTTCGGAAAAGTATAACCATTGGCAAGCCATTTTTCGACAGACTTTTCCTCAGCGGACACTCGAAGGATGCATTACTAACATATTTTTTCCTTCGTAAGTAAAAAAACTCCGTGGCTGAAGGATTACTTCTTCCCGGGATAACCTTCCAACTGAGTACCTTTTCAGGTACTCAGCTATTTTATTACATTACTGTTATTTTTATTTTACAAAGAAATATACCAACAGCGAATTTTTAGTATGCCCACTTAAATACAACTCTTTATAAAACGGAACTCCATTTATAATACTTTTTAAAAGATTCTCTTTAACTTCTGCCTCAGAAATCCAAATGATTTCATCATCAATTGCTTCAACCTCATCTAGTTTACGTTCTCCTTGAGACCCAACTTCTGCAATAGCAATTCCACATTCTTCATTAGACTTACCAATATCTAATAAATTCGGACTTAAATCAAGAATTTTCGCATTTTTAATCTCTAACCCTGTTTCTTCCTTTACTTCGCGTATTGCTGTATCAACCATACTTGAATCAAAAGGCTCTTTTAACCCCGCTGGAACCTCTATATAATAATTTCCAGTAGCAGACCTAAATTGTTTAATAAATGCAATTTCACGATTTTGATTAAAAACTAATACCGCCACTGATGGAACACTTTCAACAACTATATGATTCATAATAGTTCCTTTGTTTCCTTTATAACTAACTCTAACACAACTCATTCGAGGTGTCTTTAAAAAATTTTTATCATCCTTAATAATTTCTTTACTTACTAGTTTAAATTTTTCCATTTTATAATCCCTCATTTTATAATATCGCAATATATTTGTATAGTTATACTTCTTTAAAATAAACTATCTATTTATATTCATAACAACAATTCCAGCTACAACCAATACTATCCCAGCTACTCCAAGCCAAGTTATATGTTCCTTAAATATAAGTAATGCAGCTATTAGCGATAATACTTGAGTTATTCCTGCAACTATCGGATATATGTAACTCAAATCATAAGTTGTAATTATTTTTGTAAACATTAAAAAACTAATTATATATATTATTAAACCGACTAAACTTATTGCATTTACCGAGAAGTTAACTGTGCTATTTTGAATCGCTATAGTTCCAGCGTTGTTCCCTAATTTCATTAATACAAGTCCACCTGTGGTTAATAGAATATATACTGCTATAAATAAATATTGAAACATGTTATTTTTCCCTCCGTGTATAATTGGTATTTATTATATCACTTATTTTAACATTTTTAAAGTCTTTTTCAAAATGTCGAGGCAAGTACGTTATTAGTTAATGCCTTAGCATTCACTCCATCTTATCCAAACATTGCAACAAAATCGCCATACGCACAGGAACTCCATTGTGTGCTTGTTTAAAAAATAATGCTCTGGGGTCATCATCTACATCTGTTGAAATCTCTTCATTTCTTGGCAATGGATGCAATAAAATTGTCTCTTTGGAAAATTTATCTAATACTTCTTTATTTATAATAAATTCTTCTCTGCCAGTACCGCCACCAAATCTTTCATATTGCGTTCGAGTATGATATAGCACGTCTACATCTGAAGGAATATCATCAAAATTTGAACAAACCGTATATGATACATTTTTTGACTTCATATAGTCAATGTATTTTTGAGGAAGAGCAAATTCTTTTTTGCTAAGACCATAAACAGATATATTATCATATAACGATATCAACTCTACCAAAGAATGTATTGTTCTTCCATATAATAAATCACCAAGTACTGCTAATTTAACATTGTCTATCCTTCCTTTTTGCTGTCTTATAGTATATAAATCTAATAAAGATTGTGTGGGATGTTCTTTTTTGCCAGCACCAGCATTAATAATTGGTACACTTGATACTTTTACTGCTCTTTCCGAAGAATCATCTTCATTATGTCTCATAACAATAGCATCACAATAACCAGAAATAACTTTTATTGTGTCTTCTAGGGTTTCTCCCTTTGCTGTGGAAGAATACGCCTTAGCATTTTCAGTAGAAACTATCGTTCCGCCTAGTCTTTGCACCGCAGATTCAAAAGAAAGTCTAGTTCTGGTACTTGGTTCATAAAATATAATTGAAACAAGATTCCCTACTAGACTTTCTGAATATTTTTTTGGATTTTCTACAATTTTATCTGTTAATTCAAATATTTCTTCTAAATTTTGTCTTGTGCATTGTTCGCAACTTATTAAGTGTTTCATAATGCTACCTTCCTTTCTTTTTCATAGATTACTACATGTGTCGATTTTTGTCAATAGTTGTAACAAAATATTAAGAGAGTATCGAAAAAATCGAATACTCTCTTCCACGGAATTTATTTTATAATATTTCCTCAAAAAATTCCCGTGTTTCAAAATAGCGTTGGACTTGAAGTATGAATCCTTCCCATCCACCATTTTGTCCACCAAGTAACCTTGATGGACAATTAGTGTCCATTCTCCAGTCTCTGTGTGTCTTGATGTTCCGAAGTGGAATAAGCCACTTCACCATCAAAGTTGCCGTCAACTTGGCCTGAATTGAAATCGCCTTATTAAAGTCTGTTCCTTCATTTACCAGTCTCTCTATTCCTATACTGGAATAGTTTCCTTCATCCGTTCTAGTATGACGAGCCACCTCTTCATCTGGAATAAAACGAATAATTTCTGAATCTGATACCAAATAATGGTATCCAACGTGTTTTCTCTCTGGCTCTGGCTTTTCCATGAGCCTAATGTAATAATTTAGATTAAACTCAGGAGGAGTTTTTCCAAGACCCAATGAACATTCATGTATTGTTATGTGCCTTGGAATCCTCTTCTGCCCTAGCTGGTTCGTTGCGCCTAGCGGTATTAACCGCTCAGTAAATTTCGCCTCCATGTTGTTCTCCTTGTTTATAAGTGTTAGCGTTTATATAAAAACTACATAAATATTATATTATAATTATGTAAGCTTGTCAAATGATTTTATAATACAAATCTTCTTATAAAGTATACCCCTCCGCCTAATGTTGCTATTGAAGCCGTAATTAATCCTAAATATGTTGGTGCATCTCCTGTTTTGATACTAATAATAACTTGTGCATAATCTTGATCATCTTCTTCAGGAACGTTGTTATTTGGCGTTGAATCCCTATCTGGCGTATTTGAATCATTATAATCTTTGCTTATTTGTGCTATATTTGTTTTTAGCCCAAAATTACTATCACTTTGAATCCATCTGAATGCTATTTGAATTGAGGCTGTATCCCCTGGTTGTAAAAGAGTATTTGCCAATTGATCTGTTACAACGTTTCCATCCCCATCCAACTGCCAATTTGGATTATCACTTTGTACAAACTTTAGTCCTGCTGGTATTGTATCTTTAACTTCTTTAGCATATCCTGCGATGTCTCCTTGATTTATAACTTGTATTGTATATACAAATGTTATATTTGTTGTATTAATTTTATTTCTATTTACATCTACTTTTAATACAGGGTCTTGGTTTGGTTTGGTTGAAGTGCTATTTCCTTGAACAGTTGTAGTTTTTCCGTCAACTGTCACATATGCTTTGCTTACCCATTTTAATAATGCTAAATCAAATTGCCCAACTGTTACATATTCCTTATCAATATCATCTTCCCCTGGTACTCCATTATCTGGTGTTGAATCTCTATCTGGTATGTTATAATCATTGTTGTCTTTTGAAATCTCTGCTGTATTAATTATAATCCTTTGATTTGGATCATTCGAAATAGCACTTTGATCTACCTTAAATGCTACTTCTACATCTCTATATGCAGGTGTTGTCATTGTATTTGGATCAAAAGCTGGTATTTGATTTTGCTCTCCTTGTGCTTTAGATAAATAATCTGTTCTTATACTACCATCTTCACCTAATTGCCATCTATATTGTTGATTTATTTCATTATCTGGCAAGAACACTAATCCCATTGGGACATCATCTTTTACTTCCTCCGCAAAACCTGCTACATTTCCTTCATTAAATACCCTTATCGTATATATAACTATATCATTATTTACAACGAAAAGTGGATCTTTTGGATGTGTATATGTTGCTGTTGTAGATGTTCCATTTATTAAATTTGTCGCATCAACTACTGGTGTTCTATCTATTGTTGGAGCCACTCCGTTTATTGATGTTATAAATTTTCTTAATGATAAATCAAAAACTTTTCCTGGTAATATCAATTGTTCATAATCATCATCATCTTCTTGATATTTACTATTGTCTGATGGTGGATTGTAGTTGTTTATATCTACATCTTTTGGTGTTGAATCTCTATCTGATACTCCATATGTGCTACTATTATCTGCTGTTATTTCTGCTATGTTTCTTAAACTT